>ERZ1673730.1744-NODE-1744-length-13478-cov-6.019295_pt1 | contig 13478 bp, 14 predicted proteins | sample MGYA00580200_ERZ1673730 | MGnify/ENA primary metagenome ERZ1673730 (study PRJEB41218, sample SAMN15661761) | gut metagenome | host: Homo sapiens | place: Canada: London | collected 2015-08-20/2019-03-30 | study: EMG produced TPA metagenomics assembly of...
TAGTTTCGGGATAGAATAACATCAAATTCAGGAGGATATACCCATGGAAAAGCTCATAAGCTGTGCGTTCAATATAGATACCGCCTGCGTGGAACTTCACTTCACGGATGGGAGTATTTACTCCATAAATTGCACCGCCGTGGAAAACGAAGTAACGGATAATCCTTATGAGCGGTCGGAGCTGGATTACCTCATCTACAACGACCCGCTGGCTTATGCCGAACTTATTCTGAATGGCGACGTTGAGGCATACTTGAACGCCGTCACGGAGTACAAGCCCTACGAAAACTGAATACGCAAAAGGGAGTGCGCCCAGCGCACTCCCTTACTTTTTCATGCCGTCTGTCTGTCGTGTTCTCTTGCGTCTTCAGCGTCTTTCTTCTCATTCCACGCCGCCAGCTCCGCCTGCCCTTCGTCGCTTTCATAATACGCTTGGATCATGGGCAACAGGCAGCGGGCGATGCGTTCAATGGCGTAATCCGGGATCTCCATGCCACTGTTTTTCCGACCGCTGAATGTTGACATCGCTTCGCTTCTTCTCCTTTCCGAGAACAGCCGCTCCCTTTTTGAAATGAAAAGCAGACACGCTATCAAGCAAGGCTTGCGGTGTCTGCATGGTGTCCTGTGTCTGAAATTGTGTTTTCATTATAGCAGCGATGGGGCTGCACGTCAATACCACGGGAACGGAAGCGGCTGACAGCGTAATTTTGGCAGCGGCTACCGAAATTGTTTTGTGGCTTGCATAGCAAGGGCAGTAGCGCAGCAGCCGACGGCAGACAATGGTCAAGATGAACGCTTCGCGCCATTGACTGCCGCCGCCCGCCGCGCTTTTTGGCAGACAAGGCGGGCAAGCACAGCTTGTGCCTGCCCGCCCATACACATTCTGGCGATTGTAGATATTGGATTTTCAACCGGAGTTGTAGTCGGGTGCGCCCTGTTTTGGGGCGTACCCGCTGCTGTTGTTTGCTGTCTATCTTCGTATGGTGGCGGCGAGGGAGAGTTTGCGTAAAGCAGGGTTTGGGGAAGGCACTCCCAAACAAGATTCCGATGGGACGGAATGAGCGGACTTCGTTCATAAAATATTTACAATACATATCAGAGATAGAGATTGTCATTTTCGGCCATTCATGGTAAAATTATTATGCAGATAGAATACCTATCTGACAAACTATGATTGGAGGTAACGCCATGTATCGTCCCAATGATGCCCGGTTCGGCTTCGCACGTTGGTGGTATTGGTGCGGCTCCCGATTATGGAGAGGTCGTATCAAAATCGTTTCTGTTGGCGCATAGGCCGTACTGGTGATTAGTCGGCTTGTGCGCTTTTGTTTTATGGACTCGAAGTGAAAATGTACTGAAAAAAGGGTATTATAAATGTTGATAACATTGTTCGGTTCACTTGTAATAAGAACACAAAAGCCTTTGCTCAGCGCAGTATAACCTTTGAGGATGAGCTTTAATAACTACTACTTTGGTACAAAGGAGAGGAGAAAATATGAGCAGGAAATTTCTATCCGTCTTGTTGACGGTGGCCTTGGTTCTATGCTTCATGCCTGTTGCAGGGGCATCATCCAATCTGAACATTGTGGATGTTAGTATTCTTGAAAAGATGGACAATGTCCATTCTGCATTGACTGAGGCTTCAAAGAAGGGGATATATGAAGATACTTATGGTGGTATGTATTATGATAAAGGCCGCATTATTCTTCTCACTACCTCGACCTCAAAAGGAACCGTTTTAAGCGTAGCAGCATACAAGAACGATTCTGATATAAGCATTATGTCATGTGATTATACTTTTGCTGAGTTAGAAGCAGCTTGGAGTACCATTGTCGAGAACGCTTCGTCTATTCCGAAGTTTGTTTCTGTTGGTATTTCCCCGAAAAAGAACAGAGTTACTCTTGCTGTCGAGGACAAGACATTGCTTGATTCCGATAAGTTAGCGTGGTTTCCCGCTGGTGTTACAGAGATCGTTGAATCAGATCCAATTCAGCCAACAGCCAGTATTGGATGCGGGAATACAATGAAAAACTCTACCCGTGGCAGTACATCAAGCTGCTGCGTAGGGGTAACAACGAACTCTGGCATAAATGGTTTGATAATTCAAGGTCATGAAACTCTCGTTGGGGATGTAATTAAAAATGGTAGCAGACAGACAATTGGGTCTGTAACACAAAGGGTGCAAAACACATCAATGGCAACGCGGGGGCCGGACGCTTGTTTTGTTACTCTCAATTCCGGTAATACTGTCACAAATACTATCCCCGAGATAACAGGAGCAAACGCTGTCGTTTCCGGACAGACTTATACTATACAAGCTGGTCTTCCGGTCCATATGAGGGGACATAAAACCAAACCTTTCTCCAGTGGAGAGGTAGATGAAGTCTCCGTATATTATCAGTGGACTGAGAACAGAGATGGATTGACACACTATTACGTTGGAGCAAAAGCGAGCTATCCATCTAAAGTTGGTGACAGCGGCGGATTTGTGTTTGTATATACAAACTTGGGACCGATTTGGGCGGGCCTTCAAAGTGGCGGCGGTGAAACGGTCAATTACTCGGTTTTTGCTAAAGCAACTGATATAGCATCCTACTTTGGCTGCTACGTTCCGTGATATATCTATGCTGTGCGAGAATGTATAATCTCGCACAGCATAATGTGACTTGTGAGAGAAAGAGGAATACTTATGAATAAAAAAATGATATCGATATTTATGGCTTTGATATTTGTTATTGGGGTTTTCCCGATGGCGTATGCATCGGCATCGTACGGGTTTAATGATTATCAGCAGAGCGTACTTGAATTCAGCAACAAATATCATGATGGCACAAATCTCGTTCTCGATGCTCGGCTATGCGCTATGGCTGCCATGCTTGCCGTAGAACAGGACGGCAAAAGTAAAATGACTGCTTATCGCCCTAATGGTCAGAAATGGGATACCATTTTCACGGATTATGGATATTCTGCGATGCAAGCATCATCGGGCTGCAACTGGATGCGCTCAAAAGCAAAGCCGACGGCAGAACAAATTGTGGAATACTGGATGAAAACACCGGGATTTGAAGAAAATGTTAGTTCTTCCATGTATTCGCATACCGGTGTCTATATGCACTATTCCACCAAAGCAAAATGCTACTATATCGTCCAGCTATTCACAAAACCATCTGCCAATCAGGCTACCGATTTTCCCACGATTGCGGAAGCTGTAGCAACAGGAAATGTGAATGTGCGTTCCGGCCCCGGCAAAAACTATTCGCGTCTTGGAAAATTAAAAAAGGCTCAAATTATTTCAATAGTATCGGAGTCCGGCAATTGGGCGGAAATTGTTATGTCGCAGAATCGCAAAGGGTATGTGAATAAGGACTATATCAGCTTTGTGTGCAGTTCGATGGCTATCTCGCAAACGGATGTTCCTTCCACCGATCCCGGCTCTGTGGGAGCCGCTATTGCCATCGGCAAGGTCAATGTACGCTCCGGCCCCGGTACAAATTATAAGAAGCTCGGCAAATTACGCAGAGGACAGACGGTAGCCGTGTGGAGCATAACGGGCAAATGGGCGGAAATCACATGGACGGGCAATCAAAAAGGATATGTGCATACGGATTATTTGAGAATGGATGCGGAGTAAATCGACCCTGTCATTGTTCATGGTAGAATCAGGGCGGGCAGGCACAGCTTGTGCTTGCCCGTCTTGTCTGTTGTGCTATCTTAATGTTGCACGGAATCGCGGGGTTCTGTCCTTGATCGTATTCTGCTGGGCGCTCCCTCGATTAAAAATAGGGTGCCTTTGCAGAACGGAAAACGGACTGGCAAGCAGGGCAAAGCGGTACCCACTTTGCTGCTTGCCAACCTGCGAACCCTGTCGGCTTCACACTTGGCAAGCAAGGTGGCTTGGAGCCACTTTGCGCTTGTTGGGGAAATTTGTCCCCAAGCCCCTTTGAACGATTTTTGCAAAATCGGCTGCGCTCCTGCGGAGCTTTCTTCGCCTGCGGCGCATCAGGAAATCGCGGCGTTATGTGAATGTGTCATTGACATATTCTCTGTTTCCGGGTATACTTGAAACAGAAAAGGAGGTGACGCAGCCTTGAAAATCATCGGTGAACGGCTCAGGGGCTTGCGCGAAAGCGTCAGGCTCTCGCAGGCAAAGCTGGCAAAGGAATTTGACGTTTCCCAATCCGCCCTTGCCCGGTATGAGATCGACGATTCCACGCCCTCCCCGGAGGTTTTTCTGAAATACGCCGACTACTTTGACGTGTCGCTGGACTACATTTTCGGCAGGACGGACGACCCCCACGGCATGATCTATAACAACTGCGTGAAGCTCGGCCTGAACAATCCCGAAATGGCGCGGTTCGTGGAAATGTGCTTCGACCCCGGCTCGGCTATGAACGAAAGACTGAAGGCAACGCTTGTGCAGATGCTCTCGGAGGTGGATACGAAATGAAAGCCGTGATTTACGCCCGCTATTCCTCGGACAGCCAGCGGGAAGAATCCATCGAAGGGCAGCTTCGTGAATGCACGGAGTACGCCGAAAGAAACGGCATCACCGTCCTCCGCAGTTACATCGACAGAGCCTTGTCCGCCAGAACTGCGGACAGGCCGGAGTTCCAGAACATGATAAAGGACAGTGAGCGCAAGCTGTTCGATGTGGTGCTGATCTGGAAGCTCGACCGTTTCTCCCGCGACCGCTACGACAGCGCACACTATAAACGGATTCTCAAAAAGAACGGTGTCAAGGTCATCTCCGTAAAGGAGAACATCTCCGACGGACCGGAGGGGATAATACTGGAATCCATGCTTGAAGGCTATGCCGAATATTACTCCGCCGAGCTGTCCGAAAAAATCCATAGAGGGCAAAAGGAAAACGCCTTAAAGGGCAGGAATAACGGCGGCGGCATCCCTCTCGGCTATCTGCTGGGCAACGAGCAGAAGCTTGTCCTCGACCCGGTTACGGCTCCGATAGTACGGGAGATATTTCAAAGATATGCCGACGGTGAAATCGTCCGCACCATCGTGGAGGACTTCAACAGGAGGGGGCTGAAAACGAAAAACGGCAAGCCGTTCTCTCCCAACAGCTTCAACCGCATTTTGAAAAACCGCAAGTATATCGGCGAATATCAATATCAGGACGTCATTATCCCCGGCGGCGTTCCCGCGATCTTATCGGACGATCTATTCTATCGGGTGCAGGCGCGGCTGGAGAAAAACAAACGTGCGCCGGCAACGGCAAAAGCGGACGTTGACTACCTGCTGACAACCAAATTGTTTTGCGGGCTCTGTGAGCGCATGATGATAGGCGAAAGCGGCACGAGCCATACGGGAGATAAGCATTATTACTACAAATGCGCCGGGGCAAAGCGAAAGCTGGGCTGCAAGAAGAAATCCGTCAAGAAGGATTTCATTGAGCGGGCGGCAGTCATTCTGACCGTCAACAGAGTTTTGCGAGACGAGGAAATCAGCCGCATTGCCGACAGCATCCTTGCCTTGCAAAACAGCGAGGACGCCACTATTCCAGCACTGAAAAAACAGCTTGCCGATACAGAACGTGGCATAGAGAATATGCTGAACGCCATCCAGCAGGGCGTACTGACCAGTTCCACAACAGAACGTTTGGAGGCTCTGGAAAAGCAAAGGGACAACCTGAAGATAGCCGTCCTGCAAGCGGAGCTTCAAAAGCCCAAGTACACCAAAGAGCAGATCGTGAGATGGATCGGGCAATTCAAATACGGCGATGTAAACAGCCGGGAATACCAAAAACGTATCATAGATACCTTCGTCAACTCCCTGTACCTGTTTGATGACAGGCTTGTCATTACCTACAACTTCAAAGGCGGCACGGAAACAATCACACTCAAGGATGTCGAGGCCGTCTATGGTTCGGATTTGAAAGCAATGTCTCCACCATTAAAAGCGCCTGAATCTCTAAGGATTCAGGCGCTTGTTTTTTCGTTGCAACTCTTTTTGCAACTTTTTTTAAATAAAATTATCAACTATCCCTTTATCCGCTATTACTTATTGCGTCCGCCCTTGCGCTCTATCACTTCTACACCGGCAGCGCCAATAAGTGCCAATGCTATGAGGCAGAGAGCCCCTGTATCACCGGTCTTGGGGGTGACGAGCTGGGGGCATGGTACCTTACAGGTGCATTTGCCGCAGAGAACGCACTTTTTGCAATTGCAGCAGTAAACGTGCTCGTGGAGGCAAGGACGTTCCGTAGGCCTTGGCCTGTAGGTGGGAATAGGTCTATACGTAGGCCGGGGGGTGCGGGTGGGGGATGGCCTTGGGGTAGTCGCGGGTTCCGGGGAGACCGAAGATTCGGGCAACGCGGTGGGTTCAGGCGTGTCCGTAGGTTTTGGCGACGCCGTAGGTTCCGGTGAAGCGGTAGGCGTGGGTTCGGCGGAAGGCTCCGGCGAAGCTACAGGAGTAGGCTCCGCAGTGGGTACCGGCGAGACTGGGGCCGTCGGCGTAGGTGAGGGCCATGGGCGGGCGGCAAGGGCTGGGGATGGTATGAGGGCAAGCAGCATAAACAGTGCTGCTATAATTGATATCGCTGTTTTATTCATTTGGTTTTCCTCCTTGGTAAAGCATGGGGATAGCTGCCCCCCATCTGTTACAGAATAAGTGTAACGAATAAATATGCGCTAATCCATGGAGTTTTACTGGTGTCGGTGGAATAATATGCAAATTATTGACGTAAAACATGTGATTTTGCCGTTGATTTATGGGCGGCATTGTGATAGATTATCCGTTATACGAAGCGAGAAGGCAGATAAGTATGACTGTTAATGATGCAATGAAAAGAAGATTGGCCAACATGGCGCTGCTGATAACAGGAATGATATGGGGCAGCGGCTTTGTGGTAATGAAAAATACGCTGGACAGCATGTCGACGAACTATATACTTGCAATACGGTTTACCATAGCAGCTCTGGGCCTTAGCTATACTCTGTTTACCAAAGGTCCCGTCACATTTGAAAAGATAAAGGCCGGGGCCAATCTGGGTCTATATATATACGGTGCTTTTGCGGTGCAGACCTACGGACTGATGTTTACCACGGCCGGCAAAAATGCGCTCATCACGGCGTTTTACGTTGTGCTGGTGCCGCTGCTGCTGTGGATAATGCAAAAGCGCCGGCCGGAAGGCAAGGTATGGATGGCTGCCGTAATGATGATAATTGGCATAGCGCTGCTCACTACTGACGGCGGAGGAAGCATCAACATAGGCGACGTACTTACGCTTTGCTGTTCATTGGGGTACGCTATACAGATAGTACTGGTGGACGGATATGCCAAGAAGTATGACTTAATGCAGCTGACCTGTCTCCAGTTCTGGTTCAGCGCGCTGTACGGCTGGATAGCGGCTTTGCTGTTTGAACAGCCCCCCGTAAATATGGGAGGAGATACGGTGTTTGCTCTGGCATACTGCGGAATAGCCTGCACGCTCATAGGCCTCACGCTGCAAAACGTTGGGGTAAAGTACGCGAGCCCCGAGTACGCGACGCTTTTTATGAGCACCGAATCCGCCTTTGGGTGTATATTCGGCGTGATATTTCTACATGAGACTATGACGGCGCGCATGCTTGTGGGAGGATTGATGGTGGTTGCAGCACTGATGCTGTCGCAGGTGGAATGGAAGGACGTATTTGCAAAAAGAAAGAACAGGGGGTGTTCATAATGCCTGAAAATTTCTGCGGGTTTAAGCCGGAAGCATATATATTCCTAACGGAATTGGGGTTCAATAACAATAAGCAGTGGATGGATGAAAACCGCTGGCGGTATAAAGAGTACGTCTATAAGCCGCTATGCCGGCTGGGAGAGATGCTGCTGCCTACCATGTTGGATATAGATTCGGAGTTCAATCCCAGGCTCACGACGATAGTTTCCCGCATAAACCGTGACACCAGATATTCAAAGAACAAGCTGCCCTACCGGGATCACATGTGGCTGGGCTTCCGCCGGGACGGCCGCAGTATGGGGGAGAGCCTGTGCATGTACTTTGAGATATCTCCAACGGGCTACGGCTACGGCAGCGGCATGTACTGCACCAACCTTGAGGTGATGAACGGACTTCGCGCCCATGCCATGGCGGATCCGGAGGGCTTCAGGCGAGTGATAAACGCACCGGCGCTGAAGAGGTACACAGTGGAGGGCGAAAGCTACAAGAAGGACAAGGTGCCGGCTGCACCAGAGGATATAAAGCCCTATCTCAATCTCAAGGGCATGAGCCTGTGCTATGAGAGCCACAGCCTTGCGCCCACCATGAACGCAGGTATATTCGATGAGGTAAAGACGGCTATGGAGGAGCTGGCGCCCTTCTACCGCTACGTCTGCAACGTTAAATAAGTAAAACAAAAATGCTATCGGGGTTGTGCGAAGGCAGATACTGTCGAAAAAGTGGCTGAACGCCACTTTTTCGAGCTTTTACGGGTTTCGCATTGCATAAAATATGAAGCTCCGCCCCGGGAAACGTTCCGGAACTGACCCGCTGCAGCGGGCCGGGCGGGTTAATCATAAGCTGGAGTGTGGCAGGATTGCTGACCACAAGCGATGTTCTCAAACATGAATAACGAAAATATGCGATATTTAAAACTTAGAATAGCGATTGTTATAGATAAAGTGAATAACGAGTTGACATGATACATAATTGCTATTTCCAATTTCTGTTTTTACGTTATAGAATACATCTATATCATGTCTGCATTGTGCGGATGTAAAAAGAACAGGAGAATTATAATGAAGAAATTCCTTTCACTGGCATTGGCCCTGATAATGGCCCTTGCCATGTTTGCCGGCTGTGCCCAGCAGGGTGCAGAGAACGCTGCGGAAGAACCTGCCGCCGCAGAAGCGCCCGCTGAAGCTCCGGCCGAGCAGCCCGCAGAAGAGGCTGCTGCCGCTACAGTATTCCCATTAACCGTAAAGGATCAGCTGGGCAACGAAGTGACCCTTGAGCATGCTGCAGAGCGCATCGTCTCCGGTTACTATATCTCTTCCTCCACCTGCATTGCCCTTGGCCTCAAGGATAAGCTGGTAGCTATCGAGGAAAAGATCGACAAGCGGCCCATATATAAGCTTGCTGCTCCCGAGCTCATCGGCAACGTAGGCAACGTAGGCTCCGCCAAGGCCTTTGACCTCGAAGCGTGCATAGCCGCCGAGCCCGACCTCGTAATATTGCCAAAGAAGGCTAAAGACTATGCCGCTACTCTCGCCGAGATGGGCATACCTGCAATAGTCGTTAACCCTGAGAGCCACGAAAAGCTGGTCGAGATGGTAAACCTTATAGCGCAACTTACTGGTGCAGAGGAGAAAGCCAAGGCGCTGACCGCCCGCTATGATGAAGTAATGAAGAAGGTAGAAGGACTTACCGCAAACATAGCCGATGCCGACAAGCCCACAGTATATATGTGCGGCACCAGCTCCTACCTCACAACCGCGCCTAAGGATATGTATCAGGCATCAATCGTAACCTCCGCAGGCGGCAAAAACGCAGGCGATTCTCTGGAGGGAGACTCCTGGACCGACATATCATACGAGCAGCTTATCGCCATGAACCCCGATGTGATAATCATACCCACCAATAACATGGCAAACGGCCAGCCCGACTTTACTGCCGACGAAGTGATGTCGGACGAGCAGCTTAAGGAAGTCGCCGCCGTAAAGAACGGCGCGGTGTACAATATGCCCACAGGCTTTGAAGCATGGGATTCACCGGTTCCCTCCGGCGTTCTGGGCATGTTGTGGATGACCGCCAAGCTGCATCCCGAAGTATACACCATGGAAGAGTTCGCCGCTGACGCAGCCGACTTCTACAAGACCTTCTACGGCTTTGATATGGATACTTCTTCCATACTGGGCGAGACCGTTGAAAAGGCAGCATAACGTTTCAGATAATATAAATTAGTGAACAGCAAAATAAAAAACAGGCTTACGCCAATACTGTTTGCAGTTATTACCGCAGCCGTAATCACGGCTGCGGTGGTTTCGGTTTGCGTAGGCAAATACACCATTACGACTGCCGATATACAGGCCATACTTAAGGGAGAGCAGGTTCAGGAGATGACCCGCAAGGTATTCACTACCCTGCGCCTGCCCCGCACAGTAATGGCGTTGATAGCCGGCGTAGGCCTCGGCATTGCCGGCAGCGTATATCAGATAATATTCAAGAACCCTCTTGCATCACCTGACATCATAGGCATAGCGGGGGGCGCCAACCTCGGCGCGGCTGTGGCCATAGTATCCGTATCCACCTCCGGCATGATTGCCATAGCGGCAGGCGCCTTCTGGGGAGGGCTTATCGCCGTGGTGTGCGTTATGCTGCTGGTCAAGGCTACCCGATCCCGGTCAACGTCAACCTATGTCCTGGCGGGCATAGTAATAAACGCCATATCAAAGGCTGCTATAATGGCCCTTAAGTACTTTGCGGATCCGGAAAATGAGCTTGCCGCTATGGAATACTGGGAGATGGGTACCTTCGGCAATACAACCCTGTCCAAGCTTCTATCGATACGGCCTATGTTCCTCATTGGCCTTGCAGGCATACTGCTGCTAAGGAGGCAGATAGAACTGATGTCACTGAGCGACAATGAATGCAGGGCCTTAGGCGTGAGGCTGCGGCCTGTCCGCGCGGCAGTGCTGGCGCTGTCTACCCTGATGGTAGGCTCTATAATAAGCGTCACCGGTCTTATATCCTTCGCGGGGCTCATAGCGCCCCATACGGCGAGACTGATGCTCCGCCGCAACGATTCAACTACGATAATAATGAGCGGTCTTGTGGGGGCATTCGTCGTGCTGACGGCGGATATACTGGCCCGTGTACTGTACAGTGCCGAACTTCCCATATCCATACTCACCACCGTAATAGGAGTGCCAATACTCATATACTTCCTCTGCGCGAGGGGAAAGGATGTATCGTGAGCGGGCTGTTTTCACTTGATAAAGTAAAAATCTCATACGGCAAAAACGAGATAGTGCACGGCGTAAGCATGGACATAGCCAAGGGCGAGTTCTGCGCCCTCCTGGGACTGAACGGCAGCGGCAAGACCACAATACTCCACGCCTGCTGCGGCTTTCTGCCAATGGAGGGCAGCTGTATAGCGGCAGATACCGAGTGTAAGGGACTCAACGAGAAAAAGCGGGCCAGGCTTATATCATTTATACCTCAGATTTGCAGCCTGCAGGGAGGACGCACCGCCCTCGATGTGGTGCTGATGGGTTTCAACTCACAGCTGGGCCTGCTGGAATCCCCATCGTCTGTGCATAAGCGTGCGGCACTTGCCGCCATGGAGCGGCTGAACTGCGCGGAGTTCGCAGAAAAGGACTTTGGCGCTTTAAGTCAGGGCCAGCGGCAGATAGTGATACTTGCCCGGTGCATTGTGCAGGATTCCCCTGTGATGCTCATGGACGAGCCGGACAGCGCGCTGGACTTTCTGAACAGGCACATGGTACTCTCGAAGATACGGGAGCTTATAAAGGAAGAAAATAAGGCGGGGCTTATAACCCTCCACGATCCCAACTTCGCCATGGCCTACTGCGACAGGCTGCTGCTGTTAAAGGAGGGCCGTCTCGTGGGCGAGCTGGATATGCGGCGTGCCAAAGCGGATGAGGTAAAGAAGAAGCTTTCAATGATATACGGCGACATAGAGCTTCTGCAAAGCGGCGACAGCTTCCTGATGGGCAAGGCGCTATGAAAAACAGCATAGACCGTGAAATATGGCGGCTGCTGTGGCCGGTGCTGCTGCTGACGCTTGCGCAAAAGCTGGGTTCAGCCTTTGAGGGCATACTTGTAAGCGTGAACAGTTCACAAGAGCTTGCGGTAATGGGCATATGCGGGCCGTATATAACCATTATCACTACGGTGAGTTACGGCCTCGGCATAGCCGCCAACGCCGCTACCGGCAGGGCGTATGCGGATAGAAGCTGGGAAGCTTCACACAAGGCCTGCGTCCGCGCATTCCTTCTGCTTACGCTTATATCCGGGCTTACAATGTCTCTGCTTGCAGGAGCGCTGCTCTACCCTGCCTTTGCCGGGCTTTCCAATATGCGTAGCCTCGGCTACCTGTACATGCTGCCGTATCTCATAGGCAGCCCGGCGCTGCTTTTATACAGCCTGCTGGTATCCTGTACCAGGGGCTTAGGAGATACAAAGTCCGGCATGTATATGACATTCATATCTGTGTCGGCGCAGTTGATCGTAAGCTATATGTGCTATAATGCATTCGACCTGCCGGGTATCGGATGGGGAACGCTTATATCGCGGCTTGCGGCCTGCGTTTACGGGGTAAAACGCTTTAAAGCCATGCTGCCGGATACCGCCGGCGACGCGCCGCTGCCCAAGGGCGCCCTTAATGGCTTCGCAGCGATCGCGCTGCCTGTTAGCCTGTCCAAAGCCGTGTCCCCTACCGGCAACGCCCTGATAAACAGCCTCATGCTTTCCTTTTCCCCGCTGCTGCTAAGTGTAAAGGGACTGGGCGGGCGGCTGGAGCCGTTCTTTTACCTGCCGGCCATGGCAATGTGTTCGGTGACGGTTACAGTTATATCACGGGAAAGGGATAAGGCCGCCATAGGGCCGCTGTGCCGGAGACTATGCCTCTGGAGCACGCTGCCGGCGGTTTGCCTTACCGCCGCAGCAGGACTTTTCAGCGGCGGCATATGGGGGCTGCTTACCCCCGACCCGGAGCTTGCGGAGGCTGGAATGGCCTATTGGAGTATATGCCTCTGTGCGTACCCCATGATAGCCATGGAAATGACGCTGACATCGGTATTGCAGGCATTGGGCAGCGGATTCCCTACCCTCGCCGCAACGGTTATAAGGGTATGGGCGGTACAGGTACCGCTGACATATCTTTTGACACGCCCCGGCATGTGGCAGAGCGGGCCGTGGCTGGCCTATCTCATAAGCAACGCCGCATCCCTGGCAATATGCGGGATATATGCGTATTCACATATTAAAAAACTAAGTACGGAGGCAATATGAACGCAATAGATATAGTCAAGGAACAGGCGGCGGCATACGACGCGGGCAAGAGCTTCGCCGTGGTTACAATAGTGCAGTCCGACGGCTCCACACCCCGAAGCAGCGGCAAGATGATAGTATACCCCGACGGCAGCTCAAAGGGTACCGTTGGCGGCGGGGCTGTCGAGCTGCTTGCCATACGGGATGCGCAAAAATGCATACAGTCCAGTGAAAACGCCTTCAAATCCTACGACCTTACATCCCCGTCATCGGATACCGGCATGACCTGCGGCGGCCATGTCAGCGTATTGATTGAGGTATTCATACCACGGCCGCTGCTGGTTATGTGCGGCGCGGGCCACGTTGGCGGCTGCATGCTGAAGCTTGCGGAGTTCGTAGGCTTCGATACCATTCTCATAGATGACAGGCCGGAGGATGCCATAGCGGACAAAATAGAGACAGCCAGCCGATTTGTAGGGGTGAAGGACTTTGAAGGCGAAATATCTGCGATGAACATACCGGCGGG
>ERZ1673730.1752-NODE-1752-length-13402-cov-40.295497_pt1 | contig 13402 bp, 5 predicted proteins | sample MGYA00580200_ERZ1673730 | MGnify/ENA primary metagenome ERZ1673730 (study PRJEB41218, sample SAMN15661761) | gut metagenome | host: Homo sapiens | place: Canada: London | collected 2015-08-20/2019-03-30 | study: EMG produced TPA metagenomics assembly of...
GTTTGCTTTTACCGGCAAAGTCTATCTGTCGGCAGAAAGCATCCGCAGGCATTGCACCTGACGGATGCTGTTTTTTGTTCCAAGAAAAAAATTCTCGTAAAGTGTTCCACTTTACGAAAAAAGCGGCGGGATGCCTGCAATTACAGACACCTCGCCGCAGCGCGACCATATTTTTGACGGTAAAAAGAGCATACAAAAGCTCGTCGATGCCGTGCAGCATCGACGGGCAGAGCAATCCTGTATTATGCACCAAGCTCCAGAAAACTGATTTTCTGAATGCAGCGGCGCTTGCTTTCCAGAGACGGATGCGTGTACAGTTTTAGGGTGGTTTTAATATCCGCATGTCCGAGCATGGTGCTGACACTCTTAATATCTGCACCAGTCTCAACGCATCGTGTAGCGAACGTATGCCGAAGGGCATGGAAGCCGCGATGCCGAATACCGCAGCGCTTCAGGAGAGTGGTGAACTGATACTGACAGGTGCGCGGATCCATCGGCCGATCTGCGTGGCCGGTCATAATATAAGCATCAGGCGGCATATTTTCGGTGAGTTCTTGCAGTAAACGCAGCAATTCAGGGTGCAGCGGAATGACCCGTTCCGAGCTTTCGCTTTTTGGACGGTCCACCAGAAGCTGCGATTTCCCGTTCAGCGTGATCCGCTGAGCGGCACGGTTGACAGAAAGCGTACCGGAGAGCGCATCAATGTCCCCGGCGCGAAGCGCGCAGACCTCGCCTACGCGCAGACCTGTATACAGCGCCAGCATGACTGCAATACTGATTTTCTTTGACGGTAAAAGGGCTTTTCCAAGCACGGACAGTTCAGCATCGGAAAACACTTCGATCTGTTTTTGCGTACAGGTCGGCAGGTGTGCCGTTAGAGCGTCGCAGGCACAGTGATATTCCTGCTGGGCATAGCGCAGCATGGTTTTGATCAGAACGGCGATATCCCGTACAGTTTTCGCAGATAAACCGCCTTTTCCATCCAAGCGTCCCGCACTTCGCATATGAAGCAGAAACGCAGAAAGCTCCTTTGCCGTCAGCCGTGAAACGGAGATCTGACCGAGATGCGGAAGAATGTGACGCTCAAGCAGAAAGCGATAGCGCGCACGTGTGGAAACTCTAATATCAGCCTGTGCCAGATACTGCATAAAAAGCTCTTTTACCGTCAAATTGCAGGTAACTGCCGGTTCCTTCGCCAGCGCCTGTATGGCGGCGATCAGTTTCTTTTTTACAACAGTTTTGCTCTCTCCGTAGACAGACTTATACTTCGCCTTACCATCCGGCAGGCGCATGGCGATATAACGCCCTTCCCAGCGGCCATCCTTTCTGTGATAGATATTATCTCCCCATCGTCCCAAGCGCTCTCCACCTTTCAGCTTTACCATATTTTTGACGGCAAATGCGAGGTATCTCGCGCGGCAACCACCCTCTGTTGGTTTACATATTTTCGTTTTCTTTCGTTTACGACACTCCGATGTTAGGATTTGTGTTAGAAAATGCCGAAATATCAGGAGAATCAAATTGACATTTTCATTTCTGACTGTATAATAGGAAATAGAAACGGAAGATATAGGGTTTCAGGCTGTCTCGTAAAGTGGAACACTTTACGAAAAATCTCATTGCCGTACATGTGGTTTAGAATACCACCGATTTGAAATCCTATTCTGACATCAAAATTACATATTGTTTGTTTTTATCCGCTGAAGATGTGTAATCGCAGGTCGCGGCCGTAACCGGACTGAGCCTGCGGTGAAAGAGGAAGGTCGTGCGCATTGGGAGTGCGTGCGGCTACTCGCCCGGCGCTGTAATGGATGAGTTTGTTTCTAAAGTGGTTTGTGCCAAAGCGTAAGACAGCGCTTTGCCGCAGGCCATGTGGTCGAAAGACCGCCATTGTGGGAGTCTTCCCATGAGAAGGTAGGAAACGGAACGCGGACACGGATCGTGTCCATAGTCCTAGTCAGAAGAATCGCTATCTTCACCTGCATGGGATTCTGTCTATTTATGATCCCTGAAGTGCAGAAGGCTGGTAAAGACGTGTGGTTGATAGCACGATGATCTATCGTACCCAGGCACGGGCGCCGATTTGTTTTCCGGGAGGAAAACAGGTTGGTGCTTTTTGTTTGGAAGTAATCCGGATTATCCCACTCCGTAGGGACGGTTTGCGAAAAAGTACGATTAGGAGGAACGCCGACAATGGAGCATCGCCAGGACAACCAGGACCAGATCATCTACAGCCGCATCGAGCGCGTGATCGCCTACAAAAACGTGCAGTTCATCCTCGAGCATCAAAATGACACGCTGGAGCAGCTCTCGGCGTATTTGCAGAGCTGCATGGAGGACATCGGGCATCCTCCTGCGCCGGTTGAGGTGATCGGCGCGGACTACATCATCTATCGCTTCGGCGCATGGCAAAAAGCCATCCGAACCTTTTACGGCGGCAAGATGACCAACACGAAGAACCCACCCCCATTCAAAGAACGCAAGATCGTCCGTGACCTGTACGAAGTAGCACAAAGACGGATGGCCGAGAAAGACACGGCTGAAACCTCCGGCGAGGAGGTGCAGCGATGAACCCGTACAGAAGCACGGAAGAGAACATGAGCGCACTGAAAAAAGTTTTGACCCAGCGCACGCTTGTTGCGATTGCCAACAAGAATGTTGAATTTGTATTGAAAAACCAGAATGCGTCGCTGGACGAGCTGGCCGAGTACCTGTGCAAGTGCCGCAGGTGGTGCGGGCATATCCCCGGCCGGACGGAGGTGATCGGCGGCGATTATATCGAGCTGCGGTTCCGCGGCTGGGCCAACGCCCTGTGTGCCAGCGGCGTTTCAAAGGAGCTTGCCGTCAAGCGGTTCCATCCCGCGCTGGAAAAAACAATGCTCTTCCAGCAGGAGTACGAGCGCCAGCGGGAGCAGGACAAGCTGGAAAAGCGGCAGAAGAAGGTCGCCAATAAAGAAAAGCTGCGGCAGGAAAAGGCTGAACGGAAGGGCAAATAAGCGCAAAGCCCTCTCCGTCGCCTGCGGCGACAGCTCTCCCGGAGGGAGAGCTGGGAATTATTGTATGCTGATCTGGAACGGACAGATTTGCAGATAGATGTGCGTCTCGTCCCCCTGAGACATGCACTTTGTGCGTCGGCATGACGCAAGGCCCCGGCTCTGCGCGGGAACACAGAGCCGGGGAACCCCCTTTCACGAAACCAGCGGGCCTTCGCCCGTCTCAATAAGATGAATCGCATCGACAACTGAATAGCCACAGCGAGAATGCATACTGTCCTGGGGAAGCGACGCGGCGAAACGAGCGCGCCAAGGGACGGATAACGCGGTCCACGTTTAGGCGGAGCGGGAGCGCAGGAAGCCGTATCGTATCTGTGGTGCAGAAAAACTGGTGTTTACAGCAGAACCTCTTTCCTGCTGTGACATATCCCGGTGCAGCACTGTTTCTCGGCTGTATCGGGAGAACGTGAGAAACGAATCTTTGCGAAAAACGAAAGGAGTTTCAGGTATGAAACGGACAAGCAGAGTTTTAGCAATCCTCTTGGCACTCGCCATGCTGCTCAGTGTAACAGCATTCGCAGCATGGGATGTCTACGGCGGCAATGATAACCACAATTCTGTGGTCACCAACGCCCCGACGGCGGCAACAACGACGGCATTGAACAGCTACATCGACCTCTCCAATGGCGGCAGAGGCTGGGACGGCGTTGACAACGTTCCTGTTATGGAAACCGTTGACGGCGTTACCTATGCCTATGTTCTGTACGACGGCTACAGCAGCTACGGCGGCCAGCTGGCCAAGATCAACTGCAGCGCGGCAACGCCCTATGTTGTCTGGCGCAAACAGGTTTCTGCTGCGGCTGGTTTCCAGCTGTCCACTCCGTATCTGGATACCACGAACCGCGCGATCTACATCGGCGCTTCGAACGCGTCTGTCTACAACAACGTTGCAATCTCCAGCCCGGTTGCACTGACCGCTGGCACGGCCGGTACAGTGACCATTGGCGGCCTGAGCCTTCTGACGGCTGCCAACCGCGTTTCCGTTCCGGTCTACGTCGGCCACACCAGCGTTGCTGACCGCGGCACCCTCACCACCGAAGGCACTGCGACCATCCAGCTGGGCGGCGGCACGCCGGTCAACCTGACCCTGAGCACCACGCAGGCCAGCAGCGGCACGACCTATAAGATCTACGAGCAGGCGACCTATGATGCCACCGGCACGGTCAACGGCTACGACTACTATTACTACATCAACCACAGCGTCACGGCGTCCAGCCTGACCGACGCGACTCTCTCCATCAGCGTCACGCTGAACGGTACCGGCTCGATCACTTCCGTCAGCATGTTCGCCAACAAGGGCGCTGTCACCAAGGTTACCGGCATTGACAGCACGGATGCCAGTGGCGTGACTCTGACCTCGGTCGTTAGCTCGGTCAACGGCCAGATCAATACCCCGATTACTCGCTATGGCAACTACATCTACTTTGGTACATGGAGCGGCAATTCCGCGATGCAGTATTATCAGGTGAAGGTCAGCGATTCCAGCTTCACGACGAAGACGATGGACGGCAATGCGGGCTTCTATTGGGCTGGCGCTGCGAATATCGGCGACTACATCTACTTTGGCGGCGATTCCGGCTACCTGTACTATCAGGAAGAACTCGGGTTTGGTGAAACCGGAGGCAGTGTTACGCTGCCGAGTGGTGCAGGCAATGTCCGTTCCACCATCATGACGGACGGCACCTATCTGTACTTCACCAGCCAGGGCGGCTATCTGTGGTGCTACAAACCGAACTCGACTACAGGTAAACCGGTCTTCCAGTGGAGCGCGGCGCTGGGCGGCACGTCCACCTCTACGCCGACCAAGGTTGGCGACCGCATCTATGTGGGCGTCTACTCTGGCTTCAATAAGGGCGGTGTCCTGTGCATCGATGCTTCCACACATGAAGTGAGCAATGTTATCGCTGTCACGGATAAGAACAACTTCCCTGTCCAGTGCTCCATCGTGGTGAAGGGCGACGGCACCGGTACGGACTACCTGTTCTTCAACACGAACAGCGGCAGCTCCACGACCGAAAACGCAAACTATGGCTGTGGCTACTGCTACAGCTATGATGGCACGACTGCCACGCAGCAGTGGGCATCCAGATCGGATACCTACGCGCTGGGCGGCATGGCCTGCGACAATGGTATCATTGTCTTCGGCAATGACTACGACCACCTGTACGTTGTAAAATAACCGTCAGCATGAATGGGTAAGCAGGCAACTGCTTACCCATTCATGCACTTTTATGAAGAGTGAAAAAAGAATGAAGAAAACGACAAGAACCTTATTTGCGCTGCTAGCTGTATTGGTGTTGTTGATGTCTGTCCCGGTATCAGTATTTGCAGCAACGGGAGATCGGGTCAAACTACAAATTGATCTACGCAATTGCCCGGTTTCCTTTTCCGGCACAAAAAAATATGATAGTGGTTCGACACCATATACAGCGCAGGCTGGCGAGTTAAACACCGTCGAGTTTGAGGTTGGTGGATCATATCAATTCCTTAAATTGACTTTGAATCAGGATCCAGTAAATCCTGTTCGTGAATGGGAAGTCAATGGAACGAGATACGATCCGCTTCTGGACTATACAGAAGATGAGAACGACGGCGAAATTATATATTTACACATCAGCGGCATGACTCTGATTATAACGACAGAAAGCATTTTTTTTCGTGCCGGTGGTAACAGCTCATTAAGTACGACTGAGTGGACGATTAAGCCTATTGTTGCGGCGTCTTCTGAGATCGAAGCGAAGGTGGAGACCAACGATTCGACTCAAGGCAGCGTTACAGCTGTAAAGCAGGCTGCTGAAAACACATATGAGTTGAAAGCAACTGCGAATCCCGGATATTCCTTCGATCACTGGGTCGCAGCAAGCACACAGGAAGAAATCGCGCAAAACCCCTACACTGTCACACTGACAGCGAGTGAAACCTACACGGCCTATTTCCATGAGTGGAAAACGGCAACGGTCTCCACTGACCCCGAGGGTTTGGTGCGCAGTAATGGTACAGATGCCGTAACCGCCGCGCGGAAATGGGACGATACATGGACGCTGCTGGCGAATAATGCCGTGCTGGCCGGCAGAAATTATGTATTTTCCTATTGGAGCTGTGATGAAGATTCCAGTTTCAAATCAGAGAAGAATCCGCTTGAAGTGACGCTGACCGAAGACCGTCACTATGTTGCGCACTATCTGCCGTGGCAGATTACTGGCATCAGCGGCATGAGCGCGGGCGGCGGCTCGTGGATGGCAAAAACAGAAACCGGCAGCCGTCCGCTGATTGCAGGTACAGGCGTGACCGTAGATGTCGATTATGACGAAAACATCACTGACGTATGGCTTCCGCACAGCACCATCGAGCTCTACAGCGGCGATGAAGCTGCGGTAAAGGCCGGAACGGCCACGCTGCTTGCAAAGCGTGAGGGGCAGGGCGACCGAGATCGCAATACCGCCTTTGACGGCGGTCACGCAACAATTATTGTCGACCCGTGGCCGGCTGATGTCACGCAGATTACAGCAGTTGCCTATACAGACGACTGCGACAAGCACTACTGTACGTTGAATGTTCAGACCGGATACGGCGCGGAAGGTCTGAATCTGTCCTATCTGACCTCCCCGCGCAACTGCCGGACTTCCGCTGCCGATCCCGGCCCGTACAACCCCGATATCTATGACGCAGCAGCCGTTCAGAACGCCGAGACCGGCGAGATGGAGCTGTATGTGGCCGGTATCGGCGGCGTGTATCAGTATGTCGGCAGCAATGGCACGACAGACTTCGTGCGTATGCCCGGCATGGAAGACCTGAACACCTCCGGTGATAACCTCTCGCTCGTCAGCGTCGCGCTCGGCGTGGGCGGCACGTCGGATGACCTGACCTCGCTGGTCAAGGTGTTCCATTCCCTCGGCGGCGATCAGGGCGGCACGACCGCCTACGAAGTCCGCTGGTATAACACGGCGGAAGGCAAGTGGGAAACCAAGAACACCATTCCGAAGGACAAGGCTCCCAGCACCAACGGCGAAGCCAACAAGGTCCTCATCCTGTCCTCGGACGAGATCTGGACGCAGAACGCCTATTATGACGGCGTGGGATGGACGCTGCACGGTCTCAGCTTTGATACCTTTGAGAAGGTCAATTCCACCACGGCCTACGCCACCGCGACCAATGGTACGGTCTATAAGCTGAATGCGGAGCGAAACGGCGTATCGGATTCCTGGACGCCGGTCGATCTCGGCGGCAAGCTGCTCGGTTCCCGTTATGACGGCGCACTGGCAGTCAAGCTGACGAGCGGCGGCTACGCTATCCTGAACGCGGACAGCTCGACGGCGGCCACCTATCCCGAGATCACCAAGGATATCTTTGGTGATACATGGACAAAGGACGGCCCGTTCAAGCCCGCAACCTATGGTGAATCTTTCGTTCATACGGTTGGCTTCGGCGGCGACGGCAAGGGCTATGCGCTGATTCAGGGCAGTGGACGTAACTACGTTGTCCGCGCGGACGAAAGCGGCTGGACGCTGATGGATACAGTCGAGGCATTCGATGTCGGCGGCACCAACGAAATGGAAAAGCGCCCGACGACCCCGACCTACATTGCAAGTCTGGGTGAAGGCGTGTCCCTGTTCTACGGCAGCAAGGGTTCATTGTACCTGCAGGCGCAGAACTACACCGTGACTTTCAATTCCAACGGCGGCAGCGCCGTCAACTCGATCACTGGGCAGGCGTGGAGCAGCTTCGTGATGCCGATTCCGACGAAGAGCGGCATGAGCTTTGCAGGCTGGTATACAGACGAGGGCCTGACCCGGCTTTATACCAACCCCGTCATCCCCGCCGCAAACCTGACGCTCTACGCCAAGTGGACGGAGACAAGCGCCGACCGCTGGGCGGAAGACCGCGAAAAGGCACTGAAGCAGCTCGACAATGCGCTGGAACGTATGGACAAGGGCGACTACAGCGATGCCAACTGGCAGCGTGTGCTGGTCGAATATGAAAACGGCAAGTACGCCATCGCCATCGCCGACCCGCAGCCCGCAAGCGAAGATGTCAGTGTCATCAACAAGGCTGTGCAGGATACGATCTATGCCGCGCTGAACACGGCCATCGACCGTATGAATGCTATCCCGGTTCTGGTGCTTCCGCCGATCGACGTTGTCGTTTCAATGGATGCGCAGACCATCGGTCTTGGCTACATGATCAAGCCGACCATTGTGCATACCACCAAGTACACGCAGGCCAGCGTGGTCATCACGGATATGATCAAGCAGAATATCCGTGAAAAGTATGGCCTTACACTGGATGGCTACGCGACTTATCACGAGAGCGAACCGGCCGGAACATACGCTTATATGAATACCGGCACGACGCGCACAGACTTCTATCTGGCACAGGTCTACTGGCCGAATCAGACGAACGCGCAGATTGCACAGTATATCCTTGATGTCTGCGGCGACAAGATCTCCGAGACGCAGGTCGAAAGCGATAAGCAAGGTAGGTATCTGGGCGAGTTCGACTACTACAATATGTCCGGCTGGATGTACTCCGTCAGCAACATTGGCGACAGCAAGCTGCCCTCCTTCCCCGGCGTTGGTGCTGCGGGCTGGAGAATGCGCGACGGTGAAGTCATGCGCTGGCAGTTCACGGTCTACGGCTACGGTTCTGACCTGAACGCAGACAACTCCGAATGGGGCAGCACCAGCATCACCGGCGATTCCGGCGACAAGACTGCGCTGACCTACAAGATCGCGCAGATGCGTGAGAAATACAAGGATGCCTCCGCCGACAAGACCTACAAATCCGGCGATGACAAGCTGGAAACGAGCCGCATCTACATGAACGTCTTTGACGGCGTTCTGTGCGACCCGCTTGCCAATCAGGCAAAGCTGGACGCAGCTGTTGCAGACCTCGATCTGGTTGCAGCCGAGCTTGCAAACGCGGATGCGCTCACGGCTGTCACGGACAAGATCCTTGCCATCGGCACCGTCAAGCTCGAGAACGGCAAGCTCGTGAAGGACGGCGAGGTCACAGCTGAAAGCGGCCCGAAGATCGAAGAAGCCCGCAAGGCTTACGATGCTCTGACCGAGGAACAGAAGAAGCTCTTTGGCAAGGCATATCCGGAGTACCTCGAAGCGCTCGAAGCTGCCGAAAAGGCATACGAGCAGATCAAGGACACCGAAGCTGCCAAGAAGGCTGCCGCAGAGGTCGATGCAATGATCGACGCACTGCCCGATCCCGACAAGATCACCCTTGATGATAAGGATGCTATCGACGCAGCAATGAAGGCATACGATGATCTGTCCGAAGCGGCAAAGGGCTATGTCAAGAATCATGACAAGCTCGTTGCCTGCAAGGAAGCGTATGACAAGCTGAACGACAAGCCGAATCCGCCTACGCCGGTCACTCCGTCGAAGCCCACCACGCCGAGCAAGCCGAAGGACGACAAGCCCACCACGGGTTCTTCGTTCACGGATGTTCCGTCCGGCAGCTGGTATGAAGATGCTGTGAATTACGTCTCTGAAAAGGGTCTGATGAACGGCACCTCCAAGAACGGCTTCAGTCCGAATGCCACGACCACGCGCGGCATGATCGTCACGATCCTTGCCCGTGTCGAGGGCGTCAACACGAACGGCACGCCGTGGTACGCGGCAGGCCAGAAGTGGGCGATGGACAACGGCATTTCCGACGGCACGAACATGACCGGTGAGGTCACGCGTGAGCAGCTGGCGGCCATCCTGTATCGCTACGCAAAGCTCAAGGGCTACGACACCTCCAAGTCCAACAAGCTGGACAGCTTCAAGGACGCGGACAAGGTTTCGTCCTGGGCCGTGGAAGCAATGCAGTGGGCCAACGCAGAGAGCCTGATCAACGGCAAGAGCAACAGCATGCTCGACCCGCGGGGTAAGGCTACCCGCGCAGAAACCGCCGCGATCCTCATGCGGTTCATGGAAAACATCGCAAAATAAGCATTTCTCTCCCCGAAAGGGGTTCCCCGCTGCGCCATTTGGCGCAGCGGGGAAAGCGGTATCTATATCCCGGCGCGTTGCCGGATCAAATTTCCCAAAGAATTATAGTCAGGGGGAACTTATATGACGCACACACCAACCAGGCGTCTGCTCGCACTCCTGCTGGCAGTCGCCACCGTGTTCAGCCTGCTGTCCATGTCCGTTTCGGCAGCAGATGAACAGACCGGCCCGGAGCTGAAGCTAGTCAGCACAGCGACCGAGCCGTTAAAGAAGGGAGATAGCTTCACCGTTGAAGTGCAATTTCCCAAAGATGCTGAATTTTCCAACTTTGAATTATATTTCGATTTTGACCTGACGCAGTTTAAGCTGAAAGCTGTCAATACAAGTCATAAAATCGACTTTAACGGTACGGAATTAACAGTTCAGTACCTTCCTGTAGAACCCACCTTCAATATGGATACCGTTGTTGATAAAGACAGCGGAAAAACATACGGCGGCACAATAAACGCTGCATATACAGGTACAGCGGAAAAGTTTAATATGACCGCCAATGAAGGTATCCTGTTTACATTGACGTTTGAGGTTTTGAAATGTAACGCAGAACCGCAGAGTATTTCGATTTTCAGTAAACTCTTCCAGAAATGCCCGACAATTTCGACATTTGAAGATATCGCACCGGTCGTTACTCCGGCGCAGATCACGATCAGCCACACGCTGACTGCTGTTCCTGCAAAGGACGCGACCTGCACGGAAGACGGCAATACAGCGTATTGGAAATGTTCCGCCTGTGAAAAGTGGTTCTCGGATGAGAACGGCACGACCGAGATCACGGATAAAGATTCTGTTGTAAAAAAAGCAACAGGCCATACTCCGTCTGCAGCATGGAGCTATGACGGCGCCCATCACTGGCATGTCTGCACAACTTGCAGTGAAGTGCTGGACAAGGCTGCGCACAGCGGCGGAACCGCTACCTGCTCCGCGCAGGCCACTTGTGAAGCCTGCGGTCAGAAATACGGTGCGACCACTGAGCATGACTATCAATGGAATCACGATGCTGCGCAGCACTGGAAAGAATGCAGTATTTGTGGTGCCATCGACTCGGAAAATCCCAAGACGAATCATACATTCGGCGAATGGGAAACCGTAACAGATTCCACCTGCACGGCGACCGGCACGAAGAAGCACACCTGCACTGGCTGTGATTACTCCGAGACTGGCGTGATTGAAAAGAAAGCGCATACGACGGAGCATCACGACCGTGTTGATCCGACCTGCACGACTACCGGCAGCATCGAATACTGGCAGTGCAGCGTCTGCGGCAAGATGTTCTCGGATGCAGCCTGCACGATCGAGGTCACTGATGTGACACTCCCCATGGCTGCACACACCCTGACCAAGACTGACGCGAAAGCTGCCACCTGCACCGAAGCAGGCAATGCGGAATACTGGACTTGCTCCGTCTGCAAGAAGCTGTTCTCAGATTCCGAGGGCAAGAATGAAATCACGGCGGCCAGCGTCGTGATTCCGGCCACCGGCCATACAGCCGACGCAACCGGCTGGCACGGCGATGATACGGATCACTGGCATGTCTGCACGACCTGCGGTGAGACGTTTGACAAGGAAGCCCACAGCGGCGGACATGCTACCTGCTCCAAGAAAGCCACTTGTGAAATCTGCGGCTTGGAATATGGTTCGACTACCGACCATGACTATCAGTGGCAGCACGACAATACGGAGCATTGGAAAGCTTGCAAGGACTGCGGCGCTGTTGATGAAAACACCAGAGCAAACCACACCTTTGGTGGTTGGGTCACTGAAAAGGATTCTACCTGCACGGAGACCGGTACGCAGAAGCATACTTGCGCTGCCTGTGATTACTCCGAAACCGGCGTGATCGATAAAAAAGCGCATACGCCGGAGCATCACGACCGCGTCGAGCCGACCTGCACTGCTACCGGCAGTATCGAATATTGGCAGTGCAGCGTCTGCAGCAAAAAGTTCTCGAATGCAGCCTGCACGACCGAGGTCACTGATGTGACACTCCCCATGGCTGCACACACCCTGACCAAGACTGATGCGAAAGCTGCCACCTGCACCGAAGCAGGCAATGCGGAATACTGGACTTGCTCCGTCTGCAAGAAGCTGTTCTCAGATTCCGAGGGCAAGAATGAAATCACGGCGGCCAGCGTCGTGATTCCGGCCACCGGCCATACAGCCGACGCAACCGGCTGGCACGGCGATGATACGGATCACTGGCATGTCTGCGCGACCTGCAGTGCGGAGTTTGGTAAAGAAGCCCATCGTGGCGGACATGCTACCTGCTCGAGTAAGGCTGTTTGTGATGTCTGCAAGGCTGAATACGGTACAACGACTGCCCACACCTTCATCAGCAAGCATGACGATACACAGCACTGGAAAGAATGCAGTATTTGTGGTGCCATCGACTTGGAAAATTCCAAAACAAATCATACATTCGGCGAATGGGAAACCGTAACAGATTCCACCTGCACGGCGACCGGCACGAAGAAGCACACCTGCACTGGCTGTGATTACTCCGAGACTGGCGTGATTGAAAAGAAAGCGCATACGACGGAGCATCACGACCGTGTTGATCCGACCTGCACTGCTACCGGCAGTATCGAATATTGGCAGTGCAGCGTCTGCAGCAAAAAGTTCTCGAATGCAGCCTGCACGACCGAGGTCACTGATGTGACACTCCCCATGGCTGCACACACCCTGACCAAGACTGATGCGAAAGCTGCCACCTGCACCGAAGCAGGCAATGCGGAATACTGGACTTGCTCCGTCTGCAAGAAGCTGTTCTCAGATTCCGAGGGCAAGAATGAAATCACGACGGCCAGCGTTGTGATTCCGGCCACCGGCCACACAGCGGATGATTCCGGCTGGAACAGCAACGGTACGAATCACTGGCATGTCTGCGCGACCTGCAAAGAGAAATTCGATGAAGCCGCACATACTGGCGGAACCGCTACCTGCTCGAGTAAGGCTGTTTGTGATGTCTGCAATGCTGAATACGGTACAACGACCAACCATACCTTCATCAGCAAGCATGACAACACGCAGCACTGGAAAGAATGCAGCATTTGTGGTGCCATCGACTCGGAAAATCCCAAAACAAATCATACATTCGGCGAATGGGAAACCGTAACAGATTCCACCTGCACGGCGACCGGCACGAAGAAGCACACCTGCACTGGCTGTGATTACTCCGAGACTGGCGTGATTGAAAAGAAAGCGCATACGACGGAGCATCACGACCGTGTTGATCCGACCTGCACGACTACCGGCAGCATCGAATACTGGCAGTGCGGTGTCTGCGGCAAGATGTTCTCGGATGCAGCCTGCACGACCGAGGTCACCGATGTGACATTGGACAAGCTC
>ERZ1673730.1759-NODE-1759-length-13346-cov-42.470694_pt1 | contig 13346 bp, 7 predicted proteins | sample MGYA00580200_ERZ1673730 | MGnify/ENA primary metagenome ERZ1673730 (study PRJEB41218, sample SAMN15661761) | gut metagenome | host: Homo sapiens | place: Canada: London | collected 2015-08-20/2019-03-30 | study: EMG produced TPA metagenomics assembly of...
GTTTGCTTTTACCGGCAAAGTCTATCTGTCGGCAGAAAGCATCCGCAGGCATTGCGCCTGACGGATGTTGTTTTTTGCTCTATGATAAAAAATTCTCGTAAAGTGTTCCACTTTACGAGACAGCCTGAAACCCTATATCTTCCGTTTCTATTTCCTATTATACAGTCAGAAATGAAAATGTCAATTTGATTCTCCTGATATTTCGGCATTTTCTAACACAAATCCTAACATCGGAGTGTCGTAAACGAAAGAAAACGAAAATATGTAAACCAACAGAGGGTGGTTGCCGCGCGAGATACCTCGCATTTGCCGTCAAAAATATGGTAAAGCTGAAAGGTGGAGAGCGCTTGGGACGATGGGGAGATAATATCTATCACAGAAAGGATGGCCGCTGGGAAGGGCGTTATATCGCCATGCGCCTGCCGGATGGTAAGGCGAAGTATAAGTCTGTCTACGGAGAGAGCAAAACTGTTGTAAAAAAGAAACTGATCGCCGCCATACAGGCGCTGGCGAAGGAACCGGCAGTTACCTGCAATTTGACGGTAAAAGAGCTTTTTATGCAGTATCTGGCACAGGCTGATATTAGAGTTTCCACACGTGCGCGCTATCGCTTTCTGCTTGAGCGTCACATTCTTCCGCATCTCGGTCAGATCTCCGTTTCACGGCTGACGGCAAAGGAGCTTTCTGCGTTTCTGCTTCATATGCGAAGTGCGGGACGCTTGGATGGAAAAGGCGGTTTATCTGCGAAAACTGTACGGGATATCGCCGTTCTGATCAAAACCATGCTGCGCTATGCCCAGCGGGAATATCATTGTTCCTGCGACGCGCTGACAGCGCATCTGCCAGCCTGTACGCAAAAACAGATTGAAGTGTTTTCCGAAGCTGAGTTGGCTGTGCTTGGAAAAGCCCTTTCGCCGTCAGATAGAATTAGCACAGCGGTTATGCTCGCACTGTATGCCGGCCTGCGCGTGGGCGAGATCTGTGCGCTTCGCGCCGGGGACATTGATGCGCTCTCCGGTACGCTTTCTATCGACCGTTCCGTTCAGCGGATCACGCTGAACGGGAAATCGCAGCTTCTGGTGGACCGTCCAAAAAGCGAAAGCTCGGAACGGGTCATTCCGCTGCACCCTGAATTGCTGCGTTTACTGCAAGAACTCACCGAAAATATGCCGCCTGATGCTTATATTATGACCGGCCACGCAGATCGGCCGATGGATCCGCGCACCTGTCAGTATCAGTTCACCACTCTCCTGAAGCGCTGCGGTATTCGGCATCGCGGCTTCCATGCCCTTCGGCATACGTTCGCTACGCGATGTGTTGAAACCGGTGCAGATATCAAGAGTGTCAGCACCCTGCTCGGACATGCGGATATTAAAACCACCCTAAAACTGTACACGCATCCGTCTTTGGAGAGCAAGCGTCGCTGCATCCAGAGAATTGTTTTCCTGAAACTTGGAGCATAAGCTTTACAACGTGGAATCGCGTCATTATAATTTATAATGTGTAGAATCCGAAAAGTTGGGAGTCTTTTGTATGCAGGACTATGTTGCACTGGCAAAAGCCGCAGGATTTACGGCGGCCGCATTGATGCCGGTGCGGGAATTGGTTGTTGTACCGGAATACCGCAAGTTCTGTGAGCAGAATCTCTGCGGCAATTATGATGTGCTTCCGGCCTGCCCGCCAATGAGCGGCACGGTCGAGGAAATGACAGCCGCTATGCGAAAATATGAAACGGCGCTGGTACTGATGATTGAAACAATGCCCGCTGATTATCATAACACCGCGGAGCAGAAAGCCGCAAAGAAGCATCAAAACCTGTTGACGGAACAGCTTATGGCAAAGATGCAGGCAGATGGCCTGGCAGATCTTCTGATGATGGGCGCAGGACCGTGGAAGCACGCATCCTGTATGTCGGCCTACTGTGTGGATGCACAGAAGATGGCTGATTTTGTCCATATGAAATGCTGGGCAAACGACGGGAAGATTCGTTATTTTTCTCTGATTTTATTCTAGTATGAGTGAGCGGGTTTCCGATGAGACCCGTTCATTTTTTGAAGCCTTTTTACCGTCAAAAATATGGTCACGCTGCGGCGGGATGTCTGTGATAGCAGGCATCCCGCCGCTTTTTTCATAAAGTGGAACACTTTACGAAAAATCTCATTGCCGTACATGTGGTTTAGAATACCACCGATTTGAAATCCTATTCTGACATCAAAATTACATATTGTTTGTTTTTATCCGCTGAAGATGTGTAATCGCAGGTCGCGGCCGTAACCGGACTGAGCCTGCGGTGAAAGAGGAAGGTCGTGCGCATTGGGAGTGCGTGCGGCTACTCGCCCGGCGCTGTAATGGATGAGTTTGTTTCTAAAGTGGTTTGTGCCAAAGCGTAAGACAGCGCTTTGCCGCAGGCCATGTGGTCGAAAGACCGCCATTGTGGGAGTCTTCCCATGAGAAGGTAGGAAACGGAACGCGGACACGGATCGTGTCCATAGTCCTAGTCAGAAGAATCGCTATCTTCACCTGCATGGGATTCTGTCTATTTATGATCCCTGAAGTGCAGAAGGCTGGTAAAGACGTGTGGTTGATAGCACGATGATCTATCGTACCCAGGCACGGGCGCCGATTTGTTTTCCGGGAGAAAAACAGGTTGGTGCTTTTTTTGTTTGGAAGTAATCCAGATTATCCCACTCCGTAGGGACGGTTTGCGAAAAAGTACGATTAGGAGGAACGCTGACAATGGAGCAGCGCCAGGACAACCAAGACCAGATCATCTACAGCCGCATTGAGCGCGTGATCGCCTATAAAAACATTCAGTTTATCCTTGAGCATCAAAATGACACGTTGGAGCAGCTTTCGGCGTATTTGCAGAGCTGCATGGAGGACATCGGGCATCCTCCTGCCATGGTAGAGGTAATCGGTGGAGAGTACATCCAATACCGCTTTGGATCGTGGCAAAAGGCCATCCGAACCTTTTACGGCGGCAAGATCACCAACATCAAAAACCCACCGCGTTTCAAAGAACGCAAGATCGTCCGTGACCTGTACGAATTAGCACAAGGACGGATGGCTGAAAAGAACATGGCTGGGACTTCCGGACAGGAGGTGCAGCGATGAATCCATACCGAACCTGTCAGGAGAACATGGACGCGCTTAAAAAGGTTTTAATCCAGCGCACTTATGTTGCGCTTGCCAACAAAAACGTTGAATTTGTTTTGAAGAACCAGAATGCGTCGCTGGACGAGCTGGCCGAGTATCTGTGCAAGTGCCGCCGGTGGTGCGGGCATATCCCCGGCCGGACGGAAGTGATCGGCGGCGATTTTATCGAGCTGCGGTTCCACGGCTGGGCCAATGCCCTGTGCGCCAGCGGCGTTTCAAAGGAGCTTGCCGTCAAGCGATTCCATCCCGCGCTGGAGAAGACCATGCTCTTCCAGCAGGAGTACGAGCGGCAGCGGGAGCAGGACAAGCGGGAAAAGCGGCAGAAGAAGGTTGCCAATAAAGAAAAGATGCGGCAGGAGAAATCCGAGCGCAAGCAGCCGAAGAAAACAGCGCCTCCCTCCGGCATTGCTGGTGATGGAGGGACGGCAGAATGAAAAAACGCCAGATTCCCCTTCAGGGCAAAGGCCGGCGCTTTCGCGCAGACCTTTGGCTGGACGAAAAAATCACCGGACGGACGCTGAACGCGCTGCAAATGCGCGGCGTCAAGTTCCCCGATGGCTGGAATCCCCGGAAAATGCCGGAGTTCAAGCAGGAATACCAACGCCAGCTGACGCAGTTCCGTCAGCAGCAGGCGGCAAAGAAAGCTGCGAAAAAGGAAACGCAGCAGGCGGCGCAGAAGCAGGCGGAATCGTCCGCGGCCGCGCCGGAAACAGCTTCACCCCAATAATGTATGCCAATCTGAAACGGACAGATTTGCAGATAGATGTGTGTCTCATCCCCCTGAGATTCGCTTCATTGTGCGTCACAGACGCAAGGCCCCGGCTCTGCGCGGGAACACAGAGCCGGGGAACCCCCTTTCGCATATCCGACAATATTGGTGTTTACAGCATCCGGCTGTGACATAGACCCGATGCAGAGCTGTTCCTCGGCTGCATTGGGAATCCGCGAGGAACGAAAATTTCTGCAAAAGAAAGGAGTTTCTGATTATGAAACGAATTGGCAGAGTTTTAGCAATCCTTCTGGCACTCGCAATGCTGCTCAGTGTAACAGCATTTGCAGCCACAACTACCTCGACGTGGTACGGCTACGGCGGCGATACGGCTACGCACAACGCCGCAGTCACTTCCGCGCCGACCAGCACTTCCCCCACAGTCACAAGAATTGACCTTTGGAACTCCGGCAGCGGCTGGGACGGCGTTGACAACGTTCCGGTCATGCGGACGATTGACGGCGTGACCTACGCCTATGTATTCTATGACGGCCATGCTGCCGGCGGCAGACTGGCAAAAATCAACTGCAACGACGGCGTTCTCGTATGGGACAAGCAGATGACCGGCGCTTCCGGCTTCCAGCTTTCCACGCCGCTGCTGGTTCCTGGCAGCTCTGACGGCACGGGCGATACGATTTACCTCGCTGCTGCCAGCGCGGAAACCTACAGTGATGCCAGCTTTACCGGCAGTGACACGATTGCTGCTGGTGATACCGGCCTGACCAAGACGTTCAATATTTCCAACATTACCACGAGCAGCAACCGCGTTGCGGCTGGCATCTACCTGGGCGAGACCACGGTTGCGAACCGCGGCACGATTGGCGTTACCGGCACGGCACAGATCACCTGCGGCACTGCGGATGTGACGCTGAACCTGATTGCAAGCGGCACGAACAGCGGCACGAATGTCGTGATGTATGAGCAGCCTGTCTACACCGGCACGGAGATCACGAGCTACAAGTATTACTACTATGTCAACTACAACATCAACGTCGGTTCTGCAAACGTCGGCACGGCGCAGACGCTGACGCTGACGATCAAGCTGACCGGCGGCAACGGCACGCTGCAGTATGTCGATACCTATGCACAGGTTGCGGCGCTCCAGAAGGTCACCGGCATCGAGACCAATGACGCAGGCGCAGCGGGCGTGGAGCATCCGTCTATCGTCAGCGGCATCACCGGTCAGATCAATACCCCGATCACGACGGACGGCACCTACCTCTACTTCGGTACTTGGAGCGGCAGCGCATCGAGACCGTATTATCAGGTAAATATCGCCAACAACAGCTATAAAACATTTACGCCCCCCACAAATGACAAGCTCGGCTTCTATTGGGCTGGCGCAGCCGTGGTTGGTGACTATGTCTACTTTGGCAGTGACGGCGGCAAACTCTACTGGCGTTCTGTTTCTGACTTTGCAGCTACCGGCGGCACCGTTGATCTTCCCGCTGTGAACAGCAATGCAGCAGGCAACGTTCGTTCCAGCATCATGGTCGATGGCACGAAGATCTACTTCACGACGCAGTATCCCAGCGGCTCCAGCTTCGGTAACTTCTACTGCTACAATGCGGGCAGCGGTGAACCGACGTTCGCATGGGGCGCAAACATTCAGGCTACCTACAGCGGCACAACGTATTCCGGCAACTGCACGTCCACGCCTGTGATTGCCGCAAGCGGCAACATCTACGTTGGTTTCTATAGCGGCTTTACCGCAGGCGGCTTGATGAAGATTACTGCCCCTACCTCTGGTACAGTTGGCACGGCCAGCCTGATTACGGTTAGTGGTGCAGCCTTTACACAGCCTGTACAATGCACACCTGTCGTGTATACGAGTGGTAATTATGATTACTTCTACTTCAATACAAATTCTGGAACGGGCGCCGGCTACTGCTTTAGAGTATCCAAAACAGGTACGAATGCTTCGCAGAGATGGAAAACTGATAATGATACCTATGCCCTTGGCGGCATGGCAATTAGCAATGGTTATGCCGTATTTGGAAACGACTATAACCACCTCTATATTGTGAAGTAATTCAAAATAGCTTTATAACATAGGCAAACCCGGCAGGAGGGTAAGCCGCAGAATCCGGCTTACCCTCCTGTTTCCACATTGATTACGGGGACTGCCCCTATTGCAATACGCAATACTGTGGCAGACTCATTGTTGAGGTTAGAGTATATGAGAAGAAGCATAGCAGTGCTTCTGTGTATTCTGCTTGTGCTATCGCTGTTCCCTGTCAATGCTCTTGCAGCTGACAATGATTGTATTTTTACAGTTGAAGGAATTCCTGAAAGCATTGCGTACAGCGTTAAAGCTGTTTACACAGATGATGATGAAGAAACAGAAGATTTTCCTATTACGGATGGACAATTCCCATTGACAGTAAGCAATGGAGATCGATATTTTTATCGGCTGATTTTTACACTTGCCAAGGTAGAGGGATTTGAACTGAAAAATGTAGTCTTTAAGGACTATAATCTTTCAGCTGATAATTCGTTCATTGATTTCTCTGATGACAATATCTGGGCGACCATGGAATTAAGCGAAACTGCTCAGAATTATACAATAAGTATAGATTGCGCTGAGGCATACGAAGAAGATTGCATACCTGTAGCGCAATATATAAACGGCAGTCGCTTCATTTTCTCCATTGTAGAAAAAGAAGCCGATCCGGGTACGGCATCCGCTAAGGCAATACCTGATGAAGAGTGGAAAGATAATATCAGTACTGCGTATTATGGAAAAGATGAAGACGGTGCTGATAAATGGAAGGTATCGGCTGATATTATTCCGGATGCGCAGAGTTTTGACTACTGGGGCGCTGCAACGGAGGATGGAAATCCATACGATTTAGGCGGACACGAAAAGGAAAATCCCTTAAAACTGTCGCTGAAGCAAACTGTAGTTTTCACACCGCATTTCAAACCGATGGACATTTCTCTCTTGGGCAACTTCAAACTCAACGAGATTTATGTCGAAGCTGACCCAAACAACGGGCAGGTAACGCCAAAAATTGTCCAGAATCAGACACCGGGCCTGTATTCCAATCTAATTACGGACAGCAGCTGTATCTGTTATCTGGCGTTTTCGCTTCCGAACAGTCTGCCGGAAAATGATACAGCAAAATTCGTGGTGCGTCTCTACTCTGGCGACAGTGTGAATGAAAGCAAGGCACTCGGACGCACGGAATTCATCGTCAGCAAACTGAATGCCGGCAACCATTATTTCCAAATGCGTCTGGACGATATCCCTAACGACATGACGCAGATCACGGCTGCGGTCGATTTTTCCTCCGATGCCGGTGTGCGGGAAACACAGACACGAACCTATGACTTGCCTGCTACCATCCTGAGCACCCGCAAGGGCGATGCTCTGCGCTATGTGGAGAATGCAACGGGCTATATCACGATGGCGACTGCGGGCGTGGATGACGTGACCGGCCAGCTCAATCTGGTCATGAGCAACGGCAGCGGTCTGTTCACGCTGGAAAAAGGAAGCCTTTCCTTTACCAGCTGCGACGTTTCCGGCCTGCATCAGCTGAGTCAGGTCAAAGCGCTTGCATCCGCGGACGACGGCACAGTTTGGGCCTATATCGCGTCCACGAGCAAGGAGGATCTTCCTGCGCTTTCGGCTGGCATCACGTACAGCGAAGGCTATACGCCGAACGTTGGTCATCTTGCCGTCTATGATGGTGAGACATGGAGACTCGTCGAAGACAGCACGATTTATAATCTCAACGAGAACACCGAATCCAAGCTGGCTACCTGCAATGCTGCCGATCTCGGCGCGATCATCCCGCTGAAGGACAGCGTTGTCGTAGCGAAGAACAAGACGTGGACTGGCAGCGAATGGACGGACGGCGGCCACGGCAAGGATAAGCTGATCCAGATGGACGGCAAGACCTATGCGGCAGACAGCAAGGGCGTTTATGTCTATGACGCCGACAACCGGACGTGGCAGACGCTCACGACGGAAGTAACGGCTGGACAGTATGACCAGCTGAACGCTGCAAACGGGAAGCTGTCGATCTCGGCAAACAGCGGCAACAATACTTCGCCGAGATATACCCAAATGACAATTTTGTCTATCGACAGCAAGACTACAGAAAAAGTTGATACGACAATTTTTGGAACAGGCGGTGCAGTGTATCTCACGATTAACAGCACTGGTCTCAGCTATGAGGGCGTTCCGTACTACTACTATTCCGGCCCGATCTTCAATAATAATCAGGATCGAATGACAGTCCTTTGCCGCTACGAGGGTGAAGGCGAGGATGCCGCGTGGATTCGCGTCAAGGAATCTGCATTCTGGTCGGATGCGGAAAATCCGAATCAGTTTGCAACGAAGGTTCGGCCTGCATCGGTCGATGTCTGCATGAACCCGGCTGTTGGTGTCACGCTGCATGGCCAGTCCTATGGTCACACCATAAGTAGCAGTGGCTCACTCTATCTGGAAACCGCATCCACCACGATCACCTTTGATGCCAACGGCGGCACACTGAACGGCGCGGAATCTGTCACGGGTCAGATCTACAGTGAGATCCCGGTCAGCGTCCAGACGACCGCCGCACGCGACGGCTATGTGTTCAGCGGCTGGAGCTATGACACCGAGGGCAAGACCACCTGGACGAGCAATGACACGGTGTTCCCGGCAAAGGACATCACGCTCTATGCCAAGTGGATCGACCCCAGCGAGGTCGATGACCCGCTGGCCTACCACCGCCAGAGCGCACTGGAAAGCCTGAAGCGTCAGTACGAGAAGTACAGCAAGTCTGACTACTCCGAAGAAAACTGGGCAAAGCTCGAACAGGCGTATCAGGACGGTATCAAGGCGATCAACGAAGCGCCTGCCTCCGATGGCAAGTACATTGAGGACAATATCATTGCAGAGCTGAACAAGGCGCTGCAGGCGATGGGTGCGATCAAGCCCGACCGAGCAGGCAAGATTGACATTATTGTCTCGCTGGACGCGCAGACGCTCGGCCTCGGCTACTACATTGACCCGACCATCGTTACGGTGGACAAGTACACGCAGGCCAGCTATGTGATCACCGATCTCATCAAGCAGACGATCAAAGAGAAGTACAAGATGGATCTGGAAGGTGCGACGGTCTATCACGTCAGCGAACCGACTGTTGAACCTCCGTATGCCTACATGATGACGGGCACTGAAGCGAACAGCTTCTATCTGGCACAGCTCTACTGGCCGGATCAGACCAAGGCGCAGGTCGCAAAGTATATCCAGAACTATGCCGACTGGACGACAGACGGCTACAAGGACGGCAAGTACCTCGGTGAGTTTGATTACTGCGACAAATCCGGCTGGATGTACTCCATTGCGGATCGTGAAACTGGCAATCCCTCCTTCCCCGGCGTTGGTGCAGCGGACTGGAGATTGTCTGACGGCGAAGTCATGCGCTGGCAGTTCACGGTTTGGGGCTACGGTGCCGACCTGGCTGCGGATAACTCCGAATGGGGCCAGCCCAGCATCGCATACAAGGACGATGGCACTGCCGCTGGCGACAAGACCGCGCTGACCGTCATGGTCGCAGAGCTGCGTCAGGTCTACGGCGATAAGCTGCTGCGGAACAACAAAACATATTTCGAGATTCATAGAGATGTGCTCTGCAACCCGCTTGCCACGCAGGAAGAACTCGACGCGGCTGTCGCAAAACGCAGCCAGATCGAGGAAGAACTGAAGGATGCTTATGCAGCTGAGAACGCCAAGGATCTGATCGAAGCTATCGGCACGGTCACGCTCGAGCGCAAGGCTGCCATCGAAGCAGCCCGCGCAGCTTATAATGCACTGACCGAAGAACAGCTTGCCATCTTCAATGAGCTCTATCCTGACCATCTGAAGATCCTCACCGACGCGGAAGCGCGTTATGAGGAACTGAAGAAGCAGGCCGAGCAGGAGGAGATCGATAAGGCTGCGGCGCAGGAAGTTATTAAGCTGATCGATGATATCGGCGGTGTTGAGTCCGTCACCGGCAGCAGCGGCCCGAAGATTAGAAAGGCCCGCGCAGCCTATGACGCACTGACCGATGCGCAGCAGAAGTACGTTACCAACTATGATGTGCTCGTTGCCTGTGAGGAAGCGTTCGATGCGATCCCCAACCCGGTCCCGACTCCTGTCACTCCGTCGAAGCCGAGCAAGCCGAAGGACGACAAGCCCACCACGGGTTCCTCGTTCACGGATGTTCCGTCCGGCAGCTGGTATGAGGATGCTGTGAAGTATGTTTCTGAAAAGGGCCTGATGAACGGCACCTCCAGGAACGGCTTCAGTCCGAACGCCACCACCACGCGCGGCATGATCGTCACGATCCTGGCCCGTGTCGAGGGCGTCAACACGAACGGCACGCCGTGGTATGCGGCAGGCCAGAAGTGGGCGATGGACAACGGCATTTCCGACGGCACGAACATGGTCGGTGAGGTCACGCGTGAGCAGCTGGCGGCCATCCTGTATCGCTACGCGAAGCTCAAGGGCTACGACACCTCCAAGTCCAACAAGCTGGATAGCTTCAAGGATGCGGACAAGGTTTCGTCCTGGGCCGTGGAAGCAATGCAGTGGGCCAACGCAGAGGGCCTGATCAACGGCAAGAACAACAGCATGCTCGACCCGCAGGGTAAGGCCACCCGCGCAGAAACCGCCGCGATCCTCATGCGGTTCATGGAAAACATCGCAAAATAAGCATTTCTCTCCCCGAAAGGGGTTCCCCGCTGCGCCATTTGGCGCAGCGGGGAAAGCGGTATCTATATCCCGGCGCGTTGCCGGATCAAATTTCCCAAAGAATTATAGTCAGGGGGAACTTATATGACGCACACACCAACCAGGCGTCTGCTCGCACTCCTGCTGGCAGTCGCCACCGTGTTCAGCCTGCTGTCCATGTCCGTTTCGGCAGCAGATGAACAGACCGGCCCGGAGCTGAAGCTAGTCAGCACAGCGACCGAGCCGTTAAAGAAGGGAGATAGCTTCACCGTTGAAGTGCAATTTCCCAAAGATGCTGAATTTTCCAACTTTGAATTATATTTCGATTTTGACCTGACGCAGTTTAAGCTGAAAGCTGTCAATACAAGTCATAAAATCGACTTTAACGGTACGGAATTAACAGTTCAGTACCTTCCTGTAGAACCCACCTTCAATATGGATACCGTTGTTGATAAAGACAGCGGAAAAACATACGGCGGCACAATAAACGCTGCATATACAGGTACAGCGGAAAAGTTTAATATGACCGCCAATGAAGGTGTCCTGTTTACATTGACGTTTGAGGTTTTGAAATGTAACGCAAAACCGCAGAGTATTTCAATTTTTAGCAAACTCTTCCAGAAGTGCCCGACAATTTCGACATTTGAAGATATCACGCCGGTCATCACCCCGGCGCAGATTACGATCAGCCACACGCTGACTGCTGTTTCCGCAAAGGACGCAACCTGCACGGAAAATGGCAACACGGCGTATTGGACCTGCTCCGCCTGCGATAAGTGGTTCTCGGATGCCGAAGGCACGGACGAGATTGTAGATAAAGATTCTGTTGTAAAGAAAGCAACCGGCCACTCTCCGTCCGAAACATGGAGCTATGACGGCGACTATCACTGGCACGTCTGCACGATCTGCAAGGAAGTGCTGGACAAAACCGCTCATAGCGGCGGCGAAGCTACCTGCTCCAAGCAGGCTACTTGTGAAGTCTGCGGTCAGAAATACGGTGCGACCACTGCACATGACTATCAGTGGCAGTCCAATGCGACGCAGCACTGGAAGGAATGCAGTGCTTGCAAGACGGCCGACCCGGATCATCCCGCGACAGCCCATAGCTTTGGCGAATGGGTCACTGAAAAGGAAGCCAGCTGCACGGAGACCGGTACAGAGAAGCGTACCTGCGCGGACTGCGGCTATTCCGAAACAAGAGAGATTGCGACGATTGCGCATACCCTGACGCATCACGAAGCTGTAGCCCCCACCTGCACGACTACCGGCAGCATCGAATATTGGGAATGCAGCGTCTGCGGCAAGAAGTTCTCGGATGAAGCCTGCACGACAGAGGTCACCGATGTGACGATCCCCATGGCTAACCACACCCTGAACAAGACCGAAGCAAAAGCTCCCACCTGCACGGAAGATGGCAATATAGCATATTGGACCTGCTCCGTCTGCGAAAAGCTGTTCTCGGATGCAGCGGGCAAAACGGAGATTTCTAAGCAGGATACGGTAGTTGCGGCAACTGGTCATACTCGTTCTGATGTATGGAGCAGCGACGGCACCTACCATTGGCACGTCTGCACGACCTGCAAGGCAGAACTGGACAAGGCCGAACACAGCGGCGGAACCGCTACCTGCCAGGCAAAGGCCAGCTGCGATATCTGCAAGGCTGAATATGGTGAAAAGGCGGACCACACCTTTGTCAGCAAGCATGACAATACACAGCACTGGAAAGAATGCAGCGTTTGCGGTGCCATCGACCCGGATAACCTCAAGACGAATCATACGTTCGGTGAATGGGAAACCGTGACGAATCCCACCTGCACGGAGACCGGTACAGAGAAGCGCACCTGCGCAGACTGCGGCTATTCTGAGACAAAAGAGCTTGCGAAGACCGCGCATACCCTGACGCATCATGAAGCTGTCCCCTCCACCTGCATCGTTGCTGGCAGCATCGAATATTGGGAATGCAGCAGCTGCGGCAAGAAGTTCAAGGATGAGGCCTGCACGGTCGAGGTCACCGACAGCGAGATAATGCTGGAAAAAGTCTCGCATAAGTTGACTAAGACCGAAGCAAAAGCTCCCACCTGCACGGAAAATGGCAATATAGCATATTGGACCTGCTCCGTCTGCGAAAAGCTGTTCTCGGATGCAGCGGGCAAAACGGAGATTTCTAAGCAGGATACGGTAGTTGCGGCAACTGGTCATACTCGTTCTGATGTATGGACCAGCGACGGCACCGACCACTGGCACATCTGCACGACCTGCGAAGCAGTGCTGGACAAGGCCGCGCACAGCGGTGGAACCGTTACCTGCCAGGCAAAGGCCATTTGCAATGTCTGCAAGGCTGAATATGGCGAAAAGGCGGACCACACCTTCGTCAGTAAGCATGACGATGCACAGCACTGGAAAGAATGCAGAGTTTGCGGTGCCATTGACCCGGAAAATCCCAAGACGAACCACACGTTCGGTGAATGGGAGACTGTGACGGATTCCACCTGCACGGCGACCGGCACAAAGAAGCACACCTGCACCGGCTGTGACTACTCCGAAACCGGCGTGATTGAAAAGAAAGCGCATACGACGGAGCGTCATGACCGTGTCGAGCCTACCTGCACGGCTACCGGCAGCATCGAATACTGGCAGTGCGGCGTCTGCGGCAAGAAGTTCTCGGATGCAGCCTGCACGACCGAGGTCACCGATGTGACATTGGACAAGCTC
>ERZ1673730.1772-NODE-1772-length-13219-cov-5.057277_pt1 | contig 13219 bp, 18 predicted proteins | sample MGYA00580200_ERZ1673730 | MGnify/ENA primary metagenome ERZ1673730 (study PRJEB41218, sample SAMN15661761) | gut metagenome | host: Homo sapiens | place: Canada: London | collected 2015-08-20/2019-03-30 | study: EMG produced TPA metagenomics assembly of...
AAAGAGCTTTTGTTGTTTCTCCTCTTGTCACTTTCCGCCTCCTACCTGTATTCTTTACCCGTCGCCTTGTCCTTGAGGGTTATCCTCCCTACAACTTCAAATCCGGCCAGCTCCGCCGTTTGCTTCATCACCGGGATAAGATTGCTTATGACCGCCATGCGCTCTGCTTCCTGCTGCCTCTCCTCCCGGCGTATATTGCTCCATGCCGTTCCTGCTGTCGGGTCGGGATAGCCGGAGCTGTTTCTATCCATTCTATCTGTTACCAATCTTCTCTGCCTCCTCTGCTACCGGGCAGCCGCTACACGTTTCTCGCTGGCTGGTAAAAATGCAGCGTTCCCCTGTGAGCGCACAAGTAATTTTGGTATCGTCCTCCGGCTCTGTCTGGGTTATTGCAAACATAATCATCAATCCGATAACGCCGAGTACGCAAATTCCTCCTATAGCCGCCAAAATGTATATAATAACCATGCCGTTTCCTCCTTACGTTGCTGGCTGTAAAACGTCCTGCGCTGCGTCCGTTCCGGCTTCCTTTGCTGCGGCCTCTGCCTTTTGGAAATTCAGCCTCTTTTTCAGCCTGTCCACCTTTTCGTTTATATTCTGCTGAATAGCCTCCCTGCCGCCGTAAATAATAACAAGCTGCGTCAGCATAATAATAACGTCGGCAATCTCCTCAAGAATATTCTGCCGGGTTTTCTCGTAGTCCCAAGCCTCCGGCGAACGCTCCGCCCGTCTGTGCTTCAAAAGGGCTTTTGTCAGCTCGCTCATTTCCTCGATTGCCATATCTGTCTGCGCCTCTTTGCCATAAGTGTCTACCGCCTGCTGTAATACCTCCGGGTGCATAGTCGTCGGTAGTCCGTGCTTCTCATAAACTTCCAGCCATGCCCTCACGTCTGCCATTCCCCAAAGGGTCATATAAAGGAGTGCGAAAACTCCCTCAAGCTCGCCCTTGCCGAAGCAAAGGTTGTCATAAAGTACCTCGTCCAGTGTTTCGTCGTCCATTTCGTCTGCGTCCGCTGGGCTTGCGTATTTGCTGCAAATCTCTCTCATAAGGTCACGGACTGAAATTTCCCTTTCAAAATCCCTGTACCACGCCTCGCCGTTCTTGACGAATACATGATTGTGGGCTAACTCCCACATTCCCATGTCGCTGGTGTCGTCGCAAATTCTTCTAAACTCCATTTTGCTTTCCTCCTCAGTCCGAAATGGTTACATAGGTGTTCCGGCGACTATTCAGTTCCAAATCAACCGGGCTGCCGCAATTCAGACAGTTGTACTCAAATGTTTCGTCGGTGATGTTGGTCTTGTATTTGTACTGGCCGCCGCACTTGCATTTTAAGTATGCAGGCTTTAGGTCGTGCAGTTTCGTCCGGCCTCCACACTCGCACCTGTGTTCTGTAGTGGGTGTCTTTGCGCAAAAACCTCTGATTTTTCCACAATGCTCGCACTTGATAAGCAGAAATCCTCTGTACTCCTCCGGCTCATGTTCTTCCGGGGCTTCCTGCTTGTCGGTGGCCTTTGCCTGTGAACCTCTGAAATCCCCGAAAAGGCTCTCAATTCTTCTATGTGGCTTATTCTCCGCCTGCGCCTCTTTCGGAAGCTCCTGCGCTACGTGGGGAGCTTCCTGCGGTAAATTTTTCGGCTGTTGCTCTCCTGCTGCGTAAAGAAACGCTTTCTGAATGAGGTCTGTTACCTTGTCCGGCGACATATCAAAATTCATATCGCCGTATGGTGTTTTCATGGTAATTTGCATGGTGTTCCCTCCTGTCGCTTTATGTATTCCCAAACTGACGGATAAAGCCTTATCTATCCGGCACATTTCCGCCAGTGTAATGCTGCCTATATACTTCTCAAGCCTGCTCTTGCATACCGTTATAACCTGTTCGCACAAAGCTGTTGACGGTCGCTCCGCCGAGTATATATAAACGTGAGTAGGCAATAGGCTTTTCTTCTTTGTCGTGAGGTAGACTATTTCTACCACGGGTGAATATTTATTCCCGGTGTCGTTGCTCACTATGATTGCCGGACGTTCTCCGGCCTGCTCGCTGCCTGTTGCCTCTGTGCCTGTAACAAAATAAATGTCACCTCGCTTTACGCTGCTTCTCGCCATTGCTTCTCCTCTCCCCGTAGGGCGGCTATCGCCGCCCTATCAGTTTTTCCGCATACAGTTTTCAGTTTTTCTTGAAGTAAGCGGAGCGGAAGCCGAAGCCGCCGTAGACATACGAGCGAGGGTAGTAGAGGTACGTGCAGAACACCCCAGCAAACGCACCGTAGGGCCAGCTGCCACCACGAATCGGGAAATATTCACCGTCGGTGCTGTCTGCGTAGAAATATGCCTCCGGCTCTCCGGGGAATAATGCCAGTTCCTTGAGCTGTTCGCTCTCGCAGTCCATATTAACGTCGCCCCACTCACAGCCGTCATAATTATGCTCTGTGTCCTCGCTTTCCGGCTCCGAAGTAATAGCAATATCGCCGTCGTCACTTACTGATACTCTGATTGCTTTTCCTGCGTCGTCCGAAACTGTCTGCCAGCCGTCGCCCTCTGGCGTGAGGTCAATGTCAAGTGCTGCGTCATTGTTTTTGGCTACCTGCAGCCAGCCGTCCTTGAGGCGCAGACCTCTAACCATTTCCCAAACATTCCCACAAAGGTCGTGTACGCCTGTCGGTGTGTGGTCGTGCGTCCATGTGGCCGGGCCGCTGCCAGTTAAAGTCTTGCCACTTCCGTCGTAGGTCTGTCCGTGTTCCTCCGGGTCTGCGTGGTACTTACCGTTTGCTGTATTCCCGTGGGGGAGTGTTCCGTTTTTGAGGCTGATGTCTGCCAGCAATCCCCATTCGGGAGCCGTAAGCAAATGCCAGCCGTCGCCCTTGCTGAAACACGCTTTTGCTGCGTCGTCGTTTGTGATGTTCGTCCACGGCTTCATATAAGGGAGACTGTAAGGTTTCCCGTTAATTTCCGTGTTCGGGAAAACGGAAATATAAATCTCGTCGTACTCTACGCCGCCAATGATAAATGCCGGGTGCGTCTTGTCGCTGCCTCCGAAAAGCTCTTTGTTCGAGGTCTTTCTAAAACGGTGCATAATAGAGGGAATGCCTGCGTTATCGTAAATCGCAACCACGTCCCAATCCACGCCATTTACGTCTTTTGCAACGCTGGCGAGTTGCGTTTCCTTTTCCGGCTGCTCCGCCGCTTCCCCTTGCTTAAAAACAGGATTTTCTTTGAAAAGCGTTTCGAGCAGGCTCTCGCTGATGTAGTCTGCGCCATTTACCTCGAATGTGGTTTCCGTGGTGCTACCCCAACCTGTCTGTGTTCTTTTGATTTTGTAGTCTGCCATTATCTTATCCTCCTTAATTTGCTTTTTCCCGTACCCAGCGTGTTTTCATTTCGTGTGGGTATTGGTTTTCGTTTTTTGGTTTGCTGCGCCCGTTCCATTCGAGGCCGCCTGCCTTGCCCTCACATTTATATCCTGCCGCCTTGAGACTTGTCCCCGGCTCGCTTTCGAGAATGTATGTGACAACTCTTTTGTAGCCCATAGCCGTCGCCGCCCTGTAAGCTGCTGCATACAAAATGCTGCAGGCATTATATGTGCCGTCCGTACAAAGGCGGTTTACTTCAAGTGTTTTCCCGTCGTCGAGGTGTCTGCTTACTGGTCTGCCACAAATGCAAACGCCGACGAGCTTTTCTCCCTCGCATACCCCAATTGAAAATTTGTGTCCCCTGCTGGCTTTATGGTGTCGGTGGTATTTTGTAACAAATTCGTTGGCCTGCCGGAACGTTATCGGTGTAATTTCAAGCACTGTTTATCCCTCCTGCAATGGCCTCTACCCTGCTTTTTGCCATTTCCGTATATTCCGGGTTAAGGTCTATCCCAATAAACTCCCGGCCATGTTTTTCTGCCACTACCGCCGTTGTGCCACTTCCGAGGAATGGGTCGAGTACAATTCCTCCCGGTCTGCACCCTGCCAATATGCAAGGCTCAATGAGCTTTTCCGGGAATGTGGCAAAATGCGCCTTTGAATAACCCTGTGTTGCGACGTTCCAAACGCTCCTGCGATTTCTAAGCCCGGTTTCATTCTCGGTATTTCCGTGGCTTTCTCGCTCTATTTCGTCGGAATTGTTGAAGCTCCGGCCTCCCGTATATGCTCCTCCGCCTCTGAATGTTTTGGCGTTTCCTTTTCTTCGGCGTGAATTTGGTGCGGCTGCTCCTCTGCTTCCTGCAGGAGGCCTATTGTCAAATCCGACCGCAGGCTCTCTAATGGCCTCATAGTCGAAATAATACCTGTCCGATTTTGTCAGCAGGAAAATATACTCATGGCTCTTTGTGCAACGGTCTTTCACGCTCTCCGGCATGGCGTTTGGCTTATTCCAAATAATATCCTGTCGTACATACCAGCCGTCTTTTTGCAGTTCCAGCATGAGGCGGTATGGAATGAGGCAAAGCTCTTTCTTTTTCACATATCCTCCCTTGCGGCTGTGCTGTGAATAAGTGTCTGAAATGTTTATCCATAGTGTTCCGTCCGGGCGGAGTGTCCTGCGCACCTCTCTAAAAACTCCTATGAGGTTGTAAATGTATTCGTCTACCGTTCTTTCGAGGCCGAGCTGTCCCTCTATGCCGTAGTCCCTCAAGTCGTAATAGGGCGGTGAGGTAACGCAACAATCTATGTAATTGTCCGAAATCCGGCGTAACACACTTAATGCGTCCCCCGTAACTATCTGCGATTTCTCCGTCATTTCCGCTTTCCCTCCTGTTCAAATCCCTTGCCGCACCGCTCCGGGTGATTTAAACAAGGGTTTCGGCAACTATCTTTCTTCCAGCAATAAAAGCAACAATACCTGTCTCTGCGCTGGTCGCAGTGAAATATCTCGCATTTATGCCGGGTGTCTTTTTCTATCAGCTCTACCATGTCCGGCTATATCCTCCTATTGTGATTGAAAGGTTGTAAATGAACGGGCCGCATCTCACACAACGGTCATTCTTCCCCCAAAATCCGAGTTTCTTCATTCCCCGGACGCTCCCGGTGTTATGAATTGAGGGGTGTCGTGCTTTCTCTGCCTCTGTCAACTTCAAATATTTCACCAGTCTACCTCCAATCTCTGTCCGCAGTTCGGGCAGTAGTCTGAATACTCTTCGGAAATTTCACGGCAACGTGGACACTTTACTTTTCCACAATCTTCCAACCACAGGAGGGCAGTTTCTTTTAGATTTTCCTCAGATTTCTTTGCAGCTTTCAATTTTAAGCAGTCTCCTGCGTCGTATGCCATGCACCTTTCTCCGAGGCAAACCGAGTATTTATCTGCGTGCTGTGTCATTTTTCGCTCTTCGTGAATTGTCGTATAAACACGCCTAAACGGGCAAAATCTTGTTTCTTTCATTCTTCTGCCTCCTATTCCGGCAAATTGATATAAACAATGATTGCCTTAGTCCACGGGAGCTTGTCATAGTACGGTCTGCACTCCTCCTCGTTGTCGGGTAGCCCCTCAAACTCCTCGTAGCTCATATACTTTTCGAGTGCGTCAAATACATCGTCGTCGCTTTTGAATAACATACGCTCTGCCCGTTCTGCGAGAACATACTCGTCAACGTATGCTCTCCCCCACGCTCCCAGCCAATAGCCGCAGTCGTCTGCAACAATTTCACTGCCTACCATTGGCACTACGGGTAAATCCGGGTTTTCTCGCATGAGCTTAAAAAGTTCCTCCCGGTTGTTCTTCTCTTTTTCCGTCATGGCTGCGTCTCCTCTCTGCCTCTAATGTCCTCCCACGCCATTGTCATTACCGTGCTGGTTTCCCGTAAACGGCTGATGATGGCGACTATTTTCGTGTTGTCAAAGCCTTTCGGCGTAAGTGCTTGCACCAGTTCGTCGGCGTTGTAGTTGGTCGTTACAATGGTCGGCTTCATGTCCTCATAGCGGTCGTTCAGAATGGAGTAGAGTGTACTCATGCTCCAATCGCTGCACTGCTCTTTTCCGAGGTCGTCTATGATAAGCAGGTCAACTTTTTTGTAAACGTCCAACACCTCATGCTCTTTTGCTCCCTCAAAACTGAATGACCTCTTAATATCCCCCAAAAGGTCGCTTGAGGTCTTGCAAACAACGGGTATTCCCTCGTTGATAAGCTGTAATGCAATCGCCGCCGCAAGGTGAGTTTTTCCTGTGCCGTTCGTCCCCTATATGTAGAGGCCGTCGCCTCTTGCCTTGTGGTATGTGAAATTGTCCGCATACTCTTTGGCAATCTGATAATTCTTTTTGCGTCCGGGGGTGTTACAGCGGAAGTTCGGAAATGTCCTCTGCTGGAAACGTCTTTTTATTCCGCTCTTTCCGAGCAGACGCTCCACTTTCTCCTGCATGGCTTTCCGTCTCTTTGCCTCCTCCTCGGTTGCCTTACGCTCTGCCTCCTGTCTGTCCTGCTCCGCCCAATATGCCTGTGCCTTTTCGCAATCGCAACGGGGCTTAAACGGCTGCCAAAACATAATGCGTCCCATAAAGAAAATGCCGAGCGGCTGGATTTCCTTTCCGCAAAATTCGCAGGTTTCCGGCGGTGGCGGTTCTTTGTCCCACGGTATTCCTCTTTCCCTCGCCTGCTGCGGAGTTAAAAGGTTGTCACTGACCTTTGAAGCCTCCCGACGGCTTGAAGCCTCCGGGGTTTCCTGTCGGTTGTGAAGTATGTCCCCTATCCGGGTTAAATCTGCCATTATCGCTGCCTCCCTCCTGCGTGTACTCATTCAGATAGCCTTTGGCATTCAGCCATGAGGCTGGATTTGGTATATACTGCCTCTCTCTGAAACGGCTGTCGTATTTCTTCGAGGCTTCTACCGCCTGCACAATCTTCTCCGTCATTTCCTCGTCCGGCTCAATCTTCGCCCATGCCCGCTCTGCCGTCGCCCGGTCTACCTTTTTCGGGTACACCTCATAAAACCTTTCAAATAGTGCCTGCTGCTTTGCTGATAAAATGCTTGTTTTCCTCGGTCTACCTCTTTTCTTTGGCTTGTCCTCCGGCGGCTGCTTTTCCTCTGCCTTTACAGGTTTTTCCGGCTCTTTTGGCTTTTGCTCCGGCTGCTTCGTGAACGGTCTTGTAGGTGCTGATACCGTTCGTTTTGAGTAAACGTCCTGCAAATTGTCAACGAGGCTCTGACACCAAATAACTTTCCGTTCCTCCCAAAGCTCCTTATCAATGTTTCCGAGGTCTGCCAGCGTATTCAGCAGTTCATTGATTGTGCTTTGGTCTATCTTCATAAGGGCTAAGAGGTATTTCTCGTTTGCCGTCGAAGAACAATCGTAAAAATGTCCCTCGCTCCGCCCTAACAATTCCAGCAGCTTAAACCAAAAGGCGTACCCGTCGTTTCCCCAGCTCTGCTCAAGAATAAATTTTGTCTTGCTGTCTGTGCTGACAAAATGAGGGAAATAATCAACTGTTTGCTTTCGTGGTCGTCCCAACGAACACACCTCCTTTATTCGTGGATATTCGGGGCGGAAATCCCCGAATATCCCCTGTAATTACTCATAAATAACCTTGCTGCCCTCTGGCGTTTTCACTACGTCAACGCTCTGCGGAAATCTCGACTTCATGGCCGGGTCGTGGGTGATTGCCATTACCTTGAGGCTGGCGTATCTCTGCTGAATTGCCTCAAGTGCGTCGCAATATGCCTGTACGCCGGGAGCGTCAAGGAATGGCGGCTCGTCGATAAAGAGAAATCCGAGCTGCACTCCTGCCTTGCTGCTCTTAATTTCCGAAAGGGCGAGTATAACAGACAATGCTGCTTTTACCCTCTCGCCGCCGCTCCTGCTCATATACGGGAGCCGCCCGGTATCGCTGTCGTTGATGATAATGTCGAGTGTTGTAACTTCCTTTTTGCTGTTCGATTTCAGCACCTTTTCTGTCACAAACTCTACGCTCATGTGTCCCTGCGACATCTGACCGAGAATGTTCGTTGCCGTCGCCTCAAAAATCGGAATAATGCTGCGGATAATGTTGTGTGGTATGCCGTCCTGCGAAAATGCTTTTTTCAACTCCTCATATCCAGCAGCCTTTCCGCCCAGCTCGTTCATCTGCTTTTGCAGTTCCGCCGCTTCCAGCAGTTTTTTCTCAACCTGTTCGACCTGCTTTCGCAGTCCTCCGAGGGTCATGGCTGCCGTCTGTGCGTGTTCCTGTAAGGTTTTGATAGTGGCCTCCGCTGTGTCTACCTGCGCCTGCAGTTCCTCTCTGCCTACGGTTTTGCTTTGCTCCTCCGCCAGTTCCGTCCGGGCCTCTGCGATTTCAGCCTCGATTGCTTCAATCTCTGTATCAAGTTCGAGTACACGCTCCGCCGCCGCTGTTTTCTTCTCTTTGGCTACCGGGAGGCGCTTCTCTTTTTCCGTCCAAATCCGAGCTTCTGCAATTTCGCTCTGCAGGCGGTCATAATCTGCGCTGGCCGCCGCCACTTTTTCAAGCTGTGCTTCAATCCCTGTAAGCTCTGCCCGGCCCTTTTCGGCTGTCGTCTCTGCGTCCGCTACCGCTTTCTCAAGCTCTGTGGCTCTTTCCTCAATCAGTTTCAGCTCGTTTCTCTGTCCCTCAAGGGCTGCATATTCTTTCTCCGCTGCCTCAAAGAGCCTCAAATCGCCTCGTAGAGCGTCAATCTCCTCCGGGTGGTATAAACTGTCGCCTAATGCCTTTTCCGCTGCTGTGAGAGCGTCTGACGCTTTCTGACGGTTATCTGTGTATTCCTGTTCAAGTGCAGTGAGCTTTTCCTCTGCCTCCGGTAGCTCCTCTTTTGCCTTGAGTGCGTCAGAAAGGAATTTGCAGCTTGCCTTTGCAATATCCGGGCAACCGCTGTCTTTCAGCAGCTCCACTTTGCCTTTGAGGGCTGTAATCCGGGCTGTAATCTGCGCCTTTTCCAATCCGTAGCCGCTTTCTATCCGGGTAATTTCCTCCTGCGCCGCCGTAACCGCTGCTGAAAGTTTCTTCCATTCCGGCTCAAGAGCTTCCAATTTCGCAAGCCTGCCGGACGTTTCAAGGTATCTGCCGTGCTTTTCCTCCAACTCTCCGGCACGGGCGATAGCCTGCTGTAACGGGCCAATTTTCATCAGCGTAAGGGCCGCTTTTTTCTTCCCAATTTCCTTTGCCGAGGCTTCCGCCTGTGCGATAGCGTCCACAATCTGTTTTTTTCGGGCGACGAGATTGTCATACGTCGCTTTTCCCTTAATCAGCTCTTTCTCCTGCTCCAAAAGGCTGTTGTACCTCGCCACGCCTGCCGTGATTTCTGCCTCTCCTGCGAGGATTGCGTCGCTGGCTGCTATAATGGATACCTGTGAGGTCTTTGCCGCCTCTTTTTGGGATTTCTGCGAGGTAAGCGTGGTAATCTTGCTATTGAGCTTCATTACCCGGCCTGCTGCCTCCAACTGCGTATTGAGCTTTACTTTGAGGCCGTCAATCTCTGCTGCTTTCTCCGCCGCCTGCTCCTCAAGTCTCTGCTTTCGCTCCTCCGTCGTCTCAATCTGTGTTTGCAGCTCCGCCTTGTCCGGCAATCCGGCAGTAATGACCTCGGCTTTGTCTGCCAGCGTTCGGATAGTGCGGTTTGTGTCCGTAGCCTTATTTGCTGCAAGTTCCTCCATTCCGGCGTAAATGCCAAGTCCCAAAATGCTGCCGAGAATATTCATGCGAGCCTCTTTGTCTGCCTGTAAAAAGAGGCCGTACTGGTCTTGCATGATAAGGGCGCAGGCTTTCAGCGTGAGGCTATCCATTCCGATAATGTTGATTATTTCCTGCTGGGTGTCCTTGAATTTTTCCTTGCTGCGGTCTACCCATTCTCCCTCAACAAATTCAGCGATATTCAGCGTCGCTTTACCGCTTTTCTGCCTTGTTCGGGTAACACGGTAGAGACGTTCTCCGAGCTTAAATGTGAATTTGATTGCTCCGCTTCGTGCGTCCGGGTCATTGCAAATCCAGCCCGTCAGTTCTCCCTCACGGGTTTCCTCGAAAAGTGCGTCCGCCATAGCGTCCATAAACAAACTGCTTTTTCCTACGCCATTGCTGCCGTTAATAGTGCAGAAACGAATATCCTCAAATGAGAAACGCTCCTCCCGGTAATTGCGGTAATTCTTGACCTCAATCTCAACCGGGACAAACAGCCCCGTATGGCGTTCCGCCGTGGCTTTCTCCGTTGCCTCTGCGATAAGCGGTCTTGCCAGTTCAATCAGCTCTCCAATGCGCTCCGGCGAGAAGCCTTTTTCATTCAGATAGTCGTCGAGGTTTCCCTCCGGGGTGCTGTCTGCGTCCATGCTCTTGCGGTCTACTGTAATGCTGATTTTCTGCGGCGTGATTTCCTGTACCCAAAACGCTCCGGCGGTTTCGTAGAGCCAGTTTTCGAGTACGGCGTGGTTAAATGCCTTATTATGTTCGTCGGTGCAGTCGTAAATAACTCGGATTACCTTGTCCTTTGCCTCGTCTGCGTAGTCGAACACCGGGGCTTTATAAAGCCAGTCCGGGCCGTTTTCGTTAATCTCTCTGATGTCGTCGTCCTTGAGGCGAATTGTGAGGTATTCCCTCGTCGGGAGTTCCAGAAATGCGTTTCCGGCAACTTCCCTCTCACTCATAGGCAGCTCGTGAATGTAATACCCTCTCCGCTGCCCCTCGTCGTTGAAGTTGAGGGCTGAAATCGCTCCGCAATAGAACGTATTTTTGCAGCCGTCGAGCTGCTGCGGTCTGTGGATATGTCCGAAGCATACGAGGTCAAAGTCCGCCGCCGCAAGCGTCGAGGGATATACAACAGGCTCGAACTGACTGAAAAACGCTGTCTGACCGCTCTCCATGTTGCAGCCCGTAATGGTGTAGTGTGATACCAGCACTGTCGGGCCGTAATCTGCTTCGCACTGTGCCTTGAGGCCGATAATCATATCCTCAATAGCCTTTGTGAATACCTCATTTTCCTCCTCTTTCGAGAGGCCGGGGTGCTTCGCCCTGTAATATCCCCGGTCAAATCCGGGAAGGCAGGCGATTTGTACCCAGCCACAGCGTCCTGTGTAAATGCGGACGACCTGTGGCTCCATGATAATGTGTACGTTGCTGTCGTCGGAAAAGGTACTTTCCAGCGTCTTGAATTGCTCCTCGCTGTCGTGGTTAGGCGTTCCTCTCATAACCACCACCGGGCAAATCCGCCCAAGCTCACGGAAGAATTTTACCGCCGTCTGCTGCTCTTTGAGCCCCCTGTCGCTCCATACTCTCGCTTGATGAAAGATGTCCCCGGCTATTACCGCAATATCCGGCTTCGCCTCTTTTGCTCCTGCTACAAGTGCGTCGAGGCACTTGCAAATATCCTTAAATCTGACATTTTCCCCATTCTGCTCCGGGCCGGGGAAATTGCCGATATGCAAATCTCCTGTGTGTAATACTCTGATTGCCATTACTGATTACCTCCAATCCTCCGCTGACACTCCATACAAAGCGTCCTGCCAAATTCCGTCTGACTGTATCTGACTACTCCGTTGCTGCACTTTGCGCCGCATTCGGTACATATCGTCGGGTCGTAGTTCGGAGCTGCCTCCGCCGCCCTCTGCTGCCGCTGTTGCGTCTCTCTCGGTGGCTCTGCCGGGGCTTCCCTGTACGCTGCGTTCTCCGGCTCTGTAATCGGCTGTCCGGGTGTCTCGTACTCCATGCCCTCCTCTACGTCGTCCTCTACAAAGATTGCTTTCCTGCCCTCGCTGTTGTGTCCTCCGTAAAGCTCCTGCGCCGAAGTAAAGAAGTGTCGTACTGCTTCCTGCTTTACCAGCTCGTTATCGAGGTTTGGAACGAGATAGGCGACGACGAACGGCTTTCTAAGCTCCTCAATGGCGTAAGTTCCTTTGATGTGCATGGCCGCTCTCAACGCTCTGTTGATTGCCTTTGTCTCGCACATTTCAGAGCGGAACTTGAGAAATTCTTTTCGCTGATTGTCCGTCATGCCGTCCGTAACGTCCTGCACGATAATTTCCTTGTGGGCGACAATTTCAATGTTCTCCCCGGTAAGCTGCGGTACGGAAATCCGGGCTTCAAATTTCACGTCTTTGTTGCCGCAGGCTCCGCAGTTTACCGGGCGGCCAATGCTCCTGTTTACCTCTGCGCACTTCTGACAGGTGGACGGTATAATCGGGCGTGTTCCCAAAATCTTAATCCCGGCGGCTCGCATGAGCTTATTCAGCCCCTTTTTCGTCAAGGCCCAGCCTGCAGGTTTCGCCGGGTGCTGTACGCCGTCCCTGCCTGTCCACGCTTTCTGCGCCTTTTCCTGCTCGTAGATTTCCTTGTCTGCAAGGTTTGTGGAAATCTGTACAGCGTTCATCACAGGTTTGTGAATTTCCGCAATCTCCGCTACCGTCTGCATGGGTACGAGCAGATTGTATTTGTCTGCCGGGTACTGCGTCGTAATCTGTAATGCGTTCTTGTTTTCCATTTTGAAAATCCTCCTATTGCATTTTCTAAAATTCTGTGATACAATAGGGATTAGCGAAGTGGGCGGCTCGTGTTTTAGGACACGGGCTGTCCTTTTTTTATCCCCATTTGTTCGTCTGCATACTGGCTAAGTGCCATAAGGTCGAACGTAAATTTTGAAAAGCGGTCGCTGCTAACTGTTTCTGCGATAAGCTGTGCTAAATACCACGGCTCTCGCCTCGCTCCGCCCTCGTCACCAAAACGCTCGATAATGTCCTTGAGCTTTCGCTCTGCGTGGGCTTTGGCTTTACCCCACTCTGACGGCTCTATCGCCGTTCCGAGGTAATGCTCTGCCTGCTGCTGCAATGTGGCCTCCATAATTCAAGTCACCTCCAAAAACAATTTTGCTGCGTTCCTCCTCCGGCTGCCGCTTCTTACAGTCGCAAGTTTCGCCGGGGTCTAAATGACTGCCGCAATCCGGGCAGACGTAGTAGTATGCCATTCCTCTATGCCTCCTCTCCAAAAATTCTGTCGCAAATCCAGTTGTGTACGGCTCTGTACGAAAAACAGAAAACCAGTAAAATCAACAACCATTCGCCCCCAATCCCGTAGCCGCCTCTTTCCGAGTACGCATACGGTAAAATAAATGCCGCTGTTACCGCCGTCGGTACTAAAGACATCAGCAGTTCAAACAGGTAAACCAACGTCCATACGGCCATTCTCTGAATTTTCGCCTTGCGCTTTCTCCTGCGCCGTGCCTGTGCCCTTGTCATGCTTTCCGCCTCCTATCGGTAAAATTTGTGGTTTCCCACTTGGTAAAGAAATTCAAGATTTTCGCTATGCCAGCTA
>ERZ1673730.1780-NODE-1780-length-13122-cov-45.427260_pt1 | contig 13122 bp, 7 predicted proteins | sample MGYA00580200_ERZ1673730 | MGnify/ENA primary metagenome ERZ1673730 (study PRJEB41218, sample SAMN15661761) | gut metagenome | host: Homo sapiens | place: Canada: London | collected 2015-08-20/2019-03-30 | study: EMG produced TPA metagenomics assembly of...
GGGACTAAGCCAGAATGCCTTGGTTTTCAAGGTCTTTCTGATTTAGTCCTATTATCGCACAATAATCTTTGACAATGATCGCCTCGATTTTTCCAGCTTCCACAACTTCGTAGATTTTGTCAATGCCCTCGCGGTTGAAATGCATGCCGCTGACATTGTCATCGAAGGATTCTCCGACGACCTCATGCCCGTTTGTGACGGCGTATTCATAAATGATTTTCCGCTGATTCGTCAGGGAATTCAGTTCATCGTCCTCATCCCGACTCAGGCGGTAATACAGCCAGACTTTCATGGTTCCTCCTTCCCGCTATGGTGTGTGCTGATTGCAGCACACACCATAGCACACTGTTTTTCGAATAGCTAGAACAATCCATCATGCGCAGCAGGAATCTACATGATCAACAAAATCCTCCTGCAACTTTGTATATGGCTGATCTACCGACAGGTAGTCATGCACCAGCATTTTCAAAAATTCATCGAACTGCGCATCCGTACCGATGTAGCTGAACGTGACCTCCGAAATATTGTCTTTTCGCTTTCTCGCCATAGGTACTCCTTTCATAGTTCCTGTTTCATATCCCAATCTTCATGATCGTCCTCAGCGTGACCGAGGGCGGTTTTCTTTTGCCGGAGCTTTTTGCGGCGCTTGCTGTCGATGTGCAGCGGCATAGTCGTTCCGTCGCGCGTCGGCGCATCGTCCGTCATCTGCTCCACAGCACGACCAAGGCGCACAAGATCACTGCCGTAATCGAGATCCATGCGCACAGATGAATTTTCTTCTTCGCTGCCTGTGCCAGAGCTGAAAACTCTTGTTTGCTGCTCTCTGAAATCGTAGTCACGGCTTTCTGCGTACTGTCTGTCAGCTCTTTGCAGGCGGAAGAATATCTCGCGTTCAGGCTCCCAGCCTGTTTCTCGAATTTTTCTGTACTCTCCTGCATCTCGTTCAATGCGGTCTGTGCGTCCTCCCGCGTCAGGAGCGTTTTCAGGTCCGTGTCCAACTGCATCTGCTGCCGGAACAGCCTGTCCTGCATTTCGAGCATCGCACTCCAGTTTTTCTCGGTCACCATCACGCTGGGCTCCAGCCGTTGCGCCTCGTCCATCAGCTTTTTGTGCTGCGTCAACATTTCTTGTGTTGTCATTCTCCGTTCTGTATCCAAATTCAGCCTCCATATTTTCTTTTAAGTATTTCTCCATGTGCAGCTTGCTGTCACGGCATTTGCGCCCCTCCGGTGTGGTGTAGGTGATGTTCTTGCGGCTGTCCGTCCATGCGGCATCGTAACCCTCAGAGCGGAGCAGCGTCAGAAATTCGTCCCTGTTCCCGGCATAGCGCATACACTCATCGATCACGCGCATCAGCTCGAACTTCCAACTCTCGCCTCTGTCCGCCGTGTAGTATTCTGCGTTGGACATTCCGCGCGAATGCCGCTGCTCGTCTTTCTGAAATTTCGGCAGCCCCAATTCCTCGCAGATTTGGTCATTGCGGATGCGCAGCTCCTGAATCTGTTCGTCCGCCATGTGTACCTTCCGGCCGGTTTCAAAATTCACGCTGTTGATGATGCAGTGCGAGTGAATGTGTTCGCGGTCGACGTGGGTGCAGACCAGAACCTCACAGCCGTCGAAGTATCCGGCAAGTCGGCGCGCTGCTTCGTGCGCCGTGCGCGGGTCGATGTTCGCACCTTTCGGGAAGCTCTGCACCATGTGATAAAACATCACGCCGCCGTCCTTGTGGTGCAGCAGCTTCGTACTCAGGAACTCGTCGAACGCAGTTTCCGGTTGACAGCCAATACCGCTGACGAGCGGCTGTCCATCCCAGAGCGTCTTGCTGAGTTGGGAAACGTAGCGCATGACACTTTTCATGCAGCTGCGTGTTTGCGTACCCTTTTTGTAATTCACGAAATGGACGATTGCGATTTGCCTGCACCTCCTTCCTGCATTTTCCGCAGGGCTGTGTTGATCTTGGAAAACTCGTGCACGGCAGAATCCAGATTGGCAAACTGTACCTTGCCCATATTCGCCAGCACCGTCAGCTGGTTGAGATTGTTGCCGATGGCTTTCTGCTGCCGCAGGACTTCCTTCAAGCCGTCAAGAATGACGATATGTTTTCCAAGGCAGCAGGCGGTCACATAGTCGCTCTGGGTCATTCGTGCCTGTGCCGCTTTTCGGCGTATTGCGTTCAAATCCTGTTCTGAAATCCGGATACTGAATTGTTTGTTTTTCCGCATATTCCCTCCGTTCGTAAAAGTGGGTATGGGCTTCTGCCTGCAAATAGCATTTGGCAGGGAGCCGGCGTTCCGGCGACTAGCCAAATGCGATGCTGGCTCCTCCCGAACGGGAGGATTTTTCCCGCCGCGGCGGGGCTTCTCTGCGTTGGTTTGGCGTATTGCGCCTGCGTTTTTTCACATTGTCCGCACGTTGGCGCAACGTTGGCTTTTCCCGTTGCGCCGCGCACACACTCGCAGTCTGGGCAGAAAACCGCACACAGCGGCGACACGCGCCTCACGGCGCACTGCGGGTGCTCGGTACGCCAGCAGGGTCGATAGGGTCGATTTTTTCCACGGTGGGAAGATCGGCACCATCGACCCTTTTCAGGCAGATGAGGCGCTCGCCGTTACTCTTTCGGAATGATACGAAAATGCCGTTTTTCCTTAGAGCGTCAACGCTTTTTCGGATTTGATGCGAAAAGCTGTTCGGTGTCCAACCCTCGATTCCGGCAGGGTCGATCTTTTCCAACAGCACTTTCGCAGGGGCGCTGATTTCGGTCTCTTTTTGTAGAAGTTCAGAGAGAAGATTTTCGATTTGAAGTGCCGAAATCTTAGAAGCGCCGCTGCAAGTTTTGCTGTCCTCAAGCAGTTTCCAGACGTGATCTTCCTCTCCGAATTCCAGTTTTAACGTGCGATCTGCGATGTCCCGCCCGGTGCAGTGCAGCGAGGCAATGTTGGCAAGACGCGAATTTTTCTGGAGAACAAAGGTCGAATCTGCCGCGCCGCTTAAGCCCGTCGAGCCGGAGATCATATTCATCGGATCGTCGTCGTGGAGCTTGCGCAGATGGTGAATCAAGAGAATCGCGATGTGCCGCTTGTCCGTAAGCTGTTTCAAAAGCCCGATGTCCTGATAGTCATTTGCGTACAGATTGCTGTCACCGCCTACGCTGCGGACGCGCTGCAAAGTATCAATGACAACCAGTTTTGTACTGGGGTGTTCGTTCAAAAACTGCTCGATCTGCTGCTCCAGACCGTGTTTTAATGTATCAGCCATGATTGTAAAATGTAGCGTCGGCGGCGCATCTTCCGTCAGATCAAAGAGCCGCGTCTGGATACGCTGGAACGAATCTTCAAGACTGAGATACAGCACTTCACCCTGCGTTACTGCAAAATTCCACAGCGGCTGCCCCTGTGCAACGCATAAGCAGAGCCACAAAGCCAGCCAAGACTTGCCGATCTTCGGTGCGCCCGCGAGGATGTGCAAGCCCTCTGGAATAAGCTCATCTACCAGAAAGTGCGTCGGTTCATATGTCCTGTTTTGCAGATCTTCCGCATTGATAGTGTGTAGTTTGTTCATACTGTCACCTCCTTTCGATATTGTTGCTGCGATTTTTATTTTCGATTTCCCGCACCGATATCGTAACATAAGGATTGACTTTTGAAAATAGGTAATGTATCATTTCAATAGATACACTATATCGATGCAAATACATTCTCTAATGAGGAAACAGCTTATGGGCGTTTTAGGAAAAGACTTATTTGATTTCCATCGGCCGCAGACAAACACCAAAGTCGAATTTGGTGCATCCGCCTATTGGGTAGAGGATAGAACGATGCCGCAGCCGTATGGAGCGGTGCTGACGGAAATACTGAACCTTGATGTCGCACCTTTTCAGGAATTGCTGAATCAGCTGAACACAGCCGTTCAAGAAAAAAGTGATAATGTCCTGCGTGCTTACATGGACATGAAGAAGGGACTGGCTTCGCTGCCGCTCTATCGGTTGTATCTGGAGGACTTTCGTGTCTTCGGCGATATGCCGGTCGAGGCGTTTGCGGTCGGAGAAGCACAGGATGCTTTTGCGGAGTTCGTGATGCAGGAAGATCATGATCTGCCCGCATTCATGCAGCAGCAGATCGACGATATTCGTTTGATTCAGGAACGGTATGCGTGGTTCCTCGATGGTGTTTTTGCGGGCGCGGTATTTGAAAAGAAAAAGGGCCAGAAGAAAATTCCTCTGGCACCGATGATCTGTTCGCGCGGATATGGAGCTTTTATCAGCGGTGTCAGTCTCGGCGAAAACCCTGAGACAGACGCGCCGCCGGTGAAGACGCAGTACCGCATCCGCGGCGAGAAGGAAAAAGCCGAGATCGTCGAGAGGATGTACTTCGACCGGCTGCTGGATTTTGTCTATGTGGAGTTCATGAAGGGGCTGCAAAAGGGCTTTGTACCGAAACGCTGCACCAACTGCGGGCGCTGGTTTTTACAGAAACCGGGAGCGACCTATGCCTATTGCACAGAACCTGCACCGGGGCAGGACGGCAAGACCTGCCGTGAGATCGGCGCGAGCAGCAGTTTCCGCAGCAAAGTAGAGAACAACGATGTCTGGAAGGTTCACCAACGGGCTTACAAAAAATATTTCGCCCGCATCAGAAGCGGTCTGATGACCAAGAGCGAGTTCGAGGTGTGGTCCCGGCAGGCAGCAGAACTGCGGGATGCCGCGCTGGAACGATATGCGCGGGCGGAAAACGAGGAGGAACGGCAGCGCATCGCGCAGGAGGTCACTGAGGCGCTCAACACAGAATGATAGAAAAAGCAATTCTAAATAATTTAGAAAAAACAGCAGGGAAACAATATCATGAGCCAGAAATAATTCTAACGTATTGTGCCGCTACATAGTGTATGGAAAAGTGTGCATTCCTGTGTACCCGAATGCTTGAAAGGCATGTAGGAGGCTCTGACAAAATCACCAAAAGTGAGAGAGAATTTCACGCGAACTTGATGCAATATTTTCACTTGCTAATTCGGTAAAGCATCATTATAATCAAAATTAGATTGGCCGTAATTTGCTTAAAAAGTTCCGAAAACCTTGAGAAATTTCAAGAAATGAATATATATATATATATATATTCAAGAATTACAGGAAATGGCGGAATGGGGCTTGCGGCGGAAAAGCAGGAGGAAAGACAGTGAAAGCACATCTGACAAAGCGACTTGTGTGCCTGATCCTGGCAATTGTTTTGTGCCTGTCTGCGGCGGTTATCCCGGCGCTTGCAGCAAACGACACGAAAAATGTCAAGGTTAAGGTTCAGAAGGTCAGCAACGACACCGTTCCTACGGAGCTGAATCCGGAGCGTCAGGCAGCGGCGGAAGATACCGTCCAGACACAGTCGGCGGAGGGACCGGTTCGTGTGTCCATCGTTGTAAAAGGTGGATCCGTTCTGGATAAATATTCAACGAACGGCCTTACCGCCAACTACGCTGCCGCCAATTACCGGCAGCAGGTGCGCGCTTCGCAGAACGCGGTGGCGCGTGAAATCTCCGCAGACGTACTCGGCGGCAAGAAGCTGGACGTGGTGTGGAATCTGACGCTGGCCGCGAACATCATCTCGGCAAATGTCGAATCTGACCAGATTGACGCAATCCGCGCGCTGCCAGATGTTGAGGCGGTCGTGGTTGAGCAGCGCTACTATCCCGACCGCTCGGCGGAGAAGCTGGCGACGCAGCCCAATATGGCCACGTCCTCCAGTATGATCGGCACGAACGTCGCATATGAAACCGGTTATACCGGCGCGGGCACGCGGATCGCCGTGATCGATACCGGCATCGATACCGATCACCAGTCGTTTGACAACGGCGCATTCGACTATGCGCTACAGCAGGAAGCGAACGGCAATGAGAATTACATCAAGAGCCTCGATCTGCTCGACCAGAGCAAGGTAACGGCGGTTCTCAGCCAGCTGAACATTGCGCAGAACGGCGTGAGCGCCGACGACCTCTACTATGGCAGCAAGCTTCCGTTCGCATATAACTATGTAGATAAGAATACCGACGTGACGCACGACAACGATACGCAGTCGGAACACGGCTCGCACGTTGCCGGTATTGCGGCGGCAAACAAATATGTCCCGCAGACAGACGGCGACGAAACCACCTATGTTTCCGCGCTGGATACCGTCAAGACACAGGGCGTTGCGCCGGAGGCACAGCTGCTGGTTATGAAGGTGTTCGGCTCGAACGGCGGCGCGTTCGATTCGGACTATATGGCGGCCATCGAGGACGCAATTGTTCTGGGTGCCGACAGCATCAACCTCTCGCTCGGCTCCAGCTATCCCGGCCCGTCGAAGTACACGGCCTATATGGACGCGGATACCGATCCGGTTCCGGTCTATCAGGCAATTCTGGACAGCCTTGCGTCCAAGGACGCTGTGGTGTCCATCTCTGCCGGTAACTCCGGCAACTGGGCGGAAAATGCCTATGCCGGCTCCAATGGCTACGATGCCAGCAGCGGCACGGGGCTGCTGTATGACGATGACGTCAGCATGGACGTGGTCGGCGCGCCCGGCTCGTTCACCAATGCATTTACCGTCACGTCGGTTGACAACATCGGCAACACCGGCGAATATCTGGAGGTTGACGGCCAGAAGTTCATCTACATGGAAACGACCGGGGAAAAGGCCGGCCATGGCATGAAGCAGATGAAGTCTATCGCTGGCGAGTATGAGTATATCCTGATCGACGGCGTGGGCAACACGGGAGATTATGACGCCATCGGCGGCAAAGACCTGCTGGAGGGTAAGATTGTGTTCTGCTCTCGCGGTGAGCTCGACTTCTCCATGAAAGCAAGCAACGCCGCGCAGTATGGCGTTGCCGCAACGATTGTTTACAATAATGTCCCCGGTACGATCAGCATGGATCTGAGCAGTTACTGGAACGAAGCACCGTGCGTTCTGGTGACGCAGGACACAGCAAGAGTGTTCCGCGACAAGGCAGAGCCGGTCTATGACAAAAACGATTCCAGCAAGGTGCTCTACTATAAGGGTAGGATGAAAGTCAGCGCAGATGCAGCTGTCATTCCGGACTCCGCCGAGTACATGACCATGAGCAGCTTCGCCAGCTGGGGTGTTCCCGGCAGCCTGGAGCTGAAGCCCGAAATCACCGCCCCTGGCGGCAACATCTATTCGGTCAACGGTCTGGAGCAGGGCGGTAAGGGCTATGAGAATATGTCCGGTACGTCCATGGCTGCGCCGCAGATTGCCGGTATGTCAGCGCTGTTTGCGCAGCATTATCAGGCGGCCGGTCTGTCCAAGACGAACCGCTCGGTGCGCCATCTGGCGCAGAGCCTGCTGATGTCCACAGCTACTCCGGCGCGAGAGGACGCGACGCATTACTGGTCGGTTCTGAAGCAGGGTGCGGGCGTTGCGAACATCGGCGCGGCCATCACGGCAGATTCCTATGTCTGGATGGCCGATTCTGCGAACAAGGGCGCTTCCGACGGCAAGGTCAAGGTTGAGCTTGGCGAGGACGCGGCAAAGAACGGTACATACAGCTTCTCGTTTGATCTGTATGATCTGTCCGGCACGGAGCAGACTTATGACCTGTCGGCAAGCTTCTTTACACAGGCAATGACCACCATCGGCGGTGATCGTTATCTTGATGAGGCAACCGCACCGCTGGTGGCAAATGTTACCTATGGCAGTGCGGCAAGCGGCAGCAGCGTTACTGTTCCCGCAAACGGTCACGCGACCGTCACGGTAAACATTGCACTGACGGCGGAGCAAAAAGCGGCGCTTGACCGCGACTATTCGGTTGGTGCATATCTTGAGGGCTATGTGTTCGCGCAGGAGCGCACAAGCGCCGAGGGCGTGAGCGGCACGTGCCACTCCATCCCGGTGCTGGGCTTCTACGGCTCATGGACGGCTTCGAGTATGTTTGAGGTTGGCGACTACTATCACTACCAAAGTGGCGAAGAGACCCGGATGCCGTATCTGGGCAACGCCTATACCGATAACAATGTGCTGTACGTCAAGTACGCATCCGACAACAGCCCCTATAGCCGCGGCAGCGTGCTTGGCGGCAACCCTGTTGTCAACGACAGCAAATATCTGCCCGAGCGCAACGCCATCAACAGCGAGAACGGCGACAGCATTTATTATTGGAAATTCTGCGCCATCCGCAACGTGGCAGACAGCCGTTTGCAGATCATCAACAAGACGACGAATACCGTCCTTGCAGAGCAGACGCTCGGCCACTTCCTTGGCGCGTTCTATTCGCAGTATTTTAACCCCAGTGAGTACGTCAATCTGCCGCTGGACTGGAAGCCCGCTGGCATGAAAGAGGGCGAACAGCTGGAGTTGAACCTGACGCTGGCACCGGAGTACTATGTGCAGGACGACGGCAGCGTGAACTGGGCTTCGCTCGGCAGCGGCGCAACGCAGACGTTTACGGCCGTGATCGACAACACCGCGCCGGTTGTGAACAATGTTACAGTTGCTGACAACGAAATGACCGTCAATATTTTTGACAACCAGTATGTGGCGGCTGTTCGTCTGTATGACCGCAGCGGTACGGTGAAACTGGCAGAGGCCGGCGCAAATCAGACGACTGCGGCCAATACGGCAAATGACTTTACGCTGAATCTGTCCAGTGCCAACGGCAACATTTTCTACGTCAAGGCATATGACTACGCGATGAACGAATCCACCTATCGTGTGGAAATGGAAATCGGCGAACAGCCTGGCGAACCGGCAATGTTCCTCTTTGATGCCTACTATACCGGCAACAAGATCTGGAACACCATGAGCGGCAGCGATACAACCTATGTCAAGACGCCGTATGCCGCAAGCGCGGATGATTTCTATGCGGCGGCCTATGTGGACGGCAAAATTGTTGCCTCCACCAGCACGGGCGATTTGTATGTGCTGGACGCCAATGACCCCGAGAACGCAAGCTATGTCCGCACGCTGGATACGCTGCTGCTTGACATGGCCTATGACAAGACAAGCGACACGCTCTATGGCGTGGATGCTGGCAGCAAGGTCTACACCATCGACCGCTACAGCGGTGAGCTGACGCTTGTCGGCACGCTTCCGGTCAAGGCCAGAACGCTTGCCTGCGATGACAGCGGCAATTTCTACTATGCATTTGCCGAGACAGATTACAGCTACTATAAGATTTACCGCCTGCCGATTACGGCAGTAACCTCCGATGCAGCCGCAGATCCGGAAGCAATTGTGACGGTCGGCCAGCGCTATACAACGCCGGAGGAGGACGACTTCAGCGCCGTCGGTTCGCTGGAGTGGGAATCGAAAGAGAATGTTCTGTTCTTTGCCGTCAGCTCCGCGCTGCACAAGATCGACCTGACCGCAAAGACAAGCGCAGAATGCACGGAAAGCGGCTGGGGCGATTACTTCCCGGCAGAGTTCCACGCGCTCTGCATCCCGCGCGAGGGCGGCAGCTGGAGCGCTTCGGAAAGCGCCGCCGCAGTTGCGCTCTCGGATCACAGCGTTTCCCTGCTCCTTGGCAAGACGCAGACGCTGAAAGCATCGGTTCTGCCGTGGAATCTTGCAAACCGTGAGGTTGTGTGGAGCAGCTCCAACAGCAGCGTTGCAGCCGTCAGCGCCAACGGCGTGGTTACGGCCAAAAATGCCGGTACCTGCACCATCCGAGCAGCCTCCGCGCAGAACCGCTCGGTCTATGATGAGTGCACGGTCTCGGTGGAGCAGCTGAACGTAACGCTCACCGGTATGCTCCAGGACGCAAACGGCAAGGCAGAGCTGTTCAGCTGGGATCTGAAAAACAGCAGCAGCTGGAAGACCGGTATTGAGATCGACACCAGCATGGCGGCCATGGCCTATGACCCCGTGGATCAGGTCTACTACGTCATCGACGCGACCGACCGCACCATGGTCAAGGACGAGTCGCAGACGTGGAAGCTCCACAAGGTCGACCCGGCGGCAGGCAAGAGCCTTGCGGTTGCAGACAACGGCATCGGCGTTCCGATGATCGACATGGCGTACAGCACCAAATTTTCCGCGGCAGGCGCTGCCCGTCTGGTCGGTATCTACCGCATGGGCTACGTCTTTAAGCCGTTTGACCCGATGGACACCAGCAATGTGACGCTTCGTGACGCGATTCAGCTTCCGGTCTCCAACCATCATGCACAGAACCTGATCGGTATCGCATCGCTGGGCGTGGAAACGCACAGCAGCGACGCGTGGTACGACGGTGCAACGGATTGGTACGGCGACCCGGAGAACACGACCTGGAGCGGCGAATATGAGGCGGAGCACTTCGCGATCCTGGACGATGCGGGTTATCTGTGGGATCTGTGGATCAGCGTGCATGACGACGGCTACGGCTTTGATTATACCACCACAAAGACGCCGCTGTCGGCACTGGAAGCGCCTCCTTATGACTCGACCAGCAACTACGTCTACTGCTCCATGACCGCGTACAGCGACGGCAGCCTGTACCTGTCCCGCTTCAACGGCGACACGAACGAGATCTACCGCCTGCGCAAGGACGCGGACGGCAGCTATGAGGCCGTCCTGATCGACGACTTCGGCAGCGGCGTCTGGCCGGCACTGCTCGGCGGCGTGGAGACCAGCAAGGACGATCCGGTTCCCGTGACGGTCGACAAGAGCGCGCTGCAGAAGCTGTACGACGACAATCAGAACCGCAGAAAAGACGACTATGTAAGCGGCTGGGACGCATTCGAGACGGCAATGCGTGAGGCGGAGGCTGTTCTTGCCGACGAAAACGCCACGCAGGAAGCGGTAGACGCAGCGAAGGTAAAGCTGGAAGCAGCCATTGCCGGGCTTAAGAAGAAGCCCGAGACGCCGATCATCCCGCCGTATTATCCCATCCTCGGCAATACCGGCTCGTCCCGTGCGAACAGCAAGCTGCCGTTTACCGACGTGTCGAAGAGCGACTGGTTCTATGATGCCGTCAAGGGCGCATGGCAGAATTACCTGATCGACGGCGTGACCGCTACGACCTACAAACCGCACGGCACACTGACCGTGGCTGAGGCGATCAAGCTGGCCTCCGCGCTGCATCAGATGCAGAATACTGGCAAGGTGACGCTGATGAACGGCAAGACCAACTGGTATAACAGCTATGTCGAATACGGCATTGCGAACGGCATTCTGGACAAGAGCTATGCCAACTACACCAGAGCGCAGATGAACGCCCCGGCGACCCGCCGTGAGTTTGTGTCCATCTTCTATCCGGCGATGGACGGCTACAAGGCGCTCAACAACATTGCCGACAACGCGATCCCGGACGTGAAGCTGGGCGACAAGTGTGCGGATGAAATTTACGCATTCTATCGTGCGGGCATCCTGACCGGCTCTGACAAGCAGGGTACCTTCAACCCCGACAGCACCATTGTCCGCAGCGAGGTCGCAGCCATCCTCCTCCGGATGTACGATGCGTCCACGCGTGTACAATTCACTCTGAAATAATTTCCAGTCAAGCAACGAGCGGATTTGGACTTGTTCCGAATCCGCTCGCTTTTTGTATAAAGAAAACCACCGGCAATGCCGGTGGTTCCAAAAAGCTTTACAGTCCGACGTGTATTCCCGTTGCAGCATGGTTTCCTTGTCGCATTTTGCAGCAATATTATAATACCGTTCTCGCGCTGCCACGGACCACTTGACCGCTTGCGTCTCACATGGGATTGCACTCTCCAAAGTAATGTGAGGATATTTCGCTTTCAGATTAAGGACGATTTCTGCGGCGTATAAATCAACTCCAAGAGCCACGCCGCTAACAGAAGACTTGCTTCATCAGAGAGTTATATCAAATCATAAAAATCTTTCACCAAGGTGACATCACCTTTAGGTTCCATTGCGCAAGCGTGCAGGTTCAAGTCCTGTCGGGCGCACCACCAACTTTGTATGGCTCTATTCAACGAAGAGAGCCATGCTTCATACATTTTTAGAAACTTTCCGAAAAATGAAGTTCTTGCACGCAGGGGTTCATAGAGGTGACATCAACTCATATTTCAGCGCTGATTTCATGAACAGATGAAAGCCTGTCGCAGTTTAGTTTTTCCATCACAATCCCGTCAATCTCCTGCTCCAATCTCAAAATTTCTTTCTGCAAAGTCAAACAGTGGGCATCGAGGACTGGTTTCCTCAATGCCCACTGTTTTTGTAACTGTGTGACCTTTTTCAATTCGGCTGCATATTGTTCCCGCAGCTTTTCTGTATAATCCCAGATGGCTTTATCCAGAACTTCTTCGTGGATGCGGTGAGAGGTGCAATAACCTTTCCCGTTCCGGTGGTAACCCCGGCAGACATACTCCACACGGCGGCTGCCGTTCCAGTAACGGATCATGGGGCTGAACGAATTCCCGCATTCCTGACAGGTCAGCAGCCCAGCGTAGCGGTGCTTTGTACGATTATTGACCGCCGGACGCGCCTGCTGCTTCAGCAGCGTCTGGACTTGCTGCCAGATTATTTTTTCAATGATGACCGGATAGGAATTCTCGTGGCGAAGCCAGTCCGCTTCGCTGACGGTTCGCGCTTTGCCGCCGAGATATTCCCTGCGGTGGTTGACCAACACCCCGGTATAAGTTTCCTCTGCCAGCACATTTTTCACACTGGCATACGTCCAGAGAAACTGCCCGTCACGGGTCTTGTGCGGCTTCTGGCTGTCATAGCCGAGCCGTTCCGTCATGATCTGCGCGGGCGTTTTGCGTCCGAGACTGTTGAGCCTGCGGGCGATTTCCTTCTGTCCGCAGCCCTGCAAATACAGAGCGTAGATAAGCTGTACCGTTTCAGCTGCTTCCGGCTGCACCAAAACCTGATTCGTATTTCTATCTTTCCAGTAGCCGAAAGGCGGCGTGATCACCAGCCCATCTTTCTGCTTCTGCCGGTAGCCCGCACGAATCTTCTTTCCGATGTCCTTGGCGTAATAATCATTCATTAGACCTCGGACACCAATCATAAGATCATCTTCTTCACAGAAGGTATCTACGCCCTCTGTCACGGAGATGACCCGCACTTGCTGCTGTCTCAGGTAGTCGATGAACAATGCGGTTTGGGTTCGGTGACGACCAAGCCTCGAAAGATCTTTCACAAGGACAGCGTCAACCTGTTTTGCCTGAACAGCCGCCGTGAGAATATCCAGCCC
>ERZ1673730.1789-NODE-1789-length-13062-cov-5.979626_pt1 | contig 13062 bp, 11 predicted proteins | sample MGYA00580200_ERZ1673730 | MGnify/ENA primary metagenome ERZ1673730 (study PRJEB41218, sample SAMN15661761) | gut metagenome | host: Homo sapiens | place: Canada: London | collected 2015-08-20/2019-03-30 | study: EMG produced TPA metagenomics assembly of...
GATGCGAAAAATTAAAATCATTTTTCACCGCGACATGTGCGTGGGGAAAAATACCGCTCAGGCTGCCAGTGTGGAATTTTGAGCTAAGCTCAAAATTATGCGCGCAGCAGACTGCGATTCCTTTGGCAGAAAAAACGAAGTTTTTTCGCCAGTTATTGGAATATTTTCCACACATCCTGAAACGTCACCGCCAGCATCAGCAGCATCAGCAGCGCAAAGCCCGCAATGTGGACATAGCTCTCAAACTTCTGCGGGATGCGCTTGCGGATCACCAGCATGCACAGGGCGTTGATGAACAGGAAGAAGATTTTCCCCCCGTCCAGCGCCGGCAGGGGCAGCAGGTTCATCACCGCCAGGTTTACGGCGATCATGGCCGCCAGATACGCAATGTTCCGCACGGCTGCGGAGGCCGAGCTGCTGCTCTGCCCCACATCGGTAATAACGGAGACGATGCCCACCGGCCCGCTTATGTCCTTAACTCCGGCCTGACCCGTAACCAGCATCTGCAGCGACAGGCGCACCATGCGTACAAAGTCTATGGCGTTGGCAAAGCTGTAGCTGATCCGGTCGCCGATGCTGGCCTCCTTCACGGAAAAAGTTAGTCCATAGCCCGTGTAAGCATTGCCGTTTTTGTCGGTATACTCCCGCAGCTCCATAGGGACATTGGTAAGCTCTACCTTTTCGCCGTTTCGGAGCACCGTCAGGTCATGGCTGCCGCTCTGCTTCAAATTCAGCAGCAGGCTCACATCGCTGTAGACATAGATCCGCTCGCCGTCAATGGCGGTGACCTTGTCGCCGGCTAACAGTGTCCCCTCCAAGGGACAGCCCTGGGCAAAGTCGGCGATCACCGGGGTGACAAATGCCTTTGCCCCGCCATACAGGCACAGGATGATCAGCAGGCCCGCCAGGAAATTCATCGCCGCCCCGGCGGCAAAGATCAGCAGCTTCGCCCAAAAGCCCTGGTTTTCCAGGGCCCGGGGATCCTCCGAGGTCTCGTCCTCCCCCTCCATAGCGCAGAATCCGCCGAAGGGCAAGCATCGCAGGGCATACAAGGTCTCCCCCTTTTGCTTTTTGAAAATGGCGGGGCCCATGCCGATAGAGAACTCGTTCACCTTCACCCCACAGGCCTTTGCCGCCAGAAAATGCCCCAGCTCATGGACGGCGATAAGTACGCCGAACACCAGCAGCGCAACCAAAATATACAAAACAGTGGACATAGTCGCTCCCATCTGACGCCGCGGCGTCTTTTTTTACCGGGCAGCCTCCCGGCCCAACCGGTCTGCTTCCAGTATATCCCCAAGGCTCGGCTGATATTTCACCGCTACCCGGGAAAGGGCCCGCTCCACCCTGCGGGCGATGTCGTTGAAGCCGATCTCACCCCGGAGGAACTGCGCCACGGCCACCTCGTTGGCTCCGTTCATAATGGCGCAGGCGGTGCCCCCGGCGGCAGCGCAATCCTTAGCAATGCGCAGGCAGGGGAACGCCTCCTCATCCGGGGCGCTGAAGGTCAGCGGCCCGCAGGAAAGCAGGTCCAGCGGTTTATCCGGGGTCGCGGCCCGGTAGGGATAGGTCAGGGCGTAGCGGATGGGCAGCTTCATATCCGGTGTGCCCAGCTGGGCGATCATGGCACCGTCCCGGTATTCCACCAGGGAGTGGATGATGCTCTGCCGGTGGATCACCGCATCCACCTGGGCCAGGGGCAGGCCGTACAGCCGCATGGCCTCGATGATCTCCAGGCCCTTGTTCATAAGGGTAGCGGAGTCGATGGTGATTTTTGATCCCATGCTCCAGTTAGGGTGCTTCAAGGCGTTCGCCGCCGTCATATGCTCCAGCTCCGCAAATGTCTTGCCGAAAAACGGCCCACCGGAGCAGGTGAGCAGAAGCCGCTTCACCTCGCCCCGATCCCGGCAGCCCTGGAGGCTCTGAAAAATGGCCGAATGCTCCGAATCCACCGGCACGATCTCCGCGCCGTATTTCTCCGCCTCCGCCATCACCAGCTCCCCGGCGCACACCAGTGTCTCCTTGTTGGCCAGGGCGATGCGCTTTTTCCTGCGGATGGCCGCAAGCGTCGGCTCCAGGCCCACACTGCCCATGACCGCCGTGACCACGGTGTCGCTGTCGGCCAGCTCTGCCGCCGCCAGGAGGCCCTCCATGCCGCTCATGACCTGGATGGGCAAATCCTTCAGCCGCTCCCGCAGCTCCCTGGCGGCGTTTTCCTCAAACACGGCAGCAAGGCACGGACGAAACTGCCGTGCCTGCTGCTCCAACAAATCAATTTGTTTACCGGCGGTGAGAGCCGCCACCTTTAGTCCCAGCTCCCGGGCCACCTGCAGCGTTTGCCGGCCTATAGAACCGGTGCTGCCCAAAACAGAAATACACTTGCTCATTTTATTCTCACATTCCAACTGCCGTTGCAATCATCCACACCACCGGAGCGGCGAAGATAACGCTGTCAAACCGGTCCAGCACGCCGCCGTGGCCCGGCAGCAGGCGGCCATAATCCTTGATGCCGCACTGGCGCTTGATAACAGAAAAGCTCAGATCGCCCAGCTGGCCCATAAACGCGCCCACCAAGCCAATGACCATGCACCAGCCGATGGAAAGCGGCTGCAGCGTGACGAAAAAGAACACGATGCGAAAGACGATCATTCCCAGCGCACCGCCGACGAGTCCGCCCACGGCGCCCTCCACGGTCTTTTTGGGACTGGCTTTGGATGCCAGCTTATGCTTGCCGCAGGCCATGCCCGTAAACAGGGCCGCCGAGTCGCTCATAAATGCGGCCACCAGGGGCATCAGCACCAATCCGCCGCCGTAGTTAAGCAGCCGCAGCCGCAGCAGGCAGCTCATGGCCAAGGGGATGGCCACGCCGCCCAGCAGCACTGCGCAGATATCCTGAAATGCCACGGCATTTTCCCGGCCGTACCACCGCACCGCCAGTAAAAACAGCAGTGCCGCCGCCGCACACAGCAGCCAGGGCGCAGCCGCCAGCACCGTGCCCTTGTATTCCTCCCTGCCCGCGTAGGTGGCAAACACCGTAAGCACGGCCAAAACGCCCGCCAAGACCCACAGCCGTTTCGTCTTTTCCGGGCCGCTCACCGCCGCCAGCAGCTCGTGGGCGCCAATGACGCCCAATGCCGCCAGCAGCGCCGCCGTAGCCCAATGGGGCAACCAGCAAAGCACCAAAAGCAGCAACGGGATACCGATGACCGCCACAAATATTCTCTGTTTCATAGCTTCAGTTCCTTTTTTATTTCTCTTACTTGACTCCGCCAAAGCGACGGTCCCGCTGCTGGAAGGCCACGATGGCCTCGTCCAGATCCCTTTCGCCAAAATCCGGCCACAGGGTATCGCAGAAGTAAAACTCCGAATACGCGCACTGCCACAGCAGGAAGTTACTTAGCCGCAGCTCTCCTCCGGGGCGGATGATAAGCTCCGGATCGGGGATCCCGGCGGAGTAGAGATGTCTTTCCAGGTTCTCCTCCGTCATCTCCTCCCCCGCGGCGGCACATTCCCGGGCCGCGTGGAGGATCTCATCCCGCCCGCCGTAGTTGATGCACAGGTTTGCCTGGAAGCCCTCCACCCGGTCCGCCACCTCATTGGCTTTATGGGCCAGGGCCTGCAGCTCCGGGCTCAGGGCCGAGAGATCGCCGAAAAAGCGCAGCTTCATTTGGTCCCGCTCCATGGTGTCAATGGCCTCCTGCATATACTTTTTCAGCAGGCCCATGAGGGTGCTTACCTCATCGGCGGGCCGCTTCCAGTTCTCCGTGGAGAAGGCGTAAATGGTCAGGTATTCCACGCCCAGGGCCTTGCAGTACAGGGCGATTTTGCGGAACGTCTCCGCGCCCACCTTATGTCCGGCAGTACGAGGAAGCCCGCGCTTCTTCGCCCAACGACCGTTGCCGTCCATAATGATAGCGATGTGGCGGGGAAGGCGGCTTTTATCCACCTGCCCCGCCTTATGAGAGACTTTTTTGGAAAACAGCCCCATCAGACAGACATCAGTTCCTTTTCCTTGATCTCCAGGAGCTTATCCAGCTCCTTGCAGTTGTCGTCGGTAATCTTCTGCAGGTCCTTTTCCGCCAGCTTCAGCTCATCCTCGGTGATCTCAGAGGCCTTCTGCATCTTCTTAAACCTATCCATGGCGTCCCGGCGGATGTTACGCACGGCCACCTTGCCGTTTTCAGAATACTTGTGGATCTGCTTCACCAGCTCCTTGCGGCGCTCCTCGGTGAGCTGGGGGAAGGACAGGCGGATGCACTTGCCGTCGTTCTGGGGATTGATGCCCAGGTCGGACTCCAGAATGGCCTTTTCAATGGCCCGCAGCAAAGACCCGTCCCAGGGGGTGATGACCAGGGTCCGGGGATCCGGAGATGCCACACTGCCCACCTGCTGGATGGGCGTAGGGGTGCCGTAATAGTCCACGGAAATGCGATTGAGCACAGCGGCATTGGCCCGGCCCGCCCGCACGGCAGCGAAGTCATTCTTCACGGACTCGATGCTCTTCTTCATTTTTTCTTCGTAAACCTTGTATTCGTCTTTCAGCATGGGGTTAAGCCTCCTTTACGATCGTTCCGATTTTTTCTCCGCGCAGGGCGCGGATGATGTTGTAGGGATCCTTCAGGGCAAATACCAAAACAGGGATGTGATTATCCATAGACAGGCTGGTGGCGGTGCTATCCATCACGGACAGATGCTGCGCCAGCACATCGTCATAGGTAATAGAGTCGAATTTCTTTGCATTGGCAAACTTGGCCGGATCGCAGTTATAAACGCCGTCGATATTTTTGGCCAGCAGGATGACGTCCGCGCCGATCTCCGCCGCCCGCAGCACCGCCGCGGTATCCGTGGAGAAGAAGGGGCTGCCGATGCCGCAGCCGAAGATAACCACCCGTCCCTTTTCCAGATGCCGGATGGCCCGGGCCCGGATATAGGGCTCAGCTACCTCCTTAATTTCCAGGGCGGTCTGCACCCGCACATCCACGCCCTTTTGCTCCAGCACGTCGGCCATAGCCATGCAGTTCATAGCCGTGGCCAGCATGCCCATGTGGTCGGCCCGGGTGCGCTCGATGTAGCCCTCGCCATTCTTTACGCCGCGCCAAAAGTTGCCGCCGCCGATAACGATGCCCACCTGAACACCCATCTCCACGCATTCCTTAATGACATCCGCCACCCGGCCCATAACGCCAAAGTCCAGGCCAAAGTGCTTTTCTCCCGCCAGGGCTTCCCCGCTGATTTTCAGCAGCACCCGTTTATATTTCGGCTCGTCCATACAAATCCTCCTGTTTTTATTCTCCACAGTATTTTACAATACTTCCCGCCTTTTGTAAATGAAATTTTCGCAAAAGGCGGCTCTTGTTTTTCTTCGCTCGATGGATATAATGAGATTATCAAAATCTGTCATTGTAGCCTGTCACTGCGAAACCAGTTTGCAAAAGCGGCAGCGGCAATCCGTTTTCTTAAAATGGAAAAAGTGGAGAAATTCAAAATATAAAAAGGAGAAAAACACCTCATGGAACTTCGCCATGTCCTGGGCAGCACCTATGTGGCTGTGGCCGCCACAGCCCTGCTGCCTATTTATAAATTAAATGACACCGATATTGTCCTGCTGGACACAGGCTATGCCAAGCTGGACCGCAGCGGCCTGACCCACCTGCTGGAGGACAACGGCTTCCATCTCAAGGGCATTCTCTGCTCCCACGCCCATTTTGACCACACGGGCAACGTTCGCTATCTCCAGCAGCGGTATGGCGCCATTGCCGCTGCGCAGATCATTGAGGCGGGCATCTCCGTGAATCCCGACGCCTACCGGGCCAACTACGTGGCCCTGACCTACGGCCGCAGCCGGGCTTATTTCCTGGAAGAATGCTTCACCGCCGATGTAATCATCTCCGCCGACGCCACGGAGCTGGAATTTTGCGGCGTGAAATTCGGCATCCTGCAGCTCCCCGGCCACAGCGCCGGCCACATCGGCATCATCACCCCGGACGGTGTAGCCTACCTTGGGGATTGTCTCATTAGCCGCTCGGAGATTGAGGGGGCCAAGCTCCCCACCTCCATGTTCATCGCCCGGGACTTAGAGAGCAAGCGCAGCCTTTATGCCCTCCATTGTCCCGCCTATATCGTGGCTCACAAGGAGGTGCTGACAGACATCACAGACCTCATCGGCGAGAACATCCGCTTTCTTGAAAGCAAGGCCCAGGGGATGCTGGATTGCCTCCAGGACGGCATGACCTTCGATGAGTGGATCTATGCTTTCTGCAAAAGGGAAAACGTCCGCACCCACAACCTGCTGAAATTCAGCGTTGCAGAGCGGAATTTCTCCAACTTTGCCGATTGGATGGAGGACGAGGGCACCGTGGAGGTCCGGCTGGAATTCTGCGCCAAAAAATACTATCACGGGCAGGTGAAGTAAAGCCGAGCACTACAGAGGCCCCTTCACAATAGCACAAGAAAAGACCGGCAGAAATCTGCCGGTCTCTTTTTGTATAGCGGACATCTGCCTATCCATGCTCCGTTATGGGCGGGATAAAGCTCTCAATGGCATAGCGCAACTTAGGGTGACGGATGACGAAGTGGATGGCCGGCGCCTTGCCCTTGGACACCATGACCCATCGCCCCTGGTGGATCAGGATCTGCAGGTTGCGGAACGCCTGGCTTCCGCTCATCTCCCAGCTATAATTCGGATTCTGCGCGGCAAAGGCCTTCGTATCGTTCAAATGCGCCGTATATTCCTCTTGGCTGTACGGAATGTCGGCTTCGCAGAACACCCCCGACAGCTCCAGCACCGGCGGCTTCTCCCTGAATTCCTCCGGCGTAAAGGCCGGGCTCTCGTCCTCCACCGTTCCCTCGGCCAGGATGGCCATGATTCTTTGTCTCTGCGCCGCGGCGTACCTTTTTATTCTTTGCTTTTGTTCCGCATCAATGCCGTTCCGGGCCAAAATACGTTCCAGGAGGTCCTCACTGGCCGTATACAGCGGCAATGTGGAGAGAATGCTGCGGCGGTGTCCCGGCTTTCTGGTGTCGGCCAGCAGAAAAGTATTCCTCTCGCTTTCCCGGTCACTGCGATAGATGTCCATAAGGGGGTATGCGTTATCCAGCAGGGCCCGGGCCCGCATGGCGTAATGGTCCAGCTCCCGCTTGTTTTTGGTCAGGTAATACCGTCCCTCAGCGTGGCGCCCGGCGATGGCTTCGCCGCTGAGAGCCGCCGCTCCGGACACCTTCAGCAGGTGTAAAAAGGGGCCGCCGGGCGTGTTTTTCAGATAGTATGGGGAAATTTGCCCGGTCATATACATGGGGATCCAGCTCTCCAGCCCCAGCATCATATCCTCAAAGGATCGGTCCAGGTTGTGGATCTGGTTCAGGTGCAGGCCCTTTTTCAGCATCATGGCCATACCGAACATCCACTTTTTGGGGAACTCCGGATCCTTGGCCATTTCGCCCATGGGCATATCGCTATACATGGTCACCGGCTCCATGGACCGGCTGAGCACCGTGGCCTTGAGAAAGTCCAGCTCGCTGTCCATCATCTCCCCCAGGCCGTAATAATAGCGGGCCGTGGGCAACTGGAAGGGCATAGAGGGCACCTTCAGCTCGTCAAAATGGATGGCCTTGATATACTCGTTCAAGTCGAACTCGTCCAGCTTGCTTAAAAAGTCGGTGATGTCGCCCTCGCTGCGGGCAGGCTGCTCCTGCATCAGCCAACTGCACAGGCGCGTATAGCGAAAGGAGAGGTCTGCTATATCCTCCGCCGGGCAGGCCAGCAGCTCCGCCAGGGCCTCCAGTTCCCGGGGCGAAACGACCTCCCGGGCCACAAAGGAGGCCACGGCCCCGGCAAACTGCCGGGAGTCGGCAGGCCGCCGGCTCCCGTTGCGAATACGGAAGATAGTGGAGGGATCATAATTGGTGTACTGGCACAGCCGGGTAAGGTTGATGCCCATGGCCGCCACCAGGGTGTTAAAATTGCGGCGTAGCTGCTCCTTGTCCGTGGCTACAAAGTCCTCGCAGGCAGCAAATGCCGCCCGCACAGCGTCGGCGGTAAGATCCCCATAGCCTCTTTGCTTGGCAATCTCCCCCAGGGCGCGGCACAGGCCCTCAAAGGCCGGAGTACCCAGCTCCGGGACCCGTTCTCCGTTTTTATATCGGCTGAAGGAGGCGGCAGATATGCCGGCCAAGGCGCACAGCTCCTTGCCTGTGCAGGAGAGCCGGCAGAGGTATTCACTTAATTGCTGGCAGAATTTCATGGCTTTTCTCCGGATAGTTTTGTTTTTAGTCATTATACAGGAGGCGCAGCCAAAAGGAAAGTACTTCATGGCGCATAATTCCAAAAGTGTCAATTGACACTTCGGAAAACGCCCTGTAGTCCGCCTTGCTCTATGCTATAATTGCAAATAATAACATGTATGGGAAAGGAAGAAAGGAATGGAAAAAGCTGGAAAAGCAAAATATCTGTTTGTCCCCCGGCTGTTCCTGTGCGCAGCACTGCTGGCTGTTGCACTGTGCGGGTGCTCCGCCTCCCCCGGCGAGGCCAAGAAGCCGGACCCGGACAGCGGGCAAAGCACAGCTACCCAGGCAGAGCCGGTAAATCTGGAACAGGCGCTTCTCAAGGCGCGCGGCAAGCCGTATGACCAATCGGACTACACAAAATTTCTCGGCGGCGAGGGCATTATAAACGAGTACGCCGAATTCGATTGTAATCTGGATCACGGCTACAGTAAAACCGTCAACGATCTCGTGGTGGCTGACGGGAAGCTGTATCAGGCAAATTTCAACTCTGTTTTGGCAAACGGCAAGAACATACAGGAGGTCGGCACCCTGCCCGGAAAAAACATCCGATACTGGCGTCTGACTCATGACGGTGAAATGGGCGAGATCTACTTAAATGACGGCTCCGGCTATAAGGTCAGCAGCCCGCCGTTTGCGGCCTCACCGATGGATAAGGCGCAGCATCCGCTGTTCCGAAGTGTTTACCGCTATGCTTCCGACGGAAAGACGCTGGAGGATCATACGGCAGAATACTTAAATGCCGATAAGGTCTACTCCGGCGATCCGATGATCGCCGTTGCCGGCGGTAAAGTCAGCCTGCTTTTTTCGGGCAAATATCTTGATAAGGGTACGACCGGCTGGAATTGGTATCGGGACATGGATCGGCGGGAGTACATTGCCTTTGAATTGGAGCTGTCCGAGCTTGCCGGCGAAACACCGATCCGGCTGTTTAATCGGAACATTCTGATGACCAATTGTGCCTTTTATGAGATCGTGTATGCCTCGGAGCCTTTGGACGACAGCGATGCAAAAGCGCAGCTTGCGCCGGACGGCTCGGTGTCTCCCTACTATCCTGCTGCGCAGCATCTCAACTGCAATGTAAAGCTAAGAAAGCTTGAGCTGCTCACCGCTTTTTACGGTGATGTCCGCAACATCAGCACAAGCCATGTGATCACCGAGGACTATACGATGCTCCCCATTGCCGAGGTGCTTACAGACGGATACGGTGCGTATCAAAAATACGATCCCTGCCGTTTCTATTGGGACTATGATCAGAAATAAGGAAAAGGAGAGAAACACGATGTATGCAAAACGAATCACGGCGCTTGCGCTGGCCTTGGTCATGACCTTGCTTCTTGCCGCCTGCGGCAGCAAAACCGTTGTGAACGATGACGGCACAAAAACCGAACAAACAGAACGCGGAGTCAAGGTCACGCAGACGGTCGCCAAAGCCGTGCAGACCGAAAAATACGAAACCGCCGATTTCAGCATGACCATCCCCAAGGGCTGGGCCGTCACGTCCGGCGGCACCAACATCTACCACAGCATCCGGGTATACGACCCAGCTGAGCCGCTGAACCAGATGTTTGTACTGCTGAAGGCAGACGTCCTGCTCCATAGTCAGGCGGGCAAAGAAGCATGGCAGCAGAACTACAGCATGGGGAATACCCAGGCGGCGCTTTTTGCTAAGGCCGCTGTGCTTGATAACCCGTCTACAGAGGGCTTTTTCAAAATATTCTCACAGTATACTGCATTTGCATCGGAGGTGGAGCCTGCTTATTCCGGATATGCCTTCCCCCGGTTTGATAATTTTACGGTAACCGACCGCTATCCCTCGGCCAGCCCGATGAAGTCCTCCGCTCTCGGCGACGAGCAGCTTCGCGCGACATTCACGGATAACGGCAAAGAGGGCGAGGGCCTATTTGCCGCCAGTGTGGTGGACTTTGGCAGCTTTGCCATCTCCAACGGCAATGTGGTAGGCTATCAGCTCCAGGCGGTGGACGGCGGCTACTATATGGCTTACAACATCGTTGCTGTTACCGCCGCAAAGGACACCTTTATCGAGTGGGAAGGTGTGCTGACCGATTGCTTCAAAACCCTGCAGTATTCCGACAGCTTTGTCAGTACCACCAATCAGGCAAGCAATGAAAAGGTTGCCCTTGCTCAGCAGATCAGTCAGAACTTCAATGCGACCATGGACGGCTTTATGTCCTCCTGGGAAAGCCGTAACAGAAGTCAGGACATTATGAGCCAGAAGCAGAGCGACGCCACCCTCGGCTACGAGCGCGTTTACGATACCGAGACCGGCGAAATTTACAAGGCTACGAACGGTTTTACCGATGTGTACGACGGCAAGCGGTACAAGGCAGTGACCGACGACAATATGTATGCCGAACCTGTCAGCGGGTATATTGAAAAGCAATCCTGAAGAAAGCCGGAGAACTGTCCAGCCTGCGGTGCTGATGTTAAATAAAACAGTGTCTTCTGCTCCGAATACGGAGAAAAACTGTAAGAAAGGAAATTAAGACTATGAAGAATAAAGCGTTTAAGACAAAGCTGCTGACAGCACTGCTCACGCTCTGCATGATGCTGTCGCTGGCACCGATATCGGCATTTGCGGTGGATTCGACAGTCAGCAATGAAACGGAACTGACGGCGGCACTTGAAAATGCGGACTGCGCGGAGATCAAATTAGGCGGAAGCATTGAGACCACTTGGGAACTTGATGTGGGGCGCACTGTAACTCTTGATCTTAATGGATATACCCTGAGTTGCAGCGGGACAGATGAGGATATAATTCGGGTGCGCAGCAGCGGAAGCCTGACAATAAAGGATAGCAGCACCGGCGGCAAGATCGACGGGCAGAACAAAAACTGCGGAATTGAAGTCAAAGGCGGTACGCTGACCCTGGAGAGCGGCAGCATCGTGAACTGCACGGATGCCGACGGCGACGGCGGTGCAGTGGATGTTTCCAACACTGGTGTGACGGAAACACAGGTCAAGTATGGTAAGTTCATTATGAACGGCGGTGCCATCATGGACTGCAAAGCCGGCGATGACGGCGGTGCGGTGGACATTGGCAGCGGCTGCACTTTCATTATGAACGGCGGCACCATCAGTAGTTGCAGAGCCGACGATGACGGCGGCGCAGTATTTATTAAGCAGAGCGGCTCTTTTGAGCTGAACGGCGGTGTCATTCAAAATTGCTCTGCCGGTGCCAACGGCGGTGCGGTAAATATTTATCAAGATGGCCGCTTCACCATGACCGGCGGTACTATAAAAAGCTGCAAGGTAGACCTGGGCGGTCTTGGCATGGCGGTGTACGGCAGCAACGACAAGGCCGTGGTCACCATGACCGGCGGCACCTTTGAAGACTGCGGTGCATACCCTTATTCCTTTGATGAATTTACCGTAACCTTTGACTCTGACGGCGGAAGTGCTGTGACAGCACAGAAGGTGTTGAATTCTCCGGCCATTAAGCCCGCCGATCCGACAAAGAACGGGTACCTTTTTGCCGGCTGGTATCTGGAGGATATGCAGTATGCCTTCGACACAACGGTCACTACAGATATTACCCTGAAAGCCCATTGGACACCCACATCAGCGTCGACTGCCATCAGTGCGGCTACTATCGAGAATGCGAAGTTCGACTATCAGCCGGGTGATGCGCCCCGGGCCACGGCTGCCGTAGCCGCCGCCGATCAGGGCAAATACCGAATTGCCGACGAATGGTGGCAAGAGTTAAATGAAAACAATGAGCCCGTTGCCATATGGCATTCCGACGGCGGGATATACAGCACCTTGCCGACCATTACAGCGTTTGAAAGCGGGAAAAAATATGTATATTCCGTTCTGCTGCTGCCGGAAAGGGGTTATGACTTCGGCAGAGAGGTCGCCGCTACGGTGAACGGAAACGCAGTGACAGCGGTTCCCGGCACAGACGGATACCTGAGTCTCCCCCATGTTAAAACGATGATACCGACCGAGTCGGAGAACCCAGCGGCAATTGACTTGATTGAGATCCATGATGTCACCGTCAGCTTTAAGGACGGAGATAAGCCGGTATTCACGGGATCGGTATCTGCAAACGCAGCTTACGCATTCAGATGTGAGTGGTGGAGCCTGGACAGCGACACAGGTATTCTTTCTACGGAGCCGGAATGGGGAGGCGATATTTATAAAAACAAAATCACCGCTTTTGAAGCCGGAAAGACCTATCATTACGGTGTATATGTGACTGCCTATACCGCTGACATCTCCCCCGATGCCACGCTGAAAATCAACGGCCAGGAAGTAAACTACACTCGCATAGGCGATGACGGCGACACGCAGAGCTTTTGGGTCGAAACGGAGCTGACGATGATACCCACGGCAGATTCTCATACCCATAGTTATGGTACGGCTTGGAAGTATGATGACACCAACCACTGGCATGAGTGCCAGTGCGGCGACAAGGCCGATACGGCGGCGCACACCTTCAAGTGGGTTACCGACAAGGAAGCCACCGCAACCGAGAAGGGCTCTAAGCATGAGGAATGCACCGTTTGCGGCGCTAAGCGCAGCGAGAATACGGTCATCGACAAGCTCCCCGGTAGCGGCAGCACCGGTAATACAGGCAGCGGTGATAACAGCACCCATAAGCCCGGAAAGAATGACTCCGGTAATTCGCCTCAGACCGGTGACAGCAGCCTCATCGGTTGGCTGGCTGCCCTGCTCGTCAGCGGCAGCGCCGCAGCCTGGATCACCCTCACCGGTAAAAAGGCCAAAAAGCGCAGCTGAGCGGGCGCAGAGCTTTCCTAT
>ERZ1673730.1801-NODE-1801-length-13018-cov-14.890612_pt1 | contig 13018 bp, 9 predicted proteins | sample MGYA00580200_ERZ1673730 | MGnify/ENA primary metagenome ERZ1673730 (study PRJEB41218, sample SAMN15661761) | gut metagenome | host: Homo sapiens | place: Canada: London | collected 2015-08-20/2019-03-30 | study: EMG produced TPA metagenomics assembly of...
AAGAACAGACGCAGCAGGAGAGATAAAGGAGTGTGCGTATGATCAATCTGAAAATTGACCCGGAGTTCCAGTCCCAGATTCCGCCTCTGACCGATGATGAATTTAAGCAGCTTGAAGAAAATATCCTCAAAGAAGGCAAGTTGCTCTCTCCTTTGATCGTCTGGAATAACACCCTCGTTGACGGACACAATCGTTATGCCATCCTACAGAAACACCCGGAGATTTATTTCTCCACTATGCCGCTCCCGTTTGAAAGCAGAGAAGAAGTCCTCGCATGGATCTGCAAGAATCAGTTAGGGCGGCGTAATCTGACCCCGGAGCAGAAGAAGTTCCTTATGGGGAAGCAGTATTCCTCTGAAAAGCGCACCGAAGCATTTCGCGGCAATCAGCATACTGCAAAGAAATCTGGCAGTGTTCAATCTGAACACAACCAGAAGCCCATGAAAACCTGTGAGCGCATTGCACAGGAAAATCACAGCAGCGCAAGTTCAGTCCGCCGGGCAGAATACTATGCCCACGGCGTTGACGTTGCGGATGAACTGTCTCCCGGTTTCCGTGATCGGTTCTTCCGCGAGGAACTGCACATTCCCGATTATCTTCTCGAAAATCTCGGCAAGGCCAAGCCCGAAGGGCAGGCTGAAATCTTTAAAGAAATCAAGAATTATGTGCCGAAGCCGAAGAAAGTCAAGCCTAACAAAATAACGGTGAAGCAGGCAGAGAAAGCCGCCAGCAACACCATTGATGAAAACTATGATGTTCCCCAAAAGTTTCTCGAACTGTACTACCGGCTCCACAATGCTGAATCTCTCATGCGAAAGAGTTGGGAAGTTACGTTCGACTTGAACCCGAAACTTCTTACGCATCCGGAACAGGTCAAAGTTCTTCGCTTTGCCTTGAAACCTCATCTTGAATTTTTGAAAACGCTGGACGAAGTTCTTGCAGAATCCAGCGGTGAATCCTCTAAAACGGCATAACGACAGGCACTTGTAAGCCATCAACGAGCCACCAGCCGCAAGTGCAGGGCGGAAAGCATCCGCGCCCTTGCGCCTGATAAAAATTGGAACCTTGATTTTCTCGCCCGGCTTTGCCACGGTGGGACGATCAAAGGAGCGTGCGTTTGAACAAAAAGAAAAAGTCCACAAACACTTCCCCTTACCCCGATGAAGCCATCGAACGTCTAGCACGGGCATTCTACCCGGCCATCCTTGCCTGCTGGAACAGCGAGGAAGGACAGCGGGAGTTTGCCGCATGGCAGACAGAACAGGCTCATCTTGCAGGAAAAGAAAAACAGGAAGTTCCCGTTGGGGAACTTCCTGCTGTACATATCGTTATTGTCTGTGGCTTTTGGCAGGGTGCGTCCGGGCGGGCGCACCCTGTTTTTGTTATATCACATAATGCAATTTAGATTCTATTAAAGACGAAATGATAAACTTCTCATCATATAATATAGATCACAAACGCTTACTCCAAACTCAATCGCCACATCTGGTATTTTAGCATTTTTACTCGGATTTTTGGGTGACAGACCACCATTCTTTTTTTCAAATGTTACTATTGTTAATTTTCTTACTGCCGCAGTTGCAATTAGCCATGGATCTGCAACACTTTCTCTTGACCACTCTGCAAGCGCACTTTGCTTATAGCATGTATTGCTTTGAACTGCACCTAAAACTCTACTATATTTTTCTATGATTTCGGGAGTTCTATGGTCAATGATGTTTATCCCCTGTAATGACTTCATCCAATTTGAAAGTTCATCATGACCCTCTGTTATTTCATTTTTCACCATATCTAAGAGAACAACTGAACCATCTTTAAGTTTTTCTTCTAGCTGTTCCCAAAAGCTAGGTGCGAGGTCAAACGGATAATACATAAGATGCGGTGTCAGCAAAGCATTTGTATCTATTAGAAAAACTTCTTGATTCACTTCGACCCACCCCCCATTTTGTTAACCAAATTTTCAAAGGTAGATCTATTGGTATTAGTAAGTCTAAAAGCGTCCGTGTATAAAGTTTTTCCTTCGTGAACACTTGAGACCAAGCTCTTGAAAAACCGTGTATCAATTCGGCTTGCCGCAGTTCTATAATAGTCTCCGCCACCGCCTTGTTCTTTTTCCTTTTTTCGTTTTTCATTGTAACGATTAACCGCAATTTGTGACAGCTTCCTATATACAGAATAATCAATATATCCGTTATCTAATGCTTTCCTTGCTATAACTGTCGTCCCACAGCTAAAATACTTTGTAAGCACATCAATCGTTTTAATTGGATCATCAAATTTATCGATTTCTTTCCACTTTTTCTCAAACATGACCTGTGGAACTAAAATTTCCGCAGCCACTGCATTAGATACACTTTCCGCCTTACTAACCCTTGTTCCAGAGCTATATCTGTCATTGTATAAACTATTATTTCCTATACATATATGAGCAAATTCGTGTAGCAAAGAAAATAGTTTCCCGTTAACCGAATCGTTTGAATTGATAAAAATTAATGGTACAAGATCATCTACCATCGCAAAAGCACGAAATTCATTTATGTCGAGCGGTCGATGCGTATTATTTCCAACAATACCACTCATCATAACAATAACGCCTGCTTGACTAATTTTATCTCTCAGTGTTTTAAAAGACTCTACAGCTGATTTGCTGTTTTCATACCATTTAATTTCTAACTCTAAAACTGTTCGGACATATTCGGCAAAATCTTCAGTATCCACATTGTTTTTTTGGCTTCCAATAAATTCTGGAGCCTGCTGTTCTTCCTCTATAGCATGATTTCTAGCCCAATCCTGAACTTGTTCCATATCATGCATAACATCAATAATATTTCTGCTCGGATTCATTGCCGATGTGCTATCTATGGTTCTGTACTCTAATAACGGAAATTCTTCTTTGGGAGGTTCTTGGAGGAAAAAATACCCAAATGGGATTCCAGATGCTTTACTAACTTTTTCGATCTGATTAAAAGTGGGCACTTTTTCACCACTTTTCCATATTGTTAAATACTTTACAACATCCCGCGGAACATTTTCTTGTTGAATATGTGCCATAACCCAGTCTAGCACATCTGGAGACAACTTCACGTTAATCTGCATTATGACACCTCCTTTTAGTATTATAGCACAGATTATTTGCGATTAATAGTTCATTATCCTTAATTTTCATCTTTCACGGACACCTGCGTTAAATTTTCCGAAGAAAACAAATAATCCGAACCCATCTCCTATCGGAAACAAGTTCGGATTATTTTTGTTTGGTCCGAGTGGCGAGAATCGAACTCACGGCCTCTTGAACCCCATTCAAGCGCGCTACCAAAACTGCGCTACACCCGGATATCTGTTTGCTTTTGTCGCTCACAGCTTGATTAGTATACCCGACTTTTCCCGTTTTGTCAAGCGCTTTTTCCAAATTTCTGATGCAGTTTTTACATTTTACTGTCCCGGCTTTTGCCCGCCAAAAGGATGCGCGAAAGAGCGTTATTTTCAAAAATCGCGATACACATCTTCCTCATCGTCCTCATGGATGGGGGTGGTGTCGTCCGGCGGTGCGCCAAACTCCACCGTGGCAAAGGCCAGCGCGAACACGCTGTCTGCCCCGGCGTGAAGCAGTGCCTGCGCGCAGGCAGCAGCTGTTGTGCCGGTGGTGATGACGTCATCCACCAGCAGGATGCGCTTGCCCTCCAGCTGCTGCGGCTGCGTCGCCCGGAAAGCACCTGCCACGTTGGCTATGCGCTGTTCCAGCGGCAGACCGGCCTGATGCCGTTTGGCGCGGGTGCGCTCCAGTGCCTGCAGTGCCAGCGGCACCTCCATAGCCTTGGCCAGCGGCAACGCCATCAATTCCGGCACATTGTAGCCGCGCCTTTTACCGGAGGCCGGCACCGGTACGATCAGGTCGTACCCGATGGCCGCCCACGGCACCGGCTGCGGGAGCAGCTCGCCGTACTGCACGGTCAGTTCACCGCCAAAGGCCAGCTGTACCAGACGGTTGCCCATCTCCACAGCCCGCCACGGCTTGCCCTGATACTTTGCGTTCAGGATGCCGCGCCGCACACAGCCGCTGTAACGGTAGGGCGCAGCCGCACCGGCCAGATTGCTGATATAGTGCTGCGCCGGGTCCAGCCGGATGCCCGGCTTGCGGCGCAGCGTTTCCAGCTGCACTGCACAGTCCGGGCAATCTCGTACATCCCCCAGCACCCGGCCGCAGAAGGGGCACTCGCGCGGGTAGAGCAGCTGCCGTACCGCCCGCAGCGCCCTGCGCCGGGGGTCATAGTAGTCCATCAGTCCTTTTTGACTGCCACGATCACCCGCACGCGCTTGCCTGCTGCGCAGCCAAAGTTATCGTACCAGCCGGTCAGGTAGTAGCCCTCAGAGTTCACCTCAGAGAGCTTGGTGGCGTAATACTGCCCCTTGTACCATAGGTACACCTGCATATCGTCAGCCGTCTCGTAGCGGGTGCCGTTGCTCATCACCGAGGCTGCACCCACCTGATCGATCTTCATGGGCATCAGCTGGATCATGGCCTTTACAGTGCCGTTCACGTTTTGCCGCACTGCCAAACCGCCCGCCAGCACCGGATACTTGATGGAGGTGGAAAAGCTGGCCTGACTGCCGTTGACGTAGCAGATGTAGGTAGCGCCGCCGCCCACAAAATTGAGGATGGTGCTCATAGGCTGGCCGGTAATGTTGGCCAGCTGCTTGAGACCGATGCTCAGCAGCGAGCCGGAACTGCTGGTGATGCGGTTCCAGACCGTGCTCAGCAGCGAGCCGTCAATGACGCCCCACAGGATCTCGCTGGTGGTGGGCACCAGCACACTGCGCAGATCATCCACCACCGTGGTGGTGTTGGTGGTGCCGCCGGTAGAGCCGGAACCGGAAGAGCTGTCCCCGGTAGAGCCGCTGCCGGAGCCGGAAGAACCGTTCCCGGAAGAGCTATCCCCCGAGCCGGAGGAGCCACTGCCGGTCAGGGTGCCCAGAATGGAACTGGCGTTGAAGGCCAGATTCTTCACATCGTCCAGCACGCCGTATTTCCACAGATCACCGGTGACATCGTTCAGGATCAGGCGGTCGATCTGTCCCTGCTCATTCAGCGTATAGTAGCGCACGGCCAGTGCATTCAGCTTTGTCCCCGCTATTCGGCTGGGACGAACCGTCCCAGCCAACCCCTCCGATGTCGTATCCAGAATTTGTACGTCATCGGCCAGAGCATAGTCCCCCAGCGCGGTGGCGGTGTCGTTGATGGTGCCGCTGACCGATTTGGACTCGATGGCGGTCACCTGTTCCCCTTCGGGGGTCACGCTGATCTCCACCAGCCAGCCGGTGGGGTAGTTCAGGCTTTTGTCGATATTTACGGTGCGGGTGATGCCGTCGGTGCACATCACCGAGATCTTTTGCAGCACGTCTGCGCCGTTATCCTCCACAAGACTGCGGGTGGCAGTCTGCACCACGCCGTAGAACACGCTGTCGGCTTCCTCGCCGGTGATCACATCGGCTACCTCGTTGTCCATGCCCAGCAGCAGGGTGACCACTTCGCCCACGCCGCCGCCGTTCAGGGAGGAGATCTTGGATGCCACGGCAGAGCTGCCCAGCGTGTAATTGCTGCCCGCCACGGTCAGCGCGGTGGGTGCGCTGGCGCTGGGCGATACCGCCGTAATGCGGCCTGCGGCGCGGCGGGTGTAGATCCACACCGTCTGCAGGCTCTCGCTGTAATAGTACACGTCGTACTTGTTCAGCTCTGCCGAAGCAGAGGCCTTATCGTTGCGGTAGACGCTCACCGGCGTAAAGGGCAGCTGGGTGCCCTCTTCTGCTACAAAGGGACCCTTGCGGCTCTTGAGCAGCACCGAAGAGGTATCCACCTGACCGTTGGACACCGTAAAGCCCAGCGAGCTGCCGTAAGCGCTGCCGCTGGCGGTGTTGGCGCGCAGGGCGTTGTACAGCAGCAGGGTGCTCTGCTCGTAGGTCATGGCCTGTCCCTGCGTGCAGGTCAGCTGATCCCGAAGACCGATCTGCTGCGCCTTGTTCAGCTGTGCCTGCGGGAAGGAGCCGGTCAGGTCGGTGGTCTTATAGCTCAGCAGCTTCAGCACCGCCGCACAGGCCTCTTCCAGCGTGACGGTGTTGTCCGGGCGGAAGGAGCCGTCGGTGTAACCGTTCATCCAGCCCTGCTGCACCGCAATGCGGATGTAGGGTGCCCACTGGGAGCTGCCGGGCACATCCCGGTACAAAGTGCCCACCGTGCCCTGTGCGCCTACGCTCTCCCGGTAAGTGGAAAAGGACACCAGCATTTTGGCAAAGGCACCGCGGGTAATGTTAGCGCTCAGTTCCTGACCGGTGGGCACAGCGCCCAGAGTAATAGCCGTCTGCAGGGCCGTGTTGTTGATGCTGGCCGCCGAGACCGGCAGCACCAGCACCGACACCGCAATGCTGACCGCCAGCAGAAATGCGAGAATCCGTTTTTTCATTGGTCGTACCTCTTGTTCTTTGTTTATCACGCCGCCGCGATCAATCGTAGCGCAATGCTTCAATGGGGTTCAGCCGGGCTGCGCGCCGTGCCGGCAGGTAGCCGAACAGCACGCCGATGCCCACCGAGATGCCAAAGGCCACCACAATGGAGTTGAAGGAGGGGCTTACCGTAACGGTGGTATCGGTCATGAACATAGGCAGCACCTTGTTTGCCGCCATGGACACCGCATAGCCCAGTGCAATGCCTAAAACGCCGCCCAGCGCGGAGGTGGTGGCTGCTTCCACCACAAACTGCGCCAGAATGGTGCGCTCCTTTGCTCCCAGCGCCTTGCGGATGCCGATCTCGCGGGTGCGCTCGGTCACAGACACCAGCATGATGTTCATAATGCCGATGCCGCCCACCAGCAGTGAGATACTGGCAATGCCGGTAAGTATCACGATGACCATGTTGATCATCTTGTTCATTTCCTCCAGCCACTCGCTGGCGCTGTACACATAGTAGCCGTTTTCGGTCTTGAGGATCGACATCAATTCCTCTTCCATCGTGCTCTTGGCCTCGTTGGCAAGGCTTTCGTCGGCCATCATGGCGGTGTAGCAGTCCACCATGCTTTGGCTGGAAAGCCGCATCACGGTGGTGTAGGGCAGGTAAACGCAATCGTCATCGCTGCCCTGCTGCATGGTGGGGTCGCTGACTTTGGCAGACAGCACACCTACGACGCGGAACTTGTTGGCACCGATCTTGAGCGTCTGCCCCACACCGTTGCCGCCAAAGGCTACGCGGTTGAGGTAATCGCCGATGACGCAGACCTGCTTGTTGTCCTGCATATCCATATATTGCAGGCCGCGCCCCTGAACGATCTGGTAATTCTTCATTTCGGTAAAGTTTTCGTCCACACCGCTCATGTTGGACCAGCGGTAGCTGGTGGTACCGATCTTCAGCGTACCGCTGGCTTTGCCGCTGAAGTTGACCTGCGGCGACACCGCCTTGATCAGGTCGGAATGCCGCTGGCAGATGTCGTACATCTCCTCCACCGACACGGAGCGGGAGCCGTAGCCCCACACCTGAATGCTGAGGGTGTTAGTGCCCAGTGCGGAAAAGCTGTCCCGCATACTTTTGGTCATGCCGTTGCCCAGACCCACGATGACGATAACCGCCATCACGCCGATGATGATGCCCAGCATAGTCAGAAAGGTGCGCAGCTTGTTGCTCCACACGTTCTGGATAGCCTGCCGGAAGGTTTCAAAGATCATGCCTGTTCCTCCTTTTCCGGCGTTTCGGGCAGCAGGGTGGGCTGCACCATGGCCTCCGGTGCGTGGGAGTCGCCGTCATACACCACCTGACCGTCCTCCAGCCGGATGATGCGGTCGGCCTGCACGGCAATGGAATTGTCGTGGGTGATCAGCACCACGGTGTGTCCCTGCTTGTGCAGCTGCTGCAAAAGCCCCAGCACCTCGCGGCCGGTATGGGAGTCCAGCGCGCCGGTGGGCTCGTCCGCCAGAATGACCGGCGGGTTGCGCACCAGTGCCCGCGCGATGGACACGCGCTGCTGCTGGCCGCCGGAAAGCTGGTTGGGGCGGTTTTTCAGCTTGTCGCCAAGTCCCACCTGCTCCAGCACCTCCCGGGCGCGGATGTGGCGCTCGGCGCGGGAGATGCCCGCATACACCAGCGGTACCTCCACGTTTTCCATCAGGTTCAGCCTGGGCAGCAGATTGTATTGCTGGAAGATAAAGCCCAGCATTTCGTTGCGGACAGCGGCCAGCTCGTTGCGGTTCATCTTGCCCACATCCCGGCCGTTGAGCCGGTAGGTGCCGTGGGTGGGCACATCCAGACAGCCGATGATGTTCATGCAGGTGGATTTGCCCGAACCGGACTGACCCACGATGGCCACGAACTCGCCTTTTTCGATTTTCATGGTGATGTGGTCGGCAGCCTTTACCGTGGTATCGCCCATCTGGTAGTACTTGCACACCGCATCAAACTCGATCAGAGCGCTCATTCATCCCTCCTGCGTCAATCCACCACGACTGCGCCGGCCTCGGCGGGGTCGATGCCCTCTGCGGGCTCTTCAGCGTCCGCTGCGGGGGCTTCACCGTTTTCCGTCTCCTCCGGCAGCGTCTCCTCCCCGTCCTCGGCAAGGTCTGCATTGTTTCCGGCGCCGCCGATCACTTCGCCGCCCATATCATCATAGCCGCCGTCGTCATAGTAGCTGTCGCTGCTCACGGAGCTGGGGTCGTAGGCGATGGTATCACTCTCGGACAGGCCGCTGGTCACCTGCGTATAGTTGTCGTCGCTGACACCGGTCTTGACCTTGACATACACATAGCCCTCCGGTGCGCTCATGGAATCATCGGCGTTCACGGCGCTGGGAGAATCCTGCCGCACCAGCACATAACCGCCCCGCACAATGGCGGCGTTAGGCACGGTGAGCGCATTTTTAGCCTGTGCCACCACGATCTCGGCGTTGGCATTCATGCCCGGGCGCAGACCATCGGTCTCGTCAATGCGCACGGTCACCGGGTAGGTGGTGGTACCGCCGCTGGTATCACCCTTCATGGACACACGGGTGACCAAGCCCTCGTAGGTCTTATCCTTCACAGCATCTGCGGTCACCTGTACGGACTGCCCCACCTTCAGGCTGCTGACCTGCAGCTCGTCCACGTTGATGGTCATTTCCAGATAACTCAGGTCGTAGATGGTGCACAGGTCGCTGCCGGTGCTCAGGGCATCGCCCACCTTGGCATTTTTCTCGATGATGGTGCCGCTGATGGGCGAGGTGATGGTGTAGTTATCCATGGCGTCCTGCATATTTTGCATGGACAGTTCCGCGCCGCGCAGGGTCTCGGAGGCAGACTGGATGGACTCTGTCAGTTCCTCACCGCTGAGGGTCAGGATGATATCGTCCTTGTTCACGCTGCCGCCCTCCCGCACATTGATGGCGGTGACGGTACCGGAAGCCAGCGCAGTCAGGGTACGCTCGGCCTGATACTGGAAGTTGGCTGCTGCAATGGAGCTCACCCCGTTGATAGTAGCCGTTGCAGCCTGTGCCGTGGTCAGACCACCCGCATTGGACACCGAGAGGGTCACAGTGCGGGTGAGCAGGTTGCCCGTGCTCAGGGCATCGGTGCCGGTCACAGCGGTAATAGTGCCGGGCAGCACCTCAAAAGTACCGTCCAGCGTCACCTGGGCGGTCTGCCCCGCCGAGAAGTTAGCAGCATCCGCAGCCGGGAACTCCAGCACCAGATTCATCTTGGAGCTGTCCCGCACCACGGCCACCTCCTGACCGCTCTTTACCTCATCGCCCTTGTTCACCTTCAGGCTGCTGACGACGCCCGCCACCTCGGCACGCACATACTGATGGTCGGCGGTCTTGTCGTAGCTGCGCTGCGCCTGCTGCAGGGTGATGGCTGCCTGCTCCACCTTGGTGGTTGCATCGGAGGAATCCACCGTGTAGAGCACAGTGCCCTCCTCCACGATATCGCCCTCCTCAAAGCCGCCGGTCAGCACCTTGCCGGGCACCAGCGATTTGACGCTGTAAGTATTGGCAGGCTTCAGCGTGCCAGTGCCGCTGAGCGTGTTGGAGACATCCCGGGTCTCCGGCACTGCTTCTGTATAGGAAGTATCCACGTTGGCGGGCTTTGCACCCTTGGGCTTCAGCAGCCACCAGCCGCCTGCCAGCACCACGATGGCCACCGGCACCAGCCACTTCCAGTTCTTTTGGGCAAAGGCTGTTGCACCACCTTTTTTGGGTGCAGCCGCTGCGTCCTGCTGCGGGTCGGCGGGCTGTTTAGACTTGTTCCAGATCATTCTTGCCGTTCCTCCTAGGTTCTTTTATGACAAGGTGCTTTTTGCAAAAGCACCCGTCAGAAGCTCTTATTTGTAGTGTATCGCATTTTGCCCCGATAAACAAGCGTCCATTTTTCGTTTCACGGCATTTCCACAAAGTTTCAGACTTTTTTTACAAAGAACGGCCTTCTTTGTGCGCCGCTGAGCAGTTGCATATCTTTATATAATACGATTCAAACTGCCTCTTCTCTGCTCTCCTTCCTGTGAAAAAGGATTCTGAAAAGCCCGCAGGCTTTTCAGAATCTCAGATGGGGGAGATTCTCTGCAACTATCGGCTCACGCTAAAAAGCTCCCCCTTCGGGGGAGCTGGCATCGCACAGCGATGCCTGAGAGGGTTCTTTTGCCGTTTTTTTCCTCAAAAAGAAAATCAGCCGGACCCGAAGGCCCGGCTGATTTATTCTTTTTTACTCTGCGTCTGCGGTGGGTTCTACCACCACATACACCCCTGCGGGCACACAGGCGGCCCATGCGCCGTCCTTGTCCAGCCAGCCGAATTGCTCACAGACATGGTCCGGGCACTGGCTGTCCAAAAACGCGATGGCACCATCCTTTACCTGCAAGTGCACGATGTAGTCCCCTACCTCGTACAGGTAATCATGATCCTGCGCAAGTGGCAAGGTCTCGGTAACGCCGTCACCGAAATCCACAACGGCCTGTAAGCCGCTGCCCTTGGCGGGGTGCTGCGCCCGCACCGCAAGAAAAATACCTGCGGCCAGTGCCAGCACCACCAGTGCAAAGATCACATTTTTCTTCCACGCGCTGCCCTTGGGGGCGGCGGTGTCAGAGTTTTTTGGCTTTATGCTCATGCAGCGTACTTGCTGGCAGCTGCACCGGCAATGCGGCCAAAGACGGTAAAGTCGGCCACAGCGTTGCCGCCCAGACGGTTTGCACCGTGCACGCCGCCGGTCACCTCACCTGCTGCGAACAGGCCGGGGATCACAGAGCCGTCAGCCTTCAGCACCTCGGTGTTGGTGTTGATCTTCAGGCCGCCCATGGTGTGGTGCACACCTGCGGTGACCTTGATAGCATAGTAGGGAGCGGTATCCAGAGCCTTTGCAAAGCTGGTACGGCCAAAGTCGGGGTCGTTCTTGGCCTCAACGTAGCCGTTCCAGGTCTTCATGGTCTCGGCAAAAGCAGCTTCGTCCACGCCCATGGCCTTTGCCAGTTCCTCGTAGGTCTGGCCGGTCACGGTGTAGCCCTTTTTGATGTAGCCCTGAATGACGCTGGAGGCATCGACCATAGCCTGATCCACCACCAGCCAGCTGTAGCTGCCGGTCTGAGCGATCTCGGCAGCGGAAACCACGTCACGGGTGCCCACTTCATCGATGAAGCGCTTGCCCTCGGCGTTGATCAGCACAGCGCCGTCGCCGCGCAGACCCTCGGTGATCAGAGCAGCGGTGTTAGCCTCCACGGTGGGGTGGATCTGGATCTGATCCATGTCCACAGTGTCAGCGCCCACAGCGGTAGCCATCTCAATGCCCTGACCCTGTGCGCCTGCGGCGTTGGTGGTCATAAAGCCCTTCAGCTCGGGCTTGTACTCGGTGACCATGTCCAGATTTGCGCCGAAGCCGCCGGTGGTCAGCACCACAGCCTTGGCATTCACGGTGATGGTCTCGCCGGTGGAACCGGTAGCCTTCACGCCCACAACAGCGCCGTTTGCATCGGTCAGCAGCTCGGTAGCGGTGGTGTTCAGCAGGGTCTGCACGCCGGCCTTGTCGCAGTTCTCCTGCAGCAGGGGGATCATGTAGGAGCCCACAGAAAGGGTCTTGCCCTCAGCATCCACGGGGCGATGGATACGCTTGACGGATGCGCCGCCGAAGCTGGAAACGCTGTGCAGGGTGATGCCGTGCTCGTCCAGCCAGTCGATGGCGTCAGCGCTGTTGGAGCACAGAGTCTCCACCAGAGCGGGGTCGTTGATGCCCTTGCCGCCGATCATGGTGTCCAGCTCCATCAGCTCCACAGAGTCGAAGTAGCCCTTGGGGGCTGCCTGATAAGCAGCCCACTGCTCGGAGACGGTCTTTGCCAGAGCGGTGATGGTAGCGTTGTCGGCATACTTTTCAGCAGCGGTCTTCAGGGTCTTTTCCACGCCTGCGGACTCGCCGAACTCGTTCTCATCCTGATACACGGTCTTGCCGGCGTTCATGCCGCCGGTAGCGCGCACGGAGTTGCCGCCCACCATGGGCTGGCTCTCCAGAATGACCACGTTCTTGCCCTCGGCAGCAGCCGTGATGGCAGCAGTCATACCTGCACCGCCTGCACCCACGATGGCAATGTCTGCGTCAATGGTGGAGTCCTCGGCCTTGTTTTCCTCGGCCTTGACCTCGGTCTTGTAGTCATCAGCGTTCAGGCCGGCTGCGACCAGAGCGGCAGCAGCAGCCTCCTTGATGGCGTCGGAAGTGATGGTTGCGGTGGCCACGCCGTCCACGGCAATGCTGCCGCTCTCGGCAATCGCGCCGGGCAACTGCTCCAGAGCCATGGTGCCGATGCCGGGGGTCTCGTCCTTGCCCTCAGCGGTGCAGCCGGTGATCTTGCCGTCGGTCAAAGTCAGAGTGACGGTAACATCGCCGCCCATGCCCTTGGCCGTGCCGGTGAACTCACCGGACACGCCTGCGGTGGAGGAGGCAGACTTGCTGCCGCAGCCGTAGCCCAGCAAGCTGACGCTTACAACAGCCGCCATGGCCAGCGCAGCCACGCTCTTGCGGATCTGATTCTTTTTCA
>ERZ1673730.1806-NODE-1806-length-12975-cov-8.764164_pt1 | contig 12975 bp, 9 predicted proteins | sample MGYA00580200_ERZ1673730 | MGnify/ENA primary metagenome ERZ1673730 (study PRJEB41218, sample SAMN15661761) | gut metagenome | host: Homo sapiens | place: Canada: London | collected 2015-08-20/2019-03-30 | study: EMG produced TPA metagenomics assembly of...
GTGGCTGTGCATGATGTACCCGCGCTTGAAGCTGCTGCAAAAGCTGCTGGCGGATGACGGAGTAATTTTCATCAATATTGGCGAGGATGAACATGCAAATCTAAAGTTAGTTTGTGACGAGATTTTTGGTGTTAGAAATTATGTTACAGATTTCGGTCGACAGATGAAATCTGGTGGTGCAAAAGGACATTACTATACTCCAAGTTTGGACTATGTTTTGACCTATGCTAAAAATATAGATTTGCTCCCATATTTCCGGGCTATTATGACCCAACAACAGATTGATGTCTTTTACAAATTCACTCAGGAAGAAGGCCCAAGAAAAGGCGAAAAATATGGGGAGGAACGACTCTTCAAATCCAGTTTGGAAGCTCGCGCAAACCAAAGGTACTATATCCAGTGTCCTGACGGTACTTTCGCAATTCCTCCCGGAGAAACTACGCCTAATGAATTGAAAGAGGGACTAATCGTTACACCACTAAAAACCGATAAGGTTTGGAAATGGATATACCCACGGTACAAACAAGAACTCGATGCGGGAAATATCATTTTCAAGCGTACTAATACATCTGGCTTAGTAGATGAACATGGCAATCAATGCAAGTGGAATATCTACAATAAGCTTTGGTTGAGTGAGCAGCAAGAAAAAGGAGTTGTTCCGTCAAATCTGATTACTGGTTACGAAAACCGTCAGAGTGCCGCTGAATTGAAGAAGTTAAACCTCGATTTTAATTACGCGAAGCCAATTCGCCTTATAGAATATTTGTTGACAATTTCTCAAATGGAGAAAGATGCAATAGTTCTTGATTCTTTCGCCGGTTCCGGCACCACCGCCCATGCCGTCCTCAACATGAACAAGGCAGACGGCGGACACCGCAAGTTCATCCTCGTTGAGATGATGGACTACGCCGACAGCATCACCGCCGAGCGCGTGAAGCGCGTGATCCGTGGCTATGGCGAGGGCAAGAACGCCGTGGAGGGTACGGGCGGCAATTTCAGCTTCTATGACTTGGGCGAACCGCTGCTTGTGGGCGATTGCCTGAATGAAGCCGTTGCCCCGGAGAAAATCCGGGAATACATCTGGTTCATGGAAACCAAGCAGCCCTACGCCCCACCTATCGGCGACAATCCGTATTACCTCGGCAAGCACAACAGCACAGGCTATTACTTCTACTACGAGCCGCAGCGCGTGACAGTACTGGATTATGCGTTTCTCTCCACCATTACGGAAAAAGCTGATGGGACGGTGATCTACGCCGACCGCTGCTCTATCAGCGAGGATAAGCTGGCAAAAATGGGCATCACATTTAAGAAAATTCCGCGCGATATTAGCAGACTGTAAGGGGGTGTTCGCTGTATGGAACTGAAATCATATCAGAAAAAGGTTATAGCGGACCTGACCCGCTATCTGGAACTGCTGAACGAAACAAAGAGTGACGCAGCGGCGTTTCGCCTGTTTTGGCAGGAAAAATCAGCCCCGACTTTAGGGCTATACCAAAACGTTATACCCGGTGTTCCAAACCTCTGCTTCAAGGTGCCGACAGGCGGCGGCAAGACCTTTATTGCCTGCAACGCCGTTCGCCCCATCTTTGACGCGCTCCCCGCTACCAAGACAAAGGCGGTCGTGTGGCTTGTTCCGTCGGACGCGATTTTGACGCAGACGGCGAAAGCCCTGAAAGACACCTCCCACCCCTACCGTCAGAAAATCGACGTGGATTTCGGCGGGCGCGTGGAGGTCTACACCAAGCAGGAGCTTCTGAACGGGCAAAACTTCAATCCCACGGCGGTCACAGAGCAGCTTTCTATTATGGTGCTGTCCTACGATTCGTTCCGCACCAGCAGAAAGGACGGGCGTAAGGCGTTTCAGGAAAACAGCAACCTCGCGGAGTTCCCTAAAGTACTGGGAAAACCTGACAGCCCCATTGAGGGCGCGGACGAAACCGCCCTGTTCCAGATCATCAATCAGCTTAACCCTCTTGTCATCGTGGACGAGAGTCACCACGCCCGTTCGGATTTGAGCCGGGAAATGCTGGCGAATTTCAATCCGTGCTTTGTGCTGGACCTGACCGCCACGCCGCGCAAGGACAGCAACATTATCTCCTATGTGGACGCGGTGCAGCTAAAGACCGAACACATGGTAAAGCTGCCCGTCATCGTCTACAACCGCGACAGTCAGGCAGAGGTCATTCTGGACGCAATCGACCTGAGAAACAAGCTGGAAGAACTCGCCGCAGCCGAATATGCCGTGAGCAAAAAATATATTCGCCCCATTGTGCTGTTTCAGGCAGAGCCGAAAGGCAAGGAAGAGGCCACTACCTTTGAGAAAATCCGCGAAAAGCTGATTGCCTATGACATACCCGCAGAGCAAATCGCCATCCGCACAGCGGACGTGAACGAGCTAAAAAACACCGAACTCATGTCCGAAGGCTGCCCGATTCGCTATATTATCACGGTCAACGCATTGAGCGAGGGATGGGACTGCCCCTTTGCCTATATTCTTGCGTCTATTGCCAACAAGACAAGTCAGGTTCAGGTGGAGCAGATTTTGGGACGTATCCTGCGTCTGCCCCACACCACCCAGCACAGGCAGTCATCCCTGAATATGTCCTATGTGCTGACATCTTCCAATGATTTCAACGAAACCGTAAAAGGCATCATTCAGGGCTTGAATGACGCAGGTTTCAGCGATAAGGATTATCGCGTTTCCGAGCCGCCTACGCCGAAAGCCCCTGACCCAGTGCAAATCACGATTGACAATGGGTGTTCCAAAAAGGAAACCCCTTTGGAATCGCCCGAAGAGGACGTTTCCGGTGTGGACTGGAAGTTAGTCAATGAAGAATACCAGCGGCGCAGAGAAGCGGAGAAATCACCTGAAACCACCCCGAAAGCCGACAGTATGCTATCCGAAGCAGAAAGCGCGGGACAAGCCTACAATGCCGCGATCCAGCAGTCGGGCAATGACCCCTATCTGCAAAAAACGCCGTGGGAGGTGCGGGAACAGATGCCTACATTCGCTGTCAAGCCGGAGTTCCGGGAAGATATTGAGCGCCTTGTCATCCCGCAGTTCTTTGCAGCTATTCCGGATACGCTGTTTACGGATGGTTCTCATGTGCTGCTGGATGAAGCGCAGCTTTCCGAGGGCTTCACGCTGAAAAACAAGGACTGCGACATTGATTTTGCCGCAGCGGATGATGGAATCGTTAAGGTGGATATTGAGAACAAGGAAAACGGTTTGCCCCGTGTGTTCAAAATGTCCAGCCCGGAGCAGCAGTATTTCAAGGAATACTTCAACAGTCTGCCCCCGGAAAGCCGGGTACGCCAGTGCAAGGAAATTATGCTCCGTCAGCTTAACAAGCTGAATGGCGTGGACGCTGCCGAACTGAAAGCCTACATAGAGCGCATTGTCGGCAACATGAGCAAGGACCAGCTTGCAGCAATGGAGAAAGCGCCGCTTGGCTATGCAAAGAAAATCAAGGACAAGGTGCAAGCCCTGTTAGAGCAGCATTGCCGGGAGAACTTCTCCGACTGGCTCTCCACCGAACGCATTGTATGCTTGCCGTATTATCGTCTGCCAGACGCAATTCATCCCGCTGCGCATACGGACATCTACGCGAAATCGCTGTATCAGGCAGAGGACGGCGATATGAACAAGCTGGAACAAAAGCTGATTATGGAATTGACCGCCTTACCGAATGTGCGCTGGTGGCACAGAAACATTTCCCGTCAGGGCTTCTGTATCAACGGCTATATCAATCACTATCCTGATATTCTGATTTTGACGGAAAAGGGCAAGGTCATCTTTGCGGAAACCAAGGGCGAACATCTGAAAAATGATGACAGCCGGGAGAAAATCGACCTCGGCGCAATGTGGAGCGGTCATGCAGGAAACCAGTATCGGTATTTCATGGTGTTTGAAAAGGATGCCGACCTGCCAAAAGGAGCAGTCAGCATGAGCAAGTTTGTTGAGATTGTCGCGGCGCTGTGAGAGGGGGTGCGATTTTGTAATGTACATATATGCCCGCATAAACAAGAATACCTTACGTTTCGTGCGTGAACAAAAAGCCATATCCTTTGATTATGTTACACGCATTACGAAGTTCAAGGAAGATAAGCTGTCGTTGTGGGAAAACGGTGATTCTGATAAATTTCCAACGATAAATCAAGCAAAGGCGATTGCAAAGTGTTATCGCATTCCGTTTGCAGGGCTGTACATGAATGCAAGTGATATTAACATAAAGCATCTCCCCCAAATGAGAAATCTTCGTACTTTGCCTGATGCAATGGTTGATAATAGCGCATTGAATCTTGCGATTGCTGATGTTCTCTCTGCGCGTGATTTACTCTTAGAATCTAAAAGAGCATTAAAGGAAACAGTAGCTCAGTTTAACGTGTCAATTAATTGTTCGGACGATAATGTTGTTCGGTGGGCAGAAGAAATACGGAGGGTGCTTGGCATCAATTCGAATATTCAGTACAAATGTCAGAGTACAAGACAGTTTTATCTGTATATACGCAATGTTGTTGAGACGGCTGGTGCTTTTGTCCATTGCTTCACCGGTATAGATACCGAAATTGTGCGCGGATTTGCGATATATGAGGACTTAATGCCTGTCATTGGACTAAATAACGATGACAGATACCCTGCTAAAACGTTCTCCATCATTCACGAACTTGTCCATTTGATAAAACGCAGTTCAGCAATTTGTAATGATATGACAGACTCTTTTTCTGATCACGCAGAGGAAGTATTCTGTAATGCAGTCGCAGGAGAAGTCCTTGTTCCTTGCATAAATTTGAGGAGACAACTCGGGGCGTATACTTCAACTGAGATAGACTTAGACGTTATTTCATCATTAGCGGACAAATTTTCGGTAAGCAAAGAGGTCATTTGCCGACGTCTATTAGATACCGGGAAAATATCTCAGCAAAGCTACTCTCAACTAATTGCTTCAATTAAAATGCAGTTTGAGAATGATAGAAGGGCTGCGCAAGAATACCGGAAACTGACAGGACAAAGAATCCCTCGAAATATTTCCAGAGAGGCAATTGACCAGACCAGTTCCACACTATGCCGCACATTTTTTCATGGGTATAGAGAGGGTTTCTTTGATAAGCAAGATATATCCCGTTATCTCGGTATCAAGCAGAGCCATATTGAGAAGTTTATATGGGAGGTATCGAAGTGGTGAATTATACTTCTTTGACAAACTATATTATTGACACATCTTCGATCCTTTCGCAGAAAGATGATGAGCCGCATAGACGAACCATTAACAAAACGCTTTGGCATCATATTGACGATTTAATTGAGCAGAAACGCATCGTCACTTGCTCAGAGATAATCGAAGAAGTGAATGATGATACGCTTAGAAAATGGTATGCGGAGTTGCATGGCGTGGTACTGCCTATTGATGATGCAGTTCAAGAAAATGTTAAAAAAGTAGTCACATCCAATCCACAACTAATTGATTTCAAACAAATAAAATCTTCTGGAGACGCTTTCTTGATTGCAACAGCTATGAAGTACGGTCTAACAGTAATAACCGAAGAAAACAAAAAAGGAGAGAAGAAAATTCCTTATGTCTGTAAGAATCTAAATGTTCCATGTATAGACATTTTGGGGCTTTGCGAAAAGGAAGGATGGCAATTCTAAGTGCAACGGATTCGATAGTTGATGGTCACTTCTTTGTCGGCTAGTTCTAAAGAAAATATGCATAAGATATTTGGGCACTGTGAATCCCGCTTCTGGGCGATTCTGACAGGCGGCAATGAGGCACTGTTCATAACAGACCCTATTCTGTTTTACGGAAACGGACGGGATTGCGCCAATCCGAAAAAACCTTTGCGATTCCGAACACCGGGTACACTGTACCGTAGATCGCGATTCCGTATAATGAGTATGCAAATCGGAAAATAATTTTTCGGATTTCACAACCATTGATTTATGCGGCGGTTTTTAGAGCGTCAATCGGTGCTTATTTTGCCGTAGAGGTCTATATTGTCTATCCCCGATCACATAAGGGCAAGCACTCTTTCGTGGGTGCTTGCCCTTTAATGTCACAAAGGGTACGCTAAAATGGATCACCCTTTGGAAACACTCGCCCTTTCGTTTCAAAATAAGCGAGAAAAGGGAGGGCAAAAGAGCAGCGGCAAGCCGCCTGAGCGAGAAAGCCACCTCTCCCTTTTCTCCCTCGCTGCGGTTATGGAAACCGTGGAAAACCGCAAGCGGTTTACGCACCGTTCCCACAGCCTGTACTCACCCTCTTTTTCCTCTCTGGCTTTCTCCCTATACAAAGATAAGTGTCCATTTTCCATCCCGAAAACGCACGGTTGCCACGACGAACAGAGGGCAGCGTGTCAATATGACAAAGAAAAGCAAACGGCACACAGGCGGTTTTATCCTCAAAAAAAGCCCCGAAACATGACAATAAAAACCCAGCACCACGCCATTGACGTGATGCTGGGCTTTTAGCCGTAAACTCACTCTGATATTAAGCCAAAGTGCCGCAGCGCATCCTTGATCGCCTCGACCTTCTCAGGCGGGCAGGGATGATACTCATGTTTTCTCTGTTCCACTGCGTTCGGCGCTTTGTGCATATCCAGTCCGACCATACGTTTTACCTCGGCAATATATGCCGTATGGACTTTGAAGCCGTACTTTTCCTGCACATACTCCTGAATGCGTTTATAGGTCGGATGCTCCTTGACCTCGCCGGTTTCCACTTCCATCCTGACCTCAACCGTCAGTGGATTTGTTTCCCGTGACAAGAGGGCAACCGTCTCACAATGCGCTGTCCTTGGGAAAAGATCTACCGGGCGGTAACACTGCAGATCGTAGCCCATCTCCCGGAGGATGGCGGCATCCCGTGCCATGGTGGCGGGATTACAGCTTACCATGATGATGCGGCTGGGCGCCATGCGCACTACCGCTTGCAGGGTATCGTTATCGCAGCCCTTGCGGGGTGGGTCCAGCACGATGACATCAGGGCGCAGGCCGCGTTCCGCTAAAATCTGCGAAGCCTTGCCCGCATCGGCGCACAGAAATTCCGCATCAGTTACACCGGCGCGGGCGGCATTTTGGCGAGCATTTTCCACGGCACTGTGTACTACCTCAACACCGATGAGCTTCTGCCCCGGCTGCACCATGGAAAGCCCGATGGTACCTGCCCCGCAGTAAAGATCGAGAAGAGTTTCATTCGGCTGCAGGGCGGCCAGTTGGGCGGCTTCCCGGTACAGCTGTTCTGCGGCATCGTGATTTACCTGATAAAAGCTGTGCGGAGAAAGCGAAACAGAAACACCGCATAAAATATCCTGTAAAGTGCCTGGCCCTGCCAGCACTGTTTCTTGCTGACCAAGGATCACATTATCCCGGCGGGTGTTATGGTTTAGCAGTATGGTGGAGATGGCAGGGAACTGTTGCCGCGCTTCCCGGGCGAAGTCCCCGGCATGGGGCATTTTATCGCCATTGATGACAAGGCAAAGCATAATGCTGCCATCGGCGGCCGCCTGACGCAGATAAAGATGCCGCAGCAGGCCTTTCCCGGTTTGCTCATCGTAGATGGTAAGATTATGTGCATCGGCATAATGACATACCCATGCGGCGATCTCGCTGAAAACCACCGGCTGCAGGGGACAATCCCGGCAGGGAATGACAGTATGGCTGCGCGGCGCAAAAAATCCGGTATAGCTGCCGGTATCGCCCTGCCCAAAGGGAAACTGAGCCTTATTGCGGTAGCATGTGTGGCTGGGGGAGGGCAGAATAGGCAAAGGCTCCATTGTAAAGCCGCCGATGCGCCGCATGGCATCCTGTACCCAGCGCTGCTTTTCCCGCAGCTCCGCTTCGTAGGTGATGTGCCGCAGGCTACATCCGCCGCAGCGCTTATAGCTGGGGCAGTCAACCGGAACACGATCCGGGGAAGGGGTGATGACCTCTTCGATGATGCCATAGCAGTAGCTTTTCTGCACCTTTACGATTCGCACTCTCAGTTCATCTCCGGCAGCGGTCATTGGCACAAAGACCGCGATGCCATCAGTGTGCCCGATGCCGCTGCCCTCATTGGTGATGGATTCTATGGTAAGTGGGATGATGTCATTCTTCTTAAACATGGCGTTCTCCTTTTCGGTGGCCGATTCTTTTTTTATTATACCATCCCGCAGCCTGCTTGGGAACCACCCGGCGCAAAAAGGCTTTCTATTCGGCAGCTTCTGTGCTATAATATCATGGTTGTCACAGCAGAAAGGGGGGATCATGGTGCAGATCTCTTTGCAGAATGTTAGTAGGAGCTTTGGCAGCGAGGTTATTTTTTCCGATGTCACCGCCAAGATAGAGGATCACGACCGTATTGGTCTGGTGGGCCCCAATGGCACCGGCAAGACTACCCTTCTGCGGGTCATCTGCGGGGAATTGGAACCGGATGACGGTTCTGGGGAAATTGCCCGCGGAGCGGATCTTTCCATTGGCTATCAAAAGCAGAACTGCGGGCTTTCCTTTGAGGGGACCATTTGGCAGGAGATGCAGTCAGTCTTTGCCGATGTGTATGCTCTGGAGCGCCGTATGAAGGAGCTGCAGGAGCGAATGGCACAAGAAAATACGCCGGCCCTGGCGGAGGAATACCGGCGCACGGAAGACGCTTTCCTGGCGCGGGACGGCTACCAAATTGAGGTAAAGATCAAGACGGTGTTGACCGGTATGGGCTTTGCGGAGCATGGCTTTGATAAATGTGTGGACAAGCTCTCCGGTGGGGAACAGACCCGTCTTGCAATTGCAAAGCTTCTGCTGGAGGCCCCCAGCTTGCTTATTCTAGATGAGCCGACCAACCATCTTGACTTTGCCACACTGAGCTGGTTGGAGGATTACCTGGCCAGCTACAAGGGAGCGCTGCTGGTAGTTTCACACGACCGCTACTTCCTTGATAAACTCTGCAACAAAATATGGGAGCTGGAGGACGGTACCCTGTGGGAATACAAGGGCAACTACACCGCCTACACTCGCCAGCGGGAGGAGCAGGATACCCGCCAAAAGAAGCTGTACGAGCAGCAGCAGGCGGAGCGCGCCAAGCTGGAGGACTATGTGGCCCGTAATTTGGTGCGTGCTTCCACCACCAAGATGGCACAGTCCCGCCAGAAGATGCTGGAACGGCTGGAGCCCATTGAAAAGCCCCACCGCCGCCTGAAGCCCCCAAAGATCCATCTGGAGTTTGAGACCGAGCCGGTCAAGGATGTGCTGGATGTTGAGGGGCTTACCATTGCGGTTGGCAGCGGAGAGCGGGAACGCGTCCTTCTTTCCAGTGCGGAATTCAATATCCAGCGGGGGGATAAGGTGGCTATCATCGGTCCCAACGGCAGCGGCAAAACAACGCTTTTGCGTACCCTCCTCTCAGCGCAGCCGCCCATAAAGGGCCGCATCACTTGGGGACGGGGCGTTAAGCGCAGTTACTACGATCAGGGAAGCGACCATTTGGATCAATCCCTGACTGTACTGGATACCATGTGGAAGGCCTACCCCCGTCTATATGAAACACCTTTGCGTACAGCCCTGGGGGCCATGGGACTTACCGGGGAGGACGCCCACCGGCTGGTGGGACAGCTTTCCGGCGGAGAGCGTGCCCGCCTGAAGCTCGCTATCATCTGTCTGGCCGGCAGTAATGTGCTGGTGCTGGATGAACCTACCAACCATCTGGATTTGCCTTCTAAGGAGGTTTTGCAGCAGGCCCTGGCGGAGTACGAGGGAACACTGATCATCGTATCCCATGACCGCTACCTGCTGGACCGCGTGCCAAACCGCATTTTCGCGATAGAACAGGGGGCTCTGCACCAGTATAAGGGTGGTTACGGGGCTTATCTGAGGGCCAAAGCGGAGCAGGGCCCGGAAAGGGCCGCCGCCCCGCAGCCAAAGACCGAAAGCGAGCAGAAAAAGCAGTATAACCGCGGCAAGGAGCAGCGCCGGGAGGATGCCCGCCGCCGTAAGGAATACACCGAAACCGAAACGCTCATCCATACGCTGGAGGAGGAACTGGAACAAATCAAGGCAGAAATGGCACAGGATAGTGTGCAGAATGACTACCAGCGCCTGCAGGAGCTCTGTGCCCTCATAGAGGAAAAGCAGGGGCTTTTGGATTCCGCTATGGAACGCTGGCTAACCCTTAGTGAAGAGATGGGCAACAGTTGAATAAAAAAGGGCTGCCGGCCACAAAACCGACAGCTCTTTTCTTTATTCTTCGTTTTTTTGCAGTTCGCGGTAGCTTCCGTCCTTCACCGCATAGATAGCATCGTAATCGGCGTGCATCAGTTCGCTCAGCGGGGTTGCCGCTTCATAACGCACACAGGTGCCGCAGTCGGTGCTCAAGGTGCGCGGAACCGGTGCCATTTTGGCATTGATCCCGGCTTTCATCATGGCACGCGCGGTGCACTGGGCGGAAAAGTGGGTGTGAAAGGTTGCAATGTAAGAATTCATATCACTTGGTCAGGATCAGGGTGAAATCCTCACCATCGGCCTTTACCGCTACTTTGTAGCCCTGGCTCCCGGCAAAGCGGGTCACATTCTCCACGGCACACTGATTATCTACCAGTACGGTCAGCTCGGCGGGATTACTGTTCTTGACCTCTTTCTGCACCATAACAACAGGCATGGGGCAGGCAAGTCCTCTTGCATCTACCATAGTTACGCCTCCTTAGCAACATTCCGGAAGGAAACGATCGCCACGACAACAAAGCCGATGACAACAGCGATCATACCATTCTGGGTGGGGCCGTTGGCGGAAGAAGCCAGACCAAAGTTGTGGCACAGAGCGGCGCCTACCATCATACCCAGTACGGTAATGGTGGAATCCGCGCTGCCTTCGCCGGCCAGTACCAGCTGACGCAGCGGGCAGCCGCCCAGCAGGACGGACCCCCAGCCGACCAGAGCCATGCCCAGGGCATTCCACAGACCATCGGTGTGGGCAACAGGCTGACCCTCAAAGCCCAGGTTGAAGTTGCCGGTGATGAAGTTGCCGATGATAACGGCAATGATAACAGCGATAAAGCCATATAGCAGCTTGAAATCCTTGAACATCATAGCATCGCGGATGCCACCGACGGTGCACAGACGGGAACGCTGGGCCAAAGCACCGACGATCAGACCGACGATCAATGCAACGGCGATGGGAGCGTGCTTGCTGCCGGGTCCCTCAGTGGAGAAGTGGATGAAGGAGGGAGCAGCGATAAGCAGAATCAGCAGAGCCACTACGATAGCGGGCATTACGCTGCCTTCCAAGGCGCCCAGGTTATAGGCACGCTTCATGGTAAAGCCCTTCTTGAGGAACAGGGTGCCGATGAAGATGCCGACAACGAAGCCGACCAGACCAACGATGGCGTTCAGGTCGCCGCCGCCGATACGGATCATCATACGCAGCGGGCAGCCCAGGAACATCAAGGCGCCGATCATAACGAACATACCCAGTACAAAGCGCAAGGCAGGGGAGGAACCGCCGCGGCCTTTGAATTCCTTAAAGCCAAGAGCAGCGATGAGGGAACCCAGTACAATGCCGATGATCTCGGGGCGGATGTACTGGACCACGCCTGCGGAGTGCAGGCCCAGGGCACCGGAGGTATCCCGCAGGAAGCACGCAATACAGAAGCCCATGTTGCCGGGGTTGCCCAGCGCAGTCAGCAGTACGGCAGCAGCGCCTACCACCAGACCGGCCGCCACGACCAGCCAGTTTACTTTTTTCATGGTATAAACCTCTCTTTAAGTTGATTTGACAAATGCACAGTCAATCGTTCATCATAATACAGAATAACGATAAGGCAGAAAATTGTCAATATCATCTCGTCGCAATTGTTAAAAAATCGTTAACTAGGAACGAGATTCGACATTTACGAATAATTTCCGCCTGATTCCACTGTATACCTCATAAAAGAAGAAGCCCCCGTAAGGGCTTCCATCTGTTACTTTGCTTCTTTTTTACGCCGCGGTGGATACAGCTTGATGCAGTGATCCAACTCCACCGCTTTTTTCATTTGATCTTTTGCGTAGTCGCTGGCTTCTCCCCACAGGGTAAAGTGCGCATCACATCGGTTCTGCCAGAAATGGTCACAGGTCAGTTCGGCGTATCGGGGACCACATTCCGGGCAGCACGCTTGCCCGATAAAATGCTTATCATCCAATGCGTACCAGCAGGGCAGCCGCAGCGGCAAGCCGCAGGTGGGGCAGGGGAACGCAACATACTGCTCCATCCTTATTGCTTTTTTTACACTATACATCAGTGGCAGCTTGGGCTTTTTTGGCTTTACCAGGGTATTTTTCAGCGCCTGCAGTTCTTCTACGGCCGGTAAGGGTCCGTAGCGTTCGGTTAGTGCCCGCCCGATAGCAGCTGTAAACTGAGCGTCGCAGTAGGCATCGTGGTATTCCTGTCCCTCCGGTTCCGGCAGCTCCATGGCCTCCACCGCAGTTTTTAGGGCATAGTTGCGGATGCTGTTCTCGGTCCGGTATCTTCATTCCTATGTGCGCCAGATTTTTTTCCAGCACGCCAAAGTCATTCCCGCTCCACGCAATGAGGGTATCACAGTCGCCGCACCAATCAAAGAACACTTTCGCCACCGCGGCAAGCGGCTCTTCGCCCTGCAGGTCCTTCATGGTGATCGCTAGGATCTTCTGAATATACGGGTTCATCTTGCGGTAGATCACAGGGCGGATCAACCGCCGGAATCCATCGATCTGTCGATATTCTTCATCGGTTTTCACAGCGCCTATTTCAATGATTTCATCAAAGCTGTTTCCATCCAGAAAACCGGTGTTCCATTCCAGGTCAAAAAATACTTTGTTCAAGGGATTTGCTCCTTTTTCTTGGGGTACTGCTCCTTATTTTAGCGCATTTTGCAGCAAAAGGAAAGCTTTTCGGCAATTTTCCTGTGGTTTATGGGTCGCTAAAGTGCCAAATTCTATTGACAAACGGTCTTATACCATGCACAATGGGGGTACTCCGCAAGGAGAAA
>ERZ1673730.1810-NODE-1810-length-12947-cov-4.759308_pt1 | contig 12947 bp, 8 predicted proteins | sample MGYA00580200_ERZ1673730 | MGnify/ENA primary metagenome ERZ1673730 (study PRJEB41218, sample SAMN15661761) | gut metagenome | host: Homo sapiens | place: Canada: London | collected 2015-08-20/2019-03-30 | study: EMG produced TPA metagenomics assembly of...
TAGTACCGCAGGCACACGCATATGTAATTGAAAGACTCGGAACATATCATGTAACTTGGTCAACTGGTTTGCATGTAAAAATTCCGTTCATCGACAAAATTTCAAAGAAAGTTTCACTAAAAGAGCAAGTGATCGACTTCCCTCCACAGCATGGAGTGAATAAAACGATACCTTCTTCTAAATCTTAAAAAGTAAGTGTATATCAGAAAATTGAAGATAATCAATAACAATTGCTTGTTTAATATTTTAACATTTGAGCCTGTAGGCTCTTTTTTTATGCTTAAAATTCTTGTGAACTTACTCCAAAGACAAAAAAGAGAATACGAGCGTTTGACAGAAATCTATGGTAATTGCCCAAAATATGTTCTAACAGCAGATGAGTTCTCAGGAGCAACCTACGATGGTATAAAGACGGTGCACATAGCAGACTTACCATGGTCGGCTGTGGTTCAGTGGCAGAATCAATATGTGCAGCCACCTTAGTATTGTTGCCATAATTGACCGCAGTTACACATAGGGACTCTATAAAAGCCATTATTACGACGGTGATTGCTAACAGACTTATCTTAATTGAGCCGAACAGACCTATTTTTTCACTGCCGCTTGTAATTTTGAAACTTGAAATTTTGTGATTATTGCCGTCAAAATTACCCTTGTAGTCGTAAGATTTTACAATGATCGAAGAAATTTTTATACAGATATAATATTGAATTTTAAGCAACAAGCTGATTTTGCTTTTTAGCACAATCAGTTTTCTCGAAACCGCAAGGCAATAATGGAAACAGATAATTTAAAGCTTAAGAGGAAGTTTTTCAATGACAAAAGCAGAGACAGTAATAATGAGAAAACGTGAAATCAAAGTTCCTAGTTATAGGAACGGCGGATACGAATCATAGATAATTAGCAAATACAACAACAATGCAAATTTTATCGAGGAGAAATTTATGCCCAATGTAACTGTACGACAAAATCAATCTCAGAATCAATAGATGTTATATACATGTTTTTCGCATATCTTCCCGAGGTCCTTAAGATAATATATAAAACGAATATTATCAAGTGTTTGAAGCACTATTTTTCTCAGTTGATTTTAAAATATTCAGACAGTTCAACGGGCGAGTCTACGGTGTCAAATCTTGAATTGGTTTTGTCGCCTTGTTTAATGCCAAAACCGTAGATTACTCCGAGAAAATCTACTCCTGCAATTTCTGCGCCTTTCTTGTCATATACAGAGTCGCCGACAAGCACGGCATCTTTGGCAAGACATTTTTGCTCAAACAACACTTTGGTAACGGTATATGATTTGGTGCATTTTTCTGTGCCGTCCCAACCGTGAATTATATCAAAATATTTTGCAAGTCCTGCGTCATTAAGCATAGTTTTTGCGTATTCTTCAAGTTTGAGCGTTGCAACTCCGAGTTTATAACCGTCTGATTTCAACTTGCTTAATGCTGTATCAATCCCATTATAAACACTGAATTTTGTAATGCCCTCGTTTGCATACAGGCTTCTGTAGGTGTCAATTGCCTTTGCAAGAGTTCCTTCATCGGGTATATCATAAAGTGTTCTGAATCCGTCGGAGAGCGGACCGCCGATTACAATGCTGTCGTTCTCAACGGGATTTTTCTTTAAATTAAGCATGCTTGCAGTTTTGTGATAGCAATGCAAAATTCCGTCCGAAGTGTCGAGCAAAGTTCCGTCAAGGTCAAATATAATCAGCTTTTTTGTGTTTTTCACAGTACAATACCCCTTGCCTCAAGCCTTGCGTCAACAGCTTTTTTGTTTTCAATATATCCGTTGAGTCGCTTTTCCGTTGCCTCAAGAACACCCTCAAGCATTTTAACTTTTTCGCTTTCACTTTTTGAAATTGAATGTAAATCAATCGTTACTCCTGTATATTTAAGCTCTTTTGTCAAACTGAAATTTTCAGCATTTTCAAGAGCCTTTTTATTTTCTGAATACAAATAAATCACTTCCTGATGAGTTTTCTCCGTTCCTTTGATTTCAATGAAAATCGGTCTGATTTTTGAAAAAACTTTCTTGTCAGTTCCATCAAAATATATGTGTAACTGTTCTTCATTAAGAAAAATTATCCAACCTCTGTTCTGCTTTGATGAAATTAAAGCTGAGATATCCTCAATTTTTCTGTTTTCACACAGACTGTCCGAAACAATGGCATATCCGTCAAAATCCGATATTTCATTGCTGAATCTGAATTCAGTCTGTAAATCGTCATTTTTGGCAAGTTCTTCAAGCAGAAGTTCATTTCCGTTGGTAACAATACTGTCGTTTTTGCCAAGATATTTTGCAAGTTTAACCGCCGCATAGTATCTGTGGATATGTCTGAAATCGTCCATAATGCGGTTGTCAAAGCAAATCATTCTGTCACAGAAATTGCCGAGATTCTTGACTGCTGTTGAATATGCCGCAATTGCGGTTTTAACCCGTCCGTCAAAAACATAGGGGAGAAGCTCCGACGGCATTGCAAAAGGCAGCACAGTACAACTGTTGCCGAAAATGTCCTTGTATCTGCCGGCAATATCATCGGGATGTGGCTTTATTGCAATGTGTGTGTTTTCAAGAAAATAATCTGCAAAAAGTTCATACAGCCTGTGCTGGTCGCAAAGCGGCATAATTCCCAAATTTGCCATATGCTGAGTGAGTATCAGACTTGTATTTTTATTCGTCTTAACCGTATTATTCACACCAAAAAACGAAAGTACTTTGTCAAGCGCCTGTACATCAAGTTCTTCAAGAATCCTTTTTACGGAAAAATCAACCATTTTAGCGTGAGTGAAACCCTCAACCTGTGCCTGAGTATCGGCAAGAATTTCAACACAGCTGTCATTCTCTCCAAAATATCCGAGCGTGTTCATTAATGCAGTCTGCGTTTTGTTACGGCTCATATTTGATATCATAAACTTGTTGTCGGAAAGCACACCGCAGCCTTCTTCAAAACAGTGATATTTTATCTTGTTTTTGATAACATACCAGCCAAATGGAAAGTGGTCGGGACAAAGATACAATTCATCTGCCGAGTTTGGGTTAATCGGCAGAATCTTTTTAATTTCGGCACACGCTGACTTTAAAATAGAATTTTTAGAACGGTGTTTTTGTTCGTTTTGCTTGACATTTGCATTCACTTCTGATTCTTCAAGCAAAAGCACATTGTCAAATATTCCTGAACTTTTGTATCTTTCTAAAAATGCAACCGAATTTTTGTGAATGTCAGAGAGCAATAATACGGCGGTATCGTCTTTTTTGCGTGTAAGTCGATGAAGTACACAGCATTGTATGTGATAAGTGGTAAGTGCGTAGTATAAAATCATAGTTTATCTCACTTTACAAATTCGTTTTCAATCAGTTTACCAAGACTGCCGGTTTCAAACGATGCAGAACCTACGGCTCTGTTTACGGGATAGTCGGCAAAAAGATTGCTGAAATATTCCGGACAGGAAATAACCTGTCTGCAAACGGCATATGCGTCACTTCCGCAAATGTTCATCATACACGGATATTTGGAAAAATGTTTTGTGTAGTCATTTACAAAATCGTGAATACCGTCCTGAATTTCATTTATCATACCGTATCCCTCAACCTCGGGATAATCAAATTCATACTTGATTCTTCCGTCATCGTCAAAATCAAAGCCTATGAATGACGGTGCGGGGGCGCTGAGCATAATTTCGGTAAAAGCTCCGTACATACGCTTTACATCGTGATCACGGCGGATTTCACGGTTGATTCTCTGCGAAAACATATATGATGTGATTATGTCGTTTGTCATCTGCGGTTCGATTATATCCATATCGTGAAGATAGGTTGAGCCTGCAACAAGTCCTCTGACCTTGCAGTCAAGCTTCCATTCATCCTCAATAAGGTACCTCAGAGCGGAAAATCCGCTTGCCGCCCAGCCTATATCAACTATAACGGCACTTTTGCTGTTTCCGACAGCTGCTTTATAGTAAGCTTTTGCGGCGTTGTTACTGCGCCTGTAATGCTCTGTAACAATATCCCAGTGTACGGTAAACACCTTGACTATGTCCTCGTAGTTTTCTTTTGTAAGCAGGGTGTCTGCAGTAAGCTCCGCCTCGTCAAGAAACGGCTGCATTTCTTCAAGGTCCATAGCCTTCAAAATCTTTGCAATTGTCATCTTGCGAGGAATTTTGTACTTTATATATCGCAGTAAAAGTTCATTTTTGAATCTGTTTACGGTAAGCTTTGTTGCGGCAGAGCGTGACCAGTATACATATTCCGTGTTGCTGTCGGGATAAAGTCGGTCATACACGGACTTTAAAATGTATCCGTCACGGGAGAGAAAAAGGATTTTATCAATCCCATGATTTTTGCAGTAATCATTTATGAATTTGCAATATCCGAGTACAAGAAAGCCTGCATAAGTGTAACCGAATTCGTAATACTGCGAATACTGCTTATCACCGTTTTGCAGTTTTGCGTTGACAATTCCACGGTATGCCGAGCCGATAAGTGATGTCATATCGAACGCTCTGTGCGCATTTCCTCTCGGATTTACACCCTTATACCATACGGGTTCAATATCGCATTTTCGTGCCGAACGATTGTCCGAAACAATGTTATCGCCGATATGAATATACTTTTTCTCAACTCCGTATTGCTCCTTTATGTATTCATAAAGCAAAAGCGAACGCTTGCTTGCATTGTATTCGTTTGAAACAATGATATTGTCAAAGCCTTCATATCCGCATTTTTTAAGCATTTTTTCAATAACATCTTTTGAAAGATACATATCCGAAACGGCAATAATTGTCTTTCCGAGATTTTTTGCTTGCAAGAAAATTTCTTTCATATACGGGTTTGCAAAGCACAAATCAAGTTCTGTTTCAATTTCATACTTCATAGCCTTGTCAATATCAAGCAATACAAATCGTGACAGCTTTTCATAGATATCACGCAAAGTCACCTCATAAGTGCCGTTCTTTTCAAAAGCCTCCTGCCTTGCAAGCTTTTCTGCAAGTTCACGGTAACGCTTGAATCCGGGACATTTATTCTTTTCGCCCAAAAGGAAGAACAGCGACTTTGGATCATCAAACGGGCGTAAAATCAGTGTGTCAAAAATATCAAAGGATATAATATCGTTTACAAGAAACTTTTTTGCCATAAGTGTGGGGGACGGTCTTTTGGCAAAGCTTGACTCCGGAGCGCTCACGCAAGGTTTTATTGTATATTTTTTTCTTTCATATACTCTCGGCTTTGCTCCCGAAACACTTCCGAGTTTGCTTGATAAATGCAGAGAGGTGAGGTAAAACATTCTTCTGAAACGACTTTTGTCGGTATCCCCGTACTTATAAAAGCCTTCAAGCACAAAGCGATTTTTCATTACGGCTTTAAGTTTAAATTTTTTAGCTTTTCGTTTCAGTTTTCGCTTTGTATTCTGAATCGTACTCATCACAATTTTTTATCGCTCCTTGTTTTTTCGGTATCATAAATTGATGTTGTAACGAACTTAATTTTCATCTTTTCTTTAAGCTTTTTAAGCTCTTTTGATATTGCAAGGTTCTTTTCTTTAAGTAAAATCGGATCATATGCACCGCACATATTTTTGCTTATGTAATTTGAGAGCGGATTTTTGGTGAATCCGTCATATCCTGCAAGTGCAACCGACTTTACCGACGCTTTTTTCAAAAGTTTAAGTACCATAAGACCTGAACTGTCCGAAGCGTCATCTGTTGCATTTATAAGTTCCGAATAGTTTATGCAGACTGCTTTTTTCGGAAGATTTTTTATGTTAGATGTGAACACGGTCTTTTTTAGATTAAGCCTGTCCTCAAGCTCGGAATATCTGACTGAATTTCCGACAAAAACAATATTCGGTTTTATGTAGTCCGGAATAAAATTAACCGAGATTACAAAGGGCTTTTTCTTTGAAATATATTTCAAAATCGAACCTTTTTCACTTTTTACCGTAGAGCCGGGGGAGATAACAAGCACATTTCTTCCGTCAAGCTTTTTACGCAGTCTGTCAAGAATTTCAATATCATCAACTGCATTGCTCTGGTATTCCTGATAAATTTTTTCAATAAGCGCTTTGTTGAAAAATCGCTTTTCTTTTTGCGGAATCTGCTTGAGTATACTTCCGATTGCAGGCATTGAAAGCGAATGCTTTGCCATGAGATATGACGAATAATTCGGATGACAATTGTTTGCGGCTGAAAGAAAATAAGCCGAATTATAGCCCCACGGATTGCTGAGTGAAATCGGAATAAGGTAACGGTCAACAATTTCAAGAACAGGCAATACATCATAGTTCTTTGAAAATGTTCGGTTGAGGTAATCCATAAATAATTCACTGCAAAGATTACCTGCACCTCGTCCCATTCCGTTTGCACTGCAGTCAATGATTATATTTCGCTTTGTATTGTACTGTGAAAGCGCCTGTGCATTTGAAAATGCAAGCTGAAAATTATTGTGCGAGTGATAACCAAGGCTGATTGACGGTTTCAGATTGTTGTCAACGAGAAACACCTGACGGATAAGGTCTTTTTCATACATCACACCGAGAGTATCTACAATATAAAACGCATACGGTTCAAGTTTATTTATTCTTTCAAGCAAATCAAGAAACTGTTTATCGGTATAATTTGTAGTTCCTACAGGCTGCATAAACAGCTTGTAGCCTTTACTTTTTATAATTTCAGCCCATTCAAAGGCGAGATCAATTTCATTTGGATGAAATGTAAGTCTGATTCCGTCAAGTACAGTTGAATCTGCCTCTGAAAGTAGCACGGGATTGATTTCACGCTCACCGATTGCAATCATCGCAACATACATCGTGTTCATACTGCTGTCTGAACTTACAAGCTCATTGAGCTGTTCAACACTGTTGTAGAGCGAATAGTCGGGATCATAAGGCTTGTTTGTCAGAAAACCGCATTCTATTATATCTGTGTTTGATTTTGAAAAGTTAAAAAGCATTGTTTCAATTGCTTTTCTGCCAAAATGCCAGTTGTTTACATACCCTCCGTCACGAAGAGTACAGTCAAGAATTTTTATATTACTCATTGTTACCGTTATTATCGCTTTCTGTATTATTCTTAATGTAATGATCAAAAATTACCTGTGCAAGGTCAAAATCAATCGGATTGTTGATGTCGGTTGCTTCAATAAAATCAACAGTTACACCGTATGGATTACTGCCGATTCTTCTGCCGTCTTTAATAAGCTTTTTAGTGTAAACATAAAGGCCAGTTGTTTCCGCAAACACATTTTGAATATCCTGTGTCCTCGGAATCTTGTTTGTGTTGTAACAAGCGGCGCCGTCCATCCACAAAAATTCCTGAATCGGCTTTACGGTAAAGGCAGAATCATATTCCTCATTTTTTACCTTATCAATTGCAGTTTCAATTGTTTTTGCTTTGATAAAGGGCGCTGTTGCATGGGCGAGCACATAAATATCTGCGTCAACATCTTCTGCAAATGCCTTCAGTACATCAATAATCAAAGTGCTTGATGTGTCAAGGCTTTCGCTTCTTTTAAGAAATTTAATGCCGTTAGGAAGATACTTTTTAACTTCCTCATTACTGCAATAAACATATGTTTCGTCAACACCTTCAACTTTTGTAAGTGTGTCAAGAATGTGTAGGTGAGAAGAGGTTTTCCTCCTTTAAATGCCTTTGTGTTCTTACCGGGTAATCTTTCATTGTTTAATTTCATAGGCACGAATGCCACAACTTTTTTCTTGTTTTCCATTTTTATTTCTCCCATTCAATATCTCTTGCAAGTTTTGCTTTTAACCGTTCAATACTTTCGCTGTCAGCTTTTTTGCAGCGAACAGCAATGTCTGCCTGCGTATATCTAAGCTGTTTGCGAATAATGAGCGATTCAAGCTTGTTTTGAATTTCTTTATCATTTGTATATGCAAATATCATCAGCTGTTTTTCTCTCATAAGACTTGAGTCTTTCGGAGTGAAGTCAGCGGTGACAATATATAAACCGTCAGTCGGTATGTTAGGATTGAAATTTATTATGTTGCCAAGGTTTAGTAACAGCGAAAGTCTGTAATCATAAACATCAAGATTATCGACTTTCTCCATATCGCCGTCAATCAAAGTATCACCGTTATCTAAAGCAATGCCGTAGCGATTCAGAAAGTTCGTAATCTGAGTTTCATTTATATTGCGTATTGAACTTACATTGCGAATACCAAGTTCTTTTAATAACAAAGTTGCGATAAACATATCGTCAATTCTTTCACGGCTTGTTTCAATGTCGGTTGTGAAGTAGTAGGAATGAACTGCAAACTTGTCAACGCCCCTGATTGATGTTGAACTTGCCGTTAAAGCCATATCAACCTCACGGTCGATGACAAACGGTAAAAGTTCCGACGGCTCAGACTTTTCAAGCAGAATACAGTCAGAAAAAATTCTTCTGTAATTTTGCCACCTGTCCTTTGGGTGAGGTTTTACAACAAGCACATACTCATCATTGCACATATAATCGACAAGCGTTGTCATCATTAATTCCTGTAGGTCAAGGTCTTTGATTTTGAGTGTGTTCAAATCCTGAGTAAGATAAAGGCAAATCTTTTTGTCGCCTCTGATTTTGTGAGGTATATCGCCAAAGAAGTTTAGAATATCCTGTACTCTGTCGGGAATTTTGTATTTTAAAATATCGTAAATACAGAAATCTTCCGCCTTTTCATCATAAAAGCCTTTCTGCTGATGACGAAGGTCGCACAGTTTTGACCTGACGCAACTGTTTCGTCCCATACAACCAAGATATTCACTGATTATATGATTGGTCATATTGTTGCTTTTGGTAATTGAAAGATATCTTGACTGTTCCGAAAGCATTCCGCTTGCATCTTCAAAATAATGATAGGGAATACTTTTGCTTGTAAGATAAATTCCGAGTGAATGTTGGTCTGATGCAACATAGATTTCCTCAAATTTTGTTATGTCCTCATCAAGCCAATTTTCAAATGTTTTAGAAATATTTTCAATTACGGATTTAATTTCTTTTTCACTGCTTGTATTATCAAGTGCATTGCCTTTTTTTAGCTTGAATTTTTGTTCGGGAACATATCTTGCCGTTGCGAAAAATCCCGAATCAATCACCTGCTTTAAAAATGATTTTCTGTTCTTATCGGGCTTTATGTATTCAAGTATCAGAAGTTCTGCGTCATCATCGGGATAATAAGCAAGCTTATGTACTATACAGCACAGAAGATGATACATTGTAGATGCATGGTATAGAATCAATATAATCACTCCTGAGTAATATTTTTTAAGCGTTCAATTCCGCTCAAATAAAGTGAAAGTGCGTCCTCACCGCTAATCTTGCATTTGCAATCGGTAATTTTTGAGTATTTCACAAAGTCATTTGCAAAGTCACATACGGCGGTGTATATTTCTTTGAGGATTGCCGTGTCAATTTTCTTTGAATAAACCCAATGCTTTTCAGTTTTGTCAATTTTCCAAAGTAACGGCTTGTTGCCTTGAATGATTTCGGAAAGAGCTAAAACATTGTTATCATCGGCACAAAGATAATTGTTCATGCTTATTCCGTTGTAAACAATGCTTTTATCAATCCGATAAATCGTCTTTGCAAATTCTTCGCTTGCACATTTTTCGGGTAACGGATCAACAGTCACAACAATACGACTGCCGTTGATAACGGCCTGTACCGTATTTTCAACACCGTCACTATCCTTATCAATCCATGCGGTTGCCATAATTTTTGCAAGCTCGTCATCGCTGATTTTTCCGTCAATTTCAGAAAGCGGATACCTCATCAGCTTGTCAAGAACACCAAGCTTTGCATATTTGAAAACAGGCATTTCGGGAATTATTTTTCGCCATTCTTCAACGGTTCTGTATTTATCCGTTGCAAAAGCAGACCATGGAAAAAACATCAGTTTATCGGTGCTTTCGCTTAATATTTTGACTGTTTGAGCAAATATTGAGTTTTCGTCACAAAAGAAAATCATTTTTTCTGCATTGTGTAATCTTTCAACGCATTCCGATGCAAAACCTACAATTGCGGGAGCAATGCACATATATCCAAGCTCATATTCATTGCTCATTCTTTTTATTCCGCTGAAAAGATTCATACCGCAGATTGTATTGTACAGCTTTTTGAATTTTTCATCTTTAATTGGATTATCAATGTGTTCCATAAGAGCGGTAGGACAGCGGTAGTACATTTGTCTGCAACCCATTTTTGCATATTTCTTAATGAAATCATAATTATTGCTCATAACGCAGGTGTGACTTTTGTCATCTGTTTCAATAACATTATTATTTCCGTTTGTCACAATAAGTTCGTCATAACCTATTTGGTGGCTGTCAAGCAGATGCTTTATAAATTCTTTCGGGTATATCGACCTTATCACAACTGAAACCTTCATATTATTACATTGTGCAATGTCAATCATACGCACAATGTATCGGTTCTCAAAAAACGAATTTTCAACCAATGAAAGCTCTAATTTATAGTCAATCAGTGTTTTAAGCTCCGCATTTATTTTTTTATAAATCCGAGAAATTGTAAGACCTTGTTTTCCGTATTTTTTTCTCAGCAGAGCAAAACCTTTTACGCCCGTGACATTTTCAATTTCTGCAAAAATTTTGTCATCATCTTTAATTTGATTCAAAGCTGAGCCGAATATATCGGTGACAAGGTGTGAATTGTCGAGCATACCCGATGCAAGTTCACAAATTGACGGTCTTACGAATATTTGCGAGAGATAATCCTTGCCGACAGTCTTTGTGAAAATCCGCTTGTTGCAAAACGGCAGCCTGTACAGAATATTTATTTTGATAAGTTCTAACCCAAATTTTACAGGATTATTTGTTGCCGCTTCACGGTTTTGATTTTGCAGACACATACAATAAAAATTCACATCGTCATTTCCCGTGGTGAGTATATTGTAAATCTTTCTGACAAAATCAAGTGATAGTTTTTCTATCATTTTATTTCTACCCCGATATTTGATTGAAACTGAAAACACCGATTTAATCAGCAATTTTTCAAATTTCGTTCAAATTATATTACCTGATTTCACAACGGTCAATAACAATAACTAACTATTTACAGCAAAAATACAATGGCTTTACATTCTGCAATAATTTGTAAAACAACCTATATTTACTTTACAAAATCGTGGGTGAATACTGCTAAAAACGAACTGTAATATTTGTCATGTTTTCCAAAAATAATGACAAGACAATATCCTATGTTGCATTTGCATTTGTATATGGTTATAATGAAAATGAAATGACAGTTACCAACGCTGAACTGAATATTTTAGCAACGTGGTATGTGACTAAACAATCAGAAGATTCAAAAGATGATTCTTCGGTCAGTGCAGGTAACGATTCAGACGATGATACAGAGGTTGACAATTATGTTGATTGTGAAGTATTGTCCGAATCTGTTGATAAGACAAAACCGTTTATGCAGACAAGTTCTGAATATGACAGCACAGGCAATTATGTAACAGCTGAAACCAATGAACAGGGAAGTACAACAAAGTATGCTTATGATGCAAACGGCAACAAAACTGCTGTCACAGACGGAAACGGTAATGTAACTAATTACACCTATGATACGAACGGAAATGTATTGTCAATAAAGAACGGTACTTCCGGAAATGATTATTCCTATACAGGCTCAGGCTATGTATCGAAAATCACTCATAACGGTTTTAGTTATTCATTTAATTATGATGTATTCTATAACCTTCTTTCAACAAAAATAGGCAATGTTGCAATTACAAGCAATACCTATGACAGTAACGGCAATCTCGCAAAAACAACCTACGCAAACGGTGATTATTTTGAATACACCTACGATGATTACGGTAATATTACTTTAATAACAGGCGAAACAGGCAAAATTGCCGAGATGATTTACAACAAGCAAGGTCTTGTTACAAAAGCAGTTGATTATTCAAGCGGTGAAACCTCATATTACTATTACACATTTGACGGTTCGCTTGAAAGAGAATACCGCACATCATCTGACGGCAGTCTTACTCACTATATTATTACAAACGCTGACGGAAATACAGTTGAAAAAACATCCGTAAACGGTCAGACTAAAACTATCACTACAGGTACTGATAAAGACGGAAAGTCGTTTGTAAGCAATGACGGTGTAACTAACGAAACATCAACCGATGATTTCGGCAGAACTACACAGGTCAGAACTGTACGCAGTGACGGTACTCTTGTATTTAATACAGACTATGAGTATGCAAACGGCAAGGCTGAAAATTCAACAACTAACCTTGTCAGCAAGTACAGTCAGTCATACGGCAGTGACAGCGTTTTATCCTACGATTATTCTTATGATGCAAACGGTAATATTACCGAGATTAAGCAAAACGGTAAGCTTACAAACAAGTATGTTTATGACAGCCTTAACGAGCTTAAAGAAGAATACGACTATGTAAATAAATTTTACATTAACTATTCCTATGACAGAGCAGGAAATCTGCAAAATAAATATGAACAGGTTCTTGATCCCACCTACGGTTATCCGACAGGAACGCAGAACGGCAATACTTATGAGTACACCGATACAAGCTGGAAGGATAAGCTGACAAAGGTTAACGGCAGTAATATTTCATACGATGCAAACGGCAATCCGCTTTCATACCGTGACGGAATGAGCTTTGAATGGGAGAACGGAAGAATCCTTAAGAATATAAACACTTCCGATAAAGCCATTCAGATGAGTTATGATTCAAACGGTATGAGAACACAGAAAACCGTTGACGGAGTTAAGACCAACTATTACTACGACAGCAACAAAAATTTAATTGCTCTTGTAAAGGGTAATGACACTCTGTTGTTCTACTATGACAGTGACGGAAGTGCAACCTCATTCTCATACAACGGTACAATGTACTTTTATGTGAAGAACTTGCAGGGTGATGTAATCAGAATTATTGACCTCGCAGG
>ERZ1673730.1816-NODE-1816-length-12870-cov-5.840343_pt1 | contig 12870 bp, 9 predicted proteins | sample MGYA00580200_ERZ1673730 | MGnify/ENA primary metagenome ERZ1673730 (study PRJEB41218, sample SAMN15661761) | gut metagenome | host: Homo sapiens | place: Canada: London | collected 2015-08-20/2019-03-30 | study: EMG produced TPA metagenomics assembly of...
TAGCACGAAGCAATCCGTAGGTATCAAAGTCGGGGGCTTTTGACCCCGACATCATTATAAAGAATAAAAGCACAATATGCAATTCCTGACAGGCGATTGATTTGTAATGTGTTGGAAGGGACAGTGCAAAAAATACTATTTTAGACTATAAATGTTCTACTTATGAAGGCTTTTCTTAATATGATTGTACAGATCTATTGAGATTGGACATAATTATGAGAAAATAGCAGGAAATATCCAAAGTCAAGGACGGTGCAGGTGGAAAACGAATTTTGCAGGATAGAAATTGGATATAAAGAAAAGAAAATGACAAGAAATGTCCAAAATCAAGGATAATGTGTGTGAAAAAGGAATTGAATCTGATGAAAATTGGACATAAACAAGTAAAGTAAGGCTTTTTATATCCAAAAGAAAAGGAAAATATGGATATCTATTCGTAAGTCAAAGAAATTTTGGATATATCATTTTAAAAAACCAGATATATGTCCAAAATGAGACTTGGCATGCATGAAGAAAAATGGAATATATGGAATGGCACACGGACATGGAGTCAAGCACAAGGCATGACACAGCATACAGGAGGCATGGAGTCAAGCACAAGGCATGACACAGCACACAGGCATGGGAGTCAAGCACAAGGCATGACACAGCACACACGGACATGGGGTCAAGCACAAGGCATGACACAGCACACAGGGCATGGAGTCAAGCACAAGGCGTGACACAGCACGCAATACATGGAGTTAAGCGTAAGACATGAAGCAGCACACAATATATACAGGAAAAACAATACATGAAGCGATGCACAATATATGTGGGAAAATTCAATATATGGAGGAAAGAACACTGCATGGATTAACACACAATACATAAAACAACACAGAACAACATAAAACAACAAAGAACAACACACAAGGAGGATGAGACATGAGATTCTTTAAAGAAAACAACAGTTTATGCTTCAAGCATCAGTATGAAACCATGATGATTACCCCATGGGGAAAGAATGCGTTACGCGTGCGTGCGACAAAGTACCCACAGTTTACACAGCATGACTGGGCACTTGAGGAAGTGGTTCCTGATACATCCAAAGAAGTTTCCATTGAAATCAATGAGGACAACACTGCATCCATTCAGAACGGGAGACTTAGCCTCAAAATTGATGCATCCGGTATTCTGACCTATTACCGTGATGGTAAGAAATTCTTAAAGGAATATCACAGAGACTACGATCAGCCGTCCTGTCCCGAAAGCCGGTGTTTAAAGATCCGTGGCAGAGAGTACAAGGCAATCATCGGTGGAGACTATACCTTAAAGGTTCGTTTTGAAAGCAACAACGGAGAGAAAATTTATGGAATGGGACAGTACCAGCAGGAATATCTGGATTTGAAGGGCTGTACACTGGAGCTGGCACAGCGCAATTCCCAGGTAAGTATTCCGTTTGCCGTATCCAGTCTCGGTTATGGCTTCCTGTGGAATCATCCGGGCGTAGGAACGGCTACGTTTGGTAAGAATTACACGGAATGGGAAGCAAAAGCAACGAAGCAGATGGATTACTGGATTACCGTAGATGACAATCCGGCAAAGATTATGGAGAATTATACCGAAGTAACAGGAAGAACACCGATGTTTCCGGAAGAACTGCTTGGTTTATGGCAGTGCAAGCTTCGTTACCGGACCCAGGAGGAGGTGTTGGGAGTTGCCCGTAAATACAAGGAGCTTGGAATCCATATTGATGTGATCGTGATTGACTTTTTTCACTGGACCAGACAGGGAGACTGGCAGTTTGATAAGAAATACTGGCCGGATCCCAAGGCAATGTGCGAAGAATTGCATGCAATGGGAACCAAAGTGGTTGTTTCTGTATGGCCGACCGTGGACAAAAGGAGTATTCATTTTGCAGAAATGCAGGAACGCGGCCTGCTGATCCGGACGGAACATGGCAGCAACCAGACTTATGATTTCCAGGGGGACTGTCTGGAAATCGATGTAACCAATCCGGAAGCGGCAGAGTATATCTGGGAGAAGTGCAAGGAAAGCTATTACGATTACGGAATTGATCTATTCTGGCTGGACAATTCCGAACCGGATTATAACGTATATGATTATGACAATTACCGTTATTATATGGGAACAGCACTGGAAGTAACCAATGTATATCCAAAGCTTCTTGCCAAGGCATTTACTGATGGAATGAAAAAGGAAGCTAAGACGGACAGGATTCTTCATCTGATCCGTTCTACCTGGGCAGGCGGACAGAAGTATGGTGTTCTTTTGTGGTCCGGTGATGTGCCGAGTACCTTCGAGTCCTTAAGGGATCAGATCAATGCAGGCCTCAATGCCGGACTTGCCGGAATTCCCTGGTGGACAACAGATATCGGTGGCTTTATGACCGATGATTGTCAGGATGAAGCCTTCCGTGAACTGCTATTGCGCTGGTATGAGTTTGCGGTATTCAGTCCGGTTCTGCGTATGCATGGTGACCGTGGACCGCACGACATTGAGCCGTTGGATGAAAGGGAATGGGGTGGAGGAAGCCTTTATACCGGACATGATAATGAGCTTTGGAGCTATGGCGAGGAAGCTTTTACCATTATGAAAAAGCAGTTGGATCTGCGTCTTTCCTTGAAGCCTTATATTGAAAAGCTGATGAAGGAAGCTGCACAGACCGGTGCGCCCCTGCTTCGTACTTTATTCTATGAATTCCCGCTTGATCCGATGTGTTGGGAGATCGAAGACCAGTATATGTTCGGCGACAGGTATCTGGTAGCCCCGGTTCTGGAGCTTGGATGCAGGGAGCGTCAGGTTTATCTTCCGGAAGGAACCTGGAAGAATCTGGTAGACGGTAAGGAATATTTAGGTGGCTCTTACGTAATGAGCGAGGCTCCGCTTGAGGCTATTCCGGTATTTGAAAGAGTGTAGGACGGGTGCGGAGCACTTTATGAGAATTGTTTTTTGAATTATTTTGTAAATGTTTTTTTGTAAAAGATTTTTTGAAAAGATTTTTGAATAGCGTTTTGCATAATGGTTCGTGAAACGGTTTGTGAAATGCGGTTTGTAAATACGAGACGGTTCTTGCAATTACAGGAAAGATTCGTTAAACTGGGAATGTATGTGAATACATTCCCAGTTTGCAATTGTTTGTAAATGCGTAAAATGGCAGTACTTTTGCAAATAGTATTCGAAATAGTTATACCTTTTTAAATATTTAAATATAAAATATCAGGAGGAGAAGAATACAAATGAAAGCACTGATCAAAGAATTTAAGGAATTTATTTCAAGAGGAAACGTGATGGATATGGCTGTCGGTGTCATCATCGGTGGTGCATTTACTGCAATTGTGAATTCACTGGTAAATGATATGCTGATGCCATTGCTTTCCCTTTTAACAGGTGGATTTGATTTTTCCGGACTCTGCATTGCGCTCGGAGAAGGAGAGAATGCAGCAACGATCAATTATGGTTCCTTTATTTCTGCCATCATTAATTTTCTGTTGATTGCACTGGTGATCTTCCTGATCATTAAGGCGATCAATAAGGTTTCCCGTAAGAAGAAAGAAGAAACTCCGGCACCGACCACGAAGGAATGCCCGTATTGTAAGGAACAGATTGCTATTGATGCGACGAGATGTCCTCATTGTACTTCAGAGCTTGAGTAACCACTAATCACACGGAAATAAATTCAAGAGTGATCTGTGAAAATCTGTTTTGACAGTATGGAATGAAAGCGAAGAGCTTAAGCCGGATATCAGCAGATTGGAAGAACTGTGTCTATAACAGGTGCCCGTAAAAAGAGATCAGCGCCTGAAGTCAGCGAATGGAAGTAAAGCCTGAAAGCAGAGAGTGGAAGCGGAGCCTGAAAGCAGAGAGTGGAAGCAGAGTCTGAAAGCAGAAAATAAAAGCGGAGCCTGAAAGCAGAGAGTGGAAGCAGAGTCTGAAAGCAGAAAATAAAAGCAGAGACTGAAAGTAAAGACTGAAAGCAGAGACTCGAAATAGAGAATAGAAACATAGAACAGCATCGGGAAATGAGAAGCAGGAATGGTAAGAGGAAAGTGAAAATCATGGAACAGAACATTGAGAATACACAATCGATAGCAGAACCGATGAGCCGGCAGAAGAAGGTCGCAGCCATCAATGATCTGACCGGATACGGGCGGTGTGCACTGACCGTTTCCCTTCCGGTGATTTCCCATATGAAGCTGCAATGCTGTCCGGTTCCGACGTCAATTTTATCCAATCATACCGGGTATCCGGAGTATTATTTTGATGATTATACTGACCGCCTGCCGGAATATCTTGCTATGTGGAAGAAGCTGAATCTGTCCTTTGACGGAATCATGTCCGGATTCTTAGGCTCTGCAGAGCAGATCGGTATGGTGGAGAGTTTTATTAAAACCTTTCGTAAGGAGCATACCATTGTGGTCGTAGATCCGGTGATGGGAGATCATGGATCAATCAGCAGCGTCTATACAGAAGAAATGTGTCTGTTAATGCGCAGGCTGGTATCTCTTGCAGATATTGTAACACCGAATCTGACCGAAGGCTGCAGATTGACGGATGTGCCCTACCGGGATCATGGCTGGACGCGGAAGGAGTTACTCCGGATGGCAGAACATCTGACGGATTATGGACCGCAGAAGGTGGTTATTACCGGAATTCCACAGGGAGAGTTTATCGCGAATTTCATGTATGAAAAGGACAGAGAACCCGGGATGATCCGGACACACCGTGTTTTTGAGGAACGCTGTGGAACCGGAGATCTGTTTGCCTCCATTATCACTGCGGATGCTGTGAATGGCGTGGAATTTGAGCAGTCCGTGCGTAAGGCATGCCGTTTTATTAAGAAATGCATGATCAAGACTGCCGAGATGCATATTGAACCGAAGAACGGTGTATGCTTCGAGGAAATATTGCATTTACTGTAGTAGTTATATGTGGTTCAACAAAAGGGACATCCGGTCAACGGATGTCCCTTTCTACATACCCTTTTCTACATAACCCCACAATTTTCTCTAAACTGTTTATTCTGTCAGTAAGACTTAACCCATGGTAACAACAACGTCGTAGGTTTCCTTGCCCTTTACATAAGGGATCACACATCCGTCAATTGCCTTGCCGTCTACGGTGATGCTCTTAATTCCCTTTTCAACCTTGTCAGGGTTTTGAACCTTGATGTTGTAGGTTCCTTCACGGAATTTACGTGTTAATTCAAAGTCACCGAAATCCTTCGGTACACAAGGATCAATGCTTAATCCGTTGTGGGTAGGATATACACCTAAGATGTACTGGGAAACATTGACAAAGGTCCATGCAGCAGTACCGGTTAACCAGCTGTTCTTTGCTTCACCATGGAACTTCGCATCACGGCCGGCAACCATCTGGGAGTATACATAAGGCTCTGTTCTGTGAATCTCACTGAACTCTTCGCAGTAAGCAGGACAGGTCTTCTGGTAAATTTCAAACGCTCTGTCGCCACGTCCGATTACGGTTTCAGCGATGGAAACCCAGGGGTTATTGTGGCAGAAGATACCGGCATTCTCTTTATATCCGGGCGGATAAGAAGAGATTTCGCCAAGCTCTAAGTGATATCTGGTATAAGCAGGCTGGAGAATCATGACACCATATTTGGTATCCAGCTTTTCTTTTACGGAATCAAGTGCTTTTTTGGCAAGACCTTCCTTCACGCCGATACCTGCTAAAGAGCAGAAGCCGTTGGACTCAATATAAATCTGACCTTCTTCACACTCCCTGGAACCGATCTTCTGACCGTAAGCATCGTATGCACGAACGAACCAGTCACCATCCCAGCCATCCTTAAGAACAGCGTCATACATTTTTGCAACTTCTTCTCTGGCATAATCTGCTTCCTTCTGGTCACCCATCAGTTCACAGAGCTGTGCATATTCTTCACCGTACTTAACGAACATACCTGCGATGAATACGGACTCTGCAACAGGTCCTTCGGAAGGACCGAAGGTCTGGAAGGATTCACCCGGATGTTCGGAGAAGCAGTTCAGGTTCAGACAGTCATTCCAGTCGGCACGTCCGATCAGAGGAAGATTGTGAGGACCCTTGTGGTTTACGGTGTAATCAAAGCTTCTCTTTAAGTGTCCCATCAAAGGAGTAGCTACGGACATATCATTATCATAAGGAACCATCTCGGTTAAAATGGTGGTATCGCCGGTCTCGCGAACATAGGCGGATGTACCTGCGATCAGCCATAACGGATCGTCATTAAATCCGGAACCAATGTCGGAGTTACCCTTCTTGGTAAGCGGCTGATACTGATGATATGCACTGCCATCCTGGAACTGGGTAGATGCGATATCAATGATTCTTTCTCTTGCACGGTCCGGAATCAGATGTACGAAGCCGAGCAGATCCTGACAGGAGTCGCGGAATCCCATTCCACGGCCGATACCGGATTCATAATAGGAAGCAGAACGTGACATGTTAAAGGTAACCATACACTGATACTGGTTCCAGATGTTAACCATACGGTCAACTTTATCGTTAGAGGACTTCACGGTGTACTTGGAAAGAAGTCCGTTCCAGTATTCGTTCAGCTCTGCAAATGCCTTATCTACATCTGCGTCTGTTTTATAACGGTCAAGCATTTCATAAGCACGCTTCTTATTTACAACACCCTTGGATTCCCATTTCTCATCTTCGGGATTCTCTATGTAGCCCAGTACGAAAACAAAGGATCTGGTTTCACCGGGATTTAAGGTGATGTTGATCTGATGGGAAGCGATCGGCTGCCATCCGCTTGCTACGGAGTTGGTGCAGGCACCATTCTTCACAGCGGTCGGATCATCTGTTCCATTGTATGCGCCAAGGAATTCATCGCGGATGGTATCAAAGCCATCGATCTTCGCATTTACAGAGTAAACAGCATAGTGATTACGACGCTCTCTGTACTCGGTTTTGTGGAAAATCGTGGAATCTACGATTTCAACTTCACCGGTACTGAAGTTACGCTGGAAGTTCTTCATATCATCATCCGCATTCCATAAGCACCATTCTACATAGGAGAATAAGGACAGTGTCTTGACGGAAGAGGAGTTGTTGGTCAGCTTCACCTGGTTGATTTCACAGGTATCGTTCATCGGAACAAAAGCGAGAACAGAAGCCTGTACATCATTCTTGCTTGAGATAAAGCGGCTGTAACCGATACCGTGACGGCACTCATAAGAGTCAAGCTCAGTTTTTGTCGGCTTCCACCCGGGATTCCAAATGGTATCGCCATCTTTAATATAGAAGTATTTACCATTCACATCATTGGGGGTATCGTTGTAACGATAACGGGTTAAACGAAGTAACTTTGCATCCTTATAAAAGGAATAGCCACCGCAGGTGTTGGATATCAGACTGAAGAAATCATTACAGCCAAGATAGTTGATCCAGGGAAGCGGTGTTTTGGGAGTGGTGATCACGTACTCACGGTTCGCGTCATCAAAATAACCAAATTTCATAGCACTTTCTCCTTACCTTATTAATTATTATTTAATTGTATTAATAGTTACCTATAGTATAAAGTAAACGTTGCTGATATTGATAAACATACAGAAAACGTTTAAGTAACTTCTTAATTAGAATTATACATAAAAGGATATGCTATTGCAACAACAAAATTGTGCATATTAGAGCGATTTTGAATAGAGAAAAATAATTTCTAGTGCAAAAATATTATTTTGAAGGCTAATAAAATTAAAATTACTTAAGATTAGCTTATGAACAAATGCTAATAGCGAAAATTTAAGTTGTCAATAGTAAAATCCTTGTTAAAAATAGTAGAAATATACTTGCTCTTTCTGTGAAATTTGCTAAAAATATCATTTTTGCATAAAAAAATAATAAAAAGCATTGCGAAGTTATAAAAAATGATGTACGATAATAATACGAAAACGATTAAGAAATCAATGAGCAGTGAAGGGATTACAGCTATGGTTTCGATGAAGGATATTTCAGCAGCCTGCGGGGTATCGATAGCAACCGTCAGCAAGGCCCTGAACGATCACAAGGATATAGGAAAAGAAACAAAGGAACATATCAGACAGGTTGCCAAGGAAATGGGATATTCCCCAAACTCTGCGGCCAAGGCATTAAAAACAAACTGCACCAGAAATCTTGGAGTCCTCTTTGTAGATGATGCCAACAGCGGTCTGAAGCATGATTATTTTACATATGTACTGGACAGCTTCAAAAGTACTGCAGAAGAGAAGGGATACGATATCACTTTTATTAACAGCAACCGATCCGGTGGAAACAAGATGTCCTATTTAGAGCATAGCCGGTATCGCGGATTTGACGGTGTGATGATTGCCTGTGTGGACTTCTATGATCCGGAAGTTGAAGAACTGGTACGGAGTGATATCCCGGTAGTCACCATTGATCATCTTTTTAATAACCGATGCGCCATTATCTCAGATAACGTATCCGGCATGAGAGATCTTGTACAATATGTTTATTCCATGGGACACCGCAGGATTGCATACATTCATGGAGCATCTTCGGCGGTTACACAGAACCGGTTATCTTCCTTCTATAAGACCTGTGAGGAGCTTGGTATTGATGTTCCGGCAGAGTACATAGGAGAAGCGCCTTACCGTGATACGAACGGTGCCTACCTGGAAACGAAGAGACTCCTGGGACTTAAGGAGATTCCGACCTGCATCCTTTATCCGGATGATTTCTCCTGCTTTGGAGGAATTAATGCCATCAATGAACTGGAACTTAAGATTCCTGATGATATTTCTATAGCAGGTTATGATGGATTAAGAATTGCAAGACATTTTGAACCGAAGCTTACGACCATTATCCAGGATACCGGGAGACTTGGAAGAGAAGCAGCACTGAAACTCATCAGTCTCATTGAAAATCCAAAGTCAACAATTACCGAACAGATTGTCGTTCCGGGGATGCTTTTTGAGGGTAATTCGGTGAAGCATTTATAATACAGGAAACAAAGCATACAATCTTACCGGTTGTACATAAAATGAGATATATAAGAAGAACGGCAGTGAACGGTAATGATGCGTTTTTTCTATATATAAAGAAAAGCAAATCTAACGGAAAAAGGAGAGATGACTATGAAAAGCTTCTTGCATAACACGTGGAAGCACAGAGCGCACGTTGTAATGGCGTTGCCGGCATTCCTGATTTTATTCTTTATCATGTATGTCCCTATGGCTGGTCTTGTAATGGCGTTTAAGAATTTTGACTACACACTGGGAATTTGGAAGAGTCCGTGGAATGGAATTGATAACTTCAAATTCCTTCTTGCTTCCAAAGCAACCTTCGTGACAATGACGAGAAATACCCTGCTGTATTACGTTGTGTTTACGGCACTGGGAACCTTCCTCAATGTAGTACTGGCAATCGCTATCGATCAGTTCGTATTTAAAAAAATGGCTAAGACAATGCAGACCATTATGATTATCCCGGTATTCATTTCTTATGCAGCAGTACAGTTTATTGTATATGCATTTATCAGTACCGATACCGGTATCATCAATCATGCAATGGATTCCAATATAAGATTTTACTCAGTGGCTTCTTACTGGCCGGTGATTTTAACTATCGTAAAAATGTGGAACAGCGTAGGTTACGGTTCCGTATTGTATATGTCCGTATTAGCCGGTATTGATACCGAGTTATACGAAGCAGCAGAAATCGATGGCGCAAACAAGTGGCAGAAGATCTGGCATATTACCATCCCGGCACTGATTCCGATGATTACTGTTATGCTGTTATTATCCGTTGGTAGCATTATGAAGTCTGATACCGGTTTGTTCTATCAGGTAACCAGAAACAGTGGTGTGCTTTATCCGACAACACAGGTTATTGACTCTTATGTATTGAATGCGATCTTTAAAAACTCTAACTTTGGATTTACGGCTGCAACCAGCTTCTTCCAGTCTGTGGTAGGCTTGCTGATGATGCTATTTGCGAATGGAATGGTTCGTAAGATTGCACCCGATAATGCATTGTTCTAAGGGAAAGGAGAATAGAAGATGAGCAAGAAAAAAGGTAATGCTGCCGATTTGGCACCATCCAGAAAAGAGAAAAAAGGAATCGGTCAGTATGTTCTCGGATTTTTCCTTTTACTGTATACACTGTTTTGCTTTCTGCCGGTATTGCTGGTATTCATTGCAGCTTTCACAGATGAAGGTGCAATTCTGAATAATGGTTTCAGCTACTTCCCGGAGAAGTGGTCCTTAGCAGGTGTACAATCCGTTTTGAAATATGGTCATCAGTTATTGACCTCTTATGCAGTTACTATTTTTGTTACGGTATTCGGTACCTTCTTAGGCCTGATGGTAATGAGTATGTTTGCTTATTCCATCAGTAGAAAGGGCTTCCGTTTATCCAAGTTTTTATCCATTTACCTTTTGATCCCTATGCTGTTCAATGGTGGTCAGCTTTCCGGATATATTATCTTCACGAGCTACTATCACTTAAAAGACAGCTTATGGTTATTAATCCTTCCGTTGTGTGTATCTACGATGAATGTAATCATCTTAAGAACATACATCGCTAACAGCATTCCGAATGAATTGATGGAGGCAGCCAAGATTGACGGTGCCGGTGAATACAGAACTTTCTTCCAGATCACCCTTCCGCTTCTTAAGCCTTCCATGGCAGCTGTAGGCTTTATGATGGCTACCGCTTACTGGAATGACTGGCAGAACGCTTTGCTTTACATTACTTCCGATAGTAAGAAGCCGTTACAGCTCCTGCTCGTAAGTATCCAGAAGAGTATAGAATTCCTGTTGAATAACACCAACGTGCCTGCAGCAGCGAGAGCAGCTATGGGCGGTAATATTCCACAGTATTCTTCCACAATGGCAACCGTATTGATCGTTATCGGACCGATCATGGTGGTATATCCGTTCTTCCAGAAATATTTCATTAAGGGCTTGACAGTAGGATCTGTTAAGGGTTAATATAGTGACTGATACGCTTTAAAAGGTATCGTAAAACAACATACTTATTTTGGTATTCCGGGTGATTCCAATTCCGGTGTCACCTTTGAGAATATAAATAAAAAGGGAGGTTTTTATCAAATGAAGAAAAAACTTTTATCAGCTCTGCTGGTAGCAGCTATGGCAGTCAGCACTCTTGCCGGATGCGGAAGCAGCACCACAGAGACACCTGCAGCTGACACAACAACAGAGGCAGCAGACACAACAGAAGCAGCAGACACAACAGATGATGCTGCAGCAGCAGACACAACAGAAGCAGCTAGTGGAGATGTGGTTAACATCAACATCTACAGAGCTAGCTACAACGTAGCACAGCCTGACAGTGCAGAAGTAAAGGCAGTTCAGGACGCTATCAACGAGTACATCGCTGACAAGATCAATGTACAGGTTACTATTAACGATATTCCTTCAGGTGAATATGCAGATAAGGCAAACCTTGCATTAGCAAACAACGAAATCAACTTACTTTGGACCGCAAGCTGGATGGGAACCATCGGAACCAACGATCTGTACAAGGCTAACGCAGCTTATGACATCACAGATCTTTTACCTGGAACAACCCTTTACAGCGCTATGCCGGAATCTATCTGGACCGCTTCCCGTTATGATGGAAAAGATTTATTCGTTCCTGTTTACAAGGAAGCATACGAAGGTTATGACTTAAAGTTCCCTGAAGGATATGCTACCGAGTTTGGTCTTGATACCGCTTCCATTAAGGAACTTAAGGATCTTGAGCCGTACCTTGAGTGGTGTAAGACAGAGAAGGGACTTAAGTATCCTTACCTTGCAGGTAAGACACCTATGTTCTTCAGATATTACATTGACAAGTATGACTTCTTCGATGGAGCTAACTCCTTATTCGCAGTTGATCGTGCTACCGATACTGTAGTTAACCCTACATTAACTCAGGATTACATTGATTTCTGTACCTTAATGTGCGAATGGGGTGAGAAGGGTTACATCTCTGAAGATGAAGTAACCAAGACCACTTCCGATAGTGAAGCACAGTCTCAGAACTGGGGCGTTAACTGGTGGACATGTGTACCTGGTGACGAGTCCAACTCTGAAAGCCGTGATATGCAGGAAGAAGTATTCGTAGAAGGCTTTACCGGTAAGTATGCTCATTCTACTACTACTCTTGGATCCTGTTTCGCAATTACAGCTAACTCCTCTGAAGAGCAGGCTAAGGCTTGTATTGACTTCTTAGGCTTACTGTACACAGATAACACTGTAGCTAATCTTTATACCTATGGTATTCAGGATGTAGATTATACCTTAGATGCTGACGGTAAGGTAACCCAGAACAACGAGAAGTATGGTCATTCCGCTTGGGAATCCACTTCTGTAGTTCCTCTTACCCTTTGCACTGGCGAACCTGATGACAAGGTTCAGATCTACCAGGATATGAACGGACAGGCTAAGGCTTCCTGTGCAGCAGGATTCAGATTTAACGTAGCACCTGTTGAAGCTCAGTACGCTGCATGTACAAACGTATTCGATCAGTACGGATTCGTTCTTGAGCTTGGTGGATATGCTGCAGCTGATGTTGAATCCATCATCACTGAGTACAACGCAGCACTTGATGAAGCTGGATACCAGGATGTACTTGCTGAGTTCTCTAAGCAGTATGAAGATTGGAAAGCTTCCAAGTAATTAAATAAAACCTGAAACTTTAGGGGCATTGCGAAAGCAATGTCCCTTTTGTTGTGTAGAGCACTTAATGAAAGCAAACCGAAGGTGCAGCTTGAATTTAGTGCGAACCAGTCCGGAACACTTAATGAATGCAAACGAAGTGCAGCATGAATTTAGTGAGAGGGACAAGTAGAAACTTAATGAAAGCAAACCGAAGGTGCAGCTTGAATTTAGTGCGAACCAGTCCGGA
>ERZ1673730.1826-NODE-1826-length-12782-cov-6.020586_pt1 | contig 12782 bp, 9 predicted proteins | sample MGYA00580200_ERZ1673730 | MGnify/ENA primary metagenome ERZ1673730 (study PRJEB41218, sample SAMN15661761) | gut metagenome | host: Homo sapiens | place: Canada: London | collected 2015-08-20/2019-03-30 | study: EMG produced TPA metagenomics assembly of...
TATTATAAAAGGTTTCAATATACTCAAATACAAGCCTATAGGCATGTTTGTAGTTAATGATATGAAATCTGTTAAGCCATTCTCTTTCGATTATGGTTGAGTTCATTCTTTGGACAGATAATCCCAAAACTGATATTGATAAAATTAGTCATTATATTTGTATCCAACCAACTGAAAAAAAGAGAATGGGCGAGATGAGGTGTTTGACATGACGGAAAACAATAAAATAGACTTTGAAACTATAGATTACAGTAAAGTTAATCCGAAAAAGTTAAACGGCAACAAACGTATTGTAAAGTCATATTTGATATATTTTGCTTTTGATGTTGTACTGACAGTTGCTATATTCTTGCTCACATTATTTAAACTGATTGATAGTTCTGATAACACGGTAAATACTGTGATATTTATATTAAGCGGAATATTGTGTTTGTGCCTTTATGCTAATAATTATTATAAATCGAAAGATTGGCGATTCTATGAAAGCCTTCGTTCTGATACGCTTACAAAACTGATTGCACTATTCTTTGTCATAAATGGTGTGTTGCTGCTTTTGACATTTAATTTAGCGGGTGTACATATTTCAATAGTAGCATCATGGGGCGGCGCATCATTATCTATTCTAATTAATAATATAGTTGCTTATTTAGATGACTTAAACAAAATGTACACAACATCGAAATATGATACGGCTATAAAATTTTTGAAATTTTGGTCAGTATTTATATTGTTTGCTATGTTTGCATATGGTTATTCAAGCATTGGCAGATATGAATATATGACTTTTAGATAAAGGAAATATTAATAAGTATTGCTTTTTGTAATGTCTATTGATACAATACAATCAGAATATGTATTTTCATTGCGTAAAAAGCGTATATACAAAAAAAGACCGACTTCAAAATCAAATTTGAAATCGGTCTGTAAATTTTAAAAATATCCGAATGGAATTTATACTATTCGATTACATCTTCGGCTATAACAGCTTCCTGCCTTTTTGTAATCTGATGGTCTTCATGCAAAACAATGCAGTATGTAACAGTTGATATGAGTGCAAGAATAAGTACAACCGCAATAAGTCTTTTGATGTATTTGCCTGTCCTTATTTTCTTGACAACATAGGGAATCCCCGTTATTGTTCATTGCCCTTGTCCTCTTTTAAAATATTTAAAATACTCTCTACACCGCTGTATGCATTATGAAAACTCTCCAAAAGGTTTTCATAATATGCCCGACCTTCGTCCTCGATATGATAATAAATTCGTGTGCGCTTTTTGCCGACAAGCTTTGAATATTCGCTGATTTTTCCCTCGTTAACAAGCTTGTAGGTGACTGCGTAAACGGTGTTCTGAGATATGGACAGGCATCCGTTTGATTTTTCTTTTATGAATTTTACAATTTCATAAACATAACTGTCATGCTCACACAAAATGGCAAGAATCAGTATATCCGTAATTCCGCTGAAAAAATAATTTTGTTTTCCCATAGATACCTCCCAATATACATTATACACACTTAATCACTAAAAATCAATCTAATACATTCAATAAGAATTTAATATGAGCAGTTATTACAGCAAAGCCTTTTGTTGCCGACATTGTAATTTTTTCGTCAATAGTATTCGGAAAAACCGAATTGACCAAAAATTCCTTTGTGAATTAATCTCATCAGCCATGATATCAACATACACATTATTGATTTCGTTTGAATTCTTTTTGATATAGTCAAATATGAAAAGTAAAATAACAGATAGGATGTTTTAAATGAAAGCAAAGAAAATTTATTATTCAATTGTTGTAGGATTGCAAAGTTTACTTATACTATTGTTGCTTGTAAATGTAGGTTATTGTTTGGTTACTTCGGATTTAACTATGTTTCCTACAACTGCATTATATTTAAACTTTTACCCTTTTATAAATTTTTGTCAAACGCATAATCCATACGATTTGCTTGTATTTATATCTTTGATGATTTTAATACTTGTAATGCATTTTGCAACAATATATATTCTTTTTAAAAAGGTTAAAAGAATATATGCTTGGGTAGTTATAGTTAATGCATATATGTACGCCTTGACTCTATATAGTAACGGAGATTTAATATATGTGTTAAAGGGCGGTGCATATTTAATCTATGGATATAGCAATGTGGCAATGTTTTGCTTGCTGTTGATTGCAGCTTTATTAAAACTCTACCGTAAGAGGGTTCATATTAATTCAAGCCTTGCAGAGGATTATTTTCTGCCGAATGAAGAGGATAATAAGCCTGAGGATAAATGCGACAGAACAATCCAAGCCTGTATTTTAGCTCCGATTTTCCAGACAGCTTGCTTTGCATTTTCTTTGATAACAAAGTACTACGGTTCATTGCTGGAGAATTATTTGTTTTTGTTTTATATTGTGTTCGTTATAGTGTCGATTTTTATATTCGCATTTTCATATCGTGATTACAAAAATGTTGCAAACTCAAATCAATTTTCTGATGAGCGAATTAAAAAAGTGGAGAAATACATAAAAATTCAGCCGATTACTTTTGCACTTTTTCTCGCATCGGCAGTTTTGATATTTGCATTTTGACAGTAACAAAAATAGGGTAGAACATTTGCGGTAATGAGGCTCGAAAGAGCCTCTTTTTTAATGCTTGAACAGAATACAAATTTCTTGTGATGATAAACAGCTTTACAGCTATGTAAAATTTTTATACAGATATAATGATGAAATAAAAAATATCGAAATAAGAATAAACCTCCTGCACAGAGTAAAATCCGTTGCAGGAGGTTTTGTTGTACGAAAAATTATATGGGCTTAATTATTGGCATATTTGTTGGAATCTATATGTAAAATTTACAGAACCTGAAAATATGCATTATTGTTACTTTGTCGGGACAGGGCACACATCAGTTTTTGCTGTTTGCAATTGCCTGATCAATCAACTTTTGCAGCTTTTCAGACTGCTTTTCGGAGGATATTGCACCGACAATCGGCTCTCCCACAATATTACCGTTTTTATCGACAACATAAGTTGTGGGGTAGGAGTACAATCCGGATGTGAATTCTCCGGCTTTACTTTTTGAATCAAACCAAATGTTTTTGTAGGTCACACCCTTTTTTGCCAGAATATTCTTTGCGTCAGAGATAGCCGTTTTGTCACCGTCAAGTGTAAATGAATTGATTCCTACTACTGCTCCGCCTTTTTTTGCAAGCTGTTTATTCAGAGCTTCCAGGTCGGCAAGTTCTTCCACGCAGGGATTGCAGGTGGTAAACCAGAAGTTTACTACGGTAACGGTATTTTTTGCAAAAAGCGTACTGCTCTTAACTTCATTTCCGTCAAGATCTTTGCCGTCAAATGTCGGGAATTTCATCAGATTATCCTTTTCGATGGGCTTACCGTTTTCAGCCGGAACGCTCATATCTCCATCAGACGGTTTTTCTCCGCATCCGGGAAATTTTTGTTCCAAAAGCGTCAGCTTTCCTTCAATTTCCTTAATCTCTTCGGCGCCTTTATTAAGCAGTTTCAACTCATCAGCACTGAACTGATCCTTGATACCGTCAATTGTTTTCAGAAGAAAATCGCCGTAGTTTTTGCCGTCCTCATTCATCGCCATACCTTTATCGGCTGAAGCAAATACCTTTTCCCAAAGCTTGCTGTTTTCGGAAAGAATAGCATTTTCCTGTGCCATCAGTTTTTGATGCAGGTCGGCGGCCTCGTCTTTTGTTTTCGGATTCACAGCTGTCAGCATAGCCGTTTCGCTTTTCTTATTTGCAGTAGTATTCGTCGTATTGCCTTTGGCTGTGCCACAGGCGGCAAAGCTTAACAACATCATCAGGGCAGTCAGTAAGCTTAAAATTTTAGTCGTTTTCATAGTGTTTACTCCTTTTCTGTTTCAATTCCTGTTTTAATTTCTGTTTTAATTTCTGTTTCAATTTTTTGTTTTGCTGTTTCCGCTTTTTTAGCGGGACAATCATTTTCTTTTCCTTTGCCAAAGCCGTAGCAAAAGCTGACCGCCTTGGTAGGACAGGCACGGATACACTTACCGCAGCGTATGCATTCGGTATGGTTGGGAGTTTTGGTTACATCTACATCCATCTTGCATGCTTTGGCACATTTTCCACAGGAAATGCACTTGTGTTTGTCTACTTTCATTCCGAAAAGTGACACCTTGTTAAGCAATGCGTAAAATGCACCGAGAGGACACAGCCACTTGCAGAACGGTCTGTAGAAAAGTACACTCAGTACGATTACCGTAATCAATATGCCCAGCTTCCACGAAAAGAGCGTACCCAGTGCGGCACGGATTCCCGAATCGACAGCGGAAAGAGGGATTGCCCCCTCGAGTACCCCTTGAGGACAAAGATACTTACAGAAAAAAGGATCTCCCATACCCACATCGTTTGTAATGAGCATTGGCAGCAAACCTACAGCAAAAAGCAAAACTGCATATTTTATGTATGTCAGCGGCTTCAGCTTTTTAGTGGAAAGCTTTTTTGTCGGTATCTTATGTAACAGTTCCTGAAGCCATCCGAACGGACACAAAAAACCGCAGATAAAACGCCCGAGCAGAACTCCTATCAATATGAGGAATCCTGTGATATAATATGAAAAACTGAATTTTGACGAACCCACCACAGCCTGAAACGAGCCGATTGGGCATGCACCCGATGCCGCAGGGCAGGAATAGCAATTCAGTCCCGGAACGCAAACAGCCTTTCCTTTGCCTTGATAAATTCTGCCCTTCAATAAATTCGGCAGATGAATATTACTCAGCAAAGTTGCTCCTGCTTGAATAAGCCATCGAAAGCGTGAGAGAAACTGCGATACACCGCCTCTTTTTTTCTTCGGTTCTTTGTTATCCAATTCCCACACACTCCAAACACAGCCGGATTGCCTTGCTTAACACGGTTTCTGCCTCTCCACGCAGAGCTCCGTAACACAGCATCATAATTCCGCAGATAATCAGTACGATCTGAAATACGGCTTTTTTCTTTCGAGTCAATTCGGTCACTCCTTTCTTTTGTGCTCTCATTGTAGCACAGAGGATGTAAAATCCCTGTTAAGAACGAGAACTTAACAAAAACTTTATGTCTGAGCGATATAATGATATAATTAAATTATCAAAGAAATATGAAAACACAACAAGGAGAGTTTCTATGCGTATTTTAGTAATTGAAGACGAGCGTGCGCTGTGCGAGACAATTGTTCGCAGCCTTAAAAGATTGGCATACAGCGTTGATTTTTGTTATGACGGAAACAAAGCAAATGAGTTGCTCGGAATAGAAAAGTACGATCTTGTTTTACTTGATCTGAATTTACCCGGTGCAGACGGGATGACGGTACTGCGAACTCTGCGACAAACCGACAGAGATACCGGAGTGTTAATTCTTTCGGCACGCTGTGAGGTTGCCGACAAGGTGGAGGGGCTGGATGCCGGAGCAAACGATTATCTGACAAAGCCTTTTCATTTGGAGGAGCTTGAGGCAAGAATACGCAGTCTGACTCGCCGTCGGTTTACACAAAACAATGTTGTTTTGAACTGTGGAAAGGTTGCTTTTGACACCAAAGCCCGTGTTGCCGTTGCTGACGGTCAGGAGCTGTCACTTACCCGAAAAGAAATCGGAATACTTGAATATTTACTTCTTAATCAAGGTCGCCCCGTCAGTCAGGAAGAACTGCTCGACCATGTTTGGGATAACAGTGTTGACAATTTCAGCAATTCAATAAGAGTACATATTTCTGCATTACGAAAGAAACTGCGTGCGGCACTCGGCTATGACCCGATTCGCAATCGCATTGGTGAAGGATATGTTATGGAGGAAGAAAAAGTATGAAAAAGCTATCCTTGCAATGGCGCATAACTCTGATGACTGCACTTCTTATCGGAGCCACCTGTATTTTTATGAATGTTCTTATCGGCTATTCCGGCAGCCATTATATGGATTCCATAGGCTCTTATGTTACAGGTTACGGTGATACGGACAAAGGAGAACCTGACTTTTTCGATCCCGAACACGAAAAGCTTGATCGTGAATTGACTATTGTAATTAACGGAGCACAGGAATCCTTTATCGCTACCAATTGGTATATTACGGCGGCGGCAACATTGTTAGGCGGTGTGCTTGCGTATTTTTTAAGCGGGCATGCGCTGAAGCCTCTGCGTACTTTTACCGCTCGGGTTGAAAAGGTTCAACCTAACAATTTGACGGATATGAAGATAACCGAAGATGTTCCGCCTGAACTGAGACAGTTTGTCAAGTCGTTCAATCGGATGCTTGACCGTCTTGATGAGGGATTTACCGCTCAACGACAGTTCACGGGAAACGCCGCACACGAGTTGCGCACACCGCTTTCGCTTATGCAGGCACAGCTTGAACTTTTTTCGGCAGAGCATCCCGAGGTATTGCCGGAAACGGCGGAGTTTCTCCGATTGTTGCGTGAGCAGACCGAACGAATGACGCAAATGACAAAAACCCTGTTGGAAATGAGCGAGCTTCGCACAGTATCGTGTGCCGACCGCATAGAGATAGGTCCTATGGTAGAAGAGATTTTCACTGACCTTGCACCACTTGCAGAGAAGAACAATGTTACACTTGAAAGCACAGGCGATGCTGTTATGACAGGCAGTGATACGCTGATTTACCGTTTGTTATATAATCTGACCGAAAACGCTATACGCTACAACCGTTTTGACGGTACAGTGAATATTACCGTAATGCACAAAGACAATCAGCTTGTTATTACGGTTGCGGATACCGGCTACGGCATCCCCGAACAATACAGAGAAAGTATTTTTCAGCCCTTCTTTCGTGTGGATAAATCCCGAAGCAGAGAATACGGCGGAGTTGGATTGGGACTTTCTTTGGTGTGGGAAATCGTTGCACTGCACAATGGTAAAGTTCGTGTGGAAGAAAGTTCGGAAAAGGGTACTGCAATAGCGGTAAAGTTTCCGACAGATGTGATAAAAATTTAATATTTTGCGATTTTTTCTTAATTAATTGTTGAAATTGCCGTAGCTCTGTGCTATACTATAATTAATTAATCGATTAGTTATCAAAAGGAAGCGAATATTATGAGAACAACAGAGGAACAGCACAACGAGCGTAAGAGGGAAATAATGGAAAAATGCTTTGAATGCTATGCTGAAAACGGATTGACCGGTACGGGCATCAAGGCTTTGGCGGCAGCGTGTGGCTGTACAACGGGAAATCTGTATTCCTATTTCAACAGTGTTGATGAACTGATTATTGAATCAACTGCATACTGTATGGAAAAGGTCGAGGATGATTTTATGGAAAAAGCTCCCACCGACCCGAAGGATGTTGTTCGATTTGTGAAAGAGGTTCCGTATTGGACCGCAAAGAAGCACGGCAAGAAATATCGGCTGATGTATCAGGTCTATACCCATCCGAAATATATTGAGCACGGCAAGAAATTCTTTGAGGGGGTAAATGAGCGCTATACCGAGTATGCCAAGCGGCTTGAGCCGAAAATCGGCATTCCGTACACGGTGATTACACCGCTCATTTTTATATTTGTCCGTGCCTGTGTACACTATGCTATGTTTGAGGATGAATATTATTTAAAAACCCAAATGGAGGTCTTAAAACAGGGTGTTGCCCTGTTTACTGATAAATACCGTTCACAATATTTGAGAGGAGGCAATGATAAATGAAAAAACGAATATACTGTATTACTACCGCACTCTGTCTTGTGCTTTGCATCGTACTTTGCATTGCATTTGCTGCCGTATGCAGCAAGGCGGAAAACAGCAAAACCCTGTTGCCGGAGGTGCGAAACAATGGCACAGCAATCCAATGGAGAGATACCGCCGAAGAGGAATGGCACGATCTTGTAGCTCTTGACACGCTCAGAGGTGCTGTCGGAGAAAACGGCACTGACGGAAAGAACGGTCTTGACGGTAAAAACGGCACTGACGGTAAAGACGGTACTGACGGAAAAAACGGCATTGACGGCAAAGACGGTACTAACGGAAAAGATGGTGCTGACGGTAAAGACGGTACTGACGGAAAAAACGGCATTGACGGCAAAGACGGTACTAACGGAAAAGATGGTGCTGACGGTAAAGACGGTACTGACGGAAAAAACGGCATTGACGGCAAAGACGGTGCTGACGGCAAAAACGGCACTAACGGTAAAGACGGCATTGACGGAAAGAACGGTCTTGACGGAAAAGACGGTACTGACGGTAAAAACGGCATTGACGGTAAAGACGGTACTGACGGAAAGAACGGTCTTGACGGCAAAGACGGCATTGATGGCAAAAACATAGAGGTACAAAGAACAACAGAATATATACAGTGGCGCTATGAGGGAGAAGACTGGCAAAACCTTGTTGCAATTTCCGATATAAAAGGACCTACAGGGCAGAACGGTAAGGACGGAGTAAACGGAAAAACACCTGAGTTTCGTGTGGATGAAAACAATCTTCAATGGCGTTATGTCAACGATGAAATATGGCTTAACCTTTACGATCTTTCAAATTTGAAAGGTCTTGACGGAAAAGACGGAATCGACGGAAAGAACGGTGTCGATGGTATTGACGGTAAAAACGGTGATACGCCGTTCATCGGTGAAAACGGCAACTGGTGGCTCGGAGTGACCGACATTGGCGTAAAAGCCGCAGGCGTTGACGGTGAAAAAGGCGACAAGGGAGATAAAGGAGATGCCGGAGAGAACGGTAAGGACGGAATAAACGGAAAAACACCTGAGTTCCGTGTAAATGAAAACAATCTGCAGTGGCGTTATGTCGGCGATGAAATATGGCTTAACCTTTACGATCTTTCAATTTTGAAAGGTCTGGACGGCGCAGACGGCAAAGACGGTGTTGACGGTAAAGACGGTGTTGACGGCAAAGATGGTCTTAACGGAAAAGACGGTGTTGACGGTAAGGACGGAACAAACGGACAAAACGGCGCTGACGGCAAAGACGGTAACACCCCGTTCATCGGCGAAAACGGCAACTGGTGGATTGGAACGACCGATACGGGAGTGAAAGCCACAGGTGCTGACGGTGAAAAAGGAGACAAAGGAGACACCGGTGAAAAAGGCGAAAAGGGTGACAAAGGAGATAAAGGCGACAAAGGTGACGCAGGTCAGAACGGCAGCTGTTCGGGATATTTTTACGGAGAGGCAAACGCTCCGAGGACAGTACTGAATAACAGTCGTGTCAATATTTCTGTCTACCAAAAAATAAACAAGGGCGGCTTGATTTCATCCTACATGAATAATATTACCCTCAAAAAAGGACATATTTACAATGTCTGCTTAAGCGGTTCTCTCGAAGTTGGTTCAAACGAATTTAACAACAGCGGCAATTACTCTATTCAGATGACGGACGGTTATGATAACGATCTGTGCAGGGAGCTTACACGAATAAAAAGGGACGGGGCAAAAATACCGTATACCAATGATCAACATTCCTTTAATTTCAACAGAATGTATGATGCGTCAAATAAAGACATTACATTGCAGTTGTGGTTTGAAAATTCGGCATACAATACTTATCTCGGTGGCTTCAGAGGTACTATTACAATAACCGCTCTTGATTAAATTTATATAACGGAGGTGGCGAAAAATGAAAAAACGAATACTTAGTATCCTGCTGACTTTATGCATGACGCTCTGCCTTACGCCGATAAGCGTATTCGCCGAGGAGGTTGGGACAGAGGGCTCTGCTGCGATACAGCTTGGTACAGATGCACTAAGTGTGTTAAGTAAAAATGTAAACACAGCGACCGCACCGACTGTGTATTTCGGGCAAAACCATGAAAATAATCCCACTGCATGGCGAGTTATCGGCTATGACGGAAGCGGTGTTACAAGCTCAAAGGGGGATATTACCCTGCTTGCGGCAGGCAATATGGGAGAAACCGTGTTTGACAACGATTGTGTCAGCAACGAATATGCACCGAGCGATTTAAAAACCGCAATAGATGCGCTTGCAGCAAAGCTGACGACTAAAGAAAATGCCGTCGTAAAGAAACGGACGCTGACAAGCGGAAGTTACGACGGAGAGAATACCGACTGTGTAGCAGGAGGACAGGTGGATAACGCTGTATTCTGGCCGCTTTCCACAGCGGAAGTGTTTGCGGTAAACGATGATCTGCGAATTGTCGATAAAGAACATCCGAGTTGGTCGTCAAGTTATTGGTGGCTGCGCTCCCCCGGCTCCAATAAATATCATGTCGCTTGCGTGGATAGTGATGGTTCTGTCCAATACTCTGGGTACACTATCCGCATCTACAGAACGCGGGCTGTTCGTCCCGCTTTTAACTTAAATCTGAACTCTGTCCTTTTTGCATCTGCCGCTGTGGGCGTAAAGCCTGACGGAGGGCTGACCGAAGTTTCCAAATACAGCGGAAACGAGTGGAAGCTGACGCTTTTAGATAGTAGACGCAATTTTGCCGTAACGGAAAAAACTGTCAGCGCCGCCCCCGACGATACCGTTACGCTGAATTACAAAGGGGCGACCACAGGGAAAAATGAATATATCTCTGTCATCCTGGCGGATAACAACGGCGCACAGTATTACGGCAGAGTAGCACAACCTACTGCCAAAAGCGGAACGGTTGAAATCAAAATTCCGTCTGACATTGCACCGGGCGACTATACCATGAAGGTCTTCAGCGAGCAGTATAACGGTGACTGCAAGACCGACCTTGCAAGTGCTTTTGCGGATGTCACGCTGACGGTGGAAAGTCAGCCTGACGAGCAGTTCACCCTCGCCCCCGGCGGCAGATACTATTTTGACCTTTCGGCAATGAATATTTCGGGAACGGTAAACAGCAATTTGCCTGACAGCACACTTCATTATGTGCCTTTTACCTATGCAGGCACGGTCAACGCTTATAAGCTCACATCGGAAATGGCAACCACCGAGGAGTATGCTCAGAAGAATAAATATCCCCACAGCCTATTCATTGCGGACTATGCCGTAACGAATGATGTAAGCTGGGATGCCCTGAACACCGCAGGTCTGATTTTCGGCAAGGACTATGCCACAGGCGGTGTGAACTATACACTGCGTGCGCCGTCCGTGGGAAGTGGTAACAGAGGCTCGGGTGATTCAGAACGCGGTACGCCCCAAAGCAACGAATGGGACAGGATACTGGACAAGGACAGCGGATATATCCAAAACTGGAATGGAATGTTTTCGTGGGGACAGGATGCTTATTCCACGTCGGGCCGTGCGATTCGCGGGTGCTTTTCGGCCCGCACCTGGGGCTACAGCGGTGCTACGTACTCCCTCCCGACTGTCGGTTTCCGCCCTGTCCTTGAAGTCCTGAACCCTGACACACTGAGCTCTGACGGGCTGAAGGTCGTTACCCTTGACCTTGGCGGCGGAACGCTCGGCGGCAGCTCCGATGCTATTCAAATCATCGTGAAAACCGGCAGCGAGTTTACCGCGCCTGCGTCCGACGGCATGACCCGCCCGGACGGAAATACAGGCAGCTACTTCATGTGGCTCGGAAGCAACGGTAAGCTCTACGCGCCCGGTGCCAGTGTTCCGGCGGACGTTACCAAGCTCACGGCGCAGTTTGTTTTATCAGAACAGTTTTCCCTTACCCCCGGCGGCAGATACTATTTTGACCTGTCGGCGATGAACATCCCCGGAACGGCAAACAGCAATCTGCCTGACAGCACCCTGCACTATGTGCCCTTTACTTATGTGGGCACGGTGGGTGCATATTCATTGAAAAATGAAGCCGACAAGGATACCACCTCTTACGAACATAGCTTGTTTATTGCGAACTACAATGTAACGCATACGGTAAGCTGGAATGACCTGAATACCGCGGGTCTGCTTTTCGGCAAGGACTATGCTGGCGGCGGCGTAAACTATACGCTGCGTGCCCCATCTGTGGGAAGTGATCATATAGGCGGGGGCGATATAGAACGCGGCACGCCCCAAAGCAATGAGTGGGACGCGGTGCTGGACAAGAACAGCGGCTACATCAAAAACTGGAATGGCATATATTCGTGGGGGCAGGACACAACAAGATACAACTCGTCGCACCGTGCGGTTCGCGGGTACAGTTCGGCCCGCTTCTGGCTCTACCTCACTGCTACGAACTCCGGCCCGTACGTCGGTTTCCGCCCCGTCCTTGAAGTCCTGAACCCTGACACACTGGATTCTGACGGGCTGAAGGTCGTTACCCTTGACCTTGGCGGCGGAACGCTCGGCGGCAGCTCCGAGGATATTCAAATCATTGTGAAAAACGGCGAGAGCTTTACTGCACCCTCTGCCGAAGGACTGCCCCGCCCGGACGGCATTTCGGAAGACGCGCAGCTGTATTGGTCGGATGAAAATGGGAACTGCTATAAACCCGGCGATACCGTACCTGCCGATGTTTCCATGCTTTCGATCACTGGAGACTATGAGGTGATTTACCTCCCCGGCAGATACGGCGCCGGCAGTGCGGTGACGGATATGAAACCCCACAACAATATTCTTACCCTGCGCGGCGCTTTGTTCACCCGCGTGGGCTACACGCAAGTAGGCTGGTCAACCGTTGACGGAGGCGAAAAGGTATATGACTTTAAAGATATTTATACCAAAAACGAGGCACTGACGCTCTATCCCGTGTGGAATACGAATAAATACACAATAGCCTTTGACACCAACGGCGGAAGTGAGATTGCACCAATTACACAGGACTATGGTACGAAAATTACCACCCCTGACAAACCGACAAGAAAAGGTTATACCTTCAAGGGTTGGGATAAGGAAATCCCCGAAACCATGCCGGCGGAGAATATAACGGTTA
>ERZ1673730.1834-NODE-1834-length-12746-cov-17.939563_pt1 | contig 12746 bp, 11 predicted proteins | sample MGYA00580200_ERZ1673730 | MGnify/ENA primary metagenome ERZ1673730 (study PRJEB41218, sample SAMN15661761) | gut metagenome | host: Homo sapiens | place: Canada: London | collected 2015-08-20/2019-03-30 | study: EMG produced TPA metagenomics assembly of...
CGCTTTTTTCGCTTCTCCATTTATAGCCCCTCAGTCGCTGCGCGACAGCTCCCCCAGGGGAGCAAGCGCTCTCCCGCAGCGCCGCGCTTTCGTAGAAAGCGGCGCTGCAAATGCAGTTTGGGGTTACGACCCCTCTCCGTGAAAATAGCGTTTGGAGCGCTCCGCAGAGCGCGACAAACGCGAAATAAAAAATAATTTTCCGCTGAATATGCCCAGAGCGCAAGCGGAGGGCATTTTCAATCGTTCTATCTACAGGAGGTACTCGCGCGATGCAGCGCACAGAAAAATATTTTGAGCAGGACGCTTTCCGCACCGAATGCGAAAGCGTCATCCTTGCCGCAGAGCCGGACGAAAAGACCGGCGGCGGGCGCATTGCGCTGGACGGCACGGTGTTCTACCCGGAGGGCGGCGGTCAGCCCGCCGACCGGGGCACGCTGACCCTGCCGGACGGCACGGTGCTGCGGGTGTCGGACGTCCACGAGCAGGCGGGCATCATCTGGCATACGGTGGATGTCCTGCCCGCTGCCGCCGCGCCCGGCGCAGCCGTTGCCGGCTGCATCGACTGGGACTGGCGCTTTGACAAAATGCAGCAGCACACCGGCGAGCATATCCTTTCCGGCATCCTGCACCAGATGTTCGGGGCGGAGAACGTGGGCTTCCATGTAGGCACCGAGGTGGTGCGCATGGACACCAGTGTGCCCATCAGCCCCGAGGGGCTGCGGCAGGCAGAGCTTGCCGCCAACCGCATCGTGTGGCAGGATGTGCCGGTGCTCATCAGCTACCCCACCCGGGAGGAGCTTGCCGCCCTTGTTTACCGCTCTAAAAAAGAGATCGAGGGGCAGGTGCGCATCGTGACCATCCCGGGCGCGGACGTCTGCGCCTGCTGCGGTACCCACACCCGCACCACCGGTCAGGTGGGGCAGATCAAGATCCTTGCCAGCGAGAACTACAAGGGCGGTGTGCGGCTGAGCGTGGTGTGCGGTGCCCGTGCGCTGGCGGCGGCGCAGGCCATGCGCGCCCGGCAGGCGGAGATCGGCGCGCTGCTTTCTGCCAAGGCCGACCAGACCGCTGTGGCGGTGCACCGGGTCTACGACGAGTATACTGCACTCAAGTTTACACACTTCGGACTGTGCAGCCAGCTGTTTGACGCCCTTGCGCAGCTGACCGCGCCCGATGCGGACGCCATCCGCACCCTGCCGGGACTGGACCCGGACGGGCTGCATCGGCTGGCTGTCCGTCTGACCGAGGCCACCACCGGCCTGTGCGCCGCTCTGACCCCCACCGAAAAGGGCACCGGTTACTGCCTTGCCCGGCGGGACGGCGATGTGCGCGCCCTGACCAAAGCACTGAATGCCGCCCTGAACGGACGCGGCGGCGGCAAGCCCGGCATCTGTCAGGGCAGCTGTGCCGCCACCCCGGAGCAGGTGGAGAGATTTTTGAAGGAGAACAACAAACTATGAGAATGCGTTTCAAACCCTATGCCCACGACGAACTGATGGCCGCGGATTTCCATGTGCACGAACCCCTCATCTGGGGCGGCAAGTGGCACGGCCAGTATGCCCGCCCGGAGCAGCCCTTTATTCTGGAGTTGGGCTGCGGCAAGGGCGGCTTCATCTCTCAGCTGGCCTGTGCCCACCCGGAAAACAACTATCTGGGCATCGACATCACTGACAAGGTGCTTATCCTTGCCAAGCGCAAGATCGAAGCCGCCTATCAGGCAGCGGGGCGCCCCATCGACAACGTGAAGATCATGAGCACCGATATCGAGCGCATCAAGGGCGTCATCACCCCGGAGGATGAGGTCAGCCGCATCTATATCAACTTCTGCAACCCGTGGAGCAAGAACGACTCCTCCCACAAGCACCGCCTTACCTACCCGCGCCAGCTGATCGCCTACCGCGAGTTTCTGAAGGACGGCGGTGAGATCTACTTCAAGACCGACGACGATGATCTGTTCCGGGACAGCGTGGAGTACTTCCCCGCTTCCGGCTACGACATCGAGTGGATCACCTACGACCTCCACGAGAACGAGCCGGAATGGAACATCCGCACCGAGCACGAGGGCATGTTCACCGAAATGGGCATCAAGATCAAAGCGCTCATTGCCCGCAAAAAGCCCGGTGCCGACAGCGTGACATGGGTAGACCCCAAGGTGCTCAAGCGGATGGCACGCGAAGCTGCCGCTGCCGAAGCCGCCGCACAGGAAGGCGAAGAAAATGTCTGACCCCTGTGAGCTGTGCCTGAATAATGTTCAGGACGAATACGGCAGCTACTACTGTGCGCAGGGCGCTGCGCTGGACGAGGACGAGATGGCACGCTATCTTGCGCATAATACCGCTGCCTGTCCCTTTTTTGAGCCGGGGGACGAATATAAGATCGTATCCAAACAGAACTGAAGAACGGAGGTGCCTATGGTAAGATTTCTTACCGATACCGTGGTATGCGGCTTTTCGCTGTACCATATTCTGGCCTATTTCCTGATCTATTCCTGCATAGGCTGGTGTCTGGAGGTCATCTATGCCGCCGCCACCACCGGTCAGCTGGTGAACCGGGGCTTTCTCAACGGCCCGGTCTGCCCCATCTACGGCTTTGGCATGATCATCGTGCTGTTTGCCCTTACGCCCTTGCAGCACAGCATCCTGCTGCTGTATATAGGCGGCGTCATCCTGCCCAGTGCACTGGAACTGGTGGGCGGCTGGGCACTGTATAAGATTTACCACATTCGCTGGTGGGATTACAGCGATTTTCCCTTTAATATCGGGGGCTATATCTGTCTGGAATTCTGCCTGCTGTGGGGCGTGGGCACGCTGGTGGTCATGCGCATCGTGCACCCGGTGGTGGCTGACCTTGTAGACCTGATCCCGCCCTTTGTGGGGGTCATCCTCATGTGCTTTTTGTACGCCGTATATGCGGCGGACGTGGTGGCTACCGCCATTGCTGCCTCTGCACTGGCTGATACGCTGGACACCATGGAGCAGCTGGGCGACAGCATCCACGCCGTCAGCGACGCCATGACCCAGCTGCTGGGCACCACCACCCTGAACGCCGACAAGAAGCTGGACGAGGGACGGCTGCAATTCAAGCTTGCCGCCGCCGAAGCGCGGGATGCTGCCGGAAAGCGCCCCTCTGCCCGTGAGACCATGGCTGCCATCCGCGCCAAGGCTGCCGAGGCTGCCCGCCGCGCCAGCGAGGACGCCCGCCTGAACGCTGCCGAAGCTGCCAACGCCGCCCGCCTTGCTGCCAAGGGCACTGCCGAGCGCGCCGCCGAGCTGCTGCAATTGGAACAGCTGGCCGCAGAGCTGCAAGCCCGCAGCGAGGAGATGCAGGCGCAGCTGCTGCGCACCCCCCGCATCGTGGGCCCGCGCCGTATGCTGCGTGCCTACCCGAAGCTCCGGCACGGCAGCAAGCTGCGCAGTCTGCCCACATTGCGGGAGATGCTGCACCGCGCCGAACAGGAAAACAAGGACGACAACAAGAATACCAAATGACCCCGAATGCCGCACCGGCTCCGCCGTGTGTGGCATTTTTGTTGCACTTCGCTCGAATAATGTTGTTAAAAAGTGTGAAAAAACTATTTCAAAACGACTTAAACCGTGTTATACTGATTATAAAGTATACAAACCGACCGCAATCGGCTTATCCGTATTGAAACTATCCAAATTGTGAGGAATCGTTATGTCAGAGGAACGAAAGACCAAAACAGATGCCGCCGCACCGGCATCTGCTGCGTTGGGGCGGATCGACCGCAAGGACGCATTTTTACAGGCCCTGCATACATTCCTGACCGCGCATCAGGGAACAGAATGGGCTGTTGCCGCTGTGGATATCCAGCACTTCAAGCTTTATAACGAGCTTTACGGCACCGAAAAGGGCGATGCTCTGCTGGAAACTGTGGCAAACTGTCTGCTGGGTTACAGCAGGCAGACCGGCTATCCTGTGGGCTATTTTGGAAACGATGACTTTTTCCTGTGCCTGCCGGACGAAAAGGCCGAGCAGACCGCCGTGCTTGCCACGCTGCAGGCCTGCATGGCTGCCGGAAGGCAGGATGTCACCTTCTTTGTGGTAATGGGCGTGTGCCCTGTGCAGGCAAACCCCGGCGCGGATGCCGCCACCCTGTGCAACTATGCGCAGATCGCCGGTGTAACGACCGACAGCGGCTACCTGCACCGCTTTGAGCCCACCATGCTCAACGAGCTGAAAGAACAGCAGCAGCTGCTGGGCGAGCTGGAGCACGCACTGGACAACCACGAATTCTGCTTCTTTTTGCAGCCCAAGTGCAACAGCATCACCCGCGCCATCGTGGGCATGGAGGCACTGGTGCGCTGGAACCACCCCACCCGGGGCTGTGTTCCCCCTGCCGAGTTCATGCCGCTGCTGGAGCGCACCGGCCTTGTAACAAGGCTGGACCAGTACATCTGGGAATCTGTCTGCCAGACTTTGCAGAAGTGGCAGGAGAGCGGCAGCAACCTTGTGCCGGTATCGGTGAACGTTTCGGTGCAGGATATCCTGAACCTGGATGTGCCGCAGATCTTTGCAGATCTGGTGGAAAAATATAAGCTGGAGCCCAAACTCCTGCTGGCCGAGATCACCGAGACCATGGTGGCCGAGGACACCCAGATGGTGGAAAACGCCATTCAGGGCCTGCACCGCAAGGGCTTTGCGGTGATGATGGACGACTTCGGCAGCGGGTATTCCTCGCTGAATATGCTCAAGGATACCAACGTCGATGCCATCAAGCTGGACATGAAGCTCATCGACATGAATCAGGAGAACCGCAGCAAGGGCGTGCAGATCGTGGAGTCGGTGGTGGATATGGCACACCGGCTGAACCTGCCTATCATCGCCGAGGGTGTGGAGACCCCGGAGCAGGTGTCCATGCTGCAGGCGGCAGACTGCCTGTATTCGCAGGGCTACTACTTCTTCAAGCCCATGCCGGTGGAAAACGCCGAAAAACTGCTGGCAGATCCCACCAATCAGGATTACTGGGATCTGCGCCGCGACCTGATGCGCCGCGACCGCCGGGTGGAGAACCCGGGCACCGAAAAGACCGCGCTGGCCTTGCAGGCCTACCAGATCTTTACCGATAACGTGCTGGTGATCGCGCTGCTGAATCTTGCCACCGGTGCGTACCGGGTGATCAAGCGGGACGCCCGCCTGCTGGATCCGGATCTGGAAAAAGAAGAAGATTTTGTCAACTACTGCGACCGCATGGTGAACGAGAAGATCGTGCACGAGGAGGACACAGACCTGTTCTTGGAGCAGACCGATCTGGAGGCCTTGCGCTCTGTGCTGTACCATGCCACTGCGCCGGAGTTCTACCGCTACCGCGAGAACGTGTCCGGCCAGTATATCTGGGTCACCACAGAGGTGCTGCCCTGCCGGGGCTGCTGCGCCCAGAACCCGTGGGCGACCGTGCTGGTGCGCAACGACGCACAGGCCGACCAGCTCAGCGAGGAACTGGACTTCTCTTACAGCCACGACACCCTGACTGGTCTTGCCAACCGCAGCCGGTACGAAGCCGACCTGCGGGAGCTGCCCAACAGCGGGTACGAATCCGTGGTGTGCACCTACATTGATGTGGTGGGGATGCACGAGGTAAACGAGCATCTGGGTCACCGCAGCGGCGACACCCTGCTGTGCTGTCTGGCAAATGCCGCCCGCAAGTTCTTTGCCACCAGCCGGGTGTACCGCATCGGCAGCGATGAATTTGTCATCCTGACCCCCAACGAGCCGCCTTACAGCGTGTGGAGCACTGCGGACCGGATGCGCGCCTTTTTGAAGGAAAAGGACTATGTTATTTCCGTAGGCATCCAGCAGACCACCGACCTGCGCCATGTGGACGAAGCCGTGGCCAAGGCCGAGGCTGCCATGCGGCAGGATCGGCAGGCATACTACGACCACAACGGCCGCGCCCGCCAGCTGGAAGGCCTGAATGAAAAGATGGAGCGCACCCTGCAGGAAAAGCGGGATGCCGAGCACTTTTTAAAGGTGCTTGCCCCCAAGTACAAGACAGTGATCGTGGTGGACTTGCAGGAGGACACCGTGCGCCCCGTTATTGTGCCGGACGACTTCCAGTCCGTTCTGGACACCTGCGGCGGCTCTTTCCGCGCTGCGTTGACCAACTACCGCGACAAGCTGGTAGCGCCCGAGGACAGAGAAAACTTTGCAAAGTTGTTCGATTTCGGCTTTGTGCGCAGCACCGTGTTCAGCAGCAACCTGCTGGAGCATCGCTACCGCAAGACGGACGGCCGCAGCTTCTGCATCCGTGTGACCCCATACTCCCGCAGCGGCTCCCACATCAACGAGGTGCTGTGGATCTTCGCGGATGAAGAGGTAGAGTAAAATATTTTTATAAGCATAAAAGCAGCCAGACCGCCCGGTCTGGCTGCTTTTGCGTTTGACGCCTGCAGGGCAGCGGGCTCGCCCTCTCAGGCGCTAACCCTCTCAGTCACGCCTGACGGCGTGCCAGCTCCCCCGAAAGGGGGAGCTGGCGAACGCAGTGAGCCTGAGAAGGGACCCGCCGCGCGGCTGTTTCCGCAGGAAACAAGCGCGGCAGCTGCCGTTTCCCGCTGCGTCCCCTCCCGTGAAAAGGCAATTCCGGAAAATCCGCAGATTTTCCGGAATTGCGAAATTCTAAATCATTTTTCCGCTGAAGATGCGCAGAGCAACGCGGAGCGCATTCCAAATCGTCCCGGCAGCAGGACACCAGCCGCCTTGCAAATGTGCCGGGATGTGCTATAATAGAAATCACTTATTCCATACAATCTATGTGGGTATATGGGCGGCCGCCCGCTGTTCCCACAAAGCAAGGAGCTTTTCTATGCAGCATCTGTCCCGAACTGTTTCTCCCGCCCTGCCGCACCCCTGCCTGCGGGCGCTGCGGGCGGCTTTTCCGCAGACGATCCCGGTGCTGGCAGGTTATTTTGTGCTGGGGCTGGGCTACGGCATCTATGCGCAGTCCTTGGGGCTGCCGGTGTGGATGCCCATGCTCATGGGCACTGTCGTGTACGGCGGCTCGCTGGAATTCGTGCTGGCAAGCCTGCTGCTGGGCGCGTTCTCGCCGCTGTCGGCCTTTCTGATGGCACTGATGATCCAGGCGCGGCACCTGTTCTACGGCCTTGCCATGCTGGAGCGCTACAAGGGCTACGGCTGGCGCAGCTTTTACATGATCTTTGCCATGAGCGACGAGACCTTTTCCATCACCTGCTCGGCAACGCCGCCGGAAGGGGTGGACAAGGGCTGGTTCATGTTCTTCATTACCCTGCTGGATCAGCTTTACTGGGTGGGCAGCGCCGGGCTTGGGGCTGCGCTGGGCACGGTGCTGCCCTTCAGCACCGAGGGCGTGGATTTTGTCATGACCGCAATGTTCACGGTCATCTTCCTGAACCAGTGGGAAAAAGATAAGCAGCACGGCAGTGCCCTGATCGGGCTTGCCGTGCCGCTGGTGTGTCTGATGGTATTTGGTTCCGGCAGCTTTCTGCTGCCGTCCATGGGCGGCATTCTGGTGCTGCTGCTGGCTTTGCGCCGTCCGATGGAAAAAGCAGCCGGGGAGGTAGAGGAATGACGGCAGTTCAGATGGGGCTTACCATTGCGGTGTGCACCGCCGCCACCATGCTTACCCGGTTTTTGCCGTTTCTGATTTTTTCCAGCAAGGAGCAGCAGCCCCCGGAGGTGGTGCGGTATCTGGGGCGGGTGCTGCCCGCCGCCATCTTCGGGATGCTCATCGTCTATTGCCTGAAGGGCATCACCCCGTTCTCCGGCAGCCACGGCATCCCGGAAGCGCTTGCGCTGCTGGCTACCATTGCGCTGCACAAGTGGAAGCACCAGACCCTGCTCAGTGTGGCGGGGGGCACCCTTTGCTATGTACTGCTGGTGCAGCTGGTGTTCTGAGCAGTGATGCTCAGTGGTAGAAGGTGTCAAAGTTCACCTGACGGTAGAACCGCTGCTGCAGCTGGTCAAAGCTTTCACAGTTCTGCGCCAGCAGCCACATGCTTTTGGTCACCACCGCCTCGATGGTCATATCGTGGGCTTCCAAAAAGCGGAAACGGTTGCGCACCCGCTTGCCCACTTCGTACACGCCCACGTCGCTGCCCTCGTAGGTGACCTGCGTGGTCATGATGAGCACCTTGTGGGTGGTCTCGTAATCGCCCAGCCCGGCGGCAAAGGCGTCCATCAGCTGCTGCGGGATGCCGCCCACGCCGAAACTCTCCACGATGACGCAGTCGTACAGGTGGAAGATCTCCGGGATGAGCGCCGGGGACATGCCCGGGGTCAGCTTGAGCAGGAATACCCGGCTGTCCAGCGTGCGGCTGAACTCCACCGGGCCGGTGGGCCACGGCGAGGGAATGTACCGCACCAGCCGGTCGCCCTGCACCAGCGCCAATTCCGGGAAGTTGACCGAGGCAAAGGCGTCGTAGCTGATGGTCTTGTTCTTCTTGGCGCGGGTGCCCGCGATGACGTGCCCGCCAAACACCACCATCACGCCCCGGCTGCCCGGGTCGATGGCGCAGACCACGCTGTCCCGCAGGTTTTTCTTGGCATCCGTGATCTCGTTGGAGATGGGCTGCTGCGCGCCGGTGAGGATGATGGGCTTATCCGCGTTTTGGACGAGATAAGAGAGCGCCGCCGCAGAGTACGCCAGCGTATCCGTGCCGTGGCAGATGATAAAGCCATCGTACAAGGCGTAGTTTTCCTGAATGGCGCGTGCCATCATGAGCCAGTGCTCCTGCCCGAGGTCGGTGCTGTCGATGCTGCACAGCGCCAGCGTTTCCGGGCAGCACAGCTCCTTCAATTCCGGCAGATGCGCAAGCAGCTCCTCGCTGGAAAGCACGGGTTTTAACCCCTGCTGGGTGCGCACGCTGGCAATGGTGCCGCCGGTGGTGATAAAAAGCAGACGTTGTTTGGACATAAAGCAAAAGCCCCCTGTGGCAGAAATTTTAACATGACAACAGTATAGCACACGCCCCGGAGCTTGAACAGTGCCCGCCGCCCAAAAAGTTTTTGCGACCCGGTCACAGAAAACTGCGCGGCTTTGGTGTATAATAAGGGCAATGAACCATGCAAAGGAGCAACACCATGTCTAACATCGTCATCGTAGGTTCCGGCCCGGCGGGGGTGTCCGCCGCTTTGTACGCCGTGCGCGCCGGGGTGCAGACCACCGTGCTGACCAAGGGCTCCGGGGCGCTGGCACGCGCCGAAACAATCGAAAACTATTACGGCTTCGCCCAGCCGGTCTCCGGGCCGGAGCTGGAACGCCGCAGCATCGAGAATGCCCGGCGGCTGGGGGTGCAATTCGTGCAGACCGAGGCCGTGGGGCTGACATGGACCGACCGCCTGACCGTGGAAACGCTGGCAGGCGCGTACCCGGCAGACGCGGTCATTCTGGCAACGGGTGCTTCCCGCGCGGTGCCCCGCATTCCGGGGCTGACCGGGCTGGAAGGCCACGGCGTAAGCTGGTGCGCCGCCTGCGACGCCTTTTTCTACCGCGGAAAGGACGTGGCGGTGCTGGGCAGCGGCGAGTACGCCCTGCATGAGGTGCAGGCGCTTTTGCCGGTGGTAAAAAGCGTCACTCTGCTGACGAACGGCGCAGCCCTGACCGCAGACTTCCCGCCCGAGGTGAGCGTCTGCACCCAAAAGGTGGAGGCCATTCTGGGCGAGCAGGCTGTCACCGGCGTGCAGCTGGCAGACGGCGCGGTGCGGGCAGTATCCGGCGTATTTGTGGCGCTGGGCGTGGCGGGCAGTACCGCACTGGCCCGGAAGCTGGGCGCTGCCGTAGAGGGCAGCCGCATCGTGGTGGACGACAAAATGCAGACCACCGTGCCCGGCCTGTACGCCGCCGGAGATTGCACCGGCGGGCTGTTACAGGTGGCAAAAGCGGTCTATGCGGGCGCACTGGCAGGCACGGAAGCCGCCAAGGCGCTGCGAAAGGGGTGAGCCGTATGGCCGAAATATCTCCGCACGCCCGGTGTCTGGCCTGTGCGTTTCCGTTCTGGGAGCAGCTGACCCCGGAAGAGCAGGAGCGGCTGTGCCGCTTTACCCGCCCGGTGCACTACGCCAAGGGCGCCCGGGTGCACAGCCCGCTGGAAAGCTGTGTGGGCATCCTTTTGCTGCGCAGCGGGCAGCTGCGCTCCTATCTGCTGTCCGAGGACGGCAGGGACGTGACACTGTACCGCCTGTTCGGCGGGGAGGTGTGCATCCTGTCTGCCTCCTGCGTGATGGACGCGGTGAACATCGACCTCTACATCGATGCCGAGGAGGACACCGAAGCGCTGTGCATCAGCGCGGGCATCTTCCGGCAGCTGATGCAGGAAAACGTCTATGTGCGCTGCTACGCCTACCAGATGACGGCAGAGCGCTTTTCCGATACCATGTGGACGATGCAGCAGATTTTGTTCATGAGCGCCGACCGGCGGCTGGCAATCTTTCTGACCGACGAGCTTGCCAAGACCGGCGGCGCGGACCTCCGCATGACCCACGACCAGATGGCAAAGTACATGGGCTCTGCCCGCGAGGTGGTGAGCCGGATGCTCAAATACTTTGCGCAGGAGGGCTGGGTGCGGCTGTACCGCGGCGGCGTGCAGGTGCTGGATAAGAAAAAGCTGCAAGCGCTGGCAAGAGGAGAATAAGAGATAAAAAAACAACACCGGAGCGTCCGAAGATGCTCCGGTGTTGTTCTGCTTATGCTCAGGAGATCGCGTCCACGTCCCACTTCATGCGGACGGCATCAGCGCCGTCCAGCTTGATGTGCAGCGCACCGGCGTTGTCCAGTACCTGCTCCGGCTTGCGGGCACCGCACAGAACGTGCAGTCCCGGGATCATGCGGGCGGTCATGGCGATGACCAGCTGCGCCATGGTGCAGTCGTACTTCTCGGTCAGATCGTCCCACTTTGCCAGCAGTTCCAGCGCCTGTGCCCGGCGGGTGGGCTGGAAGCAGGGGTTCGTGTTGCGGGTGCTGCCCTCCGGGTAGGTGGTGTCCATGGTCACCTTGCCGGTCAGAAGCCCCTGCTCCAGCGGGGAATACGCCTGTACCGAAACGCCCAGCTCCTTGCAGGTGGGCAGCAGCTGCTTTTCAATGCGGCGGGTCAGCAGGCTGTACTTTTCCTGAATGACGTCCAGCTGGCCGTAGCGGCAGTAGCCCCGGATGATATCGGAGGTAACGTTGGAAGCACCGATGGCGCGGATCTTGCCCTGCTCCTTCAGCTTCATCATGGCTTCCATGGTCTCTTCCAGCGGGTACACGCCGAAGTCCGGGCTCTGCCAGTGGGTGTACAGCACGTCCAGATGGTCGGTGTGCAGACGGCGCAGGCTGTCCTCCACGTCCTCGATGATGCTCTTGGCGGAGAGGTCGCGGTACACCTGTACGCCGTCCACCACCTTGTGCAGGATGGGGGTCTCGTGCCGCCACTCCAGGCCGCACTTGGTGGAAAGTATCACCTTGTCGCGGTCGATGTGCTTCATGGCCTCGCCTACCACTTCCTCGCTGTGGTACAGCCCGTAGATGGGTGCAGTGTCGATCCACTGGATGCCCTGCTCCACGGCGGTCTGGATGGCCTTTACGGACAGTGCATCGTCGTTATCGCCCCACCATGCACCGCCGCCGATGGCCCATGTACCCATGCCCAGAAACGGCACGGCGATGCCGCTTTTGCCAATATTGATATTCTGCATATACTTTACCCTCCGTGCCAGCAGTGTTCCCCGCAATGGGAACCCTCATTCTGATGTCTGGCATTCTATGTTGTATTCTTGATTGCTATATAAAAAAGGCTGCGGAGCGCAGATGCACTCCGCAGCGCTCTTTTATCAGATGTTGCCGAACTCGCTCAGCTGCAAGCTCTCGTTGTGGGTCTCGGCCCAGCGCACCGCCCAGTCGGAGGTGAACAGCAGCAGACGGTTGCCCTTCATGTCCTCCACAGCCTTGGTGTCGCTGGTCAGGTCCAGATCCCGCAGGTTGTAGGTGTCAGGGTCGTTCTGCACCCAGCGCAGCTGCTCAAAGGGCAGCTGCTGCATGCGGATTTCCACGTTGTACTCGGTGTTCAGGCGGTACTCCAGCACTTCCAGCTGCAGCACGCCGACCACGCCGACCACCACTTCTTCCATGCCGCCGCCCACTTCGCGGAAGATCTGGATGGCACCTTCCTGCGCGATCTGCTCCATACCCTTCACGAACTGCTTGCGCTTCATGGTGTCCTTCTGCTCAATGCGGGCAAAGTGCTCCGGGGAGAAGGTGGGGATGCCCGCGAACTGGACCTTCTTTTTGCCGGTGCACAGGGTATCGCCGATGGAGAAGATGCCCGGGTCGAACAGGCCGATGATGTCGCCGGCGTAGGCCTCGTCCACGATGGCGCGATCCTGCGCCATCAGCTGGGTGCCGGTGGCCAACTTGATGTTCTTGCCCTCCTGCACATGGTAGGCTTCCATGCCGCGCTCGAACTTGCCGGAGCAGATGCGCATAAAGGCAATACGGTCGCGGTGGGCCTTGTTCATGTTGGCCTGAATTTTAAAGATGAAAGCGGAGAACTCGTCCCGGCAGGGGTCCACCGGCTCGCCGGTCAGGCTGTCCACGCGGGCCAGCGGGGCGGAGGTGAGCCGCAGGAAGTTTTCAAGGAAGGGCTCCACGCCGAAGTTGGTCAATGCAGAGCCGAAGAACACGGGGCTCAGCTCACCGCGCAGCACCTTGTCCAGATCAAACTCCTCGGCAGCGCCGTCCAGCAGCTCGATCTCGTCCACCAGCTGCTGGTGCAGAT
>ERZ1673730.1836-NODE-1836-length-12741-cov-4.656945_pt1 | contig 12741 bp, 3 predicted proteins | sample MGYA00580200_ERZ1673730 | MGnify/ENA primary metagenome ERZ1673730 (study PRJEB41218, sample SAMN15661761) | gut metagenome | host: Homo sapiens | place: Canada: London | collected 2015-08-20/2019-03-30 | study: EMG produced TPA metagenomics assembly of...
TATCATAGTAGACAGTGCCGTTCTCGCCGGTGATGGTCGCCCGGGAATCCGCAGCGTTGCGGATCAGGGAGAAGGTAGCACGGGCAAAGACGGTGGTGTCGGGGTTGATGGCGGCGCGGTTGGGATCATAGGTCTCATCCACGTAAGGATTGCCGCCGAAGTAGTACATGCCGGAATCGCCAGCGTACTGGACGGTCAGGGCCTGATACTTGGTGGCGTTCTTGTTGTAGGCGTACATGTAGGGCACACGGGACTCGGTCTTGGCCTCATGATACTCCAGATAGCTGCCGATATCGAACATGGAGGGATCGGTCCAGTTGCCGTAGTAGCCCAGGACGGGGATGGAGTGGCTGTCGCCCTTGACACCCTCGGCGGAGGCAACCTCGTCGGCGTACACATAACCCTCGACATAGGTGCCGGCGTTGTCGCTGGCCTTGTCATACTTGTCCAGGCCCAGGACCTTGGCATTGACTTCCACATGGATGCTGCCGTTTGCGGGGATCTCCACGGTGCTCTTGTTCAGCTGCTGGAAGAACAGGTAAGCATCGTAGGTGTCGATGTTGCCGTCGTTGTCGAAGTCGGCGTTGTCCTTATTGGAGATGGAATCCAGGACGCCGGTGACATAGTCCAGGAGCGCCTGGCCGTCGGCCTTGGTGACCTTGCCGTCGCCGTTGAAGTCGCAGTTGGCAAGACCCGCGGGAGCGGTCATCTCCACCATCTGGCCGTCCACGGTCCAGGTGACGTTGGAGGTCAGGTCGGTGGTCCAGGTGTCCTCGAAGTTCACCACGGAGCCGTCCTCGAACTGATTGGCGAAGACATTCTGGGTGAAGAAGTCGGCGCTGAGGTTGAAGGAGGTCGCAGCATCCTTCAGGTTGTAGATGGTGAAGCCGAAGCTGTACTCGCCGGTGCGGGCGGGATCGTCGCCCAGCTCCACCTTGACCTTACCGTCGGCAGCGCCGGCGTTGGCGTTCTTATCCATCTTGATGTAGGTGCCGGCGGAAACGGCAGCGCCCACATTGGCAAGGCCGGCGCCCTGCTGCATAACGGAATAGTAGCCATACTTGCCCTCGCCGTAATCCTGATACATGGGGACAGCGGTGGACATCAGCAGGGACTGAGCCAGAGCACGGGCGGTGAGACCGGTCTTCTCCGTCAGCTTGTTGGCGCGGATGTACTGGGCCACCACAGCGGCCATACCGGCAACCTGGGGAGAGGCCATGGAGGTACCGGACATATTCTGGTAGCCGCCGCCATTCTGCAGGGAGTAGATATTGCCGCCAGGAGCGGTGATCTCGGGCTTCAGCTCCAGGGAGCCGGGAATGCCCCAGGAGGAGAAGTCGCTCATGGTGTAGTAATCAGCGGTCTGAACGTTCACGCCGGGCTTGGCGCCCACGGTGAGCTTGCCCACATAGTAGGTCACGCCGTTGGCTTCCTTCTTTTCGGCATTGGCCTTGATGATCTGGCCGTCAGACATCAGCAGGGAGACGTAAGGAGCAGTGCCGGTGTAGCCGTCGGTGGACATATTGATGGTGCCCGCCGCGTTGTTGACCACGACGGTGCCGATGGCACCGGCGGCAACGGCGTTGTTGCCCTTGGCGGTGAAGTTGATTTCACCGCGGTTGCACATGGCAATGGCGCCCTTGAGCTCATCGCCCGCAGCGGCGAAGTCCTCGGGATTGCCGACGGCATCCACATAGACGAAGCGCTGCTCACCGGCCAGAGCGGTCATGGGCTGGATGGGAGCCTCGGAGGTGTCGTTGTAGAACATCTTGGTGCCGGCGAACTCAATATAGTTGCCGGTGGAACCCACGTTATCCACGGAGGCGACGCCCAGAGAGTTGGTGTAGGAGCCGGGGCTGCCGTTGGTGGCCCAGCTGACGCTCTCGGCGTAGGGATAGGCATAGGGGGTGTTCTCGAACCAGTGGCCGGAGTTACCGGCGGACATGGCAACGACCATACCGCTGTTGACAACAGCCTCCAGGATGGCCTGGTACTTGGCGTCAGACTGGCGGGACATACCGGGGTTGCCGCTGCCCAGAGACAGGTTGGCGGAATCGCAGCCCAGGATCATAGCGTCCTCGATGGCTGCCATGTAATCGGAGTCGTAAGCGCCGCCGCCCTTACCGAAGACCTTCATGGTGTACACCTGGGCATCAGGGGCAACACCCTGGGTCAGAGCGGTATCCAGAGCGGGAGCGAAGGAACCGTCGGCCTGCTCAATGTAGCGGTTGCCGGCGGCAATACCGGTGACGTGGGAACCGTGGTCACCCTCTTTGTCGTTGTCGTGGGTGACATCCAGATCGGCGTCAATGTAGTTGAAGCCGAAGGGGATCTTGGCGCTGACATACAGGTCGGAGGCCTTCAGGTCGCCGTTCTTCTTGAAGGCGTTGAGCTTCTCCAGCTTGTCAGCGTAATCCGCAGAGGTGACGGGGGTGATGCCCAGGCCCTTGACAGCGTAGCTGTAAGCCGCGCCGTTGAGGGAGGGGTGATCGGTGTCAGCGCCGGTATCGATGATGGCCACCTTGGAGCCTGCGCCGGTGTAACCGTCAGCCCAGGCAACGCTGGAGCCGATCATGGAAGAGGAGGTAGCCATGTTGGGGTCGGTGGTCTCCGACTCCTTGACCACGCAAGGCTCATACTGCGTCTCGATCAGGACGGAATCAACACCCTTGATCTTCTCGATCTTCTCGATCTGGCCATACTGAACGTTGGCGGAGATGATGTTGGTGGCCAGGGTCAGATTCCAAACCACATCCAGAGACTGGCCGTCCAGGGCCTTCTTGGAGATGGTCTTGGCCATCTTATCCTGCTTGGATTCCAGCTTGTCGCGATACTTCATCGCCTTTTTGCTGCCAGAGGCGATGTCGGACGCGGAAAAGCCCTTGTCCAAGGTGGAGGGGTCGCTCAGCACGATGGAGACGCGGACCACTCCGTGTCGGCATACTGCTGCTGGGCTTCTTCCTCAACAGCCGCGTTTTCCTTGATGGGCAACTTGATGTTGTCCACCTTTTCCCAGGTGATACCGTTGTTCTCGCCCTTGGTCGCAACGGAGCTGCCGCTCATGGCCCAGGTGGGGGTCACAAGACTCAGCGTCAGTACGAGGGCAAGCATCACGGCCATCGCCCGTTTGAGGGTATGCGCGTGTTTCATATGCGTACTCTCTCTTTCTCCGGTTTATATCGGTAAAGTTGGGTACTGGATCGGTTCGGGCCGCCGTGATGCCCTATCAGCCGGCCTGTCCGATACAGCTATGGTTACTATACCATGTTTCCTTGTCCAGCGCAATGAAAAAGTCGTGTAATTTGTCACAAAATTTATAGAAATTTCGACAAAAACAAAAATCAGCACTTTGTTCGCGCTATAACGACACATTGTGAGTTTTTACACAAAACAGGATTTATGTATAAACCAAGTTGGTCATTTTAACACATCAGTGTATTAAGCGTTACCGTACTAAATCGTTAAAAACAGCGCAGTTCATCGTTCATGTTGCTTTTGCGTCACCATTCATCGTTCAATTCGACACAGTGTCTATTATTGTCGGCAGAATTTTGTGCAGTAATAATTTATTTGCATGTTTTAGCGAGTCCGGATTGTGAACAATTTTTGTACAAAACGCCGGAGACCCGGAGGCCGTTTCCGGTCTCCGGGTCTCGCGGGTCACTCTGTCTCCGGATCAGAGACAGGCGTCATATTCAGCGGGTGTGCTTCCTGCGGGGCAGGACCACCACAGCGGCAGCCAGCAGAGCGGAGACGGTCAGCAGCATGACCCACAGGGTGGTGTTGCTGTCGTCGCCGGTCTTGACGGCGGGCTTGTAGTTGGGGTCGGTCTCGCCGCAGTCGGTGCACTTGCCATCCTTATAATGGTGGCCGGTGGCGGGGACGGTCTCGCCCTTCTTCACGGTCTCGCCGCAGACGGTGCACACCTCATCGCCGGTGTAGCCGTCCTCGGTGCAGGTGGCGGCCTTAGCGCCCACCAGCTGGGTCTTGTGGCCCAGAGCGGGAATAACCTCGCCCTTCTTCACGGTCTCCTGGCACACGGTGCAGACCTCATCGCCGGTATAGCCGTCCTGGGTGCAGGTAGCATCCTTGGCACCCACCAGCTGGGTATCGTGGCCGGTGGCGGGGATGACCTCGCCCTTCTTCACGACCTCCTGGCACACGGTGCAGACTTCGTCGCCGGTGTAGCCGTCTTCCGTGCAGGTGGCGGCCTTAGCGCCCACCAGCTGGGTCTTGTGGCCCAGAGCGGGGATAACCTCACCCTTCTTCACGGTCTCGCCGCACACGGTGCAGACCTCATCGCCGGTGTAGCCATCTTCCGTGCAGGTGGCGGCCTTAGCGCCCACCAGTTCGGTCTTGTGGCCGGTGGCGGGGATAACCTCGCCCTTCTTCACGACCTCCTGGCACACGGTGCAGACCTCATCGCCGGTGTAGCCGTCCTCGGTGCAGGTGGCGGCTTTAGCGCCCACCAGCTGGGTCTTGTGACCCAGAGCGGGGATGGTCTCGCCGCGCTCCAGGACCTCGCCGCAGACGGTGCAGACCACATCGCCGGTGTAGCCGTCCTCGGTGCAGGTGGCGGGCTTGGCGTTCTTCAGCTCGGGGTTGTGGCCGGCCTTCTCCAGAGCGGCCAGCAGGGTGGCGTAGTTATACACCAGCTCCTTCTGGGCGTCGGTGAGGGCGTTGTACTCGGCCAGCAGCTGGCGCAGGTAAGCCTCGTCCTCGTTGGTCAGATTCTCGATGGGCTTGAGGGCCTCGATCTTCTTGATCAGCTCCAGCACCGCCATTTCATCGGCGTTGTTGGGGTCGGCATCAATATACAGATAACCGATGGCTGCGGGGCCGGTCTCGCCGGTGAGGCTGTAAGCCGTGACCCGGTAAGCATAGCTGCGGCCGAAGGGCAGCGTGGTGGTATCGGTATAGGTGCAGGCGGTGAGGCCTTCGGCCAGGGTCTCGAAGCCCTCGAAGGTCCAGGTATCCTGGGTATCATCCTGGAAGTGGGCAGCCACGCTGCGCTCCACCTTATAGACGATATCCTCGGCGTTGGACTGCTTGGCAGCGGTCCAGGTCAGCAGGGCGTTGCGGACGCCGGTCTCCGTGACGGTCAGGTCCGTGGGCGTGAAGTAGCTCTCGTCCATGATGTTGACGCTGCCCTTTTCGGTGTTGAAGTACTTATCCCAGACATAGGCGGTGTAGCCCACAGCGCCCTGGGGATAGTACAGGTTCAGGCCCCAGTCGTTGTACACGAAGCCACCGGTGCCGGTGGTGCCCCACAGGCCCACGAAGTTGGCGTACAGGGCCACGTTGGCATAGGCTCCGGTCAGGGAGACGGTGGTCTCCAGCAGAGGAGCGGTCATGCCGTTGAAGTAGTAATCCTTCAGGTTCTCGCAGCCGAAGAAGGCCTTGGTGCCGATGCGCTCCAGGGTGGTGGGATAGCTGACGCTCTTGAGGAACAGGTTGCCGGCAAAGGCGTTGCCGCCCACGCGGATGGTGCCCTCGGGGATGCGGTAGCTCTCGGCGGTGCGGCCCTCGGGATAGTAGCGCAGGTTCGCGCCGTTCTTATCGAACAGGACGCCGTCCACGCTCTTGAAGTACAGGGAGCCGTCGGCCACATAAATGTTCTGCAGGCTGGTGCAGTCGTTGAAGGCCACGGAGGTGTCGGTGACGCCGCAATCCTGGATGGAGGCGGGCAGAGTCAGCTCCGTCAGGGACTCGCAGCCCACGAAGCCCCGGCTGGGGACGGCGGTCATGCTCTTGGACAGGGTGACATTCTTCAGATTGTCGTTGTAAGCCAGTGCGCTGCCGCCCATCTCGGTGACGGTGTCGGGAATGACAATGGTCTCCAGGCCGGTCTTGGAAATGGCGTTGGCGCCGATGCTGGTCAGGCCGTAGGGCAGACGCAGGCTAGTCAGATTGGGACAATTGTAGAAGGCGAAGGTGCCGACGGTCAGCCCGTTGGCGGAATCCTCGAAGTAGATCTCCTCGATCTTGGAGCTGGAGAAGGCGTAGCTGCCCACCTTGGTGACGCTGGCGGGAACGATGACCTTCTTGAGGCTGGTGTTGTTCTGGAACATCTTATCGGGGATCTCCGTCATGGTGGCGGGCAGGGTGAACTCGGTGGTCTCGTTGCCCTGGGGCCAGATGTAGATATCTCCGGTATCCTTCAGCATGACAACGCCGTTGGAGGACGCATACACGGGGTTGTTGGCGTCCACCACGATGTTCTTCAGGCCGCTGGCCAGATAGAAGGCGTCCTTGGCCAGGCTGGTGACGGAGGCGGGGATGTTGACCTCGGTGACATAGGCGGTCTTGTTGTAGTTCAGATAAGCAAACGCCTTGCTATCAATGGATTGCAGGGTGCCGGGGAAGGCCAGCGTCCGGGCCTCATAGGGCTGATAGAAGGCGCTGTTGCCGATGGACTCCAGCTGGGTGCCGGAGAAGTCCAGATTCTGGAGCTTCCGGGCATAGTAGAAGGCCTGCTTGCCGATGGTCTTCAGCTGAGAGGGCCAGTTGATGGTCTCCAGCAGGGAGCAGGAGTAGAAGGCGCGCTCACCGATGGAGGTGACGTTGTCGCTGAGCTTCACGGTCTTGACGGCCTTGGCGTTGTAGAACGCGCGGTCGGGGATGACGGTGAGGCTGCCGCAGTCGATGGAAGCGGCGGCGTTGCAGTCATAGAACGCGGAGCCGCCCAGGGAGGTGACGGACTGGGGAATGGTGATGGCCTTCAGAGCCTTCCAGCCGTAGAAAGCGTTGGAGCCGATGGAGGTCAGACCCTCCTTCAGGGACAGGGCGGTGGCCTTGGCGCAGCCGCGGAAGGCGTAATCGCCCACGGTCTCCACGGTGGCGGGCAGGTCCACAGCCGTCAGGGCGGAGCAGTTGCTGAAGGCGTAGGCGGGAACAGCGGTCAGGCTCTGGCCGAAGGTTACGGTTTTCAGGCCGGAGCAGCCGTCGAAGGCGTGCTCACCCAGGGTGGTGAAGCCATCGGGCAGGGCGATGGACGTCAGCTTGGTGCAGCCCTGGAAGGCGGCGGTGCCGATCTTCTTGAGGCTGGCGGGCAGAGTGACGGACGTGATGGTGGTGTTCTTATAGAACAGGTAGTCGCTGATGGTCTCCACGCCGTCAGGCACGGTGTAGGAGGTGCCCTTGAAGTCCCGGGGCAGGCTCACCAGAACCTTGCCGCCGCCGGCCAGCAGGGTGCCGTCCTCGGTCCGGACGATGCTGGCGCCGTCCTCGATGACATAGCCCTCAAAGGCGGGGCAGCTGACAAACGGCGTCAGACCGAAGGACAGGGTCTCGGCCTTGTAGGAGGCAGGGAAGGTCAGGGTCTTGAGGTTGGTGCAGCCCTGGAAGGCCCTCTCGCCGATGAGGGTGACGTTGTCGGGAACGATGAAGTTCACCAGCGCGGTGCAGCCCTGGAACATCTGCTTGCCGATGGTGGTCAGCTTGGGGGCCACGAAGGTGGTCAGGTTCAGGCTGTTGTAGAACGCGGAATCAAGGCCGGTGGGATCGCCCAGCACGGTGATCTCGGTGAGGCTGCTGCGGGCGAAGGCGTTGGCGCCGATGAAGGTCAGGCTCTCGGGGATCACCATCTCCTCCAGGGCGGCGCAGCCGGCGAAGCAGCTGGTGCCCACGGAGGTGACGTTGGACAGGTCGGGCAGGTGCTTCAGGCTCTTGAGGGTGAAGAACGCCGTCTTGGGCAGCTCGGTCAGGTTCTTGGACAGGGTCACGGAGGTTACAGCCGTGCAGTTGGCGAACTGGTCGCCGTTTGCGTCCATAGAGGTGACGGTGTCGGGAATGGTGATGCTGGTCAGGGTGTAGGCATTATAGAAAATACCGGCGCTGAGGCTGGTGACGCCCTCGGGAATCACCAGGTCGCCCTCCAGGGCCTCGCAGAAGTAGAAGGCCTTGACGCCCATGGAGGTCAGGCCCTTGGGCAGGACGCCGTCGTCGGTGTGGCCCAGGGTCTTCAGGTTCTCGCAGTAGTAGAAGGCGCTCTCGCCGATGGACTTGACGCCCTCGGGCAGGGACACGCTCTGCAGGTTGTCGCAGTCGTAGAAGGCCCGATAGCCGATCTCCTCCAGGGAGTCGGGGCAGATGACGTTGAAAACGTAGTCGTTGTTCTTGAAGGCGTTCTCCCCGATGACCCGGACGCCGTCGGGAATGGTGACGGTGCTCTCGGTGCCGCTGTAGCTGACCAGGGTGTCGCCCACGATGTTGAAGCTGCCGGAGCCGGTGGCCTCGGTGACGGTGACGGCCAGGTCATAGGAGGCAGTGCCGTTCTTGGCCTTGGCGGTAACGGTGGCCGTGCCGGGCTTCAGAGCGGTGAGCTTGGCATACTGGGTCAGCTCATCGCCCTCGCCGTTGGGCTCAACAGTGACCACGGACTCGTCGGAGGAGGTCCACTCCAGGTTCAGGTCGGTGGCATAGAAGGGCGCGTAGCCATACAGCCGGACATTGGTATAGGTGGTGCCGGCCAGCATGGTCACGGAGGAGGTGTTCAGCAGGAACTCGCTCATAGGCACGTCCGCGCCCACCTCGTCGGTGACGGTGACCTGGCACTGGGCCTCCACGTCGGTCCAGACGGAGGACTTGACGGTGATGGTGGCGGTGCCGGGAGCCTTGGCGGCCACGATGCCGTTCTTCACCTCGGCCACGCTGGAATCGGAGGATCTCCAAACCAGGTTCTGGTCGGTGGCGTCGTCGGGAGTCACAGTGGCGTTCAGCTGGACATAGCCCTTCTGGGGCAGGGTCACAGCGGTCTGATCCAGAGTGATCCTGGTGACGGCGTTTTCAGGCAGGGTCACGCGATAGGCACACTGGTTCATGGCGTAGTCGTAGGCCACCACATAGAAGGTGCCCTGCAGGAGCTTCTGATAGAAGTCCGTAACGTCGAAGGTGTAGGTATACTCCTCGTAAGCCCGGGGAGAGGTGCCGTCGGCCTTCAGGGCGGGGATGATGCCGTCATAGTAGTTGGAGCCGATGCTCATTTCCTTCTTGCCGTTGCTGACGTTGGTCTTCCACTGGGTGGAGTACAGGGTGGCGCCGGCCAGGCAGAAGTTATCGGCCAGGGTCACGTCCAGGTACTTCCGGCCGTCGTCGCCGGTGCGGAACTGCAGGTTCTCGCGGTCGACGATATAGGGCATTTCACCGTCGGAGGTGAAGTTGAAGGAATAGGTGTTCTTCAGGTTGTCCTGCACGTCGAAGCCGTCCACATAGGCGGTGGCGGTGTAGGTCATGCGGGTGTTGTTGGGGATCAGGTGGATGCCGGTCAGTGGGGGGAAGATCTCGCCCACATAGCCGGGCCGCACAGCGGCGGTGCTGGAGTTGTACATGGCCTTGCGGACATTGAGGCCGTCGCTGTTGAGGTACACCTCACCGGTGTCGCTGTCGGTGATGGTGACGTTGGTGGTCTTGGCCGCGCGCAGCAGACCGGCCTGCAGGTAATACAGGTTGCTGACGCCGTTGCCGCCGCCCAGGTCCACGCAGATCTTATCGGCGGAGGTGGAGGGGGTGTCGTAGCCCTCGGGGACCACGAAGGGATACATGCCCAGCTTCACCACGTACATCATGGCGTAAACACCGGCCACGTTGGTGGCGTACATCTTCACGTCCTCGCCGTTATAGATATCGGCGTCCTCGAAGATGGGGGCCTTGGTCCAGTCGCCGTAGAAGCCCAGGAAGGGCACGGACAGCGCGGGATCGTCGTTGTTGGTCAGCTCCACGAAGCCTTCCACATAGATGCCGTTGGGGAACTTGGCCAGGTACTCCCGGTCCGCATCGGACAGGCGGACGGTGACGGTGACCGTGGTCTCGCCCTTGGCGGGCACGGTGACGGTGGTGCCGCTGAGGGAGCCGCCGGAGACCTTGATGGCGCTGGTGTCGGCGGAGAGGACATAGCCCTTCTGGGCAATGTACAGCCCGTCGGAGGTGGTGCTCTCGGTCTGGACGGTGGTGCTGACGTCATAGGACAGGGCGGAGCCGGTGAGGTTCTTCACCACAAAGCTCAGCTTGTACACGCCCAGCTGGTCGGCGTCGTCGCCCAGCTCGATCTTGGTCTTGTCCTGGCCCCGGACATACAGGTAGGCGGGGGTGGTGACGGCCTCGGCCAGGTTCACCATACCGGAGCCCTGCTTGCGGGGGGAGTAAGCCACGCCGTTTTCATCATACAGGATGTCGGCGGTGCTCATCAGCAGGCGGTTCACCAGCAGCTGCTTGTCGGTATCGGAGGCGCCGGGCATCAGGGTATTCACATACTCCAGAGCAGCAGCGGACACACCCGCCAGATACGGAGACGCCATGGAGGTACCGCTCATGTAGCCGTACTGGGCAAAGGGCAGAGAGGAATAGATGCTGCCGCCGGGGGCGGTGATCTCCGGCTTCAGGGACAGGGAAGGCAGGGGGCCCCAGGAGGAGAAGTCGCTCATGGCCACGGAGCCCTTTTCGGTCTTGGAGACGGTGAGGGTCTTTTCCTGGGCGGCTTCCATCATCTGGCCGTTGGCCAGGCTGATGCACACGGTGGGGATCTTGTAGTTATCCACGGCCATGTTCAGCAGATAGCCGTCGCGGTTGTTATAGATGATGCAGCCCGCAGCGCCGGCAGAGGCGGCATTGAGCTGCTTCTGCTCGAAGGACAGGCCGCCGCGCATGACCACGGCGATCTTGCCGGTGACGTCCAGGCCCTGGTAATCGGCGGTGTCGCCGGTGTTGGGCACCATGACGTATTCATAGGTTTTGGAGCTGTCATTGCCCAGCAGCAGGGCGGTGAAGTCGTGTCCGGACACGTCCTGATAGGGGACGCGGCCCTGGGCGGTGACAAAAGCCGCCGTCTCGTTGGCGTTGACGGAGGCAACGGACAGCGCCGCGTCATAGGAGGACGAGGAGCTGATGATGCCGGTGTCGGGGTCGGACACGGAGGTGAAGTCACCCTTTGCGCCGCCCTGGGAGGAGGAATAGGAGTTACCGGCGGAGCAGTTCAGCAGGATACCGGCGGACTTCACCAGGTCGTAATACTTGGTGGTCAGGTCGCCCTCGGCCTCCCGGCCGAAGCCGCCGTTGGAGCCCAGGGACATGTTGATCACGTCCACGTCCAGCAGCAGGGCGTCGTTCAGGGCCGCCAGGATGGTATCCGTGGAGGCGCCGTTGGTGGAGTCGGAGAATACCTTGAAGATGGCCAGCTGGGCCTCGGGAGACAGACCGGCGAAGGTGACATTGCCGTCGGCGTCCACGGTCTTGCCGGCGGTGATACCGGCCACGTGGGTGCCGTGGTCATTGGCGTACTTCTCCACGGCGTCGGCGGAGGGGATCACGTCCGCGTCGGCGTCGGCATAGTCGAAGGCGAAGGGCACCTTGCCGCTCTTATACAGGTCGTCCTCGGTCAGCAACACCAGGGAGCTGGAACTGTGCTTCTGGGCATACCAGAGGGCGGCATAGCTGTAGGCGGTGACGTTGGGTCTTGCCGTCCTCCCCCTGGCTGATCTGATAGAGCAGCTTGGACAGGCTGGACTTCTGCAGCTTCTGCACGGCAGGAGCGTTGGCAAAGGCCTCGTGGTTCACATCCAGGCCGGTGTCCAGGATGCCGATGAGCATCCCCTCGCCCTGATACTGGGTGTTGTTGGAGTAGGCCGCCACTTCCGCGGCGGTCAGGGCCTGGCCCAGAGTGGCGGAGCCCATGGAATCGGTGTAGTAGGTCTGGCACAGCACCACGTCCACTACGCCGTCAAGCTTCTTGATGTCGTTGATCCTGCCGTAAGGCACCTGGGCGGCAAAGCCGCTGACCACGGAGGTGTAGCTGAAGGTGAAGGAGCTGGGAATGCCCTTGCTTTCCATGGTGTTCATCACGGAGAGCTGCAGGTTGGCGATGTCCTTCAGCTGGGCCTTGGCTGCATCCGTCTGCTGGAAGTCCAGCATGGACATACTGGCATTGGTGCGGTTGCGGACATCCAGCAGGCTGTCTGCATCCAGCTGCACAATGACCTTGACCATTTCGTCGTCTGCCGGGATCTCGGACCTGGACACCTTGCCGGAGTCCATGTTATCCTCGAAGATCGCCAGACGGTCGCTGTCTGTGAGCTCATTGGTCACATCGGTGGCCGTCAGCCCGGTCTCGGGGTCAGACGGCGTCAGTTCCGCCGCCATGGCGCTGACCGGCAGGACGCTGATGAGCATCATCAGCACCAGGACCAGGGACAGCAGCCGCTGCGGCATTCTCGTCTTTTTCATTGATCGACTTCCTTCCTGTTTTTTTCGTTCCGCTCCCCTGCTGTGTTGAGGCGCTTTCCGATTGCATAATTATACTTCCTTTCTCCTGCAAAAGCAAGGAATTTCTTCCAAAAACAAGGATTTTTTCAGGAAACGTTTCCGGTGTTTCCGCCGGGTGGACGGCCGGTTGGTGCTTTTTTCCGATGCTTCGGTATCACATCACCGTGATAAACGACCCATTGTTTTTTTTACTTATCTCACGAACAGTTTCCTGGCTCTGCGTCCGTGTTGGACAAATCCGCCAAAATGTCAGCCGCCCCTTTTCCGCCCCGCTGATTCCGTCCACAATACACGCACATTTGTGTTTGTTCGTGCCGGGTGGACGGCAGCGGAAAAAGCCTGGAAATATCTTCCATGAATATTGCGTATATTTTTCAGCATTCTTCCAATATTTCCACTTTACAGGGCCGTTTTGATCAAATGCTTCGGCGCGGCGTATCCACAAAAGAGCGCAAAAAGCCGCCGCTCCCGCGGGAGCGGCGGCAG
>ERZ1673730.1842-NODE-1842-length-12700-cov-6.816212_pt1 | contig 12700 bp, 10 predicted proteins | sample MGYA00580200_ERZ1673730 | MGnify/ENA primary metagenome ERZ1673730 (study PRJEB41218, sample SAMN15661761) | gut metagenome | host: Homo sapiens | place: Canada: London | collected 2015-08-20/2019-03-30 | study: EMG produced TPA metagenomics assembly of...
AGGAGCGTCCCAAAACTAGCCTTTAGGGCTTGTGTGCTCTTGTCAACTGATGGTACCAACATCACTTTAATAAGGAGAAGCGACAATGAGCAGACTTGACATCATGACGCCCAGTCGTTCCCAGACCGTCATTGACGGCCTTTACAGGGACGTTGAAAGGCGTATTGCTTCCAGCCCTCCGGGCCTTTGCCCAGTCGACCTCGCCCTCAGCTTTCTCAGGCTGTGCCATGCGCAGACCTGCGGCAAGTGCGTACCCTGCCGCATAGGCCTGGGTCAGCTTGCCACCCTTCTGGAGCAGGTCCTCAACGGGGAAGCTACCATGGAGACCCTATCCATAATCGAGCGCACCGCCAGGGTAATATATAACTCTGCGGACTGCGCCATCGGCCGCGACGCCGCCCGCCTTGTATCCGACGGGCTCGCTGGCTTCCGGGACGACTATGAGGAGCACATACTGCATCACCGCTGCCTCGGCGGTATGCAGAACCCCGTGCCCTGCGTGGCTCTCTGCCCCGCCGGTGTGGATATACCAGGCTATGTGGCTCTTGTCAAAAACCGCCGCTATGCGGATGCAGTCAAGCTTATCCGCAAGGACAATCCCTTCCCCTCCGCCTGCGCTTACATATGCGAGCATCCCTGCGAGGCCCGCTGCCGCCGCCGCATGATAGACGATGCGATAAACATTCGCGGCCTTAAGCGTTACGCCGTAGATCACGCCGGCGACGTGCCCAACCCCTCCAATGCCCAGCCCACCGGCAAGACCGTAGCCGTTATAGGCGGCGGCCCCGGCGGACTTTCCGCGGCATACTACCTCTCCCTCATGGGCCATAAAGTGACCGTATTCGAGCAGAGATCAAAGCTGGGCGGCATGCTGCGCTACGGCATCCCCTCCTATCGCTTCCCAAGGGAGATACTGGATAAGGAGATCGAATCCATACTCTCTACCGGCATAGAAGTAAAGACCGGCATAACCGTCGGAAGCGACGTGAGCTTCGACGAGCTTAAGAACAAATATGACGCACTGTATATAGCCATAGGCGCCCACACCGACAAAAAGACCGGCATAGAGGGCGAAAACAGCGAGGGCGTGATGAGCGCCGTCGAGATGCTCCGCGCCATAGGCGACGACAGCCTGCCCGACTTTACCGGCAAGGAGATAGTCGTGATAGGCGGCGGCAACGTGGCAATGGACGTTTGCAGAAGCTCCGTCCGCCTCGGCGCAAGGAAGGTATCCTGCGTATACCGCCGCCGTCAGGCCGACATGACCGCGCTCCCCGAAGAGGTCGAGGGCGCCATAGCCGAGGGCGTAGAGCTCGTTACCCTTGCCGCCCCCGTCCGCATAGAGGCAGACGAAAACGGCCGCGCTACAGCCCTCTGGGCACAGCCCCAGATAATAGGCACTATAGACGCCGCCGGCCGGCCCCGCCCGGAAAAGGCAGCCCGCGATGAGATACGCATACCCGCCGACATAATCATTGTAGCCATAGGTCAGGGCATAGAGACCCACGGCTTTGAGCAGAGCAAGATATCCATAAAACGCGGCACCTTCATCGCCGAGGCCAGCGGTCAGATAGACAACATGGACGGCGTATTCGCCGGCGGCGACTGTGTCACCGGCCCCGCAACCGTTATCCGCGCCATAGCCGCAGGCAAGGTAGCCGCGGCGAATATAGACGAGTATCTGGGCTTTCATCACGAGATCAGCGTCGATGTCGTCGTGCCCGATCCCCAGCTCTCCAGCAACCCGCCTCACGGCCGCATCAACACCACAGAGCGCCAGGCCTGTGAGCGCAAGAACGACTTTACCTGCATCGAGTGCGGCATGACCGATGAGGAGGCCAACGCCGAGTCGTCCCGCTGCCTGAGGTGCGACCACTTCGGCTACGGAATATTCAGGGGAGGGAGGAAGAGCACATGGTAAACCTCAAGATAGACAACATACCGGTATCCGTGCCGGAGGGGACCACCATACTGGAGGCCGCCCGTTCCGTAAACATCGAGATACCCACGCTTTGCTACCTCAAGGGAATGAACGAGATAGCGGCCTGCCGTATATGCTGCGTGGAGCTTGTCGGTCACGACAGGCTGATCCCCGCCTGCGACAACGTAGTAGCGGATGGGATGGAGGTGCTCACCAACAGCCACAAGGTGCGCGAGGCGCGCCGCTCCAATCTGCGCCTGCTGCTGTCCCATCACGACGTGAGCTGCACCAACTGCACAAGAAGCGGCAACTGCACCCTCCAGTCGCTCGCCAACGACTTCAATATGCGCGGCGTGCATTACCCGAAGAAGCTCCTCATAGACAAGGCCGACATCACCGCGCCGCTCATAAGGGAGAACAACAAGTGCGTAATGTGTATGCGCTGCATACAGATCTGCGAAAAGGTGCAGACCGTGAATATATGGGATCTGCTCGGCACCGGCTCGCGGGCGATGGTTGACGTATCCCGCAACCGCAGGATAAAGGATACCGAGTGTACCTACTGCGGCCAGTGCATAACCCACTGCCCCACCGCCGCCATAAGGGAGCGCGACGACACCGGAAGGGTATACGACGCAATAGACGACGAGAATATCGTTACCGTAGTTCAGGTGGCTCCCGCGGTGCGCGCCGCATGGGCAGAGCGTTACGGCCTCGATGCCGAGTTCGCCACCCCCAGGCGCATGGCTGCGGCCCTCCGCCGCATGGGCTTTGACTATGTGTTCGATACCGACTTCACCGCCGACCTCACCATAATGGAAGAAGGCAGTGAATTTATAGAGCGCTTTACCCATAAGGATCAGCACAAGTGGCCCATGTTTACCTCCTGCTGCCCGGGCTGGGTGCGCTTTTTGAAGTCCCAGTACCCCGAGCTTACGGATAACCTTTCCACCGCCAAATCCCCTCAGCAGATGTTCGGCGCCATTGCGAAGAGCTACTTTGCCGAGAAGATAGGCGTGAACCCCCACAAGATATTCGTGGTATCCGTGATGCCCTGCGTATCCAAGAAGAGCGAGTGCGCCCTGCCCACCATGAAGGACGCCTGCGGCGATCCCGACGTGGATGTGGTCATCACCACCCGCGAGCTGAATATCATGATGCGCGCCAACCACATCAACCCCGTGTTCCTGCCCGAGGAGGACTTCGACAGTCCGTTGGGTACCGGCACCGGAGCCGCCGTCATATTCGGCGCTACCGGCGGCGTTATGGACGCGGCGCTGCGCTCCGCATACTACCTCATCACCGGCAAAAATCCTGATCCCGACGCCTTCAAATCCGTCCGAGGCATGGACGGCTGGAAGGAATCCGTATTCGAGATACCCGGCGCGGGCGAGGTGCGGGTAGCCGTGGCCAGCGGCCTCGGCAATGCGCGCAAGCTTATTCAGGCTATCAAGCGGGGCGAGGTGCATTACGACTTCGTCGAGATAATGGCCTGCCCCGGCGGCTGCGCTGGCGGCGGCGGACAGCCCATCGTAGACGGCTGCGAGCTGGCGGATGAGCGCGGCAGCATCCTTTGGAGGCTGGACGCCAAGGATAAGCTCCGCTTCTCCCACGAGAACCCCGACGTGCTGGCGCTGTATAAGGAATATCTCACGGCTCCGCTGGGCGAAAAATCCCATCACCTGCTGCACACCGACCATCACGGCTGGGATATGCCCACCGTAGTAAAGAATTAGTGCATATAAAAGGCTCCGCTCTGCGGGGCCTTTTGTCATTTTTTGAAGGTGATTACCGGGGTGACGGCGACGGGATCTACTCGGCTTTTTCCTGCTTGCCGGATCCCTCGCTTATCTCCCCTCCCTTGTAATAGCACTTAATTATAAAATAGAGGAATAAAGCCGCCGTTACGCATATCACCTTTAATATTCCGTAATGCCACAGAGCATCGGAAATAAAAAGATAACTCGTTTGTAACTTCACAACAAGCAGGTACATCACTGATGCGATGGACAGCTCTATCATCAGGGTAAGAAAAGTGTACAGTGCATATTTCCTGTTTTCCATCTTCAATCCCTCCTTCCAATTATATTTATATTTTAAAAGAAACTAAATACATCTGTCAATTGATGGTATAATGTACCCGTCATCAATCAGCACGAAAGGCGTGTTTTTATGGATAACAAGCATAACGATAGGCGGATATTCGACCTTGCGATGCACACATGGCTGCGCTATGCCCTCGTATTCCTCAAGTGGCTGCTTTTGGCGGCCGTCATAGGCATGGCGCTGGGCTTCATAAGCACCGCATTCCACTACTCCGTGGATTTTGCGCAGGAGCTGCGGCTTGCATACCCCTGGCTCCTCTGCCTGCTGCCCGCAGGCGGCCTTATCATAGTATTCATTTACCGCGCCTGCGGCGTGAAGGACGACCGGGGCGCCAATGCCGTCCTTGAGGCCACAATAAACGGCGAGCCGGTTAAAAAGCGCGTGGCCCCGCTGATATTCACAGGCACGGTGCTTACCCATCTCTTCGGGGGCAGCGCGGGGCGCGAGGGCGCGGCGCTGCAGCTGGGCGGCAGCATAGCAGGGCTTTTCGGCGGCGTTTTTCACATAAAGCCGGGAGATGGCAGGGTGCTTACCATATGCGGCATGAGCGCCGCCTTCTCGGCTCTTTTCGGCACGCCCATCACCGCGGCTGTTTTCGCCGTGAGCGTAGCCAGCGCGGGCGCGGTTCAGTACGCGGCGCTTTTCCCCTCCGTGGTCAGCGCCTTTGCGGGCTTCCTCGTGTCCTCCACCCTGGGCGTGCCGCCCACCCGCTTTGAGCTGCTGGGCATACCCGCGCTGGAAGCCGCCCCCGTTTTACAGGTGCTTGCCCTGTCAGTACTGGCAGGCTGGCTTTCCCTCATATTCTGCAAGGCCATAGGCGGCGTGCATCGCCTTGCGGGCAGGGTAGAAAGCCCCTATTTGCGCCTGTTTTTAGGCGGCTGCACAGTCGCCGCCGCCTCGCTGCTGCTGGGCACACGGGACTATTGCGGCGCAGGAATGGACGTCATCGCCCGCGCGCTTTCGGGCAGGGCATAGCCCGCGGCGTTCATATTGAAGCTCCTCCTTACCGCCGTCACCATGGGCGCGGGCTTCAAGGGCGGCGAGATAGTCCCCTCCTTCTTCGTCGGGGCCACCTTTGGCTGCACTGCCGGCGCGCTCCTTGGCCTCGATCCCGCATTCGGCGCCGCTATGGGGCTGACCGCGCTGTTCTGCGGCGTGACCAACTGCCCCATCACAGCCATATTGCTTTCCGTGGAGCTTTTCGGCGGCGGTGCGCTCCCCTTCTTCGCCCTCGCCTGCGCCGCAAGCTACCTGCTTTCAGGATACAGCAGCCTTTACGGCTCCCAGCGCATAGTGCTGGACAAGTGGCATATAGGCGAATAAGGGACAAAGCTCAAAAAAGCGGCTTAAAAGCCGCTTTTTTTGTTAACCGCACACTATTGCTTCTTTTTGCAAAGGTATCCCTGATACATGAATATCCCCCCGGCGGCAATGGCGGCGGCTGTTATGAATATCACCGCCTTCATCGGCATTTTTCCGGCGTAATCCATAGCGTTGGTCAAAAAATGCCCAAAGGCATTGTGTTCCATTACCTGCATCACCGGCAGCAGCAAAAGCTCCAGCGCAAGCATTATCAGTCCCGCGACCGCCGTTATAAAGCCTGTGCGTATGCGTTTTTCCGCAGCGTTCAGCCGGGCTATGGCGGCTATGCTCTCCTTTTCTCCAGCCGCAGCGGGTATGCTCTCAGCCCCCTTCAAAAGCTCGTCTGTGGATATGCCGAAAAGCTCGCTCAATGCGATTATCTTGGATATTTCCGGCGCCGCGTCGTTCAGCTCCCATTTTGATACCGACTGGCGGGAAACGTCGAGCTGCTCCGCCAGCTGCTCCTGCGAAAGGCCCGCCGCCTTTCGAAGCTGTTGTATCCTTTCGCCTACTGTCATTTCTTTCATAAGCACGGGTACTCCTTTTTGGTTTTCTTGTGCATAGCATACACCAGGAGGCGGCTATCGCGCCACCAATTATCCTTGGAAAAAGCGCAACCGGAGGTTGCGGGGGCTTGCCGCCCGCCGCTTCCTTAAAAAAAGTGCCCCGGCAATTTCACCGGGGCCGTATTATTATTCGGCTTTATTCGCCCTTGCTCTCTGATACGGTGAGGTTCTCGCCGTCGTAATCCACGGTGAACACCGTGTCGGGGGCGGGGTCGCCTTCGATTATCTTGCGGGCAAGCAGCGTCTCAAGCTTGCTGGAAAGCAGCCGCTTCAGGGGCCTTGCGCCGTACTGAGGATCGTAGCCGGTCTCCGCAAGGTAGTTCTTCGCCCTGTCGGTAAGCTTCACATCCAGCCTGCGCTCCTTGAGCCTCTTGCGTATATCCTCCAGCATGAGGTCGGTGATCTTGAAGATCTCCTCCTTGTCCAGGGGCTTATAGAACACTATGTCGTCTATCCTGTTGAGGAATTCCGGCCTGAAGCTCTGCTTGAGCAGCAGGTTCACCTGGGCGCGTGCCTCCTCGGTTATCCTGCCGTCCTTTATGCCCTCCAGTATGTAGCTGGAGCCCAGATTGCTGGTCATGACGATGACGGTATTCTTGAAGTCCACGGTGCGGCCCTGAGAATCCGTTATGCGCCCGTCGTCCAGCACCTGAAGCAGTACGTTGAACACGTCGGGATGGGCCTTCTCCACCTCGTCGAACAGCACGACGCAGTAGGGATGGCGGCGCACGGCCTCCGTAAGCTGGCCGCCCTCGTCATAGCCCACATAGCCCGGAGGAGCGCCTATCAGGCGGGACACGGAGTGCTTCTCCATGTATTCGCTCATATCTATGCGCACCATGTTGGATTCGTCGTCAAACAGGGCTTCCGCCAGAGCCTTGGCAAGCTCGGTCTTGCCTACGCCGGTAGGCCCTAAGAACAGGAAGGAGCCGATAGGCTTGTTGGGGTCCTTCAGCCCTGCGCGGGTGCGCAGTATAGCGTCGCAGACGGTCTGCACCGCCTCGTCCTGGCCTATGACCCGCTTATGCAGTATGCTGTCCAGGTGCAGCAGCTTCTCCCGCTCGCCCTCCATCAGCTTGGCGACCGGTATACCGGTCCAACGGCCCACTATCTTGGCTATCTCCTCCTCGGTGATGCGGTCACGAAGCAGGCCGTCCGCTTTGCCCTTCTCCATGTCCGCCTCCGCCTTGGCCAGCTCTTCCTTCAGCTTGGGCAGCTTGCCGTACTTCAGCTCTGCGGCCTTGTTGAGGTCGTAGCTCCGCTCGGCCTGCTGCATATCGGCGTTAAGCTGCTCTATCTCGGTGCGGAGGGACTGAACCTTCTTTATGGCGTCCTTCTCGTTTTCCCACTTTGCCTTGAGCCCCGCGAACTCCTCGCGCTCGTGAGCCAGCTCCTTGCGGATATCCTCAAGGTGCTGCTGGGATATCTTGTCGCTTTCCTTGTTAAGGGCGGCTTCCTCTATCTCCAGCTGCATTATGTGCCGGCGCTTCTCGTCAAGCTCGGTGGGCATACTGTCCATCTCGGTGCGCACCATCGCGCAGGCCTCGTCCACAAGGTCGATAGCCTTATCCGGCAGGAACCTGTCGCTTATGTACCTGTGGGAAAGCGTTGCGGCGGCTATCAGGGCGCTGTCCTGTATCTTTACGCCGTGGAACACCTCGTAGCGCTCCTTCAGGCCCCTCAGTATGCTTATGGTGTCCTCTACCGTGGGCTCGTCTACCATCACGGGCTGGAACCTTCTGGAAAGGGCGGGGTCCTTTTCGATGTACTTGCGGTACTCGTCCAGTGTGGTCGCGCCTATGCAGTGCAGCTCGCCTCTGGCAAGCATGGGCTTTAAGAGGTTGCCCGCGTCCATGCTGCCCTCGGTGCGTCCGGCTCCTACTATATTGTGCAGCTCATCTATGAACAGTATTATCCTGCCCTCGCTGCGCTTTACTTCATTAAGAACGGCCTTAAGCCTTTCCTCGAATTCGCCCCGGAACTTTGCGCCCGCAATAAGCGCACCCATGTCAAGGGAGAATATCTTGCGATCCTTCAGGTTTGCCGGCACATCGCCGGATACTATCCGCTGGGCAAGCCCCTCGGCTATTGCCGTCTTGCCTACGCCCGGCTCGCCTATGAGCACAGGGTTATTCTTGGTCTTTCTTGAAAGTATGCGGATGACGTTGCGTACTTCCTCGTCACGCCCTATAACAGGGTCAAGCTTCTGCTTCCTTGCAAGCTCTACAAGATCCTGAGCGTACTTGCCAAGTGCGTCGTAGGTGTCCTCCGGGCTGTCGGTTGTCACCCTTGCGCCGCCCCGAACGTCGTTGAGCACCTTCAAAAACTCGTCCCGGGTGATGCCAAAGGTTTTAAACATCTCCTTCATGGCGCCGTTAGGCGCTTCCAGCATGCCTAAAAACAGATGCTCTACCGAGATATACTCGTCCTTCATGTGCTTGGCCTGATCCTCCGCCGCGTTGAGTGCGCGATCCAGCTCAGGGGTTATGTACACCTTTTCCGCCTCCCGGCTGCCCGTCACCTTAGGCAGCTTGCTTATTTCCCTGTCCAGGGCCGCGTCAAAGGCGTCCTTATCCTTGCCCATTCTGGTGATGAGCTCGGCTATGAGCTTCTGGTCGAGCAGCGCCTTCATAAGGTGCTGCTGATCCACCTGCTGGTTGGTGTTGCGGCTGGCGATGGACTGGGCATCCTGCACCGCCGCAATAGATTTCTGCGTTAACCTGTTAATATCCATATAAAATCCTCCTCGGACCGATGATTTCGTAAGTAGTATGTGCCATGAATCTCATTAGCACTCTCACCTTTCGAGTGCTAATTGTAATATAAGACCTTGTACATATCATCATAATAATTTGAAATAATTGTGAAGTGGAAAAAAAACCTGAGCTGTTGTATAATAACAGAAAAACTTACGGAGGACGCCCCAATGAAGATCAGAGATATATCGGAGCCTGCAAGCTTTTTTAAGGCCGTAAACACCTGCGCCGGCAGGGTGGAGCTCATGACCGCCGAGGGCGACTGCCTCAACCTCAAGTCCCGCCTGTGCCAGTACATAGCGCTCACCCAGATGTTCGAGGACAAGCGGGTGGAAGGCATAGAGCTTGTACTGAGTGAGCCCTGCGACCTCAACAAGCTTCTGCCCTACATAGACGCGGAGGAATAACGCTGCAAACGCAAAGGGCTTCCTTTAAATTGGGAAGCCTTTTTTCTTTACTTCATTTCCTCTATGTGCTCCTTCGCGTAGGCGATGAACCTTGCGGCCGCAGGGGATACCATATCCTTCCTTGTAACGCCAATACCTATATCCACATACTGCTCAGGGTCCAGGGGCATGACCCTCACCTCGCCGCCCGGCTCCAGCGAGTCCACGATGAGCTGGTTCATTATGGCTATCCCCAGCCCCGCCTTCACCATCGCCATGGCGGCAAGGCCATCCGGGCAGCCGAAGCGTATGTCAGGGGTTATGCCCATCTGGGCGATCATTCGGGAGTTGTCCGTCTCCTCTGCGGGGCGTATGGCAACGAAGGGATAGTTGCCTACAGCCGAGAGCGGAAAGGCCGCGCCGCCGGAGAGAGGGCTGCTCTTTGGCAGCACCGCCACCAGCTGATCGTCCTTTATATGCAGCCAGTCGAAGTCGCCCTCGCGGCGGCTCATTACGCAGAAATCCGCCCTGTGCTCGCTCAGCGCCGCCGCAAGCTCGCTGCTGGTTCCCTCCAAAGTGCTTATCTCTACCATCGGGTACTTCCGCGAAAAGCCGGCGATCAAGTGGGCAAGCCAGCCGTAGCAGGCCTCGTAGGTATTGCCTATGGTGAGCTTGCCTATCTCTATGCCGCGTATGGAGGCCGCCTGCTGCACGCAGCGCCGCCCCATGTATACGAAATCGCGTATGAGGGGAAGCATATTTTTGCAGTTTTCGGTAGGGGCGACGCCGCCTCTGTTCCTTATCAGAAGCGGAAAGCCCATCTCATCCTCCAGCGCCGCCATCATACGGCTTATTCCGGAGGGGGTATAGCCGAGGCTCTCCGCTGCGGCGGTGAGCGAGCCCAGCTCCAGCGCCGCTATCAGCGCCCTGCATTTTTCCGTATCCATATTAAGCCCTTTCTTTGACTTTTTATCAATGCTGCCATGATATATCCTCGTTTTACTCAAATATATAACAGTAATATAATGATGTCAAACAAAGAAAACGACAAAATGTCAGGAAAGGACAGAAACAATGGAAAGCATCAGCGCAAGGGCAAGGATAGGCTGCCGGGTAAACCCTGCGGAGTTCCTTCTCGCGGGCGTTATAGTTGCGCGCAGCACCTCTCTGCTGCTGTCCAAGGCACTCCTCACCACTATGAGCCCGCTGAACATACTCTCCGTGCGCTTCTGCCTTGCCTTCGTGATACTCTGCGCCATATTCTTCAATCGGATGAAGCGGATGGACCTCAGGACGCTGCTCATGGGCATGGCAATAGGCGGCGCCTTCTCCGCGATGATGGCGGCGGAGCTTTTCGCCCTCAAGCACACCCTCGCCTCCACCACCTCCTTTCTCGAAAATACCGCAATAGTCATAGTGCCGCTGATGGAGGCGCTGCTGCATAGGAAGCTGCCCTGCAAAAAGGCCCTGCTCTGCGCCGGGCTTACCTTAATAGGCGTCGGCGCCCTCACCCTGCGCTCCGGCAGGTTCAGCTTCGGCCTCGGCGAAGGGCTCTGCATACTCTCTGCCATGCTTTACGCCTTGGCGATAATACTCACTGACAGGCTTTCCAAAAAGGGCGACCCCATGCTCATAGGCATAGCGCAGGTCGGCTTCATCGGCCTGTTCACCACCATAGCCTCCTTTATATTTGAAACCCCGAAGCTGCCCTCCTGCGCCTCTGAGTGGCTGCCGATATTGGGGCTTGCGCTGGTTTGCAGCTGCTTCGGTTTCACCCTTCAGCCCGTGGCACAGCGCAGGATACCCTCCGAGAGGGCGAGCCAGTTCTGCGCCCTCAACCCCCTTTCCACCGCCGCAATGAGTGCCGTTCTCCTGCATGAGAAAATGGGCGTCATGGGCGCGGTAGGCGCCGCGTTGATACTGGGCAGCATAATGCTGGAGAGCGTCCGCAGCGCAAAGTCAAAGAAAGCGTAAGCACCGTCGTCATTCTTCCCCCTAAAGACGAAAGGATAAGCAAAGCCCCCGCGTTCGCGGGGGCTTTGTCGTGCCGTTATCTTTTTATATTGCCCCAAAGAAATGCAGTATGCTCTGCCATATCGTCATATCGCCGGTCTTGGGGGGTATTACCACCACGGGGACGGGAGCAGGGGTAACCGGGGAATGCCAGTGGTTTTCGCCGCCGGTGGTGCCGCCGTTATAGGGGAGCGCAGTGCCGGGCAGGGCTGCCCATTCTTTGGCATTCAGTGTGAAAGTCTTCTTATCCAGCTCGTGGTCATCGACAACCAGGACAGCTTTATTGGGAACAACATCATCCTTGGGAGTCCAAGGGGTCAGGCTCCAGGCTTCATCTGCACCCTTGGTAGGTATACAACAGGTCACGAATGGATAATTCGTGTTTGCGTACAAGATGCCTTTATTCAGAGTGGCAGTGGTCAGCAGAGTTTCGTCGCTGAACAGCTTCACCTGTACGCTTTCTGCAAATGTAATGTCCTTCAGATCAATGGATACGGCATTCTTCAGAGTGCCGTTATCATGCGTAATAACGGCGCGCTCGATGCTGCCGCTATAGGGAAACGCAGTGCCGGGCAGGTCTGCCCATTCTTTGGCATCCAGTGTGAACTCCTTCCAATCCTCCTCGTGGCCATCGACAACTAGGACAGCTTTATTGGGAACAACATCATCCTTGGGAGTCCATTCAGTCAGTTTCCAGTACTCGTCAGCCTCCCCAGTTGTAATGCAGCAGGTCAGGAAAGGATAGCTGCCAGCCCCCAATTTCTGCAAGGTGGCAGTGGTCAGCAGAGTTTCGTCGCTGAACAGCTTCACCTGTACGCTTTTTTCAAATGTAATGTCCTTCAGATCAATGGATACGGCATTCTTCAGATCGCCTTTCTTATGCGTAATAACGGCGCGCTCGATGCTGCCGCTATAGGGAAACGCAGTGCCGGGCAAGGCTGCCCATTCTTCGGCATTCAGTGTGAAAGTCTTTTCATCCAGCTTGTGGTCATCGACAAACAGGACAGCCCTGTTGGGGACAACATCATCTTTGGGAGTCCAAGGGGTCAGGCTCCAGGCCTCATCTTCACCCACGGTAGGTATACAACAGGTCACGAATTGATAATACGTGTTTGCTTTCAAGATGTCTTCATTCACATTCAGAGTGGCAGTGGTCAGCAGAGTTTTGTCGCTGAACAGCTCCACCTTTACGCTTTTTTCAAATTTAATGTCCTCCAGCTCAATGGATACGGCATTCTGCGTAATACAGGCCCTGTTGATGCTGCCTTTGCCATTTGCCGATGCGATTCCGGGCAGGGCGCAGACCATGATCAGAGCCAACATCATTGCAAGTGATCTTTTCATTTTTTTCCCTTCTTTCAAAATTACTTTAATTTGACATTCAGTGAATGTCATTATTGCTTCAATTATAGCATACCCTTTTGATATTGACAATCACTGAATGTCAAAAGGAGAAAAAAATGTTCATAAATAAATCTCAGGACGGCTCGAATAATCTATGCGGAAGGAATGTCGCGGCTCTGAGGAAGGGACTGAAGCTGTCGCAGCGGCAGCTTGCGGACAGGCTGCAGGTATGCGGACTGGATATAG
>ERZ1673730.1855-NODE-1855-length-12645-cov-13.076330_pt1 | contig 12645 bp, 8 predicted proteins | sample MGYA00580200_ERZ1673730 | MGnify/ENA primary metagenome ERZ1673730 (study PRJEB41218, sample SAMN15661761) | gut metagenome | host: Homo sapiens | place: Canada: London | collected 2015-08-20/2019-03-30 | study: EMG produced TPA metagenomics assembly of...
CAGGCATCAAATAAGTGAAGAAGCCCATCCTGCCGGATGGGCTTTTTTGCGTCTGCAGGGAGTGAAAACTGCCGGATGCAGCGTACCATTTTATCCAGCCCATCATGTTGCAACCGGTGTGCAGGCCTGAGAAGCGCAGCGCACCTGGCTCTCCCGGCAGCACATTGCCTGTTATCCGTGCGCGGGATTGAGTAACAGGTACTGTCGCTCAGGATCGCGGACCTCTGTACATCCCATCACGTTAAACCCCATCTTCTTATAGAACCCAGATGTCAGCTTGTTAACAGGCACGACTAATCTTACATATGGATTTTGTGAGGGGTAGAGCAGTAAAGATATTGAGAGATGATCGGTTGGAAAGTATCAGAAACTATAAAAGCAAAAACCCGCCTCTAGGACGGGTTCTTTGAATAGTGGTGCCGGACTCGGAATCATATCTACGCTTAACGTTCTGTTTCTCTTTGGTTTCATTGAAAAAAGTCAGAAACAGCGCCCCCACTTAAGCCCCCATAAAAAATGGCTTTATTTTTTTGATGGTTATCACAAAAAATCGGTATTTAGCGAATGGGGGCTTCGTTATGTGTGGAGTCAGGTCCACACATAGCGGCTTGAGGTCCACATATAGTGGATGGAACTCCACACATAGCGGTTTAAGGTCCACATATAACGAATCAGACTCCACACATAACGCCCGCAACTCCACATACAGCAGGTGCTAAAAATCCACATTTTGGATCGAGTTTTTTGAGATAATTCATCGTGACGATTTTTATAACCACACTGATTTAAATGATTTTTTTTGTTATTTTTTGAGATGCTGCCAGACGTCAGTTGAGATAACTAAACATCATGGCTCAATTTAATCACTTTGAACTCGGGCTTTTGAACCCTGACTTTGACTCCCCGCTGGTCGACGCGCTGACAGAGCTGGAGATACTCCGGCATTTGCGGCTGGAAACGGATGTTCACCCTATCCTGTTTGTGCAGTTGCAGGCTGTTTTCCACACGTCAATATAATTTATGCCAGCATTTATCCAATTGCGGTGCTGGCATAAACTAAGTTCAGTAGAACAACGGTCAGTTTGCTCCTGTGGTACTATTTCTATGTGAATTATAGTAATTAACAAATGAACGAGCGTTGATGATTTCCCACCAACCGTAAACGGTCATTGAAAGCAATAAGAGAGAAACCACGGAACCAAGACCTGAACCAATAGCGTTTAATAACATGAAAAACGTTATTTCGGAATGACCAATAGCGTTATATATAACGTTTATATCGTTTGCTACCCACTTAGTACAAAGTAGAAATGCAATAGTAAAGAATATATCAATAACAAGTAATGAAGATTTTGCCAGCCATCCGGTCTGAGAAGTAATTTCAACTGCCCTATCGTCAGTAAATTGCACAACTGTCTGAATGCGGTTAACACTTTTGTACATCCAGATGGTTGCCAATGGATAGCAAGTATTCATCATTAAAATAATTTCATGATATTTGGCATAACGGTGTCGTGTTGCGAGAGCGAAATAATATTCAACAAGCCGAGGATCGTGGTTTGGCTGAGAAAATATGAGTAGAAATTTCTCCAGTGCTTCGTTTTCTGATTTTTTGTTAAAAAAGTTAGATGAAATTAATGACAACAATGTATTGATGAGTTCACCCATATAACCTCCATGTATATATTAAATATCAAATGATGTTCTGGACCTGTCATACAATTTCAGTGCTACGGCTATATAGTCTGTAGTCAGGTTATGTTAACACAGTCTGGCTACCGGATAACCAGCAGATGCGGTATGATAAAGCCGAACATTTTTCAGCCAGAGGAACCTCTATGCCTTTGCAAGTAAAAGATATTATAGATCTGCAAACCCTTGTCGAGTCGGAACAGGTAGAGTTCAAGCTGGCAGGGGGGAAAGACGGCAAAGGCGAGTTACCGAAAGACTTCTGGCCCACCTATTCGGCAATGGCGAATGGTCGGGGCGGCTGGGTGGTTCTGGGCGTAAAAGAGCAGGCTGGCAAGTTCACGCCTGTTGGCGTTGTCGATCCTGAAAAGATAAAAACCGACCTGTTTAATCAGCTAAACGATCGCGATCGGGTTAGTGCAAATGTGCTGCGATCTGAAAACGATGTGCAGCAGGTTTCTTTGCAGGGAAAGGAGGTTCTGGCTATCCATATCCCGCAGGCGACGCGTAAACAGAAGCCGGTTCACTTGAAAAAATCCCCATTAGGAAATACTTACCAACGCCTGCACGAAGGCGATCGCCTTTGTGATGATATGACCGTTAAGCGGATGCTTGCAGAGCAGATCCACGACAGTCGCGATAATGAAGTTCTCTCTGAACACTACACCTTTCAGGACGATATCGATCTGGACAGCCTGAAAGTGTATCGCAATCTGCTTTCGGCAAATAACCCACAACATCCCTATCTGGCCTGTGAGCCGTTTGAACTGTTTAAAATGGTTGGTGGATGGCGTAAAGACAGAGAAACCGGGAAAGAAGGGATTACGCTGGCTGGCGTTCTCATGTTTGGCAAATGGGATGCAATTATTGCCGCAGCGCCTAACTACATGGTGGATTATCAGGAACGCCCCGAGGCTAAAACTGAGCTGCGCTGGGTGGATCGGGTATGTCCGGATGGTACATGGTCAGGAAACCTGTTTGATTTTTATCGCAAGGTATATCAAAAGCTGGTCGCCGATTTGAAAGTCCCGTTTACGCTTGAAGAGGGTCAGCGCAGAACGGATACGCCAGTACATATCGCACTGCGTGAAGCGTTGGTTAACACGTTGGTTCACGCTGATTTCACCGACCGTGTATCTATTTTGATCGTTAAGCGTCCAGACATGTTTGGATTTCGCAATCCCGGCTTGATGCGCCTGCCGTTGGAAGATGTGATCGCGGGTGGTGTCAGCGATTGTCGCAACAGGTTACTGCACCAGATGTTCTTGCTGATTGGTTTGGGTGAACGTGCTGGCTCAGGAATGCCGAAGATTTTCAGCGGCTGGCGAACGACCAACTGGCGCATGCCGAGACTGAGAGAAAATCCCTTGCCAGCGCAGACAATACTGGAACTACCCACCGCCAGCTTGATCCCACAACATGTTCTGGATGATTTGCATCAGCGGTTTGGTGAAGCTTTCGATCAGCTTGATGATTTTGAACAGGTGATTGTTGCAACAGCGGCTATTGAAGGCTGGGTCAACCATGAACGCGCCTGTCAGTTAACAACCCGGCACTCCCGCGAAGTTACGCTGACGCTTCCCCGGCTGGAGAGTAAAGGTTTTCTGGTTGCTGGGGGTGAACAGAAAAGTAAATATTATACCTTGCCCGGCGTATCGGTTATGACACCGGATGAGGTTTTCTCGTTAGGTGCAGTTGTGAGCTCCACACATAACGAGGGGAGCTCCACATATAACGAGTCGAGGTCCACACATAACGAAGAGAGCTCCACATATAACGAGCCGGGGTCCACACATAACGAAGAGAGTTCCACATATACCGCTGAGGACGATCGACCTGCGTCCCGGGATGAGTATGGCCGTTTGCTCAATCGCTTTATCGACAGACCCTATATTGATGATGTTGAAAATCTCACCGAGGCTTTCCGGGATTCGTTGTTTGCTCTGGCTACCGTTCCACGTGAAAGGTTGCGTCTGGGAGATAAAGAGCTGATGAAGAGTGTGATCCTGAAAGTATGTCAGGGGCAGTATATTTCCGTTGCTGCGCTGGGGCAGATCCTTAGCCGTAACCCTAATGCGCTGCGTCAGCAGTACTTAAAACCGCTGGTGGAGCAAGGAGAACTGAAGCTGGCGTTTCCGCAGTATAAGAATGACCCGAAGCAGGGGTATAGTGCTGTTTAATGCTATATCTGGTCCATATCATTCGTGCGATTTTCAATAAACGTGCGCCTCGTGTCGTTTGGTTTGAACGCACATCGTAAGGAAATAATATGTCGATAAGATGGGAAAGCATCAGGACGTTCAACAATTCTCAAAATAATGCTTTTGAAGAACTGATTTGTCAGTTAGCAAGAGAAGAACCTATTATAAACAAAATAGATTTTCGCCGTGTGGCAGCGCCAGATGGTGGCGTCGAAGCCTATTGTGTACTTGATGATGGAACTGAATATGGCTGGCAGGCAAAGTATTTTTTTAGTATGGGTGATGCTCAGTGGAAACAGTTAAAAGAATCATTTGAAACTGCTTTAAAAACACATCCAAATCTTACCAAATATTATATCTGTATTCCGTTAGATCGACAGGATCCTCGTAGAAAGGATCAGAATTGGTTTATGGATAAATGGAATAAAAAGGTTGCAGAATGGACTACATACGCTAAGGGGCTAGGAAGAAATATCAGTATTGAGTATTGGGGAAGCTCGGAACTAACCCATCGGTTATCACAAGAGAATAATGCTGGCCGGTTACATTTTTGGTTCTCAGCGGAAGAGTTTACCACTCGTTGGTTTAGCGAACAGATAGAAGAGAGTACTAAAAACCTTGGCAAGCGATATACTCCAGAACTGAATGTCGAACTGGATATTGCCAGAAATTTTGATGCAATTAGCAGAAATAGTGGTTTTTATAAGGTAACACATGAATATTTTCATGATTTTCTTGCAAAACTTAACAAGTTTACAGATAGAGCCATTCATTATTCTGGTAATAATACATCCGAACAATTTAAACGCCGGATTTCTGATGTTAAAGACAGCTTTGTTCCTGAAGACCGTGCATTGGAACAGTTTGATATAAATTTATTGTTGAGTCACATAAATAATATCAGTAAGTATTTATCTGATTTTGAAAATGAACTTATTGATAATAGTGATAAGAAAAATGACGATCTGAGGTATCAGGTTAGTAAGGCATGGCAGGCAATTTCTGACTTTTCAGACTTTATAAAGGGCCCAATGTTGAAATTGGCAAATAGCCCTCTAATGATTCTGTCAGGGGAGGCCGGGATTGGAAAATCTCATTTATTAGCGGATATAGCAAACCATCGAATAAAAAGTAGGATTCCTTGCCTATTACTTCTGGGACAAAACTTTGTATCAAAAGAGTCACCATGGACACAAATACTAAGAAATATTCTGCGTGTTGATGGTAAAGAAAATGTCTTATTAGGGGCATTGAATGCCAGAGCTGAGGCTCAGGGAGAACGTCTGCTATTTATTATTGATGCAATCAATGAAGGGAAAGGACGGTATTTTTGGCCCGATTATATAGTCGGCATGATAAATCAGTTCTCTAAATATCCTTGGCTTGGGCTTGTTTTGAGTATCAGAAGTTCATATGAAAAATTAATTGTCCCTAAAGACTTTTTCGATGAAAATAAAATAACACGAATTGCTCATTCTGGTTTTGGGAGCGTCGAATATCAGGCATCTAAGTTCTTCTTTTCTCAATATGGTATAGAGCAACCGGGAGTCCCGATATTACATCCTGAATTCAGTAATCCACTTTTTCTTAAAATTTTTTGCGAAGGTCTATATCGTTCTGGATTAAATAAAATTCCGAAAGGATATTCTGGGATAAGTAATATCATTTCATTTTTCATAAACAGTATTGAGGTTAAGTTATCGAGACCTTCCTCTTTCAATTACCCTGAAAATTTTAAGCTTATAGAGAAAACCATTAATGAATTAATAGAATATAAGCTAAATAATGACTTGAGTTTTATTCCGTATGAAGCGGCATTTGATATTGCAGAGAAAATCATTGGTCGATATAGTGATCGACGTCGTTTTCTCGATGAATTAATTTCAGAAGGGATATTGTCAAAGAATATCTATTGGAATTCGAAAGATAATTATGAAGAAGGGGTATATCTGGCTTATGAACGATTTGAAGACCATCTGACAGTATCTTTTCTTTTAGATAAATATTCAATAAATAATAATGATGAACTAGATTCTTTTTTTAAAGAGAATGGTGAGTTATATAAATATATAAAATTGAGCTATTTTTATCAGGGTATAATTGAATCACTTTCTATTCAGTTGCCTGAGAAATTTGGCAAAGAGCTTTATGAATTGGTTGAAGTTGAGTATAAAAAACATGATGGTATTATTCGTGCATTTGTTTCAAGTCTTATCTGGCGTAAGCCTGATAATATTGAGGAAAAGACGCTTGAATATATTAATAAATATATCATTCCATTTGATAACAGCTTTGATGCCTTTATGCAAATGGTTTATACCGTATCCTCCGACCCCGAACATATTTATAACGCAGACAAGTTACACAAATTTCTTTCAAAACATTCAATGGCAATCAGAGATTCATTCTGGACGAAGTATCTCCATAATTTAGATTATTACGAAACTTCTTCGATGCAGCGTTTAATTGACTGGGCTGGCGCGGAAGAGGATAAGTTTTATTTATCGGATGACTCAAGATTACTGGCTGCTAAGGCGCTGTCATGGCTACTGACGAGCACGAATATCAAATTACGAGATAGCGCAACGAAATCGTTAGCCAATTTATTGAAAAATAGTATTAAAACGATTACGGCTCTCATAGACAGCTTTAAAGATGTTAATGATCCTTACGTACTGGAGCGGATCCTGGCGGCCTCTTATGGCGCGGTTTTAAATTCTGTTACTCTGGATGATTTAGATAAACTGTCTGAAAATATTGTTGCCACTATTTTTGAAGCTGAAGAAGTATATCCTAATGTTCTTGTCAGGGATTATGCTAGAAATATAATAGAATATGCTTTATATAAAAAAGTATATCAAATGGATAATGTTGATATTATTCGGCCTCCATATCGAAGTGATTTTCCAACGACTTTCCCAACCAATGAGGAAATTGATGCGTATAAATATGATTATAATGCTGCGGATTTTAAAGATTACTATTGGGGACAAAATACAATATTAAGCTCAATGGTTACTGAGTATGGACGGGGGATCTGTAGCTATGGTGATTTCGGACGTTATACTTTTCAGAGTGCATTATCTGGATGGTGTGATTTTGACCCTAATGATCTAAGTAACTATGCCTGTAAACTAATTTTTGAGAAATATGGCTATGATGTTGAGAAGCATGGACAGTTTGATCGATACGCCAGTGAGGGGGATAGAAGCAGGAACAAAAAAGAAAGAATAGGTAAAAAATACCAATGGATTGCATTGTATGAGGTTTTGGCGCGTATTGCGGACAATCATCAGGTGGCCGAAGGGGGCAGCCGCTGGTCAGAGTCGAAAAATTATGTCTGGTTTCAGGGACCCTGGGAGTTGTTTGTCAGAAAAATAGATCCAACCACGCCATCTTATAGCAAAGAGATTATAAGACAAAAAAGCTTCTGGAATAATGAAAATCCATATAATGACTGGGATGGCACTATTAATGATTGGTTGAAGAGAGAGGCTAATTTACCTGATCCACTTGAACTGATATCAGTTCTGTCTGCTGATGATAAAAAATATTTATTACTTGATGGCTTTTTTACATGGAATGAGCCACTTCCACTTGGTGAGGACGAATATGGCTATGCAAAAAAACACCTTTGGTATCATATTAGAAGTTATTTAGTAAAAGAAGGTGAATTACCAACGCTAATATCCAATTTGAATAAAGATCTGTCATTAATCCGAAATTTACCAGAATCGCATGATCAATACCGAGTCTTTAGCCGAGAGTATTACTGGTCGCCTGCATATCAATATTTTGACGACCCGTACTACGGAGATAAGGGATGGCAGAATATTTATACTGATTGGCAAAAGCAGGGAAAACCCATTGCGACGATTTGTCTGACATCTGAAAGTCATCATTGGGAGTCTGATTCGTCCGGTGATAATGAACTATCATATCTGGCACCTTGCGAATTTATGTATCATGGTATGAAGTTGAATTATTCTGAAAATACAGGGGAATGGTTGGATAGTGATGGGAAGGTTACATTTCTGGATCCCTCTATTCAGTATGAAAATAAATCAGCACTTATCGTTGATAAAGGTAAACTAGAGCAATTCCTATTAAGTAATAATTTAAATATAGTTTGGATTGTTACCGGTGAGAAAAATATCCATTCAATGCGTCCAATTAAAATTGATGGAAATAAATGGCTAGAGATATGTGGAGTTTATACTTTAAAGAACAGCAGTATAGATGGGGGGAAGATAATTAAATAAAGTACTAAAAATTTCTTGCTGTCTGTAATCGATAGCGGTATCTTTTCCCGGCACCTGCAAAATCAGGTGCCGGGATTAGCCTCCTGAATATCATGCCTGCGACATATGACGCGTCTGCGTCTTTTTTTATGTCGTGCGTTCGGCTGTACCTCTATGGTGGGCTGGGCGGGGGCACCGCAAGGTGCGCCGGTGTAGGTATGGCCGGTAAGGCTAACCCCGTCCAGTTCCACCACCCATGAGATTAGCCTCTCCGGTGGTGGAATTTTAATTCACATACCTGGAGGCTGCCCTTATGGCTACAACCCTCAACCAGACTCACCCGTTACTTGCTATTCCCTTCAACGCCGCCACGGATTTCACCGTCCTTGCCAGCCACTGCGAAACCTTCGCCGAAACCCTGATTGAAAGTCCCGATCCGGCATTGAAAATGGCGCTTTGCGGCAGGATCAACGCCTGTCTGACGCTGCTCCAGCCCACGCTGTTAGAACCCGTCCCGCCCCATCTTGTTGAAAGCCTGACCGTTGATACCCTCCCTGCAAATGCTCCCCAGTTTGGGCCGGAATGCACCGAACTTTGCAGTTACTGCCTTGCGTTGACCCAAACGCTGGCGGGGCAGGGATTCTCCTCCGAAACGGAGAAATTCCTTAGCTGGCTGCTGTACGACCTGATCAACTACTTCGCAGCGGAAATGAAAGCCCCGCGCTGGTTGCGTACTGCCGATGGCGTGAAGTTCATCGACGGCGTGGAGGTGAAAGCATGATGCAACCGGACTGGCATCCCGCCGACATTATCGCGGTGCTGAAAAAGCAGGGGACATCGCTGTCAGCTACTTCCCGTCAGGCGGGGCTGGCGTCCTCCACGCTGGCAAACGCGCTGATAAGACACTGGCCCAAAGGTGAGAGGCTGATCGCCGAAGCGCTGGGCGTCGCACCCGAGCAAATCTGGCCTTCCCGCTATCGCTAACGTTAAATAAGCTCTCCCGCTCTTTTGCCAGCAACACTGGCAAAAGAGCGGGAGAAGACAAGCAAAGCGCGGCAGATTGTCATTCATAAAGTGGCGCAAAAATCCACAACCAATTCAATTTCCAGAAAAAAGGTTTCCCCTTTTCATTCGCATTAACCGGGTGTAATCTTCCTCCTGCCCTATGCTGTCGTCGACAGCTCCCTTTGCTTCACAACCTGAAAGAAGCACCTGTTATCAGGACGGTTGATCCCTTTACCGGTGCAGACCTCTGCAAACACCGGGTCGCAGAACATCGCGGCGGAGGCTCAGATACATTCCTTCACTGCGCCAGTTCATCGGCTGTCATTCCACCCAACCGGAAATCACCCGATTTCACGGCTCACTTACACCTGCTGAATTTCAGCGCCTTTTACCTGCGCCAGATCTCTGGTCAATGCTGCACCGCGCCGGAAACTTTCCGGTAAATCCTGCACCTGCTGCCACACCAGCGCCTTTTACTTTACGGGCTGCGGCCTGCATTGCCGCAAGGCTTTGCTGCCGCGTGGCCGTAAACCTGCACCAGAATGTGCCCTCTCAGAGCACGATACCTGACCGGGCGTCACTTGAGTCCCGCAGAGCGGGCGCAAGTGACGCCATTCCACCACGCCGACGCAAGCCCCGAAAAATCTGGCCTGCGCCCTCATTCCCCCACACTGACACGCCGTTTTCAGGCCGCTGTCGGTTCAGAAAAGGAGAAAAAGATCGATACCGAGGGGGGCATGACGCCCCGGAGAATTTCCTGCACACGCAGGCAGCCTGTACCGCGTACAGTCTGAAACTCCCTGGACCTCAACAACCTGTCACCCCGGCGTGAAGGTATCGTTCTGGCGCAGCCACACAGCATACGCCGGGGCCAGATTGTGCTTTTTAACAGCGGCAAGGGGTAGCTATGGGCAAATTAGGCGGTGAAATGAAGGCGCTGGCGAAAAAGGCTGGCGGCAGTTACCAAACAGTGGATAACCGCATTCACATCGTGCAGCGGTTCAGCAAGCATTTACGGGCGCTGAATATCCAGATCCAGCGGGTGGAGCAGATCAAGGTTCGCCATATTGAATGCTATATTCAGGCGCGACTGGCGCAGGAGATCGGTAAACGGACGCTACAAAATGAAATGGCCGCGCTGCGTGGCGTGCTGCAACAGGCCGGACGCAAGCAGGTGGCAGAGCATGAGCGGCTGACCAATAAATCATTGGGGCTGGCTGGCGCATCCCGTAACGGCACCAACCGGGCCATCACGCCGGAGTATTACAGCAAGGTACTGGAAGCCGTCCGCGACAAAGACGCAGGGCTGGCGGCGACGCTGGAACTGGCACGGCTGATGGGGCTGCGCTCGCAGGAAGCGGTACAGTGTTGTCAGTCATTGAAAACGTGGAAACAGGCACTGGAGCGCGGCGAAACCCGGCTGACGGTAGTGTTTGGCACCAAGGGCCATCGCCCCCGTGAGACAGTGATACTGGATACTGGCGCCGTCAAAAAAACGCTGGAAAATGCCTTATCTGTCGCAGAGCAACGTAACGGCAGGCTGATTGACCAGCCCGGCCTCCAACAGGCCCGGCCTCCAACAGGCCATGAATTACTGGCGAGGAGCACTCTCTGAAGTCGGATTGTCGGGGAATTATACCCCGCACTCACTGCGCTATGCGTGGGCGCAGGATGCCATCCGTCACTATCTGGCGCAGGGATTCAGCGACAAAGAAGCGCTGGCGCTGACCTCAATGGATTTGGGCCACGGTGACGGACGCGGGCGGTATGTGGTGCAGGTCTATGGGCGGCATGAAGAGGAATAATTTCCTGCTCTGGTGCAATCATGAAGCGACGGGCCCCAAAGGAAAAAGGCCGAAGGGGTAAAGGAACATTAAGGGTAACAGCGCCTTACCGGAAAAGGCCAAAGGGCGGAACTGGCGCACATCGACGCTTAACCGGGGAAATCTGACGCAGCGAAATGGATTTGGCGCTGGTACAAATAAAAAAGCAGATCCGCTGAGATCTGCTTTCCTGCGTGACTCGCTGAATGGCTCAGGCCACCTGAACCTGCCTGTCATACCGGTATGGCGCAACAAACTTCTGCCGACAGGCGTCGAGATAGTCCGACCACCACTGCATCATCTGCGTGCGTTCGTCGAGGTGCTCCGCCTTGTGAATATATGCCGCGCGAACGTTGTTACGCTCCTGATGGCTCATCTGGCGCTCCACCGCGTCTTTCGACCAGCGCCCGGACTCGATCAGCGCGCTACAGGCCATGGTGCGAAAGCCGTGACCGCAGATATCCACCTGCGTATCGTAGCCCATCACTCGCAGCGCCTTGTTGATGGTATTTTCGCTCATCGGCTTGTGCGGATCGTGGTCGCCGGGAAACAGCAATTCACCGTTGCCGGACAGCAGCTTTAGCTGTTTCAGCACCGTCACCGCCTGTTTTGACAGCGGCACCAGATGCGGCGTTTTCATCTTTGCGCCGCGCTCTGAATAGCGCACGCCCGGAATTGGCTCTCGCTGTGCGGGGATCGTCCACATTGCGCCCTCCAGATCGATCTCCATCCAGCGGGCGAAGCGCAGCTCGCTGGAGCGAATGAAGATCAGCAGATTTAGCTGCACCGCCAGACGGGTTAACAGCCTGCCGGAATAGCCTTCCAGCCGCTCCAGTAGCTCCGGCATCTTCTCCAGCGGCAGGGCGGGGTAGTGGTTTTTCGGCGGCGGCGCGATAGCGCCAGCAAGATCGCTCGCCGGATTGCTGGCGATCAGGCTCTCCTGCACCGCATAGCGCATAATCGCCGTGATGCGCTGCTGTATCCGCGCGGCGGTCTCCAGATTGCCTTTTCTCTCCGCCATCCGCAGCGGGATCAGCAGATCGGCGGTTTTCAGATCGGTAACGGGAAATTTGCCGATCAGCGGGAAAGCGTGCAGCTCCAGCGAACGCAGGATTTTCGCCGCGTGATGCTCCGTCCAGCGGATATTCCCCGCCAGCCACTTGCGGGCGACCTCCTCAAAGGAATTGCTGCTTTTCTTCGCCTGTTTTTCCTGCTGCTTTTTCACGCCCGGATCGTCACCGGCGCTGAGTACCGAGCGGGCTTCTTCACGCAGCTTACGGGCATTTGCCAGCGTAACGGTCGGGTAAGGGCCAAACGCCAGCTTCTTCTCCTTGCCGCCAAAGCGGTACTTGAGTTGCCAGAGTTTAGAGCCGTTGGGTTTAATCAGCAGGTACAGACCCTGCGCGTCGCTGAGCTTATAAGGTTTGTCGAGCGGCTTGGCGTTGCGGATGGCGGTATCGGTGAGAGGCATTGGGGGGCTCCGTAGTTTATCGAACCAACAGGCCCCCAATTAAGCCCCCAAAAACGACGGATGTCAAAAAACCTGACGGAACTTTTCAGTACCATCAGGTTTCTTTAACTGACTGATTTTATAACGTTTCAGGACGTATAGGGACATCATGAAACTAAATTTTGGTGCCCGGACTCGGAATCGAACCAAGGACACGGGGATTTTCAATCCCCTGC
>ERZ1673730.1859-NODE-1859-length-12590-cov-4.405265_pt1 | contig 12590 bp, 11 predicted proteins | sample MGYA00580200_ERZ1673730 | MGnify/ENA primary metagenome ERZ1673730 (study PRJEB41218, sample SAMN15661761) | gut metagenome | host: Homo sapiens | place: Canada: London | collected 2015-08-20/2019-03-30 | study: EMG produced TPA metagenomics assembly of...
AACGACTGATATATTACCTGCTTTTATGCCTGCCGGTGGCAGCCTGTGACAGTTTCCTGGACGAGGTGCCTACGGCCAGGCTGACTTTTGATAATTTCTACCGGGAGGAAAAGGACATCCAGGCGATGACCGACGGCCTGCACGCGCTCTTGCGTGAGACTTTTGCTTCGCCGAGCGTACAGCTCTACCGTGAGCGTGCCTTTATTTACGATTGGGTGTCGGACATCTGGGCCCACCAGGTGAAAAATGAACTGCGTGCGGCCTTTATCCCTACGAGCGCTGTAATCGACTGGACAAATGAGTATAAGGTTATCGCGCAGGCGAATATGCTTATTGACCATATAGGCAAGGCCGGATTGGCCGTGGACCGCCAACGCTATTACCTCGGGCAGGCCCATGTGGTGAGAGGCATTATGACGCTCTATATTGCCCAGATGTGGGGACAGGGGCCGTCGCCGCTGGACCGCAGCAATGACGGGCAACCCTGTGTCACCGGGGAGGAACTGGCCCGTATTGCCGCCGATGATTTTCGGAAAGGGACGGAACTGCTTCCCCCGGCCAGTGCGCTGAAGGATAACAACGGCAACGCCGTCACCTGTAAACAGTATGCCAGCCGGGGCACGGCCTGGGCTTTTCTGGCAGAAGCGTATGCCTGGTTGGCAGGAGTCTACGGACATACGGAATTGCTGGCTTCCGGGATTGCGGCCGCCGATTCGGTGTTCCTCAGCGGCGAATATGCACTTTGCCCGACAATCGGGGAACTGACGGAGACCGGCCTCCACCGTGACAGCCCCGAATCGGTGTTCGAAATAGCCTTCACCAACCTGCCGGGCGAGGAGTGCCTGGCGGATTACTGCATGCCCTTTGTGGTGCAGAAATACCCGGTGGAGCGTAATGCCAGCCCGATGACGCCCCGGCCTTATGTCAGGCTGAGCAATGAGAAAGCTTTCCGCCTGTTCCCCGACCCGGCGGACGAACGCCGCAGCCTGTGGTTCGAGGACCTCGACGGGATGGCACTGCTGGACCCTGCGGTGAACCAAGGGGCGGCCTATGTCAAAAAGATCAGGCATCCGCTCTATTATGAATCGGGGTTCGAAGCCGGGGAGGTCCGGGCTTATGATAACAACATTATCGTGATCCGCCTTGGCGGCCTCTACCTGCTGCAGGCCGAGATGTGCCTTAAAGCCGGAGACCGGAACAAGGCCATTGCTGCTCTGAATATCGTCCGGGGACGTGCCGGGGCGGCGCTTTATTCCCCCTCGGAGGATCTGGCCCGGGCCATTGCCCTGGAGGTGGAGAAGGAGTTGTTCCTGGAATGGGGCCCCACGCTTTATCTGAGCAAGGTACGCAACGGCACGACGAATGAACTGCCCGGTAATTTCGCCACCCTCACGCCTGCGGATATTGCCGACGGCGCGTTGTTCCTGCCCATTGGCAGCGGCTATTTTGAAGATAACGCACTGGCCCGGCAAAATATATATTGGAGCCGGAACGGTTTTTAACCATTTAAACACAAAAAGATGAAATATATCCTGGTATTTTCCTTGGCGGCCTTCCTGTTTGGCGGCTGTATCAAGACTAATTATATAGATACGGGGCTGGCCGACGGCAATTATGACGGCACCCTGCTCGATTACCTCGAATCTTGTCCCGGAACCTGGGATTCGGCCGTTGTGGCCATCCGCCATGCCGGGCTTGAAAGCCTGTTTGACGGCACTTCCGGTGAATATCCGGATGGGATCACTTTTTTCGGATTCACGAATTATTCGGTGCGTAATTTCCTGTATGAAACCCGCGATGCCATGTGGCAACAGATGTACCGTTCGGTACGGGAAATCCCCGCGGATGTATGCTGCCGCATGGTGTTGCAGTATGTAATTCCGGGCAGGTATGTGCTGGACGATTTTGCTTATGAAGTCAAAGGGGATTACCGGCCGGGCGACCCGATGGTGAAAGGCGGTACGGAAATGCAGTCGCTGGCAGGATTGCCGCTGGTGGTGTTCCGCACCCATACCCCTTACAACGGTGTGCCGGATGCCGGGCCCGACCGCCTGGGCATTTATTCCCCGGTGCCGGGCCGGGAGGTGAAAGCGGGTGTGGCCAGTTGCAATATTGTCACCCGGAATGCCGTGGTGCATGCACTGGAAACCGCCTATATCTGGAAAGAATTATAAACCTTTAAATCCTGAGACTATGAGAAATCTTTTAATCCTGCTGGCGGCCATTATGGCATTGGCCGGAAGTTGTGACCGTATTACCGTGGGCTATCTGGAAACCGCACATGCGGAATACGCCTCGGACACGGCGGTATGGAAAGCGGTGCTTGACCCCGCGTTGCCGGAGGATGCCCGGCAGCTGGAACTGGGCATCCCTTTCAGTTCGGCGGAGATTCAGGGCGTGCAGGGTACCAGCCCGGTGGTCTACTCCATCAGCCGGGTAGAGTGCGGTAGCGGGGCGGCGGAAGCTGTCCGGCAGTTCCGCATGGCAGGGAGCCGCATTCAGTTACCTGTGCCACATACCGTCCCGCCGGGCAGGTATGTTTTCAGCATCGAGGTGGCCAATGAAGGCCACCGTTACCTGGTCGATTCGGTATTTACCGTAATTTTGGAATAGCAGGCCGGAAGGTTGGTTTTTTGAAGGTTTTCTTTAAAAATTACTGTATCTTCGCAGAAGTTTTGCCCACTGTTTAAAGAGGTAATAAAACCGGAATATTCTTACGTTGTTTTTTAGTTATAAACAACGGCAGCCCGTCGGTGATCGTCAGCAACTTCCGCCACGGGCTGTATTTTTATTGCCCCGTCCCCATGATCATGCTTTATAATTGCTTTGTTTGATTGTGTTTCAATTCTGATGATAAGTATCACATTGTCAGTTGTTGGGATTGTAAAATAAACTGTATCAGATAAAAAATTTAAACATGGTTTATTTTGCAGTTTCCTATTTATCTTTTTTATCCCTGTTTTTAGAGGAAACTTGTTGATTTCTGTAGGTATTTATTTCTGTGTTGTTTTTCCATTCCTCGGCGAGTATGTTTTGGCAATTTTCATACACGCGATGTATAATATTCATGGCTCTCTCCTTAGGGATTCTGATGCTTTCCCCGACAATAAGCATGTCACTCAGAGATGGTTTTCCATTATTGTTTACAGAAGTGGCATGTTCGCCGTGATAACCGCTTTTACACAGTGTCAGGTCATAGGCCGGGGCGAGTGTCCATTTGCCTGCTCTGCATATAAAGCTGAAATTTTTGGCATGGTCATCTTTATTATCTGTCAATATGTTGAAGACCATACGGCGGAACATTTCTTCCACTTCTGCAGGACTTTGGGTAAGATAGCCAGTGAGATGCAGGAGAATTTTGTAATCTAATTTCGGTTGTTGAATGGATTCGTTCAGAAGTGCACCTGCTGTGGCAATATGCAATCTTTCTTCTCCGGAGAGATCAAATCGTTTACTGGCAAAATATTTACCTTCCAGAAGTTTGAAATCCGCTACTTGTATTCCGCACTTCCGGGCTGCAAGATTATATTCGTATTCCATCTGTCCCATATCCTGAGGATCATATAGATGACGGAATTTTACCAACCAGGCTCCCTGTTCATCCCTCACCAGGCATTTGGGACGGCAGCCTCCGGAGTTACCGCTGTTAAAGTAAAGTATTTCTTCCCCTTCATTCACTTTTTCTCCCAAAACTTCCAGTGCCAGTTTCTGCAAGGAATCCAGTTCCGGTAAGGATTTATTTTCTCCGATATACGTTTCGGGAATATAGCATAGGGCTCCCATCCCGGAACTACCGATAATACTGAGCCTTTGAACCGGAGTCAGTGTACTGTCATCAATATTTCTTTTTTTGAGTAAGCGGTGGAGTAAATACCTGCCATATCCGTCCGGCAGGCTGTCTTCGAAAATTCCGAAATTTCCATAAAAAGGTTCCGGTTTTGCAATAAACAGATCCGGTTTTAAGGGAAGTTCAATAGGGGATATGGAAAACCCTGTGGCCAACCATTCTTTTGCATATTGAAAGGCACACCGGGTATTGTCGGGTGTCATCCTTAATTCGCCTACTTTCCGATTGTGGTAAAATACGGCCAGTTTATCTGTCAATTTCATTGCGTCCTCTCTTTCTGTTTTGGTTGCGGTGAATCCTGTCTAATTCCTGAATGGAACTATATTTCGGTTCTGCCAGTAAACTTTTAATTTCGTCCGAATAGCCCAGAGCTTTGCTGAGGGCAACGTAAGATTCCAGTGAGATTTTATGTACCTTTTCAAATTTTGCAATAGTAGGTACCGGTACTCCGCTTAATTGGGAAAGCGTGGCACGGGATATGTTCTTTTCTAATCTTCTTTTTTGAAGATTCCGGGAGAGTATCTGCATCAAATCTTCTACAGAATCCAGATTGAAGTCGTATATAAGGTTCATTATTGTATCTTTTATGATGATAAAATGGATATAATCTATATTATAGTATTACTTGCAAAGATAGAAAAATTCAGCGGATATTTGCCTTTTAATTATCAGAGAGCCATACAAACTGCAATTATAGAAGCGTATATTATAAATCCCGGAACTCCGGAACGGATTAAACAAGATATTTTTCTAAGGATTAATCCTGACGTAGATAAACTTTCTGTCTGGAAAAGGAGACGTTTCTATTACGGGGGAGCCCCTATGCAATTTATGGGTTTTAAATAATTTGCGTTCTATTGATTTCTTTGCAATATGGTCTGTCAATTTTGCATTAAGATCAAACGATGAATTAGTGGCAATCATGGGGACGGGGCAAACGTGCGAAACTTTCGCACAATTGCCCCGTCCCCATGATTGTTTGAAGGCAAATTCATCGGATTCTTCATAAATGGGATTGGTCTTTTTGTAATGCTTGGCTTTCCCGTTTTCTATAGTATACGTTGATTAATATGTTACATAATTCAAACACGAAACTATATTGATAAAACATAGAACCAAAATGATAACGGATTATCTTTCCGCATGTTCTTTCTTTGTAAAACAGATAACATACTGTGTATCATATATCAATAAATATATTCCTGTTTGTTATATAATGTGTTTGCCTTTGGAGAGTCTCATATTCTTTGTTGGTAAAGCTTATAGATTGAATTTAGAGATTAGTAATTTTATAATTATTCTATGTATATAAATATAAAAAGTAAATTAGCCTTATGGAGTCCTGTTTTGTTCCTAACCGGATTTATAAGTGATATTTGTCAAGGAGCTACCAAAGATACCAATAGTGAAAGTATCATCGGCACCTCCGTGCCTGTCAAAAAAAACAATGAATGGCAGTATCATGGGGTTCGAGGGTTATTTTTCCTTAAAGAACGTAAAAAAAGCAATATCATCGTTGTTTCTTATGTCAGTTACCAAATCCAAGAGATTTCTTGGACAGGAGGAGTATTAAACACCGTTTTGAAGGAGGATACCGAAATTCTCAATGAGGAAGCTATTATTAGTTATAACACTGTAAGAAAAGCGGATAGGGCTGGTTCATTAGCTATGCCGGACAACAAAAAATTCAAAGGCCAGTTTATTACCAAGGTTACCGATACCCATTAGGGGTATCAGTGGTGTCTACGTCGAGAACAGCCATGTCCCCCGGAAGAAGTGCCAAGATTTTTGTCCGGCGTACTAACTCAATCAGTAAAAGCAATCAGCAACAAAAACAGAAACAATGGAACTATTTTATTTAAGCGAACATACGTCATGCTATCATTATTCGAAATGTATGCAGGAAGGATTCCGGCACTATAAATTCGATAAGGGACTGAATCATGAAGAACAACTGATAAAGGACTGCATTCTGTTTGTTTTGAAAGGAAATCTCCAGCTTTCCTGTAACGGTTTTCAGCTTACAATATCAGAGGGCAAGATGGAATTTCTTTGCCGTGACAGCCTGTTCAGCATGTGCGCGTTGGAAAAATGCGAAGTAATAACTGCCATGTTCGAGGGAGGGATTTGGTCTTGCCAAAAAGCTTCTTTTTCGGAACTATATCATTTCAAGGATATCATCGAATATCGCATGGAACCTCTCGAAATAAGAGATCGTTTATCTAAATTTCTTGAACTTTTGGTCTGTTACCTGGAAGACGGGGCAAATTGTATCCATTTTCATGAAATAAAGCTCAAAGAACTGTTTTGGAATATCCGTTTTTACTATTCCAAGCCGGAAGTGGCAAATTTCTTCTACCCGATTATCGGGCAATCGCAGGATTTCAAAAATAAAGTTCTGGATAATTACAAAGGATGCAGAACGGTGAAAGAGTTGGCTTCGGTCTGCGGACTTTCCATTTCCGCATTTAAAAGGCAATTTAATGCAGAATTCGGAGAAACGCCGGCAGAATGGATGCAGAAACAACTGTTGGGGGAAATTAAGTATAAACTTTCAGTCACAGACCTGCCACTGGGGACCATTGCCAATGAATTGGATTTTTCATCCTTAGCGAATTTCTCCAGATTTTGCAAAAGATGCCTGGGATGCTCTCCTAAGGAACTGAGGGAACAGATAAAAAACAAATAGAAAACAGCCTAAAGAGAATGCGAAAATAAATTGACAAACAATAGGACCGATTGGAAAACAGTAGAAAGTATAAGGCATACTAACTTTGTCACGCAATTAAAAACAAAAGATCTGTTGCCTTTTTTAGTATATGCAGTACGCTGTTTTGACTGTTTTTCCACTCTCTCCCGCAGAGAGTGGAAAATAAACGGAAATTTCAATTCTATGATATTATGCAAATGAGTCATGAGATATTCAATACGGAATGTTCCAACAGGGATTCGATTTACCTCTATACGCAGGATGTAATGAGATAAAATAACAAATCAATAAATAACAGTATGATGAAACAGTTTTTTTTTCTGGTGTTTTTGCTTTGTTCGGCGGGTGCCTTCTCACAAAAGATTGCCTTGAAGAACAACTTGGCTTACGATGCCTTGAAAACTCCCAACCTTTCCCTGGAGTTTGCCATGGGGCGTAAATGGACTTTTGACACCCAGGTGGGTATGAATTTCTTTTTTTATACGAAAGATGCCACCTCCTCCCGGTATAAGGCAAAGAAATTCAGCCACTGGCTGGTACAGCCCGAACTCCGTTACTGGACGTGTGACGTTTTCAACGGCTGGTTCTTCGGGCTGCACGCACATGGCGGACAGATGAATATCGGTGGTATCGACATGCCCTTTGTCCTTCAAAAAGGGGATGGAAAAATGAAGGACCACCGTTATGAGGGCTATTTCTGGGGAGGTGGGGTGAGCGCCGGTTACCAGTGGGTACTTTCCAACCGTTTTAATATCGAAGCCTCTTTGGGTATCGGTTACGTACATACCCGTTATGACAGATACAAGTGTACGACCTGCGGAAAAAAAGAGGGTAAGGGAGATGCTGACTATATCGGTCCCACCAGAGCGGCAATTTCCATTATTTATATGTTGAAATAGTTGATTCACCTATCCGGGTTTTTATTTTTTACACTAAAAAGTATATTATGAAACCGTTACAATACTACAAGAAACAAATTTTTATTATGGGTTGCCTGGGAATGCTTCCCCTGTTGACCTTTGCCCAGGAAACTTTATCGTCAGATAACGGACTGTACGGGGATTATTCCGGAAGCCGTGTGGAGAGAGGTATGGAGGGAAATAAACTGGATATAGAATTCTCCATAGGACTTGCCGGAAAATTGAAAAGCCAGCAAATCATGTGTATTTCTCCCCGCTTTGTTTCAGCAGATGGCACAAAAAGCGTGGAGCTGAAGCCTGTATGTATTTCCGGCCGAAGGAGGTATAAGGTCATTAAACGTCGCAAGAGTCTGCATAATCTGAAAAGTGACCAGTTGGGTTACGGCGAAGTACATTCCGTCAAAGAGCTGAAAGAAACACCCCTGACGTTTAAAAGCAGTTTTCCTTTTGAAAGATGGATGGCTGACGGTCATCTTATTGTGGATGAAAAATTATACGGCTGTGCCGAGTGTGGTATGAGCGAGAATGAAGGTGTTGCGTTTCAAGCTGGCATTCCCCTCTTTGGAGAGAAGGATTATGCCTACGGTTTTATCGAACCGGAAAAGGTGCTGGCCAAGTGTTATAAGGATTCTTTTGACTGTAAGGTGAATTTTCCCGTGGCACGTCACGACCTGCAGGAACAGTTTGCGGGCAATGCCCGGGAACTTGACAGGCTGAAGGAGTTCCTTTCGGAGAACCTGAATATCCGGGGAACAGAACTCAAGGAGGTGCATATAAAAGGCTATGCCTCTCCCGAGGGAAATTTCGGCTATAACAAGTCCCTTGCAGAAAGACGGACTCAAACCCTTGCAGACTACATTTCCAGGCAATACCCTGTCCTGAAGAAAGCACCGGTTTACCGTGCGGAAGGAATCGGGGAAGACTGGGAAGGTCTTAAGGCAGCGGTCAGTGGCTCCAATCTTCCCAATAAGAATGAAATTATTTTTATCATCGAACATAACTCCAGTGATACGGAGTGTGAGACAGCTATCCGTGAGCTGGATAACGGTGATACCTACCGCTTGCTCCTCAAGGAGTTCTATCCGTCCCTGCGCCGTACAACCTTTAGTCTCAACTTTGACGTAAGGCCCTATACGCTGGAGGAACTCCCCGAAATTTTTGAAACAAAACCCGAATGTCTCAGCCAGTACGAGATGTACCAACTGGCCGGACTGTATGCTTCCCGGGGAGAGAATCCTCTGCCGGTGTATAAGAAAGCATACGGGCAATTCCAGGGTGATACCGTGGCAATCCTGAACTATGCCAACGCCCTGTTGAAGTACGGGAACGACGCGGACGGCGCATTGCGGATCTTGGAACCGCTAAAGCACGACAGCCGTGCCCTTTTCCCCATGGCCATCGCCTATAATATGAAAGGCGACTGGGGAAAGGCGGAAGAATTGCTGAAAAAAGCCGGTGTTGGCGGGGCCTCCGGGCAAAAACTTCCCGAATAGCCGAAGAACGGGAAAGCAATCAAGGGATACATCAGATATATATAGTAGTAATTCAAATTTAAAAACAATTCAAATCATGAAAGTAATGAAGTATTTTGCAGTAGCTTCGCTGGCGTTGTTGGCTGCATGTAACAATGGAGAAAATCCGGTCGTACCGGAGAGCGGCAACCAGCCGGTCGATGTGGTGGTGGCACTTAATACTACCCGGGTGGGGACCCGTGCCGCCATGGGCGACCTGCAAGGAAAAGCGGAAGATCAGGCTGCTGCCAGTCTGGAAAAAGTACATGTGTATCTTACAGACAAGGATGGAAATATAACCGTAAGTGAGGAATTTGTAAAAGACGATGCCAATTGGGATAAGCTTGTGAATACTACCCCCGTATCCGCCACAGCCAATCCGGGTGGATACAAATTCAAGGATGTGGACAATACCACAAAAACGGCGGTGGTAATCTGTAACCCGCAGGGAACAATTGCAACAGAAAAAACAAATATTGCCGCCATTGCAGACTATGCGCTTGCTCCGCAAATCAGCGAGGTCATCTATGCGGATACCAAGGATTTGACCGTCTTAAGCCAGGAACCTTATGGAGTGGACCCACAGCAGGACAATAGAACAGTAAAAGCTGCGGAATTTGTTCTTGACGGCAACATGAACCGTTTTCAGGTGTTGGGTACGAAATTTAGTAAGATTGAATGGACCCAGGACGGAAAAACGGCAGCCGAGACATGGCAGACTAACTGGTTACAGGCCAATGCCGGAAAAACGGCAGAGGACGCTTTGGCCGCTTTTGTGGACAATGTCGGCAAATATGATATAAAGACCGGAAAATCCCCCAAAGCAACCGAGTGGGAAAAGTATTTCCAGGTTGTCGATGTGACGGCGGAAAATACCGGTATCGTCATGAACCGTTTCTATAATAAATTCCACGTTGCCGACCTTAGTTCCGACGGATTGATGCATGCCAAGACCTATGCCGGCGGAAGATACGACTTTAACGACGGAACCTTTAAACCGGATGTAAATACAGACTTGTCCGCTGTAGCCTCCTATTACAATGCCGCCGGTTTTACTTTCGACGGGAGTAAGGCTGCTGCCTTCAACTTCTTTACCGATAAAGTAACCGATTACGGTAAAAATGGCGATGCCCCGACTTTGCATTTCATCTTCAAAGACGGTAAGGTGAGTGCCGACCGCCGTTTCTTCAATATTACGGCCTATACCGCCACAGAAGGTCAGACAACAGGTCTGGACGCCACTGCCAACAAGGCCGGTAAACTTTTGAATATTGACCTGTCCGCAATCAATGGAGGTAACGGAATCCTGGTTGATGTCGATCCGACCATCCCTTCAGGAGTAACACCTGATCCCGATGGAAGAGAAGATTTTGATGATGAAAATGTGAATGTGATTGTACGGGTCCAGGTACAGCCTTGGACTGCGGTGAATGTCTTCCCCATCCTTAACTGATAGATAGAGAGTTGATATCTGCGCCGGGGCTGTTTTCCCGTGCCGGTCTTGACAGACCGGTTCCGGAATCAGCCCCACACTCTCGGGGAGGGGAAAGGTTATCCCCTCCCTTTTTAATTACCCGCGGGAGGTACATGTGTCCTCTCTTCCGGGGAAAATGATCTGTATTGATTTATAATAATTCGTGTAAAGTATGAACATAAGATACATACCTGCCTGGCTGGGTCTGCTGCTCACTTTATACCTTGTGACCGCCTGCAACCGGATGTATGATGATTTGAGCGGCTGTCTTGGTAATACGATTGTCTTTTCCTATCTGGCTGATGACAATCAGGAACATTTACGGGAATATGTGGATGGCATTGACGTCTTTATTTTTGACGCCAGAGCCGGGGTACTTGCAGAGAGACACCATCTGGAGAGGGAACGCCTGCTTTTGCCGCTGAAGGTCACCCTTCCGGAAGGGGAGTATAAAGTGGTGGCCATAGGCAACGCTTTGAGAGAAACAGGCATAGGTGTTGAAGGAGGATACGAGAAAGCATTGGTTTCCCGCCCCGAACTGCTGGAAAAGGACGGAGGGGCATCCGGCACATTTGACCGTCTCTACCTGGGAGAAACGGTCATTACCTCCAAAGTTATGAACGAGGCCCGTGACGTAGTCCGCCTGTATTCCCAGCATGTGAAAGTCCACGCGGTGGTCCTTCCCGACAGCGATGCGAATGCCGGGACCTGGTTTGAACAGAATAAGAAGACAGGCTTCCACCTGACCATGGAATCCCCCTCCGCCCGTCTCTCCTTTTCCGGACAGCGGGCCGGGGAAACCTCCTTCGACCTTGCGTTCACCGCGGGCGAAAAAAACGACCGTTTCCTGCTTGACTTCAACACCCTGCGCTTCGGGGACGGAGATCCGCTAACGATCCGCCTGATGCAGGATGAAAAGGTCCTTTGTACGGTGAATGTAGCACAATATATCGCACAGTATCCGGAGCAGATACGGATAACAGGACGTCAGGAGGCTGTTCTGCCCCTGTACTTCCGCCAGAATCCCCTCTCACTGAGTGTAAGTGTAAAACCATGGGAGGCTGTTGACGTGATTCCCATAACCGATTGATGAAGATTATGCTGAAAAATATGAAATACATTCATACGATAAGGGCTGTAAGGCACTTTATGATAATCACCTCACTGACTCTTTGCTTTGTCGGGGTATCCTGCCAAAACGAGGGAACTATTCCGGAACAGTTTTCCGATGAGGAGGCCGTACCTGTCAGACTCACTCTGTCGACCCGGGGTATTGAATCCGGCGGGAGTGAGATGCTGGACAATTATTCTTCCGATCCCGCCAACTGGTATAAGACCGGCACGCTGTTTCCCCAGGTTCCCGCACAGCCCAGAATAGCACTGATGGTTTTCAACAAAGAGCAAAACCGGTATGTGTACAGCCGCCTGCTTCCTTTCAGTTCCGGTAAGGCGGAGGGGGAATACCAGACCAGGATACGCATCCCCAAGGGAGAGACCGAATTCTATGCCTTCTATGCCCCCAACCAGACAGGAAAGGATCTGCCCTATTATACTCCCGGAGGAAACTTGCAAAATGCGGTTCCATGGGATTTCCTCGGGGAAGGCATGGAAGAGGTGGACAGGGAGGATATTGCCGGAGCCGCATTTCCTGCCATCATCAGGGAGCAGGATGACGGTAGCCTCGGAATTCCCGCAGACAATCCGTATGATGGCGTGACTCCTGCGCCGTCGGATGAGAAGATCATAGACTGGACGACAACTTCCATGGTGGCCTGGGAAGATGCTCCCGGAATATCGAACAGACTGCACATGGGTATGCTTTCGGGAAAGCTGACCACGACCGTCCAGCCCGCTTCCGGGGAACAGGCGCAGGAGATCACAGTACCGCTCTTCCGGGACTTCTCCCGTGTCAGGATATATATCGCAAGCGCGGCTTCCTTTGACCAGGTTACCTATAATTATAAAAGAATTGCCTTTTTGAATTTTCCGGTACTGATGTCCCCTTCCTTCAGGGAGAATGACTCGGACGTCTCCCAGCTTGCAGGCTCCACACCGGGAACGGGAAAGAACACGGAGCACACGGGCACGTATTCCTACGGAATAAAGAGTGAAACGCAGCTGACCATAT
>ERZ1673730.1863-NODE-1863-length-12573-cov-4.431459_pt1 | contig 12573 bp, 10 predicted proteins | sample MGYA00580200_ERZ1673730 | MGnify/ENA primary metagenome ERZ1673730 (study PRJEB41218, sample SAMN15661761) | gut metagenome | host: Homo sapiens | place: Canada: London | collected 2015-08-20/2019-03-30 | study: EMG produced TPA metagenomics assembly of...
CGGAAACAAATATACAATTTTATTATATACCATTCTTTCGGGCAAAGCAATAGAAGATTTGCAAAAAGCAACACCGTGCGGCGACATCGGCGGGGACGGCGCTTTCACGGCGGATTTGAAAGCCGTGCGGCGGCGCGCGGCGGACGTCGGCTTCGTCGATCAGTCCCCGCGCGTGCCGTGTATTCCCGAAAGCCGTGCGGCGGGCATTGCGGCAAAAAAGGCGCGGCGCGGGGAAGAGCTTCCCTGCGCCGCGCTTTGCGGTCGTACAGACGGTTATCTGGCTTTGGTGCGGATTTCTTCCGCCGCTTTTTCGATGAACGCGCCGGGCGTTATCGCGCCGAGGTCGCCCTCCTTGCGGCTGCGGACGCCGACGGTGCCGTTCTCGGCCTCCTTGCCGCCGACGATGAGCATATACGGCAGCTTTTCAAGCTGCGCCTCGCGGATCTTGAAGCCGAGCTTTTCGTTCCGGTCGTCCAGCGAAGCGCGAAGCCCCGCGTCCTTGAGCGTGCGCAGAACCTCCTCCGCATAGGGCTTCCGGTCGTCGGAAATCAGGATCACGCGCGCCTGCTCGGGCGCGAGCCAGAGCGGGAACGCGCCGGCGTATTTTTCGATCAGCAGCGCCAGCGTGCGCTCGTAGCAGCCGATCGACGTGCGGTGGATGACATAGGGGTACTTGCGCTTGTTGTCGCGGTCGACGTATTCCATTCCGAACTTTTCGGCAAGCTGAAAGTCGATCTGGATGGTGATGAGCGTGTCCTCCTTGCCGTGGACGTTCTTGATCTGGATGTCGAGCTTCGGCCCGTAGAAGGCCGCCTCGCCGTCCGCCTCGTAGTAGTCGATGTGCAGATCGTTCAGAATGCGGCGCATCGTGTCCTGCGCAGCCTCCCACGCCTCCTCGGAGCCGATGTACTTCTGGCGGTCGTTCTTGTCCCACTTCGAGAAGCGGTAGAACACGTCCTCCTCCAGCCCCAGCGTGGTCAGCATATATTTCGCCAGCTCCAGACAGCCCGCGAACTCGCCTTCGAGCTGTTCGGGCGTGCAGGCGAGATGACCCTCGGAGATCGTGAACTGGCGCAGGCGAATCAGCCCGTGCATCTCGCCGCTGGCTTCGTTGCGGAAGAGCGTGCTCGTCTCGTTGTAGCGCAGCGGCAGGTCGCGGTAGGAGCGCGTCTGCGTCAGATAAGCCTGAAACTGGAACGGGCAGGTCATCGGCCGCAGGGCGAGAACCTCCTTCTCCGGGTCGTCCTGGTCGTCGCGGTCGCCCAGGACGAACATCCCGTCGCGGTAGTGGTCCCAGTGGCCGCTGATTTTATACAGCTCGCGTTTGGCCATAAACGGCGTTTTCGTTTGCAGGTAGCCGCGTTTTTCCTCTTCGTCCTCGACCCAGCGCTGGAGGGTGCGCAGGACGATGGTCCCTTTCGGCAGGATGATCGGCAGCCCTTGCCCGATCTCCTCCGAGGTGGTGAACAGTCCGAGCTGACGGCCGAGCTTGTTGTGGTCGCGCTTCTTGGCCTCCTCCACGGCGGCGAGGTAGGTCTCCAGCTCCTCCTTGGTCGCAAAGGCGGTGCCGTAGATGCGGACGAGCATCTTTTTCGTGCTGTCGCCGCGCCAGTAGGCGCCCGTCGCCTGCGTGAGCTTGAACGCCTTGAGCTTTTTCGTATACGCGACGTGCGGTCCGGCGCACAGGTCGGTGAACTCGCCCTGCTTGTAGAAGGAAATCTCCTCGCCCTCCGGCAGGTCGTGGATCAGCTCGAGCTTATAGGGCTCGTCCTTCATCAGCTCCAGCGCCTCCGCGCGCGGCAGGGTGAAGCGCTCGATGCGCAGGTTCTCGGCGGCGATCTTCTTCATCTCCGCTTCAAGCTGCGCGAGCACCTCCGGGGTGACGGAGACCGGCATATCGATGTCGTAATAAAACCCGTTTTCAATCGCCGGTCCGATCGCCAGCTTTGCCTGCGGGTACAGGCGCTTCACCGCCTGCGCCAGAATGTGCGAGGCCGTGTGTCTGAGCGTTTGCAGCTCGTTGTCCATAAGCGTTTATCCTTCTTTCCGCTTCTCACGGTCCGCCGGATATGCGAACCGCGCCTGCAATCTTTGTTTCTTCTCTGTTATTATACACGCCTGTCAGCCGTTTGTCAACAGCCGCCGCGCCTTTTCCGCCGCGCCGCAGACCGGCTCGCGCGTCAGGACGGAGACGCGGCAGTCGCAGCGCAGCATCGGCAGCAGCAGTTCCATCGCCCGCGCGTCGCGGAAGATGCCGCCCGCGATGGCCGCGGGGAAGGAAGCGTCGAAATAGCGGGCGGCGGCGTTGATGTACTCGGCGATGCGCGCGATGTTTTCGCGCAGGATAATACCCGCCGCCGCCGAGCCGCGGCGCTCGGCTTCGAACACCAGCGGCGCGTAGCGCGCGATTTCGGTCTTGGAACTGCGCAGCAGTCGGGGCAGCGCGTCGAGCAGGTCCTCGCCGGTATAGTCCCGCACCAGCGCATAGAGCGCGTCCGGCTCGGCGCGGCCGTCGACGCAGGCGAGCGCGTGCGAGACGGCGCGCTTGCCGATCTCGTAGCCGTTGCCGGCGACGTCGAAAATCGAGTAGCCGCCGATGCGGTGCAGCACGTCTCCCTTGCGGACGTAGCACGAGCAGCCGGTGCCGCAGATGACCGCCGCGCCGTCCTCCTCGGGGAAGGCCGCGTAAACGATGTTGACCGCGTCGTGCGAGACGGCGGTTTTCGCATTGGGGAACAGGCGATGCAGCTTTTCGTTGGTCAGCGCGCAGAAGCCCGCGTGCGAGCCGCCGGCGACGCCCAGAAAGACGGCGCGCACCTGCTCGGGCGCGACGCCGTTCTCCGTGCAGAGGCGGGCGGCCGTTTCGGTCAGGAATGCGGCGCTGTTTTCAATGCCGAGGTCGGTCGGGTTGGAGGCGCCGGCCGTCAGCCGCGCGACCTCGCTGCCGTCTGTGTGCGCCAGCAGCATCGCGGTTTTGGAGCCGCCGCCGTCGGCGCCGATTATGTAGCCGTGCGCGCTCATTTTTTCTGTTCCTTCATTTCCGCCAGCAGGTCGCGGATTTCCTTGAGCATAGCGGCGCTCTCCTGCTCGGGCGTGGGCGCGGGCGGCGCGGCCTCCTCCGCTTCTTTCTCCGCTTCCTTCTCTCTGCGCAGCAGGGCGTCGGCCTTTTGCTTGGCCTTGACGGCGATGCGCAGCACGATGAAGATGCAGAGCGCGATGATGAGGAAGTCGATGACGGTCTGGATGAACGTACCGCCGTTCATGACGATCGCTTCGCTGTCTTCGGTCGCCTCGCGCAGCGTCCAGACGATTTCCGTAAAGTCGGTCTTGCCCAGCGCAAGCGAGATCAGCGGCGTAATGATGTCCGCCACAAGCGAGGAAACGATTTTGCCGAACGCGCCGCCGATGATGACGCCGACGGCCATGTCGATGATGTTGCCTTTGGTGATGAACGCCTTGAAATCCTTGAAAAAGCTGCTTTTGCCCATAATTCTATCCCCTTTTCGTATGCTGCCGGTCCGCGTCGGCAGAGCCTGTCCACGCGGACCGGCGCGCGGTTTTTATTTGCCGGCCAGCGCGGCGTTGAGCTTTTTGACCAGTTCGTCCGCGTCCACGCCGTGGACCTGGCAGGCTTCTTCCACGGTCTCGCTGCGCGCGGACGGGCAGCCGAGGCAGTGCATGCCGATTTCGAGGAAGTAGGGGGCGAGGTCCTCATTCAGATCGAGGATGTCGCCGATGACGGTGTTTTTCGTGATCTCTTTCATCTTTCATTCTCCTTTTTCCGCCGCGCCGTGCGCGAAGGCGCGCGCACGCGAACGGTTTGTTTTGATTTTGTTTATGACGAACAGCGCAAGCTGTAAGCATACGAAGTTCAGCGCCGCAGCGCCTGCGGCTGTCAGCAGATCGACCGCGCCCGGCAGGGCATAGCCGAACGCTTCGCGCGCCGGCGCGTAATACAGCAGCAGCGCCATACCCGCCAGCGACAGGGCCAGCGCGGGCAGCAGGAGGTAGTTGCGGTAGGCGCGGCTGGTGACGAGGCTTTGCTTCGACGAGCCGGAGAACGCGAAGGCGGCCAGCAGCAGCACCATCGTGACGAGCACGCGCGCGTGCGCCGCTTCGGCGCTGCCGGCGAAGTACGACAGCAGCAGCGCCAGCGCGCCGCCGCCCGCATAGCCCAGCGGCACTGCGAAGTCGGAAAGTCGGGGGCGCGCGGTGTAGCGCGGAATCTTGTCGGTGAGGATTTTGCGGTGCGTGGGCGCGAACGCCAGCGCCAGCGCGAACAGCAGGTTGGCGCCGAAGCCCGCGAACACGATTTCCGTCACCCGCGCGGGGAATTCCAAGCCGCAAAGCAAAGACAGCAGTGCGGAAAAGACCAGCATCGCGTAGGCGACGACCAGATATTGCACCACCGCATAGACGCGCTTGTAGATGCTGCGCGCGCATTCGAGCACGCGCGCAATCAAGTCGAAGCCGCCCGCGTCGATGAGCACGTCGGCCGACTGCAGGATCGTTTCGGGCGCTTGACTGTTGGAAACGAAGGTCGCGTCCGCCTCGCTCATCAGCGTCAGGTCCTCCATCCGCTCGGCTGTGACGGCGACGGCCTTGCCGTCCTCCTTACGCAGCCGCAGCACGCGCAGCCATTCCGCGTCGGTGACGCCGCGGTAGACCTTGTAATCGGGGCTGTTGGCGATGTAAAGGCCCTCGTCCATCTCGCGAAGCTGCTCGCCGGTGATGACCTGCGACTCGTCGGTGATGATGCCGGCGTTTTTGGCGTGGCTGACCGCGCTGTAATAGGATTCGTCCGTCCGCACCACCGGCTCGATGCCGGCCTGCGCGCATTTGTACACTGCCGAGGCCGCGTCCACATAAACCGACGTATAGCAGCCGATGAAGCCCCTGAAAAGCAGCCGCTTCTCGGCGTCGATCTTTTTCAGGCTGTCGCAGTCGGTCACGCCGGCGGCGACGGCGTAGACCGTCATCGACTCGCGCGAAAGCTGCGCGGCCTCGTCGAGCAGCCGCTTGGCGGCGGCGGGCGTCATCTTTTTGGCTTCGCCGCCGGACATATATCCGGCGCACCGGCTTACGACCATCTCGGGCGCGCCCTTCAGGATGACGAGATTCTTGCCCTCGTGCAGCACGAGGGTGCGCGTGGCCTCGCCGCCCGTGGAATTTTCGGTTTCGATTTTGAAATAGTTGTTTTTCAGTTCCGCAAGCTCGACGCCCAGATCGCCGCAGGCCTTGATGAGCGCCAAATCGCTCTGGCTGCCCTCGTAAAACAGGTCAAGGTTCCGGCGCCGGCGGTAGAGCGAGGGGTTCTCGAATTTTTCGCGGAAATTCGAGCAGACCAGCGACAGCGTCAGCAGTTCCTCGAGCGCGTCCCGGTTCTGCTTTTCGATCGGGATGCGGCGGAAATCGACATAAGCGGTCTGCGCCGTGAGCTGCCGGGGCGGGAAGGCGCTGTCCTTTTCGCACATCACCGTGTCGATGAAGCAGAGCTTGGCGATGCTGTTGAGGTTTTTCAGCGACGCGCCTGCGGCGGACGCCTTTTTCATCCCCAGCCCGATGGCGGACGAGGCGAGCGCGAACGCGCTGTCCGACAGCGAGACGAAGCCGATGGTCAGCGCGAGCGCGAACACGTTGACGATGTCGCGGTTCATAAGCAGGCCGAGCAGGATGAGGACGAAGTCCGTCACCACCGCCGCCAGCGAAATGAACCGGCCCGTGCTGCGGATGTATTTGAGCAGCGCCGGCATCGGGTCGCGCGTGCGGTCGCCCGAAAGCAGGCGGACGGCCGTGTCCTTGCCCGTGGCGGTGACGATCGCCTTCGCGCTGCCGCCGGTGACGACCGAGAGCGCGCAGACCATATTCAGCGCGATGGCGTCGCCGGTCCCGTCGGCGATATAGGAGGCGTCCTTGCCGACGGAGGACTTGGCGCGCGTGACCGGCGTCTCCAGCACGGTCAGTCCGTTGGATTCGATGAGTCGCGCGTCCGCGGGGACGATGCGCCCGACCTCCAGCCGGATGACGTCGCCCGGGACGAGCGCGCGGCTGTCCACCGAGAATTCGCGGCCGTCGCGGATGACGATGGCCTTGGGCGACGCCCGCCGCAGCGTGCTTTTGATCGCCCGCTGCGAGCGGCTTTCCAGATAGGCGTTGACCAGCGTCACCGCCGCCGCGCAGACGGCCAGCAGCATATACAGCGGGTCGGGTGTGAAAATGTACAGAATGACCGCGCACAGCAGCACCAGCAGGCCGTGGATGCCGAGAAGCTGCTTCTTCAGGCTTTGGCCGAAGGAAAGCGACAGCTCCTCCCGGATGATGTTGCCGCCGTATTTGCGCCGTGCGCGCGCCACGCTCGACTTGGTCAGCCCGCTGTCGATGTCGCTGCCGAGAATCTCGGCGACCTCATAGGGCTGCATCTCCGAGGGCGAGAGGAACTCGCGCGTGTATTCGCGCGCGGAGGCCGAGGTGATCGTGCGGATGCTCGGCCCCTCGCCCGATTTTTTCAGAAAGCCGCGTGCCATCGCGCACTAATGGCTCTCGAGCTTGAGCGCGCCGTTTTCGACGGTGAGCGAGACGGCCGTGACCGCGTTCTGATAGCCCTCGATGATGACGGAGGCGACCGCGTCCTCCACGTCGGTCTGGATGAGCCGGCGCAGGTGGCGCGCGCCGTATTTTTCGGAATAGCCCTTGTCGACCAGCAGCGCCACGGCCGCGTCGTCGTAGGTGAAGGCGACGTTCTTTTCGGCCAGCACGGCCTTGAGGTCGTCGAGCATGATGCGGCAGATGAAGCCGAAGTTTTCGCGCGTGAGGCGGTTGAACACGACGATGTCGTCGACGCGGTTGATGAATTCGGGGCGCAGGAAGTCCTCCAGCGCGGCCTTGACCTTCACCTCGTCGGCCGAATGCGCCGTCATCGTGAATCCGGCCGGCGTGCCGTTGGCCGAGCTGCCGGCGTTGGTGGTCATAATCAGCACGGTGTTTTCAAAATTGACGGTTTTGCCGTGCGCGTCGGTGATGCGGCCGTCGTCGAGGATTTGAAGGAGGATGTTGAGCACGTCGGGGTGCGCCTTCTCGATTTCGTCAAAGAGCACGACCGAATAGGGCTTGCGGCGAATCTTTTCGGTGAGTTGTCCGGCGTCGTCGTAGCCGACGTAGCCCGGAGGCGAGCCGATGATTCGCGAGACCGAGTGCTTTTCCATAAACTCGGACATATCCAGACGGATGAGCGATTCGGGCGAATCGAACAGATAGGCGGCGAGCACCTTGACCAGCTCGGTTTTGCCCACGCCGGTGCTGCCGGCGAAGATGAAGGAAACCGGCTTTTTCTTGTACGCCACGCCCGCGCGGGAGCGGCGGATGGCGCGCGCAATCTTGCCGATGGCCTCGTCCTGCCCGATGATGCGCTTTTTCAGCGCCGATTCGAGCGACTGCATCTTTTGATACTCGTTTTCGCTGATGCTCGTCGCGGGGATGCCGGTCCAGTTCTCGATGACCTTGGCGACCGAGGCTTCGTCCAGCCACAATTCGTCGCGCTCGGCGGACAGACCGTCGAAGCGGCCGCTCTTCTGGGCAATCTTCGTCGTCACCTCGGCGAGCCGGCGGTAGTCCTCCTCGGTTTTGTTCTCCTGAAATTCGATGGCGCTCTTCTGCTCGTTGAGGCGGGTCAACTCGCGCGAAAGCGTGTTGATTTCGTTGATGAGCGGCGAATGCATCGCCATATAGGACGAAGCCTCGTCCATAATGTCGATGGCCTTGTCGGGCAGATAGCGGTCGGTGATGTAGCGCTCGGAGAGGACGACCATCTTGCGGATGAGCTCGTCGGAAATCTTGATGCCGTGGTAGCTCTCGTAATATTTTTTGATGCCCTTGAGAATCTCGACCGTCGATTCGACCGACGGCTCGTTGATGATGACCGGCTGGAAGCGCCGCTCGAGCGCCGAGTCGTTTTCGATGTGCTTGCGGTACTCGGTCAGCGTCGTCGCGCCGATGACCTGAATCTCCCCGCGCGAAAGCGCCGGCTTTAAGATGTTGGCCGCGTTCATACCGCCCTCCGCGTCGCCCGCGCCGACGATGGAGTGGATTTCGTCGATGACGAGGATGATGTTCCCGAGCTTTTTCACCTCGTCGATGAGCCCCTTCATCCGATTCTCAAACTGGCCGCGGAACTGCGTGCCGGCGACGATGGCGGTCATATCCACCAGATAGACCTCCTTGTCGGACAGCTTGCCGGGAACCTTTCCGTCGACGATGCGCTGCGCGAGCGCTTCGGCCACCGCCGTTTTGCCCACGCCCGGCTCGCCGATGAGGCAGGGGTTGTTCTTCTGGCGGCGGCAGAGAATCTGCATCACGCGCTCCAGCTCTTTTTCACGGCCGACGACGGCGTCCAGCTTCTTTTCGCGCGCCTTGCCGGTCAGATCCATACAGAATTGGGAAAGGTATTTGCGCTTGGGTTTGCCGTCGCCCTTCGCGCTCCGCTCGGGCTCGGTCTGCCGTTCGACCGGCAGGCCGCCGCCCATGATGGCGTTGAAATCGAGCGCGGGCGCGCGGCCCTCGTTGTCCGATTCGTCGTCCGGCTCGACGAAGGGAATCATCCCCGCCACCTCGTCGGCCATCGCGTCGAATTCCTCCTCCGAAATGCCGAGCTTGCGGATGATGTCGCTCATCGGCTTGATGCCCAGCTCCTTCGCGCAGCGCAGGCACAGCCCCTCCGAGGTGGTCTGCCCGTTTTCGGTTTTCGTAACGTAAATCACCGCCACACGCTTTTTGCAGCGGGAACACAGCTTCATTTGCATCATTCAGTTCTGCCTTTCGTTATGCTTCACGGCTGCCGGGGCGTTTTCAGCCCGTATTTGCCGCGAAAGATTTTGATATAATACATAATAAACGCAAACAGGATCACGATCCCGAGCAGGATGCTCAGCGCCAGCGTGACGGCGTAATTCTCCCAGAGCAGCAGCAGCGCGGTGACCGTGCAGGCGAAAATCGCCGAGGCCGCCTTGCCGTACCACGAGGAAACGACGATGTCCTTGCGCTTTTTCAAAATCACATAGGCGCCGATGAGCATAAAGGTCTCCTTGAGCACAAAGAGCACCGTCAGCCAAATCAGGACCGGCTGCTTGACGGCCAGCGAGATGATGGCCGCCGCCTGCATCAGCTTGTCGGCCAGCGGGTCGAGAATCTTTCCGACGTCGGTGATCCACCCGTTCCGGCGCGCGAGGTATCCGTCGAGGATGTCGGTCAGCTCCGCTGCGACAAAGATGGCCAGCGCCCACAGGTTCGCGTGGGGGAGGTCCGAGAAGAAGACGACGACGAAGACCGGCACCGCCAGCAGCCGGATGGCCGAGAGAATATTGGGGATCTGTCTTTTTTCCATTCCGTACTCCGTTCCGCCGCCCGCAGGGCGGCATCAGGTTCAATCAAGGGTTTGCGCGGCCCGGCGCGGGAAACGCGTCCCGCCGGACGGCGCGTCTGCCGGCTCAGGCAAAGAAGAAATTGAAGAAATTGTTTTCGTAAAAGAATTTGAACAGGAAGGTCGCCGACGGGTCGATGCGGGAGACGAAGTCCAGCCCGAGCGTATCGGCGCAGGGCAGCAGAAGCCGCACCACCGCGCAGAAAAGCCAGACGCGCAGCAGCGCCAGCACGACGCCCGCGGCCAGTCCCAGCAGCTTGTTGGCCTGCCGCAGAATGGGCAGGTCGGTCAGCTTGTCGAGCAGATAGGCCGCCAGCCGCAGCACCAGCACCGAGCCGAGGTAGAGCAGGATGAAGGCCGTAAAGGTCGCCACCGCGCGCAAGACCGGCTCGGAGACGTATCCGACAAGCTCGTTTTTGAGCGCTTCGGTGTTCCCGCTGCGCCAGTTGTTCCATTTTGTCTGCAATTCGTCCTTATCGATGCCGATGAATTCCAGCTTGGTCAGGAATTCGGGCAGTTCCTCCTGCTCCTCCGACGTGTCGGTGACGAAGGAGGTGATGCTCTCGTCCACCGCCGTCCGCACCTTGACCGCCATCCCGCTTTCCAGAAACGCGTCGCGCACGGGTGCGACGAACAGAAAGGCGACCACCAGCGCGATGAGAAAGCTCGCCGCCGACAGCACGGTCTTGACGAAGCCGTTTTTCACCGCAAAGCCGATCGTCACGCCGATGATGACGACAATCAGTATATCCAATATAGCGCTCATATTGCCCTCCGTTTGCTATTCGGCGGCGTCTCCGATGCCGTCGATGTCTAAAATCACGGCCTCCGAGCCGGAAAACAGCACGATCTGCGCCGACTCCGGCGCGGTCAGCAGCGACGTGTAGGTTTGGGACAGCGGCCGGTGCGCGTCCTCCCCGCCGTCGAGAGAAAGCGACAGCAGTTCGCCGTCGCGCAGCAGGAACGCCCGCTCGTCCAGAAAAACGACGTCCGTGACCGCGCTGCCCGAGACCGTCCTGCGCTTTTCGTCCGCGGCAAAAAAAACGGTACTCATATCGTTGCCAAAACCGTCGCTTCCGTATGCTAGCGTCGCGTATTTTTCGCCCAGCTCGAATTTCTGCACGCTGCGCGTGCCGTAAAGCTCCTCCAGCAGCAAGCTGCCGTAGGCGGCGATCGAGCGCAGCGCCTTGTTGGTCAGCAGCCAGAAGCCGCCGTCGTCGCGGTACGCGACCTGCCAGGGCAGCTCGCCGGTGAAGGTTTGCGTCGTATAGCTGTCCTCCTGCGTCAGGTCCATCCGCATCAGGCAGGTTTCAAATTCCCCGCTTTCGGTGGTGTAGAAGGCCGCGGCGAGCAGCTCGTTCTTGTCCCCGCGCAGCGCCACGTCCAGAATCTCGCGGTCGCGGTCATCGCTTCCGGCGCCGAAGAACGCGGTGTAGATCGTGTTGAAGTTCTCGTCGTACACCCATACGCCCGAGCGGGAGTTGCGTTTTTTGGAAATCACGGCGAACGCGCCGCCGTCCGTCACGTCCAGCCCCAGAATGGGGTATTCGTAGGTCTGCTTCAGCACCGAGGAATAGGAGGTGAACACCTCTAATTCCCTGCCGCCCAGATCGCAGACGTAAACGTTGCGGTCGGACGTGCGCACGAGCGGGTCGGCATACGAGAAGCCGCTTTTCAGCACGCGGCGGGAGTTGAAATCGTACACGCTGATGCCGGTCTTGTTGACCACCGCCAGATCGCCGCGCACCACGGCGCCGAGGTTGCCCGCGTCGTAGTCGTAGACCACGCGCGAGCCGTCGGAGCCGACGGTCACGGGGTCGAAGGACACGAATTTGAGCATATAGCGGAAGTTTTCGATCGTCAGCTCGTCGCCGTAGAAGGTAAAGGCGAACGCCGCGAAGCAGACGCTCAGCAGGATGAGCGCGTATTTGGCAAACGAGATGCGCCGGGCGATCGTTTCATAATATGCTTCCCTCGAGGGGATTTTGACCTTCGCCGGGTCGGATTTCTTCCCCGGCTCGCGGAAGATGGAAAAAACGCCCATCGGTTGCCTGTCCTTTCGGTGTCGTAGAGGCGGGCGGCGTCAGAAGGCCGTCCGGGTAAAAAACGCGGCTGAGATACAGCCCGTGCGCCGGCGCTGTCGCGCCGGCCTGTCCGCGCTCGCGCGCGTCCAGAATGCGCGTGATTTTTTCCGCCGTAACGCCCGGGCACAGCAGCGTGCCGGCCATAATGCGGACCATATTGTACAGAAAGCCGTCCGCCGCCACCGTCATCGTGACAAACTCGTCCTCGCGCCGGACGCGGAAGCGGAACACGCGCCGCACCGTGTCGGTGATTTTCGAGCCGGACGCCATGCACGAGCGGAAGTCGTGCCGGCCGACGAAGGCCTGTGCGGCGTCGTCGAGCGCCGCAGCGTCGAGCGGGTGCGGCCAGAGCAGCGCGCGGCCGTTTTCAAACGGGTCGCGCAGGCGGCTGTTGCGGATGCGGTAAACGTATTCCTTTCCCGCCGCGCTGTACCGCGCGTGGAACGCCCCGTCTGTCTCGCAGGCGGCGCGCACCGCGATGTCCGGCGGCAGCGCGCGGTTGAGCGCGAGCGGCAGCGCGTCGGGCGGGATGACGAAGGGGACGTCCATATGGCAGACGAAGCCGCAGGCATGCACGCCCGCGTCGGTCCGCGAGCAGCCGGTGACCGGCACCGGCGCGCCGTAAACCTTCGCGGCGGCCTCGCAGACGGCGGTCTGCACGGACAGCCCGTTTTTCTGCGCCTGCCAGCCGCAGTAGCGCGTGCCGTCGAAGGCGAGCGTCAGCGCCACCCGCGTCACGACAGCGATACCCCGTTGAGCAGCACGACGGCGGCCGTGCAGGCGAGCATCACGAACAGGAACGCAAGGTCGGAGAATCTTGCTTTTGACACCTTCATCCGCGTGCGGTTCGCACCGCCGTTGTAGCAGCGGCACTCCATCGCCTCCGCCAGATCGTACGCGCGCCGGATGGCCGAGTAAAACAGGGGAATCAGAATCGGTATCATCGCCTTGAGGCGGCGCAGCAGGCTGCCGGTCTCGAAGTCCGAGCCGCGCGCCTTCTGCGCGGACATGATCTTGTCGGTCTCCTCGATGAGCGTGGGGATGAAGCGCAGCGCGATGGTCATCATCATCGCGAAA
>ERZ1673730.1864-NODE-1864-length-12558-cov-4.412461_pt1 | contig 12558 bp, 10 predicted proteins | sample MGYA00580200_ERZ1673730 | MGnify/ENA primary metagenome ERZ1673730 (study PRJEB41218, sample SAMN15661761) | gut metagenome | host: Homo sapiens | place: Canada: London | collected 2015-08-20/2019-03-30 | study: EMG produced TPA metagenomics assembly of...
TACACACATTTTTGGAGGAGTGGAAGGAAGTTATGGCGGTTTACCGGTATATCAGCGAGGATACGGAGGTTGAAAACGATGCAAAAGACTGAATTTCTGGACCGTCTCCGCACCGCGCTGGCCGATTTGCCGGCGGAGGAGCTTGAAAAAACGCTCGGTTATTACGCCGAGATGATTGAGGACCGTATGGAGGACGGTATGGACGAGGAGGCGGCCGTCGCCGCAATGGGCGACCCGGAGGCGGTCGCGCGCGAAATCCTGCTCGACGCGCCGCTGGGGACGCTGGTCAGGGCCAAGATTAAGCCGAAGCGCGCGCTGAGCGGCTGGGAAATCCTGCTGCTCGTGCTCGGCGCGCCGCTTTGGCTGCCGCTGCTGGCGACGGCCGCGGCGCTGCTGTTCACGGTGTATGCGCTTATCTGGTCGCTGATGGCCACGCTTTGGGCTTTGTCCGCGGCGGTGCTGTTTTCGGGCGTCGCGGCGGTCGTCGGCAGCGTGTGGGTCTGGATGCAGAACGTATCTTCGGGATTGTTTGTGCTCGGCGGCGCGCTCGCCTGCTGCGGCTTGGGCATTTTCGGGCTGCTGGGGATGAAGGTGCTCACGGCGTTTGCCGTCCGTCTGACCGTAAAGCTGCTGCGCGCGACCAAGTCGCTCTTTATCCGGCGCAGAAAAGAGAATGAAACGGGGGAAGCGATATGAAAAAAAGCACGAAAATCTGGCTGATTGCCGCCGCCGCGCTGCTCGCGGTCGGACTGGCGCTCTGCGTCGCCGCGCTGGCGTCGGTGGACTTTGATTTTGCAAATCTCGGCACGGAGGGTGCGTATGAGATGAAAACCTACGCCTTCGACGCGGAGCGGCTGGCTTCGGCGGAGGTCATCAGCGTTTCGCAGGACATCCGCATCGTCGGCTCGGATGAAAAAGCGGGTACCGTGGAATATCCCGTCGGCGAGAAGGTGGGCTATGAGGTCTCCTTTTCGGACGGCACGCTGCTTGTGCGGCATTACGACCATCGCAAATGGTATGAGCATATCGGGCTGTTCTTTTCCTTCCGCGACGACGCGGTGGTCGTCTATGTGCCCACCGACGCCGTATTCGCGCTGACCTGCCAATCCACGAGCGGCAGCATCGAGCTGTCCGGCTTTGCCGGCGGAAGGCTGTTTGCCAAAAGCACAAGCGGGAGCATCCGCATCACCGACCTTGCGCCCGCCGCGCTGGAGGCGCGCTCGACCAGCGGCAGCGTCGAAGCGGCGCGCCTCCGCGTAGCGGAGGGAGACACGACCCTTGCGGCCGTCAGCGGTTCCGTCCGACTGGAGGACGCCGAATGCGCGGCGCGGCTGGATATGTCGTCTACAAGCGGCGGCCTGCGGCTGACGAACGTCGCATGCGGCGGCGCGAGCCTGCGCTCGACCAGCGGGTCGGTGCGTTTTACGCGGCTGCGCTGCGAATCGTTGGAGGCCGAGTCGGTCAGCGGGAGTATAGACGGCGTTTTGACCGGCAGCGCGGACGACTACCGTTTTACCGCGTCGTCGACCTCGGGCAGCGTGGCGGTTCCGGCCGGACAAAGCGGCGGCCGCGAGGTGCGGCTGCGCACGACGAGCGGCAGCATCGACGTGCGGACGGAGGACGGGAGCCGCTGAAACAAATGAAAAAAGGCACCGCATGAATTGCGCTGCCTTTTTGAACGGTAAGAGCAGAGAGGGCGAACCATTCGAAGGAAGGATGCCGCCGTCAGACGTTTCTGTCGGGCGCTTTGCATTCGTCCGCAAACGGACAGCCGGCGCAGCAGGGCGTTTTCCGGCAGCGCGCGATGCAGTGGTCGAGAATGAGCCAGTGAAAGCGGCCGTAGAGCGCCGCGTCGCGCGGGAGACCCGATTCGAAAAACAGCCTCCGACCGTCGTCGTCCGCGCCGAAGCCGAGACGCGTCAGCCAGCGGCGGGTATAGGCGTCCAGAATGAAGGACGGCTTGTAAAAGGCGTAAACGAGGATCACGTCCGCCGTCTCGGCGCCGACGCCGGGCAGGGCGAGCAGCTCGTCCCGCAGGCGGCTTTGTTCGGCCGCCTGCACCGTGCGTTGCTCGTATCCGTAGGCGGCGTACCAAGCCGTCAGCGCGCGGATGGTCCGCGCCTTCCGTGCGGCGAAGCCGCAGGAGCGGATACGGGAGGCCAGTTCGTCGTCGGACATACCGGCGATGGCCTGCGGCGTGCGCAGCACGCCGAGCGCGTCGCTCGTCCGGCGCACGCTGCTCCAGGCCGTGTTCTGGACGAGCACGGCCTCCAGCATAACAATATAAGGGTCGTCCGACCACCAGCGCGGCGGGCCGTAGGCGGCCAGCAGCGCCGCGTACAGCTCGTTCGGGGCGCGCATAGCTTTATGACGGCAGGGGGAAGCGCCCCAGCGTTTCCTTGCGGGTATCGTACCAGTCGTGGAAGCTCCATTCCAGCTCGCGGACGGTGCAGACGCCGAACGCCATATGCCGATACCGCTCTGCCAGTTTCAGAAAGGCTCGCGGCTCGGCGAGCGGGACAGGGAAGCGGATGGCCGTGATGTGGCAGGAAATCGTTTCGTAGCGCTCCTGCGGGCACAGGCCGTCTCTGCAAAGCCCCTCTCGGAGCGCTTGCCGGATGTATGTTAGCATTTCCTCGGGATAGCCGCGGACGAGCAGCGCGCCGTCGCTGACCGTGACGCCGCGGAAGCAAACGCGGAAGGGGCCGCAGGCGGACAGCGCGCGGCGAATGCTCTGTATGCAAGCGCCGGTCGTTTCGCCCGCCGGCTTTTGCAGGCCGGGGCGGCCGCGCAGGAGGTCCAGCACCGTGACGTGCATATCCGACGCCGGATAAGAATACAGCGCGGGGAAGCGCGTTTGGAATTCCCGCAGCATCCCGCCGACGCGGGCGGTGATTTCGTCCGTCGGCCGGAACAGCAGAACGACCGACATCCGCGTATCCGCTTCGGGATGACACAGGAACGCGTCCGCGCTGCCGCCGCGCAGGAGCGCGTCGCGGCCCTCTCGCTCGATGCGCGCGTACAGAGCGTCCAGCTTTTCGGTTTCGTATCCATCCATAAGATTTGCGGCTCCTTTCCGGAACGAAAAAAGCCGCACCGTCATCGGTGCGGCTCTTATCTTGGCTTTAGCTGACCATCTCGCGGGTGATGGTCAGCTTCTTTGTCTTTGCGTCGGAGGGGAGGCTGTACATAAAGCCGGTCATCAGCTTTTCCCTAATGGAGCGCAGTCCGCGCGCGCCCGTGTTCAGCTCGATGGCCTTGTCCGCGATGGCGTCGGTGGCTTCGGGCGTGAACGTCAGCTCCACGCCGTCCATATCCAGCAGCTTGGCGTACTGCTTCATCAGCGCGTTCTTCGGCTCGCTGAGGATGCGGATATACGCCTCCTTGTCCAGCGGGTCGAGCGCGGCGATGACCGGGATGCGGCCGACAAGCTCGGGGATCAGCCCGTATTTCACCAGGTCATGCGGGGTAACGCTCTTGAGGATGCGGCTTTTGTCCTTCTCGTCCTTCGAGAGAATCTGTGATGAAAAACCGATCGACTGCTTGCCGGTGCGCGATTCGATGATCGCCTCCAGCCCGTCGAAAGCGCCGCCGCAGATGAACAGGATGTTGGAGGTATCGATTTGGATAAACTCCTGATTCGGATGCTTGCGGCCGCCCTGCGGCGGGACGTTGGAGACCGTGCCCTCCAAAATCTTCAGCAGCGCCTGCTGCACGCCCTCGCCGGATACGTCGCGCGTGATCGAGCGGTTTTCGCTCCGGCGGGAAATCTTGTCGATCTCGTCGATATAGATGATGCCGCGCTGGGCCTTCTCGATGTCGTAGTCGGCGGCCTGAATCAGACGCAGCAGGATGTTTTCGACGTCCTCGCCGACATAGCCGGCTTCGGTCAGCGTCGTCGCGTCGGCGATGGCGAAGGGCACCTGAAGAATGCGCGCGAGCGTCTGTGCCAGCAGCGTTTTGCCGACGCCGGTCGGCCCCAGCAGCAGCACGTTGCTTTTCTGCAGCTCGACCTCGGCGTATTTGCCGCCGTCCTCGGCGGCGGTTTTGGTCAGCGCGTTGACGCGCTTGTAGTGGTTGTACACAGCGACGGAAAGCGCGATTTTCGCCTCGTCCTGTCCGATGACATGCTCGTCCAGATGCGCTTTGATCTGTGCCGGCGTCGGCAGCTCGATGGCGTCGGGCGCGCTGTGCGTCACCTGTCCGGCGTTCTCGCCCGCGGCGAGCTTTTCTTCATATTCATAGGCGATTTCGGAGCAGAGCGCGATGCAGTTCTCGCACAGGTTCATATCCCGTCCGAGCACGTTCAGCGTGGTCAGCTCCGTGTAAGGTCTTCCGCAGAAATCGCAGTTCATTTTTCAGACCATAGCTTTCGCTGTGCGAAAGCATCCTCCTTTCGGAATTCGGTGGGGGAAGGGTTCTGCCTGCACGGCAGGTCAAGCCCTGCGCTAATCGGCGAAAGCCGCGCCGGCGCGAACGTTCGCGCCGTATCCCGCCTGCTTTCCGAAGCCGCAGGCGTGCAATGCGCGGGCCGCGTCCGGCAGGCATCTGCGCTCCCGTCGAACGCGGCCCTTTGTCCGCAGCCCCGTTTTTAACGCTTTTCGTAAATTTTGTCGATCAGTCCGTACTCGAGCGCCTCCTGCGCGGTCATAAAGTTGTCGCGCTCGGTGTCCTTCTCAATCGTCTTGAGCGGCTTGCCCGTGTTCTCGGCGAGGATGCGGTTCATTTTATCCTTGATGCGCAGGATATGGTCGGCGTGTATTTTTATGTCCGTCGCCTGTCCCTGCATACCGCCGAGCGGCTGATGTATCATAATTTCGCTGTTGGGAAGCGCAATGCGTTTTCCCTTAGCGCCGGCGGCGAGCAGGAACGCACCCATGCTGGCCGCCATCCCGATGCAGATGGTCGACACGTCGCATTTGATGAAGTTCATCGTGTCGTAAATCGCCATCCCCGAGGAGATGGAGCCGCCCGGGCTGTTGATATACAGCGAGATTTCCTTGTCCGCGTCCTGCGCCTCGAGGTAGAGCAGCTGCGCCACCACGAGCGAGGCGGTCACGTCGTTGACCTCTTCGCTGAGAAAAACGATTCTGTCATTGAGCAGTCTCGAATAAATATCGTAGGATCTTTCGCCGCGATTCGTCTGTTGGACGACCATAGGGACCAACGGCATATCAGCTCACCTTAACCTTTCGTCGTGTCTTTCTTGGATTCTTTCTTAGCGGGTTTGACGGCGTTGGCTTTGATCAGCTCAACGGCCTTGCGCATCACCACGTCCTCCGTGATGCCGGCAACGGGGATGCTTTCCTTCACCTTCTCCAGCTCTACATTATAGCCGGAGGCGATCTTCTTATATTCCTCCTCCAGCTCCTCCTCGGTCGCCTCGATGGCCTCCGCCTTCACAACGGCCTCCAGCGCCAGCCGCGTGCGAAGCTGCCGCTCGGCGCCCGGACGGAAGGATTCGCGCAGCTTATCCATATTCATCCCGGTATACTGGAAGTACATGTCCAGACTGCCGCCCTGCATCTGCAGACGGTAATCGTAATCGCGCACCTGCGCGTCGACCTCGCTGTCGATCATCGGGGCGGGGACGTCGACGTCCGTGTTGGCGAGCAGCTCGTCGATAAGCGCCTCCTCGAAGGCATGCTCGGCGGTTTTCTGCTTCCTTTCGGTTATTTTAGCCTTAACGTCGGCCTTGTATTCATCCAGTGTGTTGAATTCGGAAACGTCCTTGACAAATTCGTCGTCCACCTCCGGCAGCTCGGTGCGCTTGACCTCGTGCAGCACAATCTTGAACACCGCCTCCTTGCCGGCCAGCTCCTTGGCGCCGTAATCCTCGGGGAAGGTGACGGTTATGTCGAACGACTCGCCGGCCTTGTGCCCGACGAGCTGCTCCTCAAAGCCCGGGATAAAGCTGCCCGAGCCGAGCTTGAGCGGGAACTTTTCGCCCTTGCCGCCCTCGAAGGCGACGCCGTCCAAAAAGCCCTCAAAATCGATGACCGTCTCGTCGCCGTCCGCCGCAGGCTGATCCTCCAGCGTGATCTGGCGGCCGTTGCGCTTGCGGACAAGCTCGATTTCTTCCTCGATTTCGGACTTGTTGACGCGCACGGTTTCCTTCGCGGCTTCCAGCCCCTTGTATTTGCTGACCGTCGCGACGGGCTTGGTGTAAACCTTCGCCGTCAGCTCCACGCCGTTTTCGTCAATCGAAACGATGTCGATCTCCGGGCGCGAGACAACCTCCAGCTTTGCCTCTTCCACGGCGGACGCATACAGGTCGGGCAGCAGCATATCCAGCGCGTCGTCGTAAAACACGGCCGCGCCGTACATCTTCTCAATGATGCTCTTCGGCGCCTTGCCCTTGCGGAAGCCGGGGACATTCATTTTGCCGACGTTCTTTTTATACGCTTTCGTCACCGCGTCGTCGAAAGCCGCCTTGTCGATGTGCAGCTCAAGGACCGATATGTTTTTTTCCGGGGAAGTGACATTTTTCAAGCTCATTTTCTGTTTCCTCCAAAAATAAAGTTCTGTGCCTTTGGGGCCGCGGTTTTGACGCCGAGCGTGAAAGGCGCAAAACGCACTGCAAAAGCGCCGCCTTTGCACATATGCCGCAGGACGGCATTTTGAATACTATCTATATTATTGTATACTTTTTCTGGATTTTGTCAACAGCTTTTTCGGAAAAAACCGCCGCCTGCCGCGGGATTTTAATTTATTTACATTTTCGTATTGCCGGGATAAGATATTGAGGTTACAATGTACAAAACAAAAGGAGGTGTGCCCGTTGCCCGTGCAGCCGGATAAAAAAACATACACCGCCTCGCAGACGCTCAGCGAGGTGTTCGCCGGCGAGGAAACGCGTGTGCTGGATACGGAAAAGCTCTCTGCCGGCAAGCGTGAAAAAAGCTGCTTTGTCCGCTCGCTGGAGACGATGAGCGCCAACGACATCGCCGAGCCGGCCGAGGGGAAAAAGAAGAAAAAGCTGACCGCCGCGTTCGTCACCCGCCTGTCTGCGTTCCTCGTCTGCTTCGCCGTCTTCGGCGTTTCGCTGTATATGATCGTGGAGCGCGTGATCGACGACATCCAGACCGACCGTCTCATCGAGGACCTCCAGACTGCCGTCGCCGAGCGCGCGGTGCCGCGGATGAACCTCACGCAGCAGCTTACGCCGGGCTATACGCTTCTTGAGGCGATGCATTCCGACGGGGCCGAGCCGCCTGTGGACGAAGTCACCAGCGTCGATTATGATACCGAACATATGCGCCTGCTGACCGCCATAGATATGAACGAGGACGTCTACGGCTGGATCCGCATCAAGGGCACCGTGATCGATTACCCGATCCTTCAGGGGGCGGACAACGATTACTACCTCAACCGCACCATCAATCGGGAGTATTCCAAGGCCGGTTCGATCTTCGCCGATTTCCGCCTTTCGGATACGCACCGCGACAATTACAACGCCATTTTTTACGGACACTGCATGAGCTCGGGCACGATGTTCCGCGCCATTATGGAATGGTACGAAGCCTATGCCACGCGCGACGCGGTCGCCGACACGATGGAAATCGAGATCATCACGCGAGACGGCGTGTACATATACGAGGTGTTCTCGGCGTACCGCTCGGAGGGTACGCACTTCATCACCGCCTCCTTTGCGGACAAGGCGGAATATCTGACCTTCCTCAAGGACATCCGCAAGAAGTCGGTCCTGCGCCGCCGTCCGTCGTATGACGAAAATTCAAAGATCTGCACGCTCGTCACCTGTACAAACGTGATTGCTATGCCGGAGGAGCGTTATGTGCTGCATGGCATCCTCAAGCAGGTCGTTTATTACGGATAAAAGCATTTGGCAGGGCGTATGTTACATACGTCCTGCCGTTTTGTAAACATTCGTTCTTTGTTCTTTTTGTTTACATTTCGGTTTTACGTTTCTTAAATTCCGCGCATACAATGGAGATAAAGAGAAAGGCGGGGGAACGATTATGAAAACGGAAAAGCAGCCGGACGGCTGTGCGGCGGAAACGCGCGTACTCGAGCGGGTGGAAATGCCGGAAAAGAACTGCTTTGTGCGTTCGCTCGAGCAGCTTCGCGCCTCGGACATCGCCGACAGCGCGTCTTTGCCGAAGAAGCGCCTGACCGCTTCGTCGCTGACGCGCGCGGGCGCGTTTCTGGTCTGTATGGCCGTATTTGCCTTTTCGCTTTATCAAATCGTTGACCGACTGGTCGGACAGATTCAGGCCGACCTCCTGATGCAGCGGCTTCAGGCCGCGGCCGTGGAGCGCGCAGTGCCGCGGCTGGACCCGACGCAGAGCTCGAAGCCCGGTTATACGCTGCTGCAGGCGATCAACGCCGGCGACGACGATCCGGCGGATACGCCGATCGTAACGACGGCGTATGACACCGAGTACCGCCGCCTGATGGCGTCGATTGACATCAACGAGGACGTCTACGGCTGGATCCGTATCAAGGGAACGGTGATCGATTACGTCATTATGCAGGGGGCGGACAACGACTACTACCTCAAGCATACGATCAGCGGCGCTTACAATGAGGCCGGTTCGATCTTCGCGGATTTCCGGCTTTCCAAAACGCATCGTGACAACTATAACGCTATTTTTTACGGCCATAATATGACGGACGGGTCGATGTTCCGCGCGCTTCGCAACTGGTATGAGGATTATGCCACGCGCGATGCTGCCGCCGAGACGATGGAAATTGAAATCATCACGCGCGAGGGAGTATATATTTACGAGCCTTTCGCGGCGTATCGGGAGGTCGGCGCGCATTTCATCACCGCGTCCTTTGCGAACGAGAAGGAATATCTGGCGTTTTTGAAGGAGATTCAGAGCAAGTCGGTTTTGCGCCGCCGTCCGTCGTATGACACGAACTCGCGAATCTGCACGCTCGTCACCTGCACCAACGCGATGGAGGGCGAACGCTACGTCCTGCACGGCATTCTGAAAAGCGTGGTTTATTACGGCTGACCGAGTACAAAATTTTTCTTGCTTTTGCGGCGGGAAGGGTATACAATAGGGGTGTGCGTACCGCACACCCCTATTGCTTGCCCGAAGCGCCGCCTTTTTATACTGAAGCAGAAAAGGCAGTCCGATGAAATCGCTGCTCGCTCTGCGAAACGCGGACGTTCCGGCCGGGCGGTGCGGCGGCGCGCGCATGTATCATGCTTTAAGGAGGCTTCCTATGCGTTCTGTCATTCAAACGGCGGTCCGGCGCACGGTAACGGTTTGCATGGTCGTCGTGATCGTATTCGCCGCCGGCATTCTTGCGGCGCAGTCCACGCCGGTCAGCCTGCTGCCCGACATCGCGGTGCCTGCGCTCGGCGTTCTGGTCACATATCCGGGCGCGAGCGCGGCGTCGGTGGAGGAGCAGGTCACGCGTCCGCTCGACGACGCGCTCCGATCCGTCGGCGGCGCCACGCGGCTGCAAACCTATTCGATGGACAACGCCGCCGCGCTGTTCTTTTATTTCGATTACGGCGTCGATCTGGAAGAAAAATCCGATGAAATCCGCGCCTGCATCGCCAAGCTCGAGCTGCCGGCCGAATGCGCCGAGCCGACCCTGACCACCGTCGACCTCAACGCGTCCGCGGTCGCCACCATCGCCGTCTGGCGCGAGGACGACGACACGGAGAAACTGCTGGCCGACGCACAGACGCTGCGCGGCGTGCTTGCGGGCGTGGAGGGCGTCGGCGACGTCGTACTCACCGGCGCGCCTGCCGACGAAATTGCCGTCGCGCCGCTGCAGGGGCTGGAGATGGCCACGCTGCTGCTGTACGAGACGCTGTCGATGGGCGCGCTGGACATCCCGCTCGGCAGCTATTTTGAAGACGGAAGCCCGGTTTCGGTCCGCAACGTCAGCGACGCCGCCACGCCGGAGGAGCTGGGCAGCCTGCCCGTCGAGCTGTCGTTCGACCGCGCGGTTTGGACGACGCTGGCGGGGCTGGCCGCGCAGATCGCCGAGCTGGAGGTACACAACGGCAGTCCGCTTACCGATGAGCAGGTCGCCCTGCTTGTATCCGCCGGCGGGATGGCCGACGCGCTGCCGTTTACCGTCACGCCCGCGCTGGTCGGTCTGGTGCGCGGGCTGGACTACACGCGCGTGACCTACGACGCGTCGGAGACCGGCCGGCTGATCGTGCCGGTATCCAAAATCGCGGACGTCGAACGCGTGCGTACATACGAAACCTACTCCTATTATAACGGACGTCCCAGCGTCACGGTGGAGGTGATGGCGGCCGCCGGTGCCAACGCGGTGGACATCTCCGAGGCCGTCCGCGCGCGGCTGGACGGGCTGCATCTCGATTCGTCGGTGCTGCTGCTGGACGACGAGGCCGAGTTCATCAACGACAGCATCGGCAATATCCTCAGCTCGCTGCTCATCGGCGGCGTGCTGGCGGTGGCGGTGATTTTTGTGTTCCTGCGCCGCTTTTCGCTGTCGCTGATCATCTCGGTAACGATGCCGCTGTCGGTGCTGGCGGCCATCGCGGCGCTGTATCTGCTCGGCGTGACCTTCAATATGGTGTCGCTCGGCGGGCTGGCGGTCGGCATTGGTATGCTGGTCGATAACAGCATCGTCGTCATCGAAAGCATCACCAAACGGCGTGACAGAGGAGAGGAAGCGTTTGAAAGCGCGTGCCGTGGGACGCTCGACGTAGCTGGCTCGCTGTTCGCCTCCACGCTGACGACGGTCTGCGTGTTCGTACCCATTCTGTTCATCACGGGACTGACGCGGGAATGCTTCGCCGACCTCGCGTATGCGGTGATGCTGTCGCTGGCCTTCTCGCTGCTCGTGGCGCTGACGGTCATCCCGTCGCTGTACTATCTCGTCTGCCGTATGCGGAAAAGCGGCCGCGGGCGGGATTCCGGCCCCTCCTTCGCCTCGGCGGAGCGCGTCTACGGCCGCGTGCTGTCGTCGCTGCTCGGACGGAAAACGCTTGTGCTTCTGCTGGCGCTGGCCGTGTTCGGCGGCAGCCTTGCGCTGGTGTTCACCGGCGGAACGGAGTTCCTGCCGTCGATCGATAAGGGGTTAATCGAGGCCACGCTGAATTTCGGAACCGCCGTTACGCCGGAGCAGGCGGCTGAACGTGCCGCGGAGGCCGAGCGGATGATCCGTGAAAACGTGGAGAATATCGAGAGCGTCTCCTATCAGGTCGGCAAGCTGGGGACGATGACCGCCGACGTCACCGCCGCACTGCGCATTCAGCTACGGGAAAGCGGCGCCGAATTGACCGGACGCGCCGTCGAGTCGATCCGCCGCGCGTTGTCTGCCGTCGAGTGCAGCGAGGTCGGCGTGTCCGCCATCGACGGCGTGGTCGCCGTGCTGACGAGCGGCTTTTCGTCGCTGTCGGTTTCGATTCGCGGCGAATCGCAGGAGGCGCTGGCCGAGATTGCGCAGAAGGTCCGAGACGCGCTTCCGGCTGAACAGTTCGTGCAGATTTCGGACAATCTGACGCAGCAGTCCTCCGAATACCAGCTACATATCGACCGCACGCGCTGCGCTGAAATGGGCGTGGATTACAGCCTGCTCGTGCAGACGCTGCGCGTGGGACTGGCGTCTGTCACACCCGCGCAGCTCATCGAGGACGGCCGCCGCAGCGATATCCGTCTTTCCTTCCGCGAAGGGACGGTCGATTCGGCCGAATCGCTCGGTGCGCTTGTCGTCGGGATGAACGGGACCGAGGCTATTCATCTGTCCGACGTGGCGGAAATCGAGCTTCAGAGCCGCCCCGCGCTGATCGTGAAGGAAAACGGCGACTATCTGCTCACCCTGTCTGCGCAGACTGCGGGTCTGGACACGGGGACGGCCGGCAAAATGCTTTCGGAGGCGGTCGCCGGCGTGCTGGACGCGTATGAGGGCTACGGCTACACCGAGGACGGCGTGCAGTCCTATCTCAACGACGCCTTCGGCGGGCTGGTGCTGGCGCTGATTATATCGGTTTTCCTGCTTTACGCCGTGATGGCCTGCCAGTTCGAGTCGCTGCTCAAGCCGCTGATCATTATGCTTTCGATTCCGCTTTCGTTTACCGGCGGTTTCTTGGCGCTGGCTGTCAGCGGCATATCGCTCAACGTCGTCTCGTTCATCGGGCTGATTATGCTGATGGGTGTTATTGTGAATAACGCGATTTTGATGATTGACAAGGTTTCCGCGCTGATGCGCGAGGGGCTGGACGCCCGCGAAGCCATTCTGGAGGGCTGCAAGAACCGCCTGCGCCCGATTCTGATGACCACCCTCACGACGGTGCTCGCACTCGTGCCGCTGTCGCTCGGATTGGGGCAGGGCGGCGCGCTGATGCAGCCGCTCGGCGTGGTGGTGATGGGCGGTCTGGTTCTCGGTACGTTGGTCACGCTCGTGCTCATCCCGGTGCTGCTGGCGGCGCTCAAGCGTGTCGGAAACAGAAAAAAGCCTTCCACCGAGGAACGAAACGAATAAACGGAAAGACATCCTGCCCATTGGGCAGGATGTCTTTCCGTTTTTCAAAAAGTTGTGTTTTCAAAAATCCGGCGTCGCTCTCATTGGACTTGCTGTCTAAGTCGCTGTGGGTGT
>ERZ1673730.1867-NODE-1867-length-12539-cov-4.223646_pt1 | contig 12539 bp, 14 predicted proteins | sample MGYA00580200_ERZ1673730 | MGnify/ENA primary metagenome ERZ1673730 (study PRJEB41218, sample SAMN15661761) | gut metagenome | host: Homo sapiens | place: Canada: London | collected 2015-08-20/2019-03-30 | study: EMG produced TPA metagenomics assembly of...
AGCGTCCCACGCTTCAAACTCTCTCCCGTCAGCGCACCTCAGTCGGGCAAGTTTAGCCATAGGCGAAACTTGCAGAGTTTTAAACGCCTCGCGTTTCAAACTCTCTCCCACCCACACGCCGCGCCGCAGGGCAGGCAGAAGCCGTTTTCCGCCAGCCGCAGCCCCAGCTCGCCGCTTTCGGTTCGGCCGCCGAAGCGGCGCGTGAGGTTGTTGTCCAGAATAAACCCGCAGGTGGAGGGTGACAGCCCCGTCGTGTAGGAGTTCAGGATAACGAACAGCGGCTCGTCCGACAAAACCTGCGTGATCAGCCGCACCAGCCCGTCCAGATTCTCGCCGATGAGCCACTTTTCGCCGTTCGGCCCGCGCCCGTAGGACGGCGGGTCGAGGATGACCGCGTCGTACCGGCTGCCGCGCCGCAGCTCGCGTGCGACGAACTTGAAGCAGTCGTCCACGATGTAGCGGATGCGGTCGGGTGCGACGCCGGACAGCGCCGCGTTCTGCCGCGCCCGGGCGACCATCCCCTTCGACGCGTCGACATGGCAGACGAACGCGCCCGCCTTGGCCGCCGCGACCGTCGCGCCGCCGGTGTAGGCGAACAGGTTCAGCAGCCGAATCTCCCGTCCGGCGTTTCGGATCAGGTCTGTGACGTAGTCCCAGTTGGCGGCCTGCTCGGGAAAGATGCCGGTGTGCTTGAAGCCCATCGGCGATATGAGGAAGGTCAGGTCGCGGTAGGTGATGCGCCATTCCTCGGGCATTTCCTTCCGCACCCACGCGCCGCCGCCCGAGGACGAGCGCCGGTATATGCCATGCGCCTTTTTCCACAGCGGGTTGACGCGCTCGCTCTGCCAGATGACCTGCGGGTCGGGGCGGATGAGTACATAATCGCCCCACCGCTCCAGCCGTTCGCCGCCCTCGGCGTCCAAAAGCTGATAATCGCTCCATTGGTCGGATACAAACATTTTTTATCTCTTCGTCGCTTTCCCCGAAGCGAAAGCGTCCTTTCTCGTGGAATGGGGGGACGGGCGCCGCGCGGCATGGCCGGAAGGACGGCCCGCCGCGGTCTTCACCGGCGCGGGGTTCGCGTCGCCGCTCTGCGCCATACGGGGAGGGCGAACGCCCGCCGCGCGCAGGCTGCGTTCCGTTTTTACAGCTCCAGACTTTGCTGTCCGTCGCCGTCGTTTTCGCGCGGCGGCCGCAGGCCGATGTGCGCGTAGGCGGCGGGCGTGATGCAGCGGCCGCGCGGCGTGCGGTTGAGGAAGCCGAGCTGCAGGAGGTAGGGCTCGTACACGTCCTCCAGCGTGACCGATTCCTCGCCGATGACGGCGGCGAGCGTCTCCAGCCCGACGGGGCCGCCCGAAAAGCTCTTGGCGATTGTCGTCAGCATGCGGCGGTCGGTCGCGTCCAACCCCAGCGCGTCCACGTTGAGCGCGGTCAGCGCCTTGCGCGCGATGGAGCCGTCCACCGTGCCGTCGCCCATCACCTGCGCGAAGTCGCGCACGCGGCGGAGGAAGCGGTTGGCGATGCGCGGCGTCCCGCGCGAGCGGCGCGCGATTTCTGCCGCGCCGTCGGGGGTGATGGGGGTGGCCAGCCGTCCGGCCGAGTTGGTCACGATGACGGCCAGCTCCTCCGGCGTGTACAGCTCCAGCCGGAACAGCATTCCGAACCGGTCGCGCAGCGGGGAGGAAAGCTGTCCCGACCGCGTCGTCGCGCCGATGAGCGTGAAGGGCTGCAGCGGGATGCGGATCGAGCGCGCCGACGGCCCCTTGCCCATCATCAGGTCGAGCGCGAAGTCCTCCATCGCCGGGTACAGAACCTCCTCGACCGCGCGGGGCAGGCGGTGGATTTCGTCGATGAACAGCACGTCGTTGCGGTTGAGCGTGGTCAGCAGCGCGGCCAGATCGCCGGCTTTCTCGATGGCCGGGCCGGAGGTGATTTTCAGGTTCACGCCCAGCTCCGACGCGATGATGCAGGACAGCGTCGTCTTGCCCAGTCCCGGCGGGCCGTGAAGCAGCACATGGTCGAGGCAGTCGCCCCGCTCGCGGGCCGCGGCGATGAACACCGAAAGGTTTTCCTTGACCGCGTCCTGCCCGACGTATTCGTCGAAATTGCGCGGCCGCAGCGAAAACTCGTTCTCGCCGTCCGCCGGGCCGTATTCCGGGCCGGTCAGCCGGCTTTCGATATCCCAGTCGTCGCTTGCCGGCTCGCGGAAATTTCCGTGGGCTGCGTTGATCGGCATCGCCCGCACCTCCTTCTATCCATAGGTAAAATATATCCGACAGTAAACAAATGAATCAAACGCCTCGCGTCAATACAGCTTTTTCAGCGCCTCGCGGATGCGGATTTCCAGCGGCAGCGCCGGGTCCAGCCCCTTGAGCGCGCCGAGCGCCTGCGCGCGCGAGTAGCCCAGCACGACCAGCGCGTTGACCGCGTCGGAGGCGTCGTCCGCGCCGTCGGACGGAACGCCGTCGGGCAGCGGCTCGCCGGACGCGAATTCCTTGGCCAGCTTGTCCTTCAGCTCGAGGATGATCTTCTGCGCCGTTTTCAGCCCCACGCCGGGCGCCGACGCGATGGCTTTCGCGTCGCCCGCGGCAACGCAGACAGCCAGCCTGTCCGCCGGCAGGGTGGACAGCACCGAGAGGGCCGCCTTCGGGCCGACGCCCGATACCGACAGCAAATGGATGAACAGCGCCCGCTCGGTCTCGTCGGAAAAGCCGTACAGCTCCATCGCGTCCTCCCGCACCGCCAGATACGCGAACAGCGTCGCCTCCCGCCCCAGCAGCGGGGAGAGCTTCGCGTGCGTCGAGGCGCTGACGGCCAGCCTGTAGCCCACGCCCCCGCACTCGACGACGGCGGCGTCGGTGCGGAGGAACGCGAGGGTTCCTTTGAAATAATCGTACATTTTTATGTCCACTGCTTCCGTGCGGCGGAAGCATCCTTCCCTGCGGAACGAATTACCGTCCGTAATTGTGCATTTTATGGTTGGCGTGACAGATGGCGCAGGCGAGCGCGTCGGCCGTGTCGTCGGGCTTCGGGACCTCGCCCAGCCCCAGCAGCAGCCGCGTCATATACATCACCTGCTGCTTCTCGGCCCGTCCGTAGCCGACGACCGACTGCTTGATCTGCAGGGGCGTGTATTCGTAGATGTCCAGCCCCTGCTTGGCGGCCGCCAGCAGAATCACCCCGCGCCCGTGGCAGACGTCCACGGCCGTTTTGACGTTGACGTTGAAGAACAGCTCCTCGATCGCCATGCAGTCGGGCTTGTGGCGCCGGATGAGCTCGGTCACGGCGTCGTGGATTTCACACAGCCGCGTTTCGAGAAGCTGATGCGGCTTCGTGATGATCGCGCCGTATTCGATTGCGCCGAATCGCCCGTTGGCCGCCGCAATCACGCCGAAGCCGACGGTGGCGATGCCCGGATCGATGCCGAGAATGACCATACCCGTCCTCTTTCCGCAAAACCATAATTTAGATATAATGAAACACCTTATTGTAGCACACTCTGAATTCGTAGTCAAGAAAGCGCCGCGCGTTTTTATGAAAAAAACGAAAATTTTTCCCAAAGTACTTGTATTGGGCGATAAAATGCATTATAGTAAAAACACACAGAGTATAAATGCACCGAATGCTTTCTTGTAAAGCAGAAAAGAGGGGAGTCAAATGGCATATTGTCAAAACTGCGGCGCTGAAATGAGCGCCAATGCGAATTTTTGTTCGAGCTGCGGCGCTGCGGTGAACGGAACGGCCAGCCCGAATACGGGCGCGGGCCAATCCGATACGGTAAAAACGGTTTTAACCGCCGCCGGAACCGCCGCCGGCGTTTCGCTTCTGGGCAACGCCTTTCGCAGAAGACACAGACGGTATATGGTGCCGCCGATGCCGCCGCATGGCAGAATGCGGGGCGGCCCGGGTATGCACCGCGGTCCCGGTCCCGGCGGCAGAGGCCCCGGGAGAAGATAACGTTAAGGAGAAAAAACAATGCTTGAAAAAATTAAGGAGCTGCTCGCCAAGCAGCTCAGAATCGACATAGACGCCATTGCGGATGATTCGAACATCATCGAGGATCTCGGCGCCGACTCGCTCGACGTGGTCGAGATGCTTATGGCGATCGAGGACGACCTCGGCGTCATCATTTCCGACGACGACGCCGTCCGGCTCAAGACCGTCCGCGACGTGGCCGACTACATCGAGGCCAACGCGTAAATGGCGGCGTTTGCGGCGGTTTTCGACCTTGACGGCACGCTGCTCGACACGCTCGGAGACCTGACTGCCGCGGTCAATTCCGCACTGGAAAGACTGTTCTGCCCGCCGCGCACGCGGGAGGAGGTGCGCGCGTTCATCGGCAACGGCGTGCCGACGCTGCTGCGCCGCAGCCTGCCCGCAGAGGCGGACGACGCGCTACACCGGCAGGCTATGGCGTACTTTTCCGACTATTACGGCCTGCATATGACCGACACCACGGCGCCCTACCCGGGCATCCCGTGGCTTTTGGAGCGCCTTGCGCGGGACGGCGTCCGTCTGGGCGTCGTCTCCAATAAGAAGCACGACGCCACGCAGCCGCTCTGCCGGCGGTTTTTCGGCGGCCTGCTCGGCTGCGCCCTTGGCGCGCGGAACGACGGCGAGCGCAAGCCCGGTACGGCGATGCTGCTGCGCGCGATGGAATTGTTGGACGTCGACGCGGCGCACACCGTATACGTCGGCGACTCGGACGTGGACCTGCAAACCGCCCGCGCGGCCGGCGTTCCCTGCTGCGCGGTCGGCTGGGGCTATCGGACGGCCGCGTTCCTGCGGGAAAACGGCGCCGCCGACGTTTGCGAAACCGCCGAAGAACTCTACGAGCGGTTGACGGCGCTTTTCGCTGAAAGAGAATAGCCGCCTCGGACGTTCACGCGGTTTGCCGGCGTGCTGTCGGCGGCGTTTTTGGTCGGCCTGACCGTTTGCGTCGTTTTTGGGCGTATCGTCGGAGCGCTGCTTCGCCCGCTTGTCTTTTCGTCTGCCGGCGCTTGGAACGCTTATCGCCGCCTGTTCAAGCAGCGGCTCGTGCGAAGCGGGCCGGAAAAGCGGTTTGGCGACCTGCGCTGCCGCCCGAGACAGGCATTCCCGCGTCCTGTATCGAGCAGATCGGGATGATGCAGAAGGTACGGCCGTGAATCGGATGCCGGCTTTGCGGTTTATGCTTTGCAAACGATGCGTCTGCGGTTTTCTCCCGCATCGGAACGAATGGAAAAAAATGGGCACTTTTTGGAAAGTGAGGAGCCGGAGACGGCTATGAACGACATCAATCAACACACACGCACATCCGCACCCCGAGCGGGCAAAATGAAGCGGTTCGGCAAAAGACTGTTTAAAACCGCTATGTCCCCGACCAAGACGATCATACTCGGCTTTTTGGTCGTTATCCTCATCGGCGGACTGCTGCTGATGCTGCCGATTTCGTCGGCGGACGGCGCGTTTGCCGATCCGATCGACGCGCTCTTTACGGCCACCAGCGCCACCTGCGTGACCGGACTGATTGTGCGCGACACCGCGACGGAATGGAGCATGTTCGGCAAGGGCGTGATTTTGGCGCTCATCCAGATCGGCGGGCTTGGCTTTATGTCGATGGCCATGCTCATTTCGGCGCTGATTAAGCGGACCGTCACTCCGCGCGAGCGGGTGATCTTTGCCCAGTCGATGAATTTGAGCGCATACGACCGCCTGTTCCGTTTTTTACATAATATGATTGCTTTTACCTTCGCGTTTGAGTTCGCAGGCGCGCTGCTGCTTTCGTTCCGCTTTATCCCGATGTTCGGCTTTTGGGAGGGGCTGACGAAAAGCGTTTTCCATTCGGTCAGCGCCTTCTGCAACGCGGGCTTTGATACGATGGGCTTCTTCAGCGGCCCTTACAGCTCGCTGACGGCCTTTTCCGGCGACGCGTATGTCAGCATCATTATTGCGCTGCTGATCATCTGCGGCGGCCTCGGCTTTGTCGTCTGGCAGAACATCGGCCGGCGCATCCGCGAGGGGCAGCGGCTGAACGTGTATTCCCGGCTTGTGCTGCTGATTTCGGGCCTGCTGCTGGTGCTGGGGACGGTCGTAATCGCCGCGGCGGAATGGAACAACCCGCAAACGCTCGGTCCGATGTCCGTGCCGGATAAGCTGCTGTGCAGCTTTTTCCAGTCGGTCACCTTCCGCACGGCGGGCTTCAATACCATCGATTTGGGCGCGATGACGGGGATGAGCAAGGCGGCTTCGATGCTTTTGATGTTCATCGGCGGCTCCTCCGGCTCGACGGCGGGCGGCATCAAGACCGTCACCTTCGGGCTGCTGGTCATCGCCGCCTTCCGCGTCGCGCGCGGCAGCAAGGACGTTGTCGTTATGAAGCGCCGAGTCGATACAGGAATGCTTCTGCGGGCGCTGTCCATCACTGTCATCAGCCTGATGGTCATTTGCCTCGGCGCGTTCCTGATTGCGCTCGTGGACGGGCTGACGTTTGAGGACGTGCTGTTTGAGACCTTCTCGGCGTTCGGCACGGTGGGCGTGACGACGGGGATCACGACGCAGTTTTCCTATTTCGGGAAGCTGCTTTTGATGGCGATGATGTTTTTCGGTCGGGTGGGCATCCTGACCATCACCTATGAAATCATGGTCGGCCTGCACGGCGAAAAGGACCCGCTGCGGCGGCCGAAGGCCGAGCTTCTCATCGGCTGAGAAAACGGCGGAAAGGAACGGATAGGACGCAAATGAAATCGTTTTGTATCATCGGTTTGGGCAATTTCGGCAAGAATCTGGCGCTGACGCTGGCGCAGAACGGCAATCAGGTGCTGGTCATCGACAATGTGGAGTCGGATATCGACGCCATCGCCGATCATGTGACCAACGCCGTCTGCGGCGACCCGACCAATGAAATGGTCCTGCGCGCGGCGGGCGTGGCCAGCTACGGCTGCTGCGTCGTCTGCCTGGGGAGCGACAATATGCAGGAAAGCATTCTGGTCACGCTCACGCTCAAGGAGCTGGGGATTCCGAAAATCGTGGCGCGTGCCTCCAGCGAGCAGCACCGCAAGGTGCTGACCAAGGTCGGCGCGGATATGGTCGTGTTCCCTGAGAAGGATATGGGCAGAAAGCTGGCGTATACGCTGGCCAAGACCGACGTGTTCGAGTTTATCAACTTTTCCAAGGATCACTCGATCGTCGAGCTGAAAACGCCGCGCCGCTGGGCGGGCAAGGCGATTAAGGACTTGGACGTGCGCAAGAGGTACGGCGTAAATATCATCGCCATCAGCAAGGCGGGCAGCAGCGACGACTTTGAAATCTTCACCGACCCCGACCGTGTGCTCGCGCCGGAGGAGACGCTGGTCATCATCGGCGGCAACGAGGAGATCGAAAAAATTACCGGAAAGTAAAAATAAATCTTGCAATTTGTGCAAATTCTGGTATAATAAAGTTTGAACCGCTTCGCGGTTCAAACTTTGCGAGATTTTGCCGAAGGCAAAACTCGCCCGAATGCTGCTTCGCGGTTCAAACTTTGCGAGATTTTGCCGAAGGCAAAGCGCGCCCGAATGCCGCTTCGCGGTTCAAACTTTGCGAGGTTTTGCCGAAGGCAAAGTTCGCCCGAATGCTGCTTCACAGTTTAGGCTTTGCGAGGTTTTGCCGAAGGCAAAACTCGCCCGAATGCTGCTTCGCGGTTCAAACTTTGCGAGGTTTTGCCGAAGGCAAAACTCGCCCGAATGCTGCTTCACGGTTCAGGCTTTGCGGGATTTTGCCGAAGGCAAAGCGCGTCCGACCTGTGCGGGAGCGGTTCGGCTCTGCGCGGCGGTACCGGCAGAGTTTGCATGCGCTTGGCAAAGGCGTTGCCGCGGCTTGGCGTTTTGCGTCCGGCGCGGGTACGGGGCTTTCCTTTCTAACAAAAAATATTGACATCCGTAAAACATAAAGGCAGGGAAAAGGTATGAAATTCATCAAAAACGGCCGGCTGATCCTCAAGGACAGGATTCTCACCGGCAAGGCGATCGCGTATGACGACCGCATCATCGGCTTTGTGGACAACGACGCCGTGCCTGCGGGCGCGGAGGTCATCGACGCCGCCGGGGCGTATGTCGCGCCCGGACTGATCGACGTCCACATCCACGGCTATCTCGGACAGGATGTCTGCGACTGCAATCCGGACGGCATCCGCAAGATTGCGGCCGGCATCGTGCAGAACGGCGTCACCGGCTTCCTCCCGACGACGATGACCGTGTCGATGGACACGATCGAAAAGGCCATCGACGTCTGCCGCAGCCTGAAGGAAGAGTCCAAGACGTGGAAGGGCACCGCCATCCTCGGCGTGCACGCCGAGGGGCCGTTCATCAACCCGAAGAAGAAGGGCGCGCAGGACGAAAAGTACATCCTCAAGCCCGACGCGGCGTTTGTCAAGAAGAACGCCGATATGATCAAGATTATTACGATGGCGCCGGAGATGGACGAGGATTTCGCCGCCATCCGTGAAATCGTTTCGGATACCGACGTCGTCGTCTCGATGGGACATACCGACGCGACCTACGACGTCGCCGCCGCCGGCATCGTCAACGGCGTGCGCAGCACGACGCATCTGTTCAACGCGATGTCCGCGCTCGGACACCGCAATCCCGGCGTGGTCGGCGCGGCGCTCAAATACGACGTGTACACCGAGCTGATCGTGGATACGTTCCATGTGGATAAGAGCCTGTATTCCATCATCGGCAAGCAAAAGGGCGAAAAGCTCGTCTTTATCACCGACTGTCTGCCCGCCGGCGGTCTGCCGGAGGGCGAATACACGCTCGGCGGCCAGCGATTCATCGCCAAGGGCATCGAGTGCCGCCTGCCGGACGGGACCATCGCCGGCAGCGTGCTCAAGCTGAACAAGGGCGTCTGGAACGTGTACACCAACTCGGATATGCCGCTGTACGAGGCGGTCAACTGCGCCTCGCTGCATCCGGCCACCCTCATCGGCCTCGGCCGCACGAAGGGCTCGCTGGACATCGGCAAGGACGCGGACATCATCCTCGCGGACGACAGCTTCAACGTGCTGAAAACAATCATCGGAGGTACCGTAAGATATGAAGGTTAAGGCCATTTTAGACCCGCAGTTCATCCCGATGGCCCTGCTTTGCAGGGAGATGCGCGAGGCGACGGAGAAGGACGGGCAGGACATCGTCATCGGCATCGAGCGCAATAAAGGCTATATTTCCGCGTATCGCACGCGGGTGTATCCCGACGGCGTCGGCAAGGACGAGCTGAACTTTGAATTTATCGAGCGTATGGTCAAGGCGCTGCTCTGGGTGCGCGGCGGCTATAAGATCATCATTGCCGGCAGCGAGCTGATCGGCAACAAGATCAAGGACGCCTACGCCAAGGGCGGCCTGCGCGACTTTGACAACGGCTTTATGTCCAGAGTCTACGAGCGTCCCTTTGAGGTCGTCGTCACCACGCTGGACAAGGCGCCCGTCACCAGCGAAAGCGCCAGCCCTGTCGGCCGCCATCTCGACGGCTGCCGCATCGGCTTCGACGCGGGCGGCAGCGACCGCAAGGTCAGCGCGGTCATCGACGGCGAGGCCGTGTTCTCCGAGGAGGTCGTCTGGTTCCCCAAGACCAACGCCGACCCCAAGTACCATTACGACGGCATCCTGCAGGCGATGAAAACCGCCGCCTCGCATATGCCGCGCGTGGACGGCATCGGCGTTTCGTCCGCCGGCGTGTATGTGGATAACCGCATTATGATCGCCAGCTTGTTCCTGAAGGTTTCGGACGAGGACTTCGACGTCACCGCGCTGGCCGGCGCGATGGATCTCGAGGACGATTCGGTGCTCGGCGTGGCGATGGGCACGAGCGAGGCCGGCGGCTATGTGGACGAGCAGGGCAACATCACCGGCTGGCTCAACGAGCTCGCTTTCGTGCCGGTCGACTTCTGCAAGAACGCGATGGTCGACGAGTGGTCGGGCGACTACGGCTGCGGCGTGAAATACTTCTCGCAGGACGCGGTCATCAAGCTCGCACCCGCTGCGGGCATCGAGCTGGACGAGTCGCTGTCTCCGGCGGAGAAGCTGAAAGTCGTGCAAAAGCTGATGGCCGAGGGCGACGAGCGCGCCGCGAAGATTTATGACACCATCGGCGTGTACTTCGGCTACGCGATTGCGTTCTACGCCGAGTTCTATAAGATCAAGCATGTCCTCATTATGGGCCGCGTTACCAGCGGCGAGGGCGGCGTGATCCTGCTGCAGAAGGCGCAGGAGGTGCTCGACACCGAGTTCCCCGAGCTTGCCAAGACGCTCGAGCTGCACATCCCGGACGAGTCCAGCCGCCGCGTGGGCCAGTCGGTCGCTGCGGCGTCGTTGCCGAAAATCAAATAAAACGCCTGTGCGGCCGGCGGACGGAAACGTCGCCGACCGCTTTTGGCGCAGAAAAATGCCCGCAGGCTCAGCGCTCTGCGGGCAAAGCATTTTTGGAGGAGAAAAAATGGAACAGACCCTTGACGGCGTGCGCTTCTGCCTGCGGACGCCCTGCGACCTGCGATTTTTGTCCCGCTACGGCCGCGCGTTCTGCGTGTTTGACCAAAACGACTCGGGCAACCTGTCCTTCGGGCTGGAGCAGGACGGCGTCCGAACGTTTGTCAAGCTCGCCGGCCTGCCGACCTGTAATGCTTCCGCCGAACCGCAGACGGCGGTGGAGAACCTGCGCCGCGCCGCGCAGGTCTACGCGGACGTCCGCCATCCGAACCTGATCCGCCTGCGCGAGCATTACGCGTTTGGGCCGCTCTATGTCGCCGCGTTCGACTGGGCAGACGGCGAATGCCTGTGCGATCATTGGAATTTCGACCGTTACGCCGCCGACCCGACGCTGGTGTCGCCGCGCGAGCGTTTCCGCGCCCTGCCGCCGGAGGAACGGCTCGATGCCTATGACGCGCTGCTGGCGGTGGTGCAGACGATGTCCGCGTGCGGCTATTTCGCGATGGACCTCTACGACGGCAGCCTGCTGTACGATTTTGCGCGCCGCAAAATGACCGTCTGCGACATCGACCTGGCCGTGCGGATGCCCTACGTCAACCGCATGGGCAGGCTGTGGGGCAGCTCGCGTTTCCAGTCGCCCGAGGAATACGCGCTCGGCGCGACGGTGGACGGCGTGACCAACGTGTTCACGCTCGGCGCGCTGGCGTTCTTCTTTTTCGGCGACGATCGGAACAAATGCGCCGAAAGCTGGAACGTTTCGCCCGAACTTTACGCCGTGGCGGCGCGCGCCATCCGTCCGGCGCGGGACGAACGCTATCCGAGCGTAGACGCCTTCGCCGACGCCTGGCGGCGGACGCGCGCGGACGCTTGACGATGCGCCCCTTTTTGCGTCTGTATTGCAGCGCCTAAAACCGGCCGCAATGCCGTTTTGCGTCGATTTGCGGACGATGCCGTTTTATACGCTCTGTTTGCCTTTGAATAAGGTCCCGACCGGCATACCCTTTATAATTTTGTAAATGGCCTCAGCGTGCTTGCCGTTTGTAATGATGGTATCGATGCCTTGCGCCGTCGCCAAATCGGCGGCCCGCAGCTTGGTTTTCATACCGCCCGTGCCGCGCTTCGAGCCCGCTCCGCCTGCAATGGCGTATATCCTTTCATCTATACAGTCAATCCGTTCGAGCAGCTTGGCGTTCGGATGCAGGCGCGGGTCGTTGCTGTAAAGCCCGTTGATGTCTGAAAGAAGAATCAGCTTGCCGGCTTTGCAAAGCACCGCCACAACCGCGGACAGCATATCGTTGTCTCCGAAAAGCCTGTCCTCCGATTCGATTTCCGTATAGCTTACGGAATCGTTTTCGTTTACAATCGGGATTACCCCCATTTCAAGCAGCGCATCGAATGTGTGGATTAGGTTGTCCTTCTTTTCTTCCTGCTCGATGTTATCGGCGTTGAACAGGATTTGTCCGATGGTTTTGTCGTAATCACCGAAGAATTTATCGTACAGGTACATGATGCTGCATTGACCTACCGAAGCCGCCGCTTGTTTCATGCGCAGGCTTGTCGGCCTGCTTTTCATATGGAGCTTATGACTGCCGACCGCAATCGCTCCCGATGAAACGAGTATGACCTCGCAGCCCATGTTATGAACGTCGGCCAGCACACGGGCAAGGCTGTCCATTGCACGCAAATCGCTTTTGCCGGATGCGTTTGTCAAAGTGGAGGTGCCTACTTTGACAACGATACGGTTTTGATACAGCTCCATCTTTTTACACCTCCGCAAACCGTACCATGCGTTTTGTAAAAGGCAGAAGGGTTTGCTGTATGTCTGCGGTTTTGATTTTCATAAACCCTCTCGTCGTACCGTCGCTGCATCCGAAAGATTCTTCCTTCAAAACGGCTTTGTCGATTACAAGCTGCACATCCTTCGCGCTGTCAAGCAGGGCGCTGAACACAGTCGCCGCACCGATTTCCGTGCCAAGCAATTCACGCATTTTTTCGGCCGGCGCAAACGAAAGGCGCGGAACCCCAAGGGCGGCGCTGCATTCTTTGGAACGAAACGGCTTGTTCCCGCAGGTGATAAAAAGATAAAACATCGTCTGCTGT
>ERZ1673730.1876-NODE-1876-length-12481-cov-5.536617_pt1 | contig 12481 bp, 9 predicted proteins | sample MGYA00580200_ERZ1673730 | MGnify/ENA primary metagenome ERZ1673730 (study PRJEB41218, sample SAMN15661761) | gut metagenome | host: Homo sapiens | place: Canada: London | collected 2015-08-20/2019-03-30 | study: EMG produced TPA metagenomics assembly of...
CTTCAGCAGGTTATGGCCGCCCACATTAGTGACATCCTTGCCGATAGAGGTCAGGGCCAGAATCACCCGGGCGTTGTCGGTGACTTTGGCCCGGTGCAGACGCTCGTTGGCGTCAGCCTTGGCCTTCACATACTCCACCACATTGTCATAGTACCCGGCGGGCACGGGGCGGCCGCTGCGGGCCAGGCCAATGACCATCCACTCGCCGCCGATGGAGTTCACGGTGGGGGTGCCCAGGGTACCCATGAAGTCGCCGGTGGTCTTATAGAGTTCGTCCAGCTTCTCGGTCAAAACTGCCTTTCTGAGGGCAGCCAGCTTGGTGACGGCAGATTGCAGCTTGTCAGCGTTGCTCACCTGCGCCTGCTGCTCGGGGGTCAGGGCGTCGAAAGCGGCCTGGGCGGTGAGGACGGCCTCGCCCCTCTCCAGGGTAACCTCACCGATGGCGTCGATCTTGGCCTCAGCGTCCTTGATAGGTGCCTCCAGGATTCTCTTCATCTCGGCAAACACGGCCTCGGCCTTCTCCACCTCTGCGATGGTGAGGCAGTCCTTCTGCTCTGTCGTCAGGGCGACGAACATCTTTTCGGCGGCGGCCACTGCCTGGCTGTCGGCCACGGACAGCTTATCGGCCTCCGGCAGGTCGGAAATCTGAACCTTGAGAGTGTCCACGGAGCGGAAGCCCGCAATGGCCTGCTCCAGCTTCTCCAGCTTGGCGAGGTTGCTCACCTTGGACTGCTCGGTCTTGCTGAGGATGCCGTAGGCAGCCCGGGCGGCGAAAACGGCGTCCTCGACGGCGGAATAGTTCTCGTACTTCACGGCGGCAGGCAGGTCGTCGATGAGCCCAGCGACATAGTCCGCACCGGTGTCGGCGCTGACGACATGCAGGACATACCAGGTGCCGTCGCTGCTCTGGGTATTGCCGCTCTGATTATTCATGCTCAGCCAGCCCTTGGCACCGCAGCCCACATAGATGGTGTCGCCCACCTTCACGGGGATGCTCTCCGTGCGCTTGAAGAAGCTGCTGCCCTCGGTCTTATCGGTAACCTTCTCGTTGAGGAAGGCCTTGACCTGGAAGTTCTTGTTGGCGGCGGTGGGGCTCAGGCGGATGCTGCCGCTGTCGCCGTCGATGACCAGAGTATAGTCATACCGCCCGCCGGCCTCGCCGGAGACGAAATTGGAGGCCAGCTTACCGCCGGTGACCTTCAGGGCGCTGAGGGTGGTGTCGGAATTGTCCCAGGTGCCGCCCAGGTCGGCGCCATAGCCGTTCAAGGTGAACATAATGCGGATCACATCGCCGCTTGCCAGCTTGCCGCTCTTCACCGTGAACGCACCGAAGCCCTCGTTGACGAACCAGTCGTTCAGGGTACCCATCCAGCCGGATTTCGCGCTGCCGTCAAACTCCTTGAGGCCGTTAATGGAGGAGATGTAGTTGCTCTCTGCGCCCACCACCGTGGCTTTCTTGGTTTTCAGCGCATCGACCACACAGGACATCATGGTGCTGTCGGCGGACAGATCGACACATGTATCCACCAGCGTTCCGTCCCAAGGTGCTCCGTTCTTCTTGGAATAGGTGGTGTTCTCCACAATGACCTGCACCTTGCCGTAGTTGTTGGCGGCTTTCTTCATCGCCACCACAGCGGACTGATAGGCGGTCTCCACCGCAGCCACAGAGGCGGCGGCGTTGATGCTATCCACGCCAGTGTCATAGGCGGCCTTCGCCTTGTCGCCCAGGCTGTTATACAGCGTTTGCAGGCGGGAGAGAGCAGCAGTCCTGGCGGCGTTCACGTTCTCGCTGACAGGCCCCCATGTGACGGTCACAGCCACATCGTTGTAGGGCATGGTGAACTCCTGCGCCGCATCCTCAAAGCGCATATTGATATAGTACCTATCCTTGCCCAGATACTCTGTGTCATCGTAGGCAATCATCGTTCCGGACTTTATAGAACCGGGATCAATTCCCTGATAGGTAATGCTCTTGATCTCATAGGCTTCGCCGCCAATAGTGACAGTCAAGCCGCCATTGACGGTATAACCGTAGCCATAGGTGGTGAACTGCAGGTTCTTATTGCTGATACTCCATTTCGCACCGTCCACGGTAAATGTCCCCTTCGCCGCACGGGTCTGGAAGTACGCCGCATAGTCGATACCGGAGACAAAGCGCACCTTGGTCGACGCGGCTGCCGTTGTCACTTCCGTGCGATTCGGGATGGTTGCCGTGAAAGCGCAGAACGGCTCGGTCTGGATGGGGGTGCCATAGCCTCCGCCGCTGCCGCGATCCTGGGTGGCAGGATGCTCCCGCAGGTACTTGGTCATATCGTTCAGCACAGCGGTGACTTCGTCGGTGTCACCCACCACGTTCACCGTCAGCTTGAACGCCTTGTCCTCCGGGAAGGTCTCGTGGGTATCGGCGAAAGCCTTGATACTGTTGTACTTGGTTCGCTCCGCGCCGGTCAGCTGCCTGCGCTGGTAGTCGCTCATGCCCTCATAGCAGGCGATCAGATTGTCCACGGTGGACTTGACACCGGCGGAAAGCAGGCTGGTATCGTCGGGCAGCTTGTTCAGCTCCGTGCGGAAGGTGGTCAGGTTCTGTTTATTCTCCGCAGTGGTGTCGTTTTGCAGCTTTCTGATGGTTTCAATGGCCGTCTGCTGGGCATCGCTGGCACCGGCGGAGGTGGTGGCAGCCTTGATACCGGCGGTGCCGGTATCATAGGCACTCTTGAGTTCGCTCCAGACAGCAGGGCGGAAATAGTTTTCCCCATAGGCGGCATACGCCTTGTCCAGCTGGGACTGCAAAGTATTTTTCACGGCGGACAGGTCGTCGGGCGTATTCACATGAACCCAAATGGCTGTGCCGCTGTTTGCAGAATAGTATTTACCTGCGTAGCTGGGGCAGCTGCCGTCAGAGCTGTTGTCGATGTTGCCCTTTTCGTCCTCCCGCAGGTCATAGGCAGCGATCAGATACCAGCCCTCACGGTACAGCGTCACACTGGCACTGCCGTCTGCATCGGTGATAACCGCTTTTTCATTCTGAGTAAGCTGCTTCGTGGTGGGGTGGTTATCGGAGGGGGTTTCCGCCATGTCACTGATAAACAGGGTCATGTTTGCGCCCGCCTCGACAGCACGGCTGCGACCCAACGCCGCCTTTGCCTGCTGGATGGTCAGGGTAAACGGTTCGCCCGCCTTCACCTCCAGCCCGTTGCTTTGGACAAACTGCGATGTCTTTATACTGTCGATATACTGCCACAGCTCTGCGCTGCCGCCGTAGATGGTGGGCTGGAATTCACTTTGCGGATCCAGATTTAGATCCACCACGACCGTGTCACCGGGGTGCAGCCGCAAATTTTTGGATACGGTATGACTTTGGTAGTCATGAGTTTCTTGCTTGAGATACCACTCGGTGACGTAGACGCCGTTGATAAATATCTTGGCATTCGGCCAGATAATGAATCTGTCCGGCTTGTTTTTCAGCGAGTCCACCGCCGCATAGAGGGAGTAGTCGCCGCTGAGCGTCACCTGCTGCGCGGCACCGGCGCGAGAGCCTGCGCCGTCCCCCTGACGCGCCATTTCCGGGTCAAGGTATGTGAGGGAGACGGTGATCTCTCCCACCGGGGTCAGACCATAGTAGAACTGCTGATACAGGTCCTCATACGCCTTTTTATAGGCGGCAACAGCCGCATCGTCCGCCTTAGTTTCCGTCAGCACGGGGGCTTTGGCGTTCCTGGCGGCGGTCAGGGCGGCGGCAAAGGTTGCCCAGCTTTCGGCGGTATAATCGCTCTGCTTAACGGTATCCGCCAGCGCGAGCAAGTCCGGCAAAAACGTGTTGATTTGTTCGATGGTCTTTTTATTTGCTGTTACCGTGCCATTGTTATACAGATTTTTCGCCGCCTCCTTCAGAGCAGCAGCCGCAGCGTCTATCTCGCTCTGCTTTTCCGCTGTATTGGCGGCGGTGGCATTTCCGTTTTCATCGAAGAGCCCGTCAAGCAGCGCATGGCCTGCCGTGCGCGCCGCGTCAAAGGCCGCCCACGTGTCCGGAGTGTAGCTTGTTGAGTTTTCGTAGAATACGCCGGTATAGTTTTTCAACGTCTCATAGAGAATCGTGGGGTTCACCTGCGTGGTGGGGATAAGGTTGGCCATGGCAGAATTTAAAGCATTCAGCGCATTGTCTACCTCGATCTGCGTTACGTTATCTTTACTATTCACGGTAGCGGCTTTTTGCAACGCGGATTGGTACTCTGCCCAAAAGCTCTTTTTGCTGGTCGCTTTTGTCTTTGCGTTGTAGCGGTCGTTCTCGGTGTAGTAGCCGTCGGTGGGCGCACTTTTGATGAGCGCATCTAATTGTGTGGTGTCACCCTTCGTCCAAAGGTAAACCAAATAATACTCTTTGCTGTCGGCCTTTCCGTCATTCGCCTTAAAGCAAAGGCTATTTGATTTTCCATCATATGTGCCGGTATAGGTGCTGCCCTCAATGGGAGAATAGTTGCCCCCGGCACCGTTGGTACTGCATGTGAAGGTGAGCGGATCACCATCTTCGTCAATAAATATCTCGGTTAAATTAAAGGAGAAGGTTTCTCCTTCCTTTAGGTAGAGATTTGCTGTTTCATTTGTACCCGATTTTGTCGTAGGAGGATTTTTCCCGGAAATTTTGACAATAACTTCTCCCAAATAATCATCGTTAGCATCATTTAGGGTCGCATATGTGCCCGATGTCAAGTCCTCTTCGTTCAAGGGGAAGGTGAACCGCTGATTCTCTGCGTTATAGCTTCCGCCTTCCCACATTCCACTTGCATATGTTGATGGCTTTCCATCAACCGTGATGCAAAGCGTCTCAGTACTGTCTGTCACATAATGCAGCTTATCACCCTTTACGGAGATTTCCTTTGTGCCATCGGGCACGATTATCGTATATCTTTTGTTATACATCGGAATCGGACTGTCCGAAACACGGGCGGTGACTTTGGTCTCGCCGGCCCAGAATTCCATGCTGTCGCCGTCCTCAGCAAAGGCGCTGACCGGCAGCAGCGAGACCGCCAGCACCAGTGCCAGGACAAACGAAAGAATTCGTTTTTTCATTTCTTTTTCCTCCTTGTGATTATTTCTCTCTATGTAAACGCCTTGCGGCTGTTGTTTTTGCTGTCATTGGGGGCGATGCCTACATCGTCCCGTCCGGCTCATGGAAAGCGGGACGGGAAAGGTCTGCCGTCCTCCCCCGCCCCGGCGGCTTGGAATAGCTATCATGCTTTCTATAGAAAGCATGAGGCACCATGGTGCCTGGCAGCAAAAAATCACCCGGCCGCCAAAAAGCAGCCGGGTGAAGCGTTCGCATAACAGCTTTGGCCCCGGTACTGGCAGCGGCCCGGGAGCAGCGTATTGCGTATCTGACTTAGCCGAATAAACCGGCATCACAGTGACCGTCTCGCGGGGCCTCTCACCCCATTCCGCCGCCGGGATAAACCCGGCTCACGCTGTCCCGTTTTTCAGTTTAAGTGCATTATAGCACAGGATATGACATATTGCAATGGAGAAAACCTCCGTCATTCACCCCGACTTGACATCTCCCGGTGCATATCTTATATTGTTCTTAGGCGAAAGCCTAATCTCGCAGCCTTCCGGTGAGGTCCACACCCCGGTGTGGTCTCAGGCATTCATGGGCCCCGTAGGGCATTCTGACCCCCTGTACGAAGGCAGTCCCATGGAGGCCGACAGTTTTTGGCGCTGTACCGGCAGCGCGGGTGTGCGCCCTTCCGTTGAAAGCGGAAAGGACACAAATGAACGACTCAGTCGTTATCATCTACAACGGTGCGCAAGTATCGGTGCCAAAGGAGGTCGCAGACTTCCTGGAGCAGGATCGGAAGCGGGAACAGGCACAGGAAAAGCAGGACGCAAGGCACCTGAGTAAAAGTGCGTTTGAAACGGTGCTGTCCGGCTGGGATGGTGTCAAGCGGCCCGTGGAGGATGCGGCGCTTAGGAACCTCCGGCTTGAAAATCTGCGCAGAGCCATTGCGGGGCTGGATGTGCAGGGTCAAAACCTGCTCTCTCTCCGTTACGGCGAGGAGCTGACCATGGAGGAGATCGGCCAGATCTACGGCATCTCCAAAATGGCGGCATCAAAGCGACTGAAAAAGCTGTACCAAAAGTTAGAGGATTCTGTCTTATGACAGGGTCCTCTGACTTTTTTGGTTTACAAATCCGCTCTAAGTGTCCTATAAGGTGAGGGACTATGGCTGGTGGCCGCAGCCGAAAGTGTCCCATCTTACAGACAAGGAGTGATCTCTATGGACCCATTCACCCAGAGCCGGGAGCTTCTGTACTTCCTGGCCGCGCACACCGGGCAGGAAGCCGTTCGCTACATTCGGGAGGAAATGCGGCAGGCTGCCCCAGGCCGCATCCCCACTGCATGGGAGCTGCGCAGCTATTTTCAGTTCCCGGACCGTCCAACGGCCCTGACGGCATGGCAGCAAATCCTCGCCGTGGACAAGCTGCTGGAGTATGCGGAAGTCAACCTCCGCACCCTGTGCGACCTGCTCCGCTATCGGCAGCTCAAGGGATTCGGCGTCGTCCATTCCGTGGATGAATTCACCGCGCTGTGCCATCCCCATGCAAAGGAGAGTGAAGAATGAAGCGATCTCATTACACAAACTATGACCAACTACCCCTGTTTCTCAATGCAGAACTGGTGTCCAAGACGCTGGGCATTGCGCCCTCCAGCGCCTATGAGCTGATGCACGAAAAGGACTTCCCCACTCTGCGCATCGGCAGCCGAATGGTGGTGCCGAAAGACAGATTTATCGAGTGGGTGGTGCAGCATACGAAAGGCGGTGGCTGCGAGTGGGCAAAGCCAGGCCGCCTATGGGCTGGGAGCGGGCGAAGAATTGTTTCCCCGTGCCCAACGAGCTGCTGCAACTCAATCTGCCTGCCGGTGCTGTCGCCGTGTACATTTACCTGCTGTGCCACGCCGACCGTCGAACGAATCGGTGCCATCCCAGCGAAGCGACTATGGCAAAAGTCCTGCATCTCTCCCGCAATACCGTAGCCAAGCATGTGCGCCTGCTGGAGGAATACGGGCTCATCATCACGGAGCGGACGCAGGTACAGATGAAAAATGGTATTAGGAAAAACGGAAACCGGCGGTATACCATCGTCCCTATGTACGATGTCTTGGAGCAGCGTTATCAGCGGCAAATGGCCGAGCTGGAGCGTCAACAAGTGCAGCAGAAGCTGGCGGCACAGGTCGCAGAAGCCCCGTGTTCGCCCCTGTGAGCCGCTGTGTGAGCTCCTTCTGGGCGGGGCAGCGTCCCTGCCCTGGAGAGGGATTCAGAGCCTCTTTCGGGCGAATTTTTGTGGACTTCCCCGGCTCTGCGGAGGACGAAGGAAGAGGCAGGAGAAAGGGCTGGCGTCGGAACCGACGCTCTGCCCAATCACTTCTGCCCGCAGTGCGGGCAGTTGACGGGGGTTTTCGGGGTGTTTCAAAGTGGGGTCAAAATCGAAGGGGTGCTATCACTTCTGCGGTCGTCATCCCCGAAAGCCTACACCCACAAGAAAAAAGTAGGGATCATGCCCCGGAAAGGAGCTCATTTTGAGCAGAAAAGAAAAATTTGCCCTCTACCTGACGCCAGAGAAAAAGGCACGCTTGGAGCGACGATATCAGGAGGATGGAAGCCGCAGCATCACCGGCTTTATTGAACGGGCGATTGATTTCTACCTGGACTATCTCAGTGCCAACGACGCCGGACTGTTTCTCCCAACCTCCATCCAGTCCTATCTGGACGGTCGGGTGGGACAGATGGAAAACAAAATGGCGTCGCTAGCCTACAAGCAGGCGGTGGAATTGGATATGCTCTCCGGGATCATCGCGGACAGCTTTCAGTTCAGCGAGGAAGACCTGCGCCGCCGTCGCGCGGAGAGCGTCCGAAATGTGAAGCAGACCAATGGCCGCATCTCGTTTGAAAAGCGGGTGCGGGAATCCTGGGAGGACGATGACGGATGGCAAGGCTGATCGTCAAAAGTCCCTACATCAAGTGCGGAGGCGGCAACTCGGCAGGCGGCTACATGAGATACATCGCCACCCGTGAGCGGGTAGAGTTGATTCAGGATGACCGCCCTCCCACTCGAAAACAGGAACAGCTCATCGCAAAACTGGTGAAGGATTTTCCTGACGCAAGGGAGCTGGATGAGTATGCTGACTACCAGGAGCATTCCACCAAGGCTAACGCTTCGACATTCATCTCTCAAGCGTTGGAGGAAAACTGGAGTGACGTTCAGAAATCGGATGGCTACATGAAGTACATTGCAATGCGGCCGAGAGCGGAACGGCGGGGCTCCCATGGCCTCTTCGGTGACAAAGATGGCGTGGAGCTGGACAGGGCCATGGCGGAGCTAGAGAACTACACGGGAAATGTGTGGACACACATCATCTCCCTGAAGCGGGAGGATGCGGAGCGGCTGGGCTACGACAATGCCGGGGCGTGGAGGACTCTCCTCCGCGCTCACCGCAACGATATCGCTGCCGCTATGAACATCCCACCCCAGGACTTTCGCTGGTATGCTGCCTTCCATGACGAAGGCGACCATCCCCATGTGCATATGATGGCTTGGTCTGCAAAACCCGGTCAGGCGTATCTGTCTCAGGATGGCATCCGGCAAATCAAATCCAAGCTCACCAACGAAATCTTCCAACAGGATATGCTGCACCTCTACGAACAGAAAACTGTTTCCCGTGACCAGCTGGTACGGGAAGCGCGGCAGGCCATGCGGGAGCTGGTCCAGCAGATGCGAACCAGGATCTGCGACCACCCGGAGGCGGAGCGGCTCATGCAGGAGCTGGCCCTCCAACTGGAAACGGTCAAGGGGAAGAAGTCCTACGGCTATCTTCCCAAGAAGCAAAAAGCGTTGGTAGATGAGATTGTGGACCAGATGGAGCAGCTCCCGACCGTGGCTGAGTGCTATGAAAAGTGGTGGGAGCTGCAAAGTCAGGTGGAAGATTTCTACTCTGAGAAAGAGCGCCGTCGCCCGCCGCTGTCACAGCAAAAAGAGTTCCGACAAATCAAAAACGCGGTCATCCAGGAGACGGAGACCATCCGCCTGGGGGAAATCACCTTCGAGGATGATACCCTGGACCATAGCGATGAGGTGGGCAAAGATGAAAATGTGTCCTGGGACTTCTGGACACTGCGTATGGACGTTCAAGATGAATACTCATCGCTGGCGGAGCGGGATGACGCCGTGGAAAGTATGCGGGAACTTGCGGAGAACGGCGATGTCCATGCGCAGTATTTCATGGGGAAGCTGTATCTGGATGGCAGCCTTGTGATACCGGACAGCGAAGCGGCCATGAACTGGCTTCACAAGGCATCCACCGTCGGTTACGCTCCCGCCCAGTATGCTCTGGGAAAGCTGCTGCTATCTGATGATGTCAGTGTCCACGATTCTGAAGCTGGCATCCAGTGGTTGGAACACGCCGCCCACAACGGAAACCACTATGCATCCTACCGTCTGGGCAAAGAATATCTGAAGGGAGACTCGGTAAGAAAAGATACCCGTAAAGCCATGGCGCACATCTACTCCTCTGCCCAGGCTGGAAATCCCCATGCACAGTATCTGTTGGGAAAGCTACTGCTCCAAGGTAAGGTGATTGAGCAGGACAAGGAGGAGGGCATCCAATGGTTGACTCTGGCGGCAGAGCAGGGACACAGCTACGCGCAATGCCTTCTGGAAAGGCAAAGTGCTTCGACAGCGCCGGAGGTGTTCCTTGCGGTGACAAGGCTGCTCCACCACATGGCGAATATCTTTCAGGACAACTCCCTGCCGCAAAGCGGCACGGGACTCATCCACGCCGACCGTAAACTCCGCGAACAACTGCGGGAGAAACGCCTCGCCCACGGCCACAAGGTGGATGACCATGAGGAACAGCAATACGGCGGCTGGAACATGACCATGAAATGACCGCAGCTCCTGCGGGCACTCCCCTCCACCAGATGGTGGGGAAATAAATCAACAAGACGAAGGATAACAAATAAAAGCCCCCTCCGCTGTGGAGGGGAGAAAGGATACCAAATGAAAAAAGTGACGTTCAAATCCTACGAGGAACTTCCGCTGACGCTCTCCGTGCCTGAGATGGCAGCCGCATTAGGCATCTCCCGCGCCGGAGCTTACGAACTGGCCCGCACCGAGGGCTTCCCCGCACTGAAAATCGGCACCCGCATCGTAATCCCCAAGGACAAGCTCAAAGAATGGGTAGATAAGAACGTTGAGGGAAAGTGATGTTTTTGCGTCTGCCGTTGAACGCTGAAACTCTCGCCCGGAGGTAATGCCTACATTTTATCACAGACCACTTTCGCAAAAATCGTATAGCTTTTGTCCTCTGGCTGTGGTATTGCTTTGTGTTACAAAACGGAAAGGAGCATCGACATGAAGCACGACAAGAAAAATATCACAGCCATGGTGACGGGCATGGTTATCGGCGCAGCTCTGGCGAGCGAAGCTGCCGCAGGAATCGTAGCAGAGCCTACTTGACAGAAGATCTATGTGGATGGCCGGCAGGTCTCCATGACCGCCTATAACATTGCAGGGAACAATTATGTGCGGCTCAGGGATATCGGCCAGCAGGTAGACTTCAATGTATACTGGTCTGACGGCGTGCAAATTGACACAGACGCGCCGTATACCGGAATTGCCCCGGTGCAGGAAATAAGTTCCCAGCCGACAGATATGGAGATTCGGGAGGAAATGATCCGGCGCATCAACGAGGTACGGAAGAAGCACGGCGTTCCAGAACTGGCGGTGGATCAGTCCCTCATGGATGCGGCGCAGGAATGCTCCGCCTACTTGTACACCCGCCATAATAACCAAACGGAATGTGAGACTGTGGCAGCATCCGGGTATCCTTACGGCTTCGGCTCCAACCTGACAGCGTTCACTGTCATGGACCCAGAAAGGATTCCTCAAAAGGCTGTGGCAAACTGGGAGAACTCCCCCGGCCATCTGGCGACGATGATTGACCCTAATGGTGATGCCGTCGGCTTCGGCGTTACAATCGCCAACGGCAAAGCCTTCTGCTATATGTTCGCGGGGAACCCAACGGCGCACAATCCCTACGCATGAGTGTGGCGATGATCCCAAATGAGCCGCATCCGAATCCGGATGCGGCTCACTCTGTCGGTAGCGCAAGTTCATGCGCCACCTCAAAATTTGCGTCGCAAAACAAAGAAAGAAAGCCTGTCCGCAATTGATAACTTTCTGAAAATTGTAGTCTGTTGGGGATAGCTATTCAGCAGAGGTTGCGGTATTGTGTGTCGCTGACAGGAGGTGGCACACAATGCATGATTATATGAAAGCCCTCTACCACAGGTTCGAGGCTCCATCCAGAAGGGCGGAAAATCTGGATAGGAAAATCAAGAGAACGCACAATCAGCCCACCTGCTTACTGGATAAACCAGGGCGGAAACTGCTCCTACGGATAGCGGACATGGAAGATGAACTGCGGGATGAAGCCTGTCTGAACAGCTTCATATCCGGCTACCGTCTAGCACAGGGCATTCAGCAGGAGCTGCTGGCAGACCAGCCGCCATACAGCTTCGAGGCAGAAGATGAACGGCAGGCTTGTGAAAGTTGGGAAAGGAGAGATACGGAATAATGGCAAAAAAACGTGCCAACGGCGAAGGCAATATTCGTAAGCGAAAAGATGGCCGGTGGGAGGCTCGCTACACGGCAGGACACGATCCTAAAACCGGCAAGCGGATCATCAAAAACGTGCTGGGCAAAACGCAAACTGAGGTCCGTGAAAAACTGAAACGTGCGCTGGAGGAAACAAACGGTATGGATGTGGCTCGTGCCGATGATTTCACAGTGGCTACCTGGCTCAAAACCTGGTATGACCTCTATGCCAAGCCCAATGTGCGGGTAGCCACAGCAGACCGCTACGATTTGATGATCAACACCTACACGATTCCCCGCATCGGAAACATCAAGCTGACCAAGCTGACTTCCCGTGACCTCCAAAAGCTCTACAAGGACCTGATGGAAAAGGGCCGAGAGCGGAAAACCAAAACCGGTGCTCAGGGATTGAGCAGTACCACGGTGCGGAGCGTTCATCTCATGCTCCACTGCGCCTTTGAGCGGGCTGTCAAAGAACGACTCATTCCCCGTAATCCAACGGATGATTGTATCGCCCCCAAGGTTCGTAAATTCGAGATGAAAATTCTGGAGCCGGAGCACATGAAAGCATACCTCGACGCTGCCAACGTCAGAGGGCTTCTGCCCATGTTCTATCTGGAGCTGGTCAGCGGCCTGCGCAAAGGAGAACTGGTAGCACTGCTATGGTCCGACCTGGATATTAAAAACCGCACCATCTCAGTCAGCAAGCAGTACATCAAGAATCCAAACGGAGAACTCACCCTATCCCGTCCCAAGACGGAGACTTCCGTCCGAAAAGTCTCCATCCCTCAGATGGCGGTAGACCTGCTGATTCAGGAACATGAAAAGCACCCAA
>ERZ1673730.1881-NODE-1881-length-12432-cov-4.206431_pt1 | contig 12432 bp, 4 predicted proteins | sample MGYA00580200_ERZ1673730 | MGnify/ENA primary metagenome ERZ1673730 (study PRJEB41218, sample SAMN15661761) | gut metagenome | host: Homo sapiens | place: Canada: London | collected 2015-08-20/2019-03-30 | study: EMG produced TPA metagenomics assembly of...
AGAGAACGTCGTATCGCTCGTTCCGGCAAACAAGCCTTCCTCATAGACGAACAGAACATCATTGTAGAACCAATCGGTTTCATGTACGTCTGTGAACGGCAGCTTGCCATCCGCAAACTCAACTTCGATTCTGGTCGATACCGTGAGCTTGTCAATGGTATAGGTCTTGACTGCGCCGACAGACTTGCCGTTGACCTTGACGTCCTTGACCTTATAGCCGGTGTCCGGTTTGAAGGTGAAGGTGACAGACTTGCCGATATGCTGGAATGTCAGCTTTGGCTCGACCGTGCCGTTCTTGCCAACCTTCAGAATCTTACCCAGCAGCTCATTGACATACTGTTCGGGGCTGATGTCCGCAGCGCGGAGCCAGCCGTTGTAGTAGGTTCCATTGCCAAGCGACGGGTAATTCGGATCGTTAAACCAGTCGGCGACTTCATGCGAATAGTCGTTGACATAGTGCCAGACAACCACGTCATTGTCGTTCAGTGTCCAGTTCTTGAGACCCTGATTCGGATGCGTGCCGTTGACGGTGTACATCCAGCCGGACTTCTTGCCGTTGGTGAACTCACTGAGCGCGTATCCACCAAGGCAGGACGGGGCATAGATGGTGCTGACGTAGTTGCTTTCCGCACCGATATACCGCAAGCCTGCATCGCTCATGGCTTCGGTAAAGAGGTCATAAACCGTAGCGTTCTCTTGCAGTGCATATGTCGTGGTGGGCACCCATGTGACATATTCGGGCAGATAGCTGTCGGTCGTCAGGTCAACATCCTGCGTTGCTTCCAAAGCGCCGATGAGACGGAACGTGACTTCAATATCACCGGGCTTGACAGCATCCAGATCAGTAATAGCTTTTTCATAGATGGCCGTGACACGCTCGCAGGATTCCGCAGCGTTCATATCCGTCTGTGCCTGCTGGAGAATGCTTGCGAGTTTCTTCTTTGCGGCGGTACCGTACTTCTTGGTTTTGTCGTTCAGAAGATCGTCATAGTGCGCTTTCAATGCCTTGTACTGATCTGTCTGCTTCTGCTTCAGAATTGCCTTGTACGAAGTTTCGGCAGCAGTCAGGGTATTGTAGTTCGTGACCTTTTCCTTGTCAGCAGCAGAGAGCTTGTTGTAGGCATTGCGCGCTTCCGCAATCGCGTTATAGCTGGATTCATCGACATAGCCAATCTGGTTGATCATGTCGATAACAGCCTGTGCATCCGCGTTCTCGCGTTTTGTCACGTCGGACATATCGTACAGTCGCTTGCTTCCGTTTACATAGCGGTCATACGCAACGAGCGTGTAGGCCGCCTGCTCAGATGCCATCTGATTGACCGTGCTGTTCGGCTGCTTGTCGTGCAGGAATCCCTTGGAGTTGGGGTCCGCATAGCTCAGGAAGTTGGACAAAACGCTGATGCCGTTATGCTGGAATCTGCTGTCTATCTTTGCGTCGATGTTCAGTGCGGACAGCGCGACAATGACCTGTGCGGCGGATTCGGAGCTGCCATAATCGCCGGTTTTCTGGTATTCAGCAGACAGCCATTTCACCGCCTTATCTACCGCATCTTTGACGTTGGCATTTGTGCTGCAATACGGAGCCAATGCCTGTACGACCATTGCCGTCATATCAACGTTGGAGCCGGGGAAATCTGCATCGATGCCCCATGCACCATTATTGATTTGTGCATCACACAAGCTCTTGATCCACGCATTGCGCGCAGTTGTGCCGGTCGCATTGTCGTAATAGTTGCCGGAATCCAGTGCAATCAGTGCAAATGCCGTGCCGTTGTTGCCCTGCTCGGAAACACGGTAGGTGCTGCCGTTCTTCTCAAACAGCGGTTCAACAAGGTTGTAGACCGTGCCGTTGGAGCCGGTGAACTTCGTCGCATCCTCACCGAGCGAGGTCAGCGCCAGAATGACGCGGGAATACTCGGTATGCTTGGTCTGCGTACTGGTGTTATCGAGCTTGCCGTTCATCGAAGCAACACTTTTTGCAATATTGCTCAGATATTTGTCGTACCAGACGGATGCACTAACGTTACCTCTGGCTTCGGCCAGAACCGCCCACTCGCCATAGGTCGAGCCGAGAGACGGATTGTACGTCTCCGCTTTGACGTATTCGAGTACATTGTTGAGGTACTCCTCATAAATCGCGGTCTTACCGAGATCTTCAAGCGCCTTTTCCGCATCGGTCAGTCTGGAATAATTGCTGACCTGCTTTTGCTGCGCTTCGGTCAGGTTGTTGTATGCGGCGCGTGCAGCTTCAATCTTCGCGCGGTCCTGTGCTGTCACAGCATCCTTTGCGGGGAGGGCTGCGATCAGGCCAGTTACATAACCGACTTCAAGCGTAGAAACGACGGAAACCGCATTGTTCAGCTTATCGACCTCACGCTGTGTCAGATAGCCTTTCTGCTCATCCGTCAGTTTGTTATAGGCTTCTTCTGCGGAGCGGATTGTGCCAATGTCATCGACGGTCGGTGTTGCAGGCAGGGCAGCAATCGCGTCAGAGACGATCTTCGCTGCTTCCATGTCCGTAATGGCCGTATAGCAATCGTTCAGCTTCTTCTTCAGCGCTTCGGAGATTTCCGTTTTCTGTTCATCGGTCAGTAAATCGAACTGCGCTTTTGCCGTGCGCACATCCGAAGCATCTGCCAACGTGAGCTTGCCCGGAGACGGAAGATTGGAAATGAGCTTCTGCACATCTGCCGCATTGCCATTCTGCACAACGGTGATGGTGTAGCGGGTCGTCGTGTAGTTGGAAGCCTTGTTCATGGTGGGCCAGCTCTTATCACCAACGCCGACATAGATCACGTCGCCGGACGAAACAGCCATAATGTCGCCGTTTGCGTAGTAGGCGTTATCGCTGCCGTAGGTGTTCAGATAAGCTCTGGTCTGGAAATTCTTATTTGCGGCGGAATAGTTGATGCGCGTGCCGATCTGCTCACTGGGAATGACCAAGAGATAATCGGTCGTCGCTTTCGCATACGCCGGGGTCAGCGTACCGCTGCTGAACTCCAGACTGGCCAGCGCTGTTTCATTATTCGTCCACGAGCTGCCGACATCTTCACCGAGGTTGGTGGTAAACACGACGTGGATCACGTCGCCGGATTTCAGGCCGCCGTTCTTATAGGTGAACGCAGCAAAACCCTGATTGACAAACCAATCGTTCAGCGTACCCATCCAGCCGGAACCCTTGGTGCCGTCCTTTTCAGACAGAGACTCCCCATCTTTATGGATGGAAGCAATATAGGTAGTCTTGTAGGAATCGGCCGTCAGGTCGTCTTTGGTTTTGTACTCATTCCACGAATAACCGCCGATTTCCAGTGCCTTGAGGATCACGGTCATCATGCTGTCGTTTTCGCCAAGCTCGTATTCGCCGGAGACGATGGTGCCGGTGAACGGAGCTGCGTTGTACGTCGTGTTCTCCACGCTGACAGTCACGGTGCCGACGGTTGTGCCGGAGTTATACTTGGTTTTGCCTGTCTTAATGGTCTTTCCGGCTTCCGGCACAGCCTTGATCGCTGCGACAGCCTTATCACGGGCGGCTTTGATTGCCGATTCCGTATCCGCTGCATTGATGGCTTCCTTGCCGGAGTTCAGCGCAGCGTTCAGAGCGGCAATACCGTCTGCATCGTATTCGTTCTGATTGCAGGCCTTGAACGCAGCTTCGACGACCGCGATAGCCGCCTTTTTGAGCTTGGCAATCGCTTCTTCGTCGAGCGTTTCAAACATCCGCTGGTAATCCGTCTTGGAAACCATTTTCGTGCTGAACGTGACGGTGCTGCCATCTTCGGCGTTCTTCGGAATCTGGTAGGAGATCAGATAGTAGCCGGGATACACAAGTTCGTTATCTTTCAAGTCAGCCAACGTCTGCTGCTCTGCCGGATTCCACGTTGTGCCGCCGTCAATCGACCATACCGGCCAGTATTGTGTGTCCGTGGTTGTCAGATAATAACGGATAAACACATACTGTCCAGCATTTGCGCTTGTGGGCATCGAAGTGGTTTCTTTTGCCCACGTCGGATTGGGAACACTTCCATCCGGACGCGGCGAGATAACCCATTTGATCTCAGGCCATCCATAGTACGGATTTCCGTTATCTGTCTTATGCGGGAACGTTCCGCTCTCGGAGAGCCTCAGGTTGACCGTCGCAACGGCAGGAAGCTCATTCGCATTGATCTTGGCCAGCGCTTCCAGCGTCGCTCTTTCGTTTGCGGTCAGGAGCGATTTCTGATAGGCGTTCAGCGCGGCGTATGCCGTCTGAAGCTCCACAACGAAGTCTTTATCGCTGGCCGTCAGCGTTGTCAGATCATCCGGGAGATAGGAGAGGTTTTTCCGAAGCGATGCGAGAATTGCCGCATGGTCGAGCTTTTTCGCGCTGGCAGCCTGCAAGGCCGCATAGTCCTCGTCAAACGAATCCATCAGCTCTTTGAACGATGCCGCAGACTGCTGATGCGATTTCAGTGTGCTATATGCGGATGTGAATGTCCGATAGTCCGCCGTTGTGAAATCGTAGTCGTGGAAGCTCTCATAATACGCTTTTGCCGCCGCAAGGTTTTCACTGCGGTACTTGGCAATCAGCGCATTGATGTCTGCTGCTTCGGTGACATGGACAATCGCGTAATCACCCGCATACAGGGAGTAATACTCGCCAATCGTGACCTCGCCGTACACAGACTTATACGTCATATCGTCCGGCGTCACATTGAACATGGCGACGGTATAATAGCCGGGTTCTCTGAAAATGTATTCCAGATTGCCGCTGGCATCCGTTGTCGCCGTTGTCTTGTGAGTCGGCTGCGACAGCGTTTTCGTCTCCGACGGGTCGCTGATAAAGAGCGTGATGTTCTCTGCGCTCTTACTGCCGGATGCACCTGCGTATGCGCCGGTCACAGTAGCCGAGAACGCAGCCTGATCGCCCACGGTCGTGCTGGCAGGAGCCGATGCGTGGATCATGGCATAGCTGTTTTCGTAGTAACCGAAACCGGGGGATGCAGGGAGGATCGAGACTTTGGAAGAATCGTAGCCGGACGAATCCTCACTGTTGAACATCTGAAGCGGGATACGCACCAGACGAACAACATCGCCGTAATGGAGCTGGACGTTGTTCCACTTTTCTTTTGCCGACCAACGGTAATCTCCGTAATGGCTGCCGTTGACATAGAGTGCGAACACCGGGTTTTCATCGCCGTTATTGCTCGTCCCCAAGCCGGGGAGCGTCGTGTCATTGTGCGTATCAACAGTGATCCCAGCAAGGTCAAACGCCGCGCCGAGCGTGGCGTTTCCACTTGTCAGGCCAAGACTGGCGTTGGCATACAGATCAGTCCCTTTCCCCCGGAACCCCTCGTACTGTGCGGAGAAGTTGTTGATATAGGTAAAGGAAATGGTAACGTCCTTTGTGCTGGCAAGCTGCTTGCGGGCATCCTTCAGCGCGTCAATATGTGCCGGATAATGCGTCCACTGACCGCTTTCATTGTAGGCATAATAGCCGTTGAACGCTTTCAGCATGGCGTAATCTTCCGTCGTACCGCCGATGATCCGGTACGCCATATCGTCCTTGAGCACATTGTAGGCGCTGACATACGCCGCCCACGTCTCTGCGCTGTAATCGCTTTCGCTCAGTTTGGCCGGGTCATACTGCTCAATCAGTGCTTCGGCTTCTGCCTTGCTGCTCAGATAGTTTTCATAGGCGGTGTTGTAAAGCTCTGCGTTGACCAGTTTGTGCGGATCAGCCGCCGATACCGCTGCATCGAGTTCCGGCTGACGTTCGGCAGCAGGAGCCGTACCATCTACATAGAGCGAATCCAAAAGCGTCTTTGCCGCCGTCCATGCCGCTTCATAGGCGTCCCATGTGATAGCGGTACAGTTGTCTGCGCTGACCGGTGTGCCTGTCGTATCGCTCAACTCTCCCTGCTGCCAGCACCATGTGGTATTGACAGTCTCATAGAGCGCCGTTGAATTGGCTTCTGTCTTTGGAATGAGATTAGCAATTGCAGTTTCCAGCGTAGCCTTTGCTGCGTCAATTTCCTCTTGGCTTTTCGCTTTATTGAGGATACTGTTTGCATTAGCTAATGCTGCTTGGTACTCTTGCCAAAAGCCTGTTTCACTGGTCGTGCTGCCATTGTAGCGATCATCAGTGGTGTAATATTTGTTGTCAGATTCTACCGGCGCGGAATCTATGATTTTCTGCAATGCTGTTTTATCCAGCTTGATGCTTTCACCGATCTGAACCAAAACCGCATGGGTAATATCTGTTCCGTTATAACTACCTTCCTGTGAAAAAAGTTGGTTGGAGTCTGTACTGATTTCAACAATTCGGTATCTTACCGTATTGTCAAATTGAACATTGCTTGTTCCAAATAGCGAATCGAATGTATTTTGGGCAACGCCACTAAGATCACTGATTTTTAATGTGCATGACGAACCGGTGAACGAATCTGCGTGGAATTTATCATTCCAAAATGCCTCAGCAGACTCATATCCCTCACACTCCGTTATATGCTGTTCGGAATTTTCACACCCACCACAGTAATCACTCAAAAAATCTTCAATGGTGTCATATCCGATGTTTTCAACGTCATCCAGTTCGCCATAGCACGCATATATGGCAGCATCGTCATACGAAGTATACCAAGACTCCTTTTCGAGAACTGCTGTTGGGGCATATGCCTCTACAAGACCAATGCTTGAACGAGCTTTAATAAAACTGTCACCCGGAATCGTAATCGTTATATCGGATAAATTAGATGGTAGCACAGCAAGGTACACATCTACATTGCTATTATATGCTGAGCCAGATATTTGCTCCAAGGTCGTATTTGCCACAGAAATAGGAGCGTCCGACGCGCCGACATTTGGCAAATAGCCTAAAAGCATAATCAGGCATAAAAAAAGAGATATTAACCGTCTAAAAGCGGACCAAGGGCAAATGCCCTTGGTCCGCTTTTTTTGAATACGACTTTTCATTCTGCTTGATTACTCTCCTATGGTCACACTTCTGGTTGCAGCACTTCCAGTCAGCTTAATAACTTCGATGTAAGGCTGACGTGTTCCCGTCTGTGTAATAACCTGATATGTAGCGGTTTCGCCTGCTGCAAGATTAACAGAAACAGTATATGGGTTGGAAGCGCTTGTTCCAGTGATTTGGACACCATTGACATAAAGATAATCTGCGCTGGAGTTGATGCTAAGGGTTTGTTCTGTCCCAGCCGGAACGCTCGCAGTAATAAATCTCTGCGTGGAGGAGACCACCGTGCCGGTCGTAGAAATTGTCGTGCCAGCCAATTTTGCAATCGCTCTAGGTGTCGGGTTCGTGTTGCTGCTTGTGCCTCTTGCAGTAAAGATGCCGGTGATTTCCGGAGAAGTTTCACCAAATCTGCCGAAATCCAAAACAGCGGAATAAACACGGACGTATTTCACCTTTTGACCGGACAGGTTTACCGGTTCGCCGGTTGCAATATCAACGGCCCAAGCAAGGTCAAAGCCATCGCCGCCGGTTTTGTCGGAAGTGTACGGCGTATAGGGGTTCACAGCTTCACCGTATTCGCTGGGGCTGCCGTTCGGAGTAACGTCTGCATAGCCGAACGCATAGTCAGCCGTCGTGTCCGAATCTGCAATCGCCGTAACACCGGTAAAAGTCAGCGTGTTACCGCTAAGATTGACGGAAACACGGCTATCGCAGGTAGCGCCACCGGTCGGATCATTTTCAAAGGCAGTAAAGTTTGTGGTCAGCGGGAACCATGCTGCCGGGCAGCAATCGGCTGCGTTCAAACTGCCGAGTTTGGCGGTTACTCTGCTGGAACCCTTGGTGTAAATGACGCTGGTGTTACGCAGAGTGCCGGTGTAAAACTTGGAGAAACCATTTTCCGGATTATTGGCGGTAAAATTGCTTTTATAGTAGTTGGAACCGGCAAGCTCATACCATGTAGTGCCATCAACAGAAACCTGCACAGCACCGGCCTCCGGGTTGCCGTTGAACGCATTGCCGTAGATCACAAAGTCAACGCCATAGGGATTGGTAGCCTTATCTTCGATGCCATTTTCAAAGTAGAACTCAATAAAGCCGCCGAATGCGCCCAGCGAGACACCGGTCGTTTCAGGAGCAGTTTTATTTGGTCCTACGAACTTTGTGCCGAGATAACCCCAACCGGAGTTGTTGGCGAACTGGCCAAGGGGCAGATAGCTCACAACCGAGGTGGGCGCGCTGCCGGCCAGGGTGTGGGACTTGGTGCCGCAGGAAATGGTGTAGGTCGTGCCGCCAGCGACAACGACGATGGAGAGGGTGTTGTCCTCAGAGGTCGTGATCGTGTAGCCATAGTTCGTGCCGTTCTGCAACGATGCGCTCTGCGCAGTGCCGTTCACAGTAACAGAGGTCGGGTTCTCAACCCACAGCGTGAACTCGCCAGGGATCTTGCTGGAACCGTTGCGGCCGGTGACAGTGCCGGTCGTGCCGTTCCAAGCGATGAATACGGGATCACCCGTGGAGATGCTGACAGGCATCGAAACGTAGTAGTGGAAATTGTAGGTGTCACACTTGCCAAACTCGTTCCTCGTATCCTTATGGACATACGCCGTCGCCAATGCTGCACCATCGGTCATTGTCGCCGTGTAGGTATTAGATGCACCGGAAGCGATGTAATAAATACCCTGAGGCGGATTCGGAACGTTCTTGCCGAATTTGGAGATGACGAAGCCGTCCGGCTGTCCGTCTGCCGCAGTAAATGTGGCAGTCAATTCGGTGCCATTCGCGGTGCCGCTGGGCACGGCCAGATAATAGTCATAAACTGTACCATGAATGTCTGTGCTTGTCGCATACTCGACGCTCTCAAAATCAGCGCCAGTTACGACGATAGAGGAAATGTTGCTGCCGTGTCCGCTCAGGGACTCGGTCGTTGCAGCCGATGCGCTGATCGTAAACAGCGATACGGCCATTGCCAGCACAAGGATCAGTGCCAGCGTGCGGGTTTTGAAAATCTTTTTCATGCTTGACTTCCTTTCTGTCCGCATAAAATTCGTTCCTCGCGGTTAAGCCAATGCAGCCGAGGAACAGCTCTGCATCAGCATTGGGTCTTTTATGTTACAGCAAAAGCTGCTGCAAACAACAAATTCATGCGTACACCACAGATACAATACCGCTTCCTGCGCTCCCGCCCGCCGCGACGTAGACCGCGTTTTCTGCCCGTTGGTGCGCTCGTTTCTTCGCGTCGCTTCACCGGGGCAATATGCTCTCATGCTGTGGCTATTCAGTTGTCGATGCGATTCATCATTTCGAGACGGGCGAAGGCCCGGTAGATTTGTTTTGAGATCCCCCGGTTCCGCGTTCCCAATTCGGAACCGGGGATTTCTGCGCGCCAGGGGATGACGCGCTGGCAGTTTGATCTCAGGGGGATGAGATCAGGTCTATGTGCAAATCCGTTCCCAATTCGGATTGTGCAAATGAATTATTGTGCGCTTTCCTCCGCAGCCGATTCCTGCCGTTCGGCTTGCCGTGCTGCGCGTTTGGCTTCCTTTTCTGCGGCCTGCTCCTGCCGGAACTTTGTGAGCTGCCGCTGGTACTCGGCTTTGAACTCCTGCGTTTTCCGCACGGTCTTATTCTGCGGGCATTTGAACCCTTGCAATTCAAGCGCGTACATCGTTCTTCCAGTGATTTTCTCATCCAGAAGAAGATCCGCGCGGAACCGGCGGCCTTTGCCTTGAATCGGCGGTTTCTCTTTGGCTTTATTTTGCTTTTTGGCCTCAGCCTTGGCTGCTTTGTCCAGCTCCCGCTGTGTATTGAACTCCGCTTGGAACAGCGCCGTTTTTTCCAGCGCGGGCGTACTGTGCTTTGCCGCAAGCTCTCTGCTAACGCCGATCGCTTCAAGCGCATTTGCCCATCCGCGGAACCGCAGCTCAATGAAATCGCCGCCAATTATTTCTGTCCTGCCGGGGATATGCCGCAGCTCCGCCTGCTGCTGCCGCAAATATGCAGCCAATTCCTGCAATGACGCATTTTGATATTTCAGAACAAACTCGATGTTCCTGTGAGACAGCGCCGTGTAGGTGCGTTGGGTCAAAATTTTTTTAAGCGCCGCCATATTTTTCTCATACGTTCTGTTCGGATTCATCGCTGCACCTCCCGTTCAGAAGATGCCGCGTCCTTCGCTGCAAGCCGCCTCAATTCGATCTCGCATAAATCCTGAACGATCTTGCGGTCACGAAAATGTGGCGGATTTTTGATGTTTGTGATTTTTCCGGCATAAAAAGATCGGATCGCGGCTTGCCATGAGCCGAAACGGTACTCAATATACTCGCCGCCAATCACCTCGACCATCGCGGGCGGGTGTCCAATGTCCTCCATGCAGGATTTCAAATATGCAGTTAGCTGCTCCAGCGTATCGTGCTGGTGCTTGATGATGAATTGCACATTTTTGTACGCAATGACACGCTCAATGCGGCCATAGTTGATCTGGTCCAGATATGCTTGCCGTTGCTGCTCATTCATCGCATATGATCCTCCTATCGATTTTTACGCAAAAAACAAATCATCCCGCTGACGCGAGATGACCCGATTGCTTCAAAAACAAAAAACACCGATTTGCTTCAACTTTAGAAGCAAATCGGAGCCCTGTTCCGAATTACCGATAGGATCATCGTGCTATCTACCCTTTGTTTACCAACTTCTGCACATAGCGAGACCATAAACCAGGCAGCATCTCATGCAGGCGAAGAAAAGCGATTCTCCTGACTTGGACTATGGACGCAGGTCGCGTCCGCGCTCTGTTTCCTACCTTCTCATGGGGTAAACCCCACAATGGCGGCCTTTCGGCCACATAGCTTGTTGGTGTAACGCTGTCTTTCGTTTCCTCCAAGCTACTTTAGAAACTTGCTCATCCTCACAGTTCCGGGCGAGTAGATTCATTGCTCTTTCATTGCAGACTATAAGGCAAGAGATAACCTGCAATTACAATTCTTCGTTGGTAAACATATTAAATTGTCAAGATTCTTCCATTCTCCGTATGTGCCAGCATAGATGCGACATACTATCTGCACATACAAAACATGACGGCTTCGGCTTCATAAAGTTCTGCAAATTTACGAAGTCCTAAAAACGCAATAAATATCTTGTTTCTGACACCATTATACAATAGCACAGCAAAAAGTCAATGCGGTTCGGTATCAAAATATTGATTAGTTGCGTCGTCTTCGCAAATATCAATCGGTATCAGGTGATGCAGAATACTATTGTGCGAACATCGTATCTGTATTCGCAGTCAGAACAGCCGTCAAAAGGAGGGTGCCGTTTGCCAAAAACAGGTGAGAACATTTATAAGCGAAAAGACGGACGTTGGGAAGCGCGCTTTATCAGTGGCAGGAAACCGGATGGACGCGCAAAATACACGTCCGTCTATGCACGCACCTATGCCACAGCAAAAGCCAAGCTGGAGGAACGGAAACGGATGGTCGTGTCACGACCTGCCGGGAGCTGCCGCTTGACGGTAAAAGAGCTTTTTGTATGGTATCTGTCACAGGCAGAGATCAAGCCATCTACACGCGCCAGATATGTTTTTCTGATCGAGCATCATATCCTTCCGGAGCTTGGTTCGATCTTCGTCGTTTCTTTGACGGCGAAACAGCTTTCTGACTTCCTAAGCCAAAAGAGACAAAGTGGGCGGCTGCATGGCGGTGGGTTATCTGCCAAAAGCGTCCGGGACATCGGTGTTCTGATAAAAGCAGCGCTTCGTTTTGCCAGCGCAGAATACCATTTTTATTGTGACGCGCTGAACACCAAGCTGCCGAAGACAAAACAGCGTGAAATCGAACCGTTTTCTGCGTGGGAGCTTGAACAGCTCAAAAAAGGTCTATCGCCGTCACCCAATCACAAGGACGCTGGAATCCTGCTTTCCGCAAACGGAGGATTGCGGCTTGGTGAGGTTTGCGCCCTGCGCGTTTCAGATATTGACTTTCAAAACGGCACCGTCAGCATTGAGCGCGCCGTTCAGCGTGTCCGTCAGAATGGGAAAACGAAGCTCATCATCCAGACACCAAAGAGCGAAAAATCTGTGCGCGTTATTCCACTTCCAAACGATATGATGGCGTATTTGAAAAAAGCTGTTTCTGGTCTGTCACAAAATGCGTATATCCTGACAGGCCGAACGGATAAGCCAATGGAGCCGCGCACCTATCAATACTACTTTGAATCTGTCCTGCACCGGTGTGGAGTCCGGAAACGCAGCTATCACACACTCCGTCACACTTACGCGACGCGCTGTATCGAAAATGGGATTGACGTTAAAAGCGTCAGCGAAATGCTGGGTCACGCAGATGTTACGACAACGCTGCGGTTGTACGTCCATCCGTCACTAGATAGCAAACGGCAAGCCATTCAGAAAATCAGTTTCCTCGGCGGTGTTGCTTAAAAGCCTATTCGCCGTCAAAATTTCCGTCACCCAAAACGCGGAAAGGCCGATG
>ERZ1673730.1882-NODE-1882-length-12417-cov-3.901472_pt1 | contig 12417 bp, 10 predicted proteins | sample MGYA00580200_ERZ1673730 | MGnify/ENA primary metagenome ERZ1673730 (study PRJEB41218, sample SAMN15661761) | gut metagenome | host: Homo sapiens | place: Canada: London | collected 2015-08-20/2019-03-30 | study: EMG produced TPA metagenomics assembly of...
ATAATTGATCTTGTCCGGCATCTTGACTACCGCCTGGTCACCGCCGCGTCCCAGTGCAAAGTCGATCGCCGTGCGGGCAAATTCGTAATTCTGTGCATAAACCAGACCGTCCAGACCAATGCCGATGCTCAGTGTCACCGCCATCTCATTGCCAATGTTGACCGTCTTTACATCCTCAAGCAGTTCAAAGCGCTGCTCCTGCATCTGCATTACGGATTTTTTCTTCAAAATAACCAGATATTTATCCTTTTCGATATTCTGGCAGATTCCGTCGAAGCTGGAAATATATTTGTTTACTTTTCGGTCGATCAGCGCCTTTAACAGGGATCGCCGTACTTCTTCCACACTCGCAAGTGCCTCTTCGTAGTTATCCAGATAAATCAGACCGACTGCCAGCGACTGCGCGTCGTTTTCCCGAAGCGCAAGCTTTAATGCCGTCTCATCATACAGGTACATCGCATACAGGCAGCTGTCATAATCCTCGTCATCTAAAACGTCGCTGTCTTCCGATATCATCCCCCGCAGCGATACCCGCGTAATATGCGCGATATAATCGCTCTCTTCAAAGGAGATCTCGATTTCCGCCTCCTGCTCGCCCTGCGGCAGCCGCTCCCGCGTGATTGCCGGAAATACATAGGTAATCGACTTATGAAAGCCCTTTTCGCTGTGGATTGCAGCACGGAAGGCATCGTTGCACCAGATGACCCGTCCGGTTTCATCCAAAAGCGCATAGGGAATCGCCATATCCCGAAGCAGCGTCTTCTGTACCTGCCCGTACTGCGTTGCAAAGCTGATCAGCTCGTTTAAAATGATCGGTCTGTTATAGAACATCAGCAAAATGATCATTCCAAAATAAAACAGCAGAAAGCAGGTCAGCAGAAAGCCTGCACGGACATCCAGAAAATACGTTCCGATATCCACAATCAGGAGTAAAATCCCCATATAAAGGGAGGTCTGCATATAGATACGCAGCCTGCCTTTCAGCCTAATTCTCTTTTTTGTTCTCATAAACACACCTATGCCCTGTCAGAAAGACAGGCACCTTTATCATTTCTGTGTATGATTGCAGTAAAAATGCCCCGTTTTGGAAGCATGCATTCAGTATACCATTTCTTTTTGGAAAATTCCATAAAAATAACTGGCATCTGCGCGCAGGGTACGACAAAAAGGTACAGTTGTACAGTTCACTCGCGCCATTCGTACCTTTTTGTAGGCAGATTTTCATGCGAGCATGAAATCTGCCCCCAAACGGTACGAGTGAACTGTTAACTTAAAAAGACTGCCGTTCGTGAATTTCACAAAAACGGCAGTCCCAAATGTCTGATGATTTATTCAGCAACGTAAGGCATAAGTGCCAGATGACGTGCTCTCTTGATTGCAACAGTCAGAGCTCTCTGATGCTTTGCGCAGTTGCCGGTAATTCTTCTGGGAAGAATCTTACCTCTCTCGGAAACGTATCTCTTTAACTTATTGGTATCCTTGTAATCGATCACATTGTCCTTACCACAGAATACGCAAACTTTCTTTCTTCTGCGCATGCCGCCTCTTCTCCGTGCGGGAGCGTCAGGTCTTTCAGATTTATTGAATGCCATGATGGTTTACCTCCTGTTTGAATATAGAAACTTCTCAAATGCTTTGCATCCGAGAAGCAGCGCGATTTTCCGCGAGCGGAAAATTAAAACGAGAAACATCTCAAACACTTCGTGCTCGAGATGTAGCGCAAAATTTTTGTGAAACAAAAATTTTGCTTAGTTGAACGGCAGCTCCTCGTCGATTCCATCCGGAATGTTCATGAAGCCGTCTGTCGCTGCAGCAGGCTGGGGTCTTGCAGGTGCACTGTTATAACCGCCGCCAGTGTAACCCCCATCGTTACTGGCTGCACTGTTCTTGCTTTCTGCAAACTCCTGATCTTCTACAACAACATCAGTCGTATACACTTTGACGCCATCCTTATTGACATAGCTACCAGTCTGGATTCTGCCGGTCGCCACAATTTTGGTTCCCTTATGGAGATACCGCTCTGCGAACTCTGCGCTCTTGCCGAATGCAACGCATCCGATAAAGTCTGCGGAATTCTCATCGTTATTATTGCGGTTAAATCTCCGATCCACAGCCAGTGTATATCTGGCGATCGCCATAGCGTTGTCTCCCTGGGAATACCGAACCTCGGGATCCCTGGTAAGACGGCCCATAAGAATAACTTTATTCATATTGACTCTCTTTCTTACTTCGTCTCATTCTTGACAACTAAGTATCTCAGTACGTTGTCCATGATGCGAATACGGCTTTCGATCTCTGCAGGTGCAGAAGATTCAGCCTCGAACTGGATGAAGTAATAGAAGCCTTCTTTCATCTTCTGGATCTCATAAGCGAGTCTCTTCTTGCCCCAGTCATCAACGTTGGTGATGGTGCCGCCAAATCTTTCGATCAGCGCCTTGCACTTGTCAACAACCGCAGCTCTTTCTTCATCTTCGATTTTCGCACTGACAACCACAGCTAATTCGTACTTGTTCATGCTAATTACCTCCTTTTGGTCTCTGGCCCCTTTCCAATAAAAGGAGCAAGGAATATATATCACGGGTATCTATAATACCATGAAATCATATTGTTTTCAAGCTTTTCTTTTAATATCACGCAGATTTTTTTCAACCAGTCTGCGTGCGATCATAATCTGGTGACCGCAGCCTGCACATTTGAGCCGAAAATCCGCTCCGATCCGCAGGACTTCCCATTCCCGGCTGCCGCAGGGATGCTGTTTTTTCAGCGTCACCACATCTCCGACCTGAATATCCATGAAAATCTCCTTATAAGATTCCGTTTTACAGAGAATCAAAAATCTCCCCTATGCTGCCTGTAACGACCAGATCCGCTGCCGAATCCCGCGCCGTAGGCGTCCGGTTGATCAAAACAAGCTTGTCGCCGCGATAGTAATCGATCAGCCCCGCCGCCGGATAAACGACCAATGAGGTTCCTCCGACAATCAGCACATCCGCATGGCTGATAAAAGAAACCGCTTCTTTCAGCACTTTCTGATCCAGGCTTTCTTCATAGAGTACGACATCCGGTTTGATCACGCCGCCGCATTCGCAGTGCGGAACCCCTGTGCTTTCCAGAATTGCATTCTGATCGTAAAACCGCCCGCACTTCATGCAATAATTGCGGAGCGTACTTCCGTGCAGCTCCAACACTGTTTTGCTGCCGGCAGCCTGATGCAATCCATCAATATTCTGCGTGATGACCGCTTTTAATTTGCCTTCTTTTTCCCACTGGGCAAGCTTTTTATGCGCAGCGTTTGGTTTTGCGTGCGGCGCCAGCATCTTGGCACGGTAAAACCGGTAAAATTCTTCCGGATTCTGCCGAAAAAAGGTATGGCTTAAAATCGTCTCGGGCGGATAACGGTATTCCTGATGGTACAGACCGTCCGTACTGCGAAAATCCGGGATTCCGCTCTCCGTAGACACGCCCGCACCGCCAAAGAAAACGATGTTATCGCTCTGATCAACAATCTCCTTTAGTTTTTTCCATTGCAAATCTGGCATATTTCATATCCTCAACTTTGATATGATCCTGCAGCCACTGCTGCAGATACTCAAACAGATCCTGAATCATGGCGTCCTGCGTACCGAGCGAAAGCTTCGATACCCGATCGGTAAACTCTTCCAGCTTCTGCACGAACATCCGATGCTGTTTCTTCTGTTCTTCGATTCCGCCATAGCCCATCTTTTCCATCAGCTGCTCTTCATGTGTAAAGTGCATCGTCGTGTAATCCTCCAGCCGCTTTAAAAGCTGTCGAATATCCGCACATTTAAACAGCATGTTTTCATCTGCTAAAAGCGCCCCCACCTGGTCTGTCAGATCCAGCAGAACCACATGCTCTGCATCTACTGCTCCTACACCCGTCAGAAAATCTTCTTTGTTCTGTTTCATTCCTGCTTTCTCTCCTGTCATTTTCACGTTCGTTAAACGTCTGTCGGCGTCCTGGCGCATTCAGACAACATCATGTTCTGGCGCTGACAAACTCCAACCATGTCCTTCCCTCTCCCATCGGACCAAAACGTTTCAGATAGAAAAAGTGTACCATAAACAGCCATAGTTTACAACAAATCTTGCCTTCCGAAAGTGTGCATTTTCAGATACACAGACGTTTTTTCAGCGCATACTCAGTCCATGATGCGATCCCGCATTTTAATTCCCTCCGGCGTCGCGGCAAGACCGCCTTCTCCGGTTTCCCGAAGACATGCCGGCATCGAAATTCCGACCTCCCGCATCGCGTCAATCACCTCGTCGGGAGGAATTCTGCTGCGCACTCCGGCAAGCGCCATGTCTGCCGCCGAAAGGGCGACAACCGCGCCGGATACGTTTCGTTTTACGCAGGGTACTTCTACCAAACCTGCTATCGGATCGCACACCAGACCCAGCAGATTTTTCAGTGCCATCGCTGCTGCGTGCGCCACCGCCTCTGCAGAGCCGCCCCGCAAATGCACCGCACCTCCTGCTGCCATTGCTGATGCCGAGCCGATTTCCGCCTGACAACCACCCTGCGCGCCCGCAATAAACGCCCGGGATGCGATCACCCCGCCAATGCCGGACGCCACATACAGCGCTTTTGTCATTTCTTCATCCGTATAATGATATTTTTCCTGCATGCTCAGAAAAACTGCCGGCACAACACCGCACGCCCCCGCCGTAGGTGCTGCGACAATTCGTTTCATACAGGCGTTGGACTCTCCCATTTTGACCGCCTTTTCCATCACGCGCCCAAGAAAATCGCCGCAGATCGGCTCTTCCTGCTCCACATAGTGCTCCAGCTTGCCGCCGTCCGTGCCCACCAGTCCACTGCGGGAATGCAGGGTTCCGTCGTAGTCCTGATCCGCCTCTTTCATCGCCTGGTACATGCGCTGCAGCTGTACAAAGGATTCCTCCTGTGCAATCTGCCGCTCCCGGCAGTCATCTTTTTGGATCAGCTCCCAGAAACTGCAGCCTGTCGCTGCAGCTTCCTTGCAGATCTCTTCCAATGAACGATACATATCTTTGCTCCTATTCTTCCAGACACAGGTAGATTACTTTTTCAATGCCCTCTTCCTGCTCCAACGCTGCAATCCGCTCCCGCGGTACTTCCTGATCCACTTCGATTACCATAACGGCATGTCCGCCGCGTTCGTCCCGGTACACCTGCATCGTCGCGATATTGATCCCTGCTTCACCCAGACGCGACGTTACTTTTACGATACAGCCCGGCTTGTCCTGGTTGTATACAACCAGTGTCGGAGCTTCCCCGGAAAAATTTGCAGTCAGTCCATCGATCTCGCAGATTCTGATCCGCCCGCCGCCGATCGATGCACCGATCACTTCCAGCTTTCGCCCGCTCTCTCCGGTCACCTCCAGCCGAACGGAATTCGGATGCGCATTCATAAGGCTGATTCCTTCAATGGAAAACGAAAGCCCTGCCTTTTTTGCTTCTGCGAAGCTTTCCGGAATCCGTGGGTCATCCACTGCCAACCCCAACAGTCCCGCCACAATCGCGCGGTCTGTTCCATGTCCGCGCCCTGTTGCCAGAAAAGAGCCGTGCAGCCCGATCTTTGCATTCACGACCCGTTCTCCCAAAAGCTTTCCCACCGTCTGACCGATCCGCACCGCCCCCGCCGTGTGAGAGCTGGATGGTCCTACCATCACAGGTCCAACAATATCCAGTATGTTCATAGCTTCTCCATTCCTCAGACACGCTTTTTCTCACAGCTTTCCGCACAGATATGCGCAGGCCTTCAACAGCGTCTCTAATTTTTTCCCTACAATAATATAATAATCCGGCTGCTGCGTACCTTCCAGACAAATCTGGTTTCCGTATACGGGCAGGCTGCAGAAGATCACTTCTTTGGACGATGCCAACAAAATGCCATAGCCTCGGTCGGAAATCAGATATGGAAGTTCGTTTTCGACTCCATGGGAGATGCACCGCGCCGTCTTTTCCAGATGGATTCCGCCTTTACCGAGCGCGCCTGCTGCATAGAGCCCTTCTCCTTTTTTCCAGTCAAAAAACAGCCTGCTGCGCCCACCGTTTGGCGCATTTTCGATCAGGCAGCGATCCTGTCCGCTTTCTTCCAGCAAGATTTCGCTGTCCTTATCCAGAAACCGCAGCGCACCTGTCTTTTTGTCCGCAACCACATACATTTCCGGCGTTCGCATCTCCACAAGCGTCGGTTTTTCGCGCATCTGCCAGTTTTTCTCCACCCGGGTGACGGCGATTGCAGGATGCACCGGCGGCATCTCGCCCCGTGAAAAAGTGACGCGCAGAATTCCGCTGCCGACAGGGCTCAAACGGGTCACTCCATAACGGCTCTGTAAATACAGACCGTCCTCCTTACGCTGTACCCAGCGAATCGAATGGTCAATCTTCGCATGTCCCGCCGCCCGCAGCTTCGCGGTATCCGGAAGTTCACCGAACGAAAGGACACCGGATGCTGTGTAGGCATGCATATCGCCTGTGACACGCGGCTGTACCGTGCCGTTCACCGTTCTGCCAGCTGCCTGTGCAGATTGTCTATTGCCTACAGCTCTGCCAGATCCCTGCGCAGTCTGGCTGTTGCTCCCGTACAGCGACGCCAGCGGATGGAGGGCTTTCTGCGGCTGACCGGAAATAACCGGCTTCGGGCGCGACGTCCAGCCGGCACCAGCAGATGTCGGCCGGGGTGCAGCTGCCGCCGGACGGGCACTGCCCTGTGTTTTTCCGCCTGCGCGGCATGCGTCCGCACTTTCCTGCATCGCACCCGTTCCATATGGCAACGGTACTTCCTGTCCGCCGGACGGATTCTGCACGATGACGACCTTTTTCTTCGCGCCGGATACTCGCTTTTTGTTCTTTTTCGGAATCGGGTCTGCGATCAGCCCGGTAAGGTTGCCGGTGTGCAGAACCTCCAGCCGGTGCAGTGCTCTTGTCGCCGCGACATACAAAAGCTTCGCATGTCCATCGTCTATCGGATAGGACTCCCGATCCGGGCTGAGCAGCAGAACCGCATCGAATTCCAGTCCCTTGGTATATTCCACCGGAAATACCATGATTCCTTTTTCAAACGACGCTTTTTCCGGATCCCAGGGCATGACCGGCAGCTCTTTTTGCAGAAGCTCTGCCGTCTCCTGCGCCTGCTTCTGATCCCGGCAGATCACCGCGATCGTGTCAAAACCGTCCGTCTGCCATCCTTTGCAGATTTTTGCCGCTTCCCGGTACAGATCCCTTCCTGCTGTCTGTCGGATGCCAACCGCTTCGCCATGCCGGATGACCGGCTCTGCCCCATACCCCGGGAACTCTCCGTGCGCCAGGATGTCCGATGCAAAATTTGCAATTTCTACGGTATTTCGATAGCTTTTTCTCAGTACACAAAAGTTATCCCGTTCTCCGGTCAGCAGGATGTTTTTCACCCCTTCCCAGTCGCTGATACCGTAATCCATACGGATATTCTGGGATACATCCCCCATGACCGTGTAAGTGCAGCTTCTGACGCATTCTTTTAAAACTGCATAGACCATAACACCGAAATCCTGCGCTTCATCCACAACGATATGATGCGCCTCGCTGATGACCTCCGTTTCCCGCATTCTGCGATACAGATAGGCAAGTGCCGCCAGGTCGTACACATCCAGCTCCTCCTGCGGTTCTTCGACGCAGACGCCCTGCTGTTTCTGCTCTGTCAGGAAATCATGATACATCTCATAAACGGATTTTTTCCATTGCCTTGCGCCGAACCTTTTACGCATTGAGCGGCGGATTGCCTTTTTTTCTTCTAAGGTATAGCTGATGCCCTTTCCTAAAAATTCGTCCTCCACTTTTCCCATCAAACGCTCCTGCAGCATCAGCACCTTGCTCTGCGCGGACACGGACGGATTCTGACGGATATAACGTTCAATTGCCTCGCCTGTCATCAAAACGACCATATCTTTCGGGTCATTTTTGCCGCCGCTCTCATCGAACACACCGACACGACCGTCCCGAAGCCCCTCTACAAACTGCTTCCGGTTAAACAACACCGTCGTCCTCGGGATCGTGTTCCACTCCACTCTGCTGCAAAACTTCTGCAGCTTTTCAAACCACGCAAGGGTTCCTCGCACCGCACCGTCTTTCCCGGCATCGCGCACCGGGCAGATGCGGTAGGTTTCGTCCCAGTCCTCATATAAAAGGCGTACAAACAGCTGCTCCATCGTCATCTGTCGGATGCCATACACATCCAGATCCGGCAGGACACCCGTGATATAGTCCAGCAAAATCCGGTTGCTGCCGACGATATAAAAATCCTCCGGCTGAAACCGTTCTTCATAATTGTATAAAATATAGGAAATCCGGTGCATCGCCACCGTGGTCTTGCCAGAGCCTGCTACACCCTGCACGATCATGCTGTGATAGGGCGATTTCCGGATAATTTCGTTCTGCTCCTGCTGGATTGTCGCAATAATCTCGCCCAGAACTGCCTTTTTATTTTTTGCAAGATACCGCGTCAGAAGCTCATCGTTTGCCACGACTTCCGAATCATAATAGTCGATCAGCTTTGCATCCTCGATCTCATACGTCCGTTTGAGCAAAAGCTCGATCTCCATTTGCTGACCATCCGGTACGGGGTAGCTGCATTTTCCCAATCCGTTTTCATAATAGGCATTGGCCACCGGTGCACGCCAGTCCGTCACCATTTGGTGGGTGGTATCCTTTGCGATGCCGCCCCGTCCGATATAGAGGGATTCTTCTTTATTTAATGCCTCGTCATGAAAAACAATTCGCCCGAAGTAGGGCTTTTTCAGCGCCTTTTCATTGCGCTCCAGTGCCCGCTTCATATGGGTGTGCATGGTTACGGTATTGTTCAGGATCGTCAGGACTTCCGCATCGTTATCATGATAATGCTCCAGCATTTCATCGATATCCTCCTGCATCTTAGCAACTTCCTGTCCATATTCCCGCACGTTGTCACGCACGACCCTCAGAGTTTCCGCCAGATAAGCTTCTTCCGCCTTACGGCTTATATTTCGCTTCATACAGCGCTCCTTTCTTCTGTTGCTCTTTCCTTTAGCTGTCCCTCTATTGTACCTGTTCGTCCGCACGATTACAACCAAAAGACACTGCTTTGCCGGCTGTCAGGCAAATTTCTTTTTCTGTATCCAAAACAGGACGTCCTGCAGTGCAGGGCGTCCTGTAGTTCATGACAATAGAATGCTCGCAGAGCGTGCATTCTATTGTTTTTGTTCGTATTGCTGCCTTACAGCTCCTTTGTCTCGCTGCAGTGTACCTTCAGAACACTGCAGGTCTGTCCGGTCAGCTCGCTGCTTCTGCGATCCGGCTGCTGCATGCCGACGAAAACCTCGTAATCTCCTTCTTCCAGCATAAAGTGTGCGTCCTCGTCGTACAGGGCAAACGCCTTGTCAGCCAGCACGATTTCCACTTCTTTTGCCTCGCCGGGCTGCAGGGAAAGCTTCTTCAAGCCCTTGAGCTGTGCGTTCGGTGTATTGTCCCGAAGCGCTTTGACATAAACCTGAATGGTCTGTCCACCTGCAAATTTTCCGGTATTCTTTACGGAAGTTTTGATTCGAAGCTGTCCGCCTGCCTCGATTTCCATACGGTCTGCGCTCGTCTTTCCCTGTTCAAAGGAGGTATAAGAAAGTCCGAAGCCGAAGGGATAAAGCGCTTCCTTTTCCATGTAGCGGTAGGTGCGTCCCTTCATCGCATAGTCAGTGAATTCCGGCAGCTCCTCAGAGGTGCGGTAGAACGTTACCGGCAGCTTGCCCTCCGGGCTGTATTCTCCGAAAATCGCCTCTGCGACAGCTTTTCCGCCTGCCGCGCCGGGATACCATGCCTGCAGAATTGCCTTGCAGTGCGCATCCTCCCATTCCAGCGCCATTGCAGAGCCGGTCATGGATACCAGGATCACGGGCTTTCCGCTGCTATATGCGACCTCAAGCACCTCACGCTGCAGACCGGGGAACAGCAGGTCTTTTTTATCGCCGCTTGCAAATTCGTTGCCGGCGTCCCCCTGCTCTCCCTCGATGCTGGAATCCAGTCCCATCACCGCAATAATCACATCGCTGACCTCGCAGACCGCTTTTGCTTCGGAAATCCGGTCGTCCGCCTGTGCCAGTCCACTGGTTCTGTCCTTCCAGAGGTCGCAGGCTTCGGAATAATAAACCTTTACATCATCCCCGACATAATCCTCAATGCCTTCCAGCACTGTGATATAGCGGGATGCAGTTCCTTCCTAGTTGCCCACCAGCGCTTTTCTGGAATCCGCATTCGGACCGATCACGCCGATCGTATGAAGTTTGCTCTTGTCAAGAGGAAGGAAATTGTCCTCATTTTTCAGAAGGACAAGGCTTTTTCTGGAAACGGTCTGGTTCAGTGCCTTGCTGGAAGCAAGATCTACCTGATCGTAACCGATTTTATCCAGTTCTTCCTGTCTCTCATCGCCAAGGATTCCCAGCTTCATCCGGCATTCCATCAGGTTCGTCACCGCTTCATCCAGACGCGCCTCATCCACATAACCGCCGCGCACCGCATCTCTCAAATTCGGGAAAACGCAGCCGCAGTTTAAGTCACAGCCATTGTTCATCGCCATCGTCGCGGATTCCAGCGGCGTCTTGGTAATTTTATGGTTTTCGTGGAAATCCGCAATCGCGCCGCAGTCACTGACAACGTGACCCTTAAATCCCCACTCTTTTCTCAGGATATCCTGCAAAAGTGTCTTGCTTCCGCAGCAGGGCTCGCCATTTGTCCGGTTATAGGCGCCCATCACGGCTTCTACCTTCGCTTCCTGCACACATGCCTTGAATGCCGGCAGATAGGTTTCATACAGATCCTGCTTCGATACGACTGCGTTGAACTCATGTCGGATGCCCTCCGGTCCGGAATGCACCGCAAAATGCTTCGCGCACGCCGCAGCCTTTAAATGATCCGGGTCTTCGCCCTGCAGACCTTTAATAAAGCCGACCGCCAGACGGGAAGTCAGATATGGATCTTCTCCGTAGGTTTCCTGTCCTCTGCCCCAGCGGGGATCGCGGAACAGATTCACATTCGGTGCCCAGAACGTCAATCCTTTGTAAATATCGTGGTCGCCCGCTTTCTGCTGTGCATTATATTTTGCACGTGCCTCGGTCGCGATCACATCGCCGACCTGCTTTAACAGCTCCTCATCAAATGTCGCCGCCATGCCGATTGCCTGCGGAAATACCGTCGCCGTGCCCGCTCTTGCTACACCGTGCAGCGCCTCATTCCACCAGTTATAGGACACAATGCCAAGGCGCTCCACCGCCGGAGCGGTGTAAAGCGTCTGTCCTACTTTTTCTTCCAGATTCATCTGTGCAGCCAGGGCTGCTGCCTTTTCCCTGTATTTACTCATTTTTTCCGCTCATTTCTGCGCACGCTTTTTGCGCATGTCGAGTTTGTGTCAAGTGCGCGCAGACACAAATCTCGCGATTGAAAAATTTTATTTTTCAATCTTTCTTGCCCTTTCCCATATGCTTTATGCGAACGGATTCTCTGTCGGATACATCATGCCCTTGGGCTGATTGAAGTTTAAGTCCTCTACCGGAACACCGATATATTTGAATACCTCGTACAGTGCTTTGCCGTAATGACCAAAGGCAACTGCGCCGTGGTGCGGGAAGTTCTTCTCGATCAGCACATGGCGGTAGAAGCGTCCCATTTCCGGAATTGCGAATACGCCGATGGAACCAAAGGAATGAGAAGCAACCGGCAGAACCTCGCCCTGTGCGATGTAAGCCCGCAGCTTGTTGTCCGCGGTGGACTGCAGGCGGTAAAAGGTGATATCACCGGGGATAATATCTCCTTCCAGAGTGCCGTTTGTCACTTCAACCGGAAGGGATCTCGCCATGATCATCTGATTCTTCATGCTGCAGAATGCCAGCTTTCTGGAGCAGGTATTGCCGCAGTGGAAGCCCATGAAGGTATCCTTATGAGTGTAATCAAATTTGCCTTTGATCGATTCTTCATACATATCGTCGGGCACGCTGTTGTTGATATCCAGTAAGGTTACAACATCGTCGCTGACTGCGGTTCCGATAAACTCGCTTAAACAGCCGTAAATATCCACTTCGCAGGATACCGGAATGCCCATACCGGTCAGACGGCTGTTGACATAGCAGGGAACGAAGCCGAACTGTGTCTGGAATGCAGGCCAGCACTTACCGGCAATTGCAACGTATTCGCGGTAGCCCTTATGTGCCTCTACCCAGTCGAGCAGGGTCAGCTCATACTGCGCAAGCTTTTCCAGAATTTCAGGCTTTTTGTTGCCCTCACCCAGCTCTTCCTCCATCTCTTTTACCTTTGCAGGGATTCTTTCATCCCCGGCGTGCTTGTTGAACGCTTCGAACAGATCCAGTTCGGAGTTTTCTTCGATTTCAACGCCCAGGTTGTAGAGCTGCTGAATCGGT
>ERZ1673730.1903-NODE-1903-length-12178-cov-8.390085_pt1 | contig 12178 bp, 7 predicted proteins | sample MGYA00580200_ERZ1673730 | MGnify/ENA primary metagenome ERZ1673730 (study PRJEB41218, sample SAMN15661761) | gut metagenome | host: Homo sapiens | place: Canada: London | collected 2015-08-20/2019-03-30 | study: EMG produced TPA metagenomics assembly of...
GAATGTAGCAGCGGACTTCCACTTGCGCCAGCAGACGCCATTTTGCGCCAAAAGGTGCCTGTTTTGCTACTTCATCCTCCGATAGTTCCGCTGAGTGAGGATAGTATTTTCTATACAACGAGCGGCGTAGGTGGCCAGCTTGATTCCCTTGTCAGGGCGGAAGGTATTGACCGCCTTGATAAGCCCGATCGTTCCGATGGAGATCAGGTCCTCCTGGTCAGTGGACTGCGTGTAATACTTCTTGAAGATGCATTCTTGAAGGCTAATTTGCCTCGTTCATAATAGGCTGAAGCCGTTTGCCCCAGCCGCAAATAGAGTTCTAAATGGATATGTTTGTCATCACTGTCCTCACATACCACAGCGTGGTCGAGGATCGTGGCAACCACTTCTGATTGGATCGACTCCTTGCAGTTCAGATCTGCCCATAATGCCTTTTCCAGCGCAGCCGTGTCCGTGGCCGCGATTTGCTTTTGCTGCTCCTGTTGCTGCAAGGAAATCGTTTGTGTTTGCAGCGAGGTGATCTGTTCATTGAAGCGGCTATTCCGCTTTTTGAACTCCTGCATGGTAATGGCGTCAGCCATGCTCAGTTCCAGTAGTTTTTCCTTCTTGTCCTCCAGCTGCTGTATCTGCGCTTGCAGTCGGGCGATCTCCTTGGATTGGTCTACTATCTGCCTTGTATCCGTAACCGAATCCAACACCATGCGGATAATCTGTCTCTGGTGCTTTACCAGCTTCTGAAACTGCTCTGCCAAAATGGTATCCAGCTCCGTGGTGCGAATGGTAGGCAGATCACAGCCCGCTTTCCCGTGTTCACGGTACATTTTGCATTTCCAGAACTCCGTTTCTCCCTCCTGCGTTTTGAAGGATTGCCGGTGAAAGGATGTTCCATGCTTTCCACAGATGATCTTGCCGCTGTAGGGATACCGGCTCTGATACCCTACGCCATAGGCTTTCGAACGAGCGCTCCTCTGCTTAAAAAGGGCATTGGCCTTATCCCATACTTCTTCCGACACGATGGCCGGAATATTCGGGTCGGGATAGGACACCCATTCACTTTCGTCGAGGAACGCTGTCTTTTTCTTGCGGTAGTCTAACGATTGGGTCTTGTTGCCGCAATACCAGCCCTTATATTTGGGATTTTGCAGAATGTGTCCGATGGTGCTTGTGTTGAATACATTACCCTGCAAGCTGGTGTAACCACGGCGGGTCAGCTCCTGTGACAAGCTGCGCAGACCATATTGACCGGTGGCATAGAGTTCAAATATCTGCTTTACCGCCTCTGCCTGCTCCGGAACAATGGTCAGCTTACAGTCCTTCTTATCATAGCCCCACAAGCGATTATTACCCAGTACACGACCGTTCTTGATAGATTGACGAAAGCCAAATTTCAACCGTTCAGAGAGCTTGCGTACCTCATCCTGTGCCACACCTGCCATGACCACCAATCGGAACTCGCTATCGCTATCCAGTGTGTTGATGTTGTCATTCTGGAACAAGACGCCCACATTGTTCTCCAGCAGCTCCTGCGTGTACTGGATGCTGTCCAGCGTATTGCGGGAGAAGCGAGAGATCTCCTTCGTGATGATGAAGTCAAACATTCCCCGCTGGGCGTCTGCGATCATCCGCAGGAAGCTGTCCCGCTTGTAGGTACTTGTGCCGGAAATGCCCTCGTCTATGTATCCGGGGATGTACGTCCAGTTGGGATTTTTCTGGATGAACTCTGTATAGTATTGAATTTGGTTTTCCAAACTGCCCTGCTGCTCCACTTTCTCGGTAGAAACGCGGGCATAGAAGGTCACGCGCAGCGGCAGGTCATAAATTGACTTGCCCAGCCGCATCTGCTCTCTCAACCATCGAACCGTCATCATGGGTATCGGCCTCCTCAACCATTATTTCTTCCATAGCTTCAGTATCAGAGGTAAATCGGCATTTGTCAAAAAAACGGGAGTTGCAGGCAGAAACATATGTCTCTTCCGAAATCAACTCCCGTTTCCATAGACGCTTCAACAAAACCAAGGCAATATCACGATCAACTTCTGTCATAGGCAACTCCTCCCTCCATAAAGTATGCGGTAATCGGGATGATATGAATAAGCGACAACGCGCTTTCAAAAGTGCGCTCTTGCTCACTCACACTCTTTTGACTATAAATTCTCAAGCAAAACAGGCGGCTGGTGGCTGCCAGCCTCACGGGAATCTCACCCCGGCCCATGCTGATGGGTGCGCCGCACGATGCTTTGAGGGCGTCCAATGCGGGAGTATCATTAAGAATGCCGGTGGTCATGGCCGACAGAGTGCCACTCTGTTTCCGAACAACGCTTGTTTCGCTCCCTCCAGTGTGGGAGATCATGGCGGACGCTGTCCTATGGCTCACACCGACACGAACGTACCTGTCTGCTGTATGACGCGCAAAGTGCGCTTTTTCAAGAAGCATGGGCATATAGGCCCGCAGCCGAAGTCAATACTCTTGACAGCAGCTGCCAGTCTATATAAAACCCACAGCGGCAGCGCAAGGGGGATACGCCGCCGCTGTGGGCGGAGGGGGCTAAACCGTGTAGGACTTACTTGCGGAGGAAAGCGGCTACCATATCAATGAACTGCGCGTTCGTCGGTGGCTGCGACAACGGGTGGCCTGCAATGCGCTCAAGTAAGCTGTGGTCAGGCTGTCTCCAACACGCTTGCACAAGGGTTCGGAGATTCCTTTCCACACAGTTGGTGGTAGTATGAAAATACTGTGCCGTTTGGCTATAGAGTCTTTTCGTGATCAGCAGGATATACTCCGGCTTCTCCTGCACCTGTTCCAACATATACACGGCAAAGTGAAACCCAGACAGCTTTCCGGATACACCCAGAAGACGCAGCAAACGTTCAGCGTCCAAAGAAACGTTCTTTTCCAGTTCCGAAACGTAGCAGACTAAAGGCACTGATGTTCCCTCCTGTCCTGTGTATTTTGAAAGCCAGCACTTGTTAAATCGCGGTGGGCCTCTTGCCGGTGGACACACGCCGTTTTGTTCTTGATATGCTAATTTTACACGATTTTTGGGCATTTGTGTCATATAATCGTTCTACAATGGTCTACGCAAATGCGATGGTTCTTGTATGGAATTGTCGATTTTTTGAACTTCCATCACAAAAAACACCGCCAGCAAAGCAGCGTGATTGCCGCTTTGCTGGCGGTGTTTCTATACAGTTCTTTTGTTTAAGCCTTACTTCCCTATGCTGTGCGATGTGGCATCAGCTTCCGGTGGAGTAGCCTCCGCCCACGTCATAGCCCAGGTCGCAGGTGTAGACCCACTCCACCACATCGCCGTTTTGCAGGGCATAGCGGGAACAACCGTAGTTAGGGAACCATCCGTTGACGTTGTACATCCACCCGGACAGGCTTCCCACATCAAACTCATAGAGGTTGTTGATACCCTCTACGTATGCGCTGTTATACATAGGAGTCCAGCTGGACTCCATATGGATCCCATTTTCGCGGCAGAGCCGTTGGAGCACATCGAACACGCTCTCACCCTCCGTGAATGTCACCGTGGTGGTGGGCAGGATCACGCCGTCAGCAGGCACAAGGGGCTTTTTGCTCTCGTCACACTTATCCCAGTTGTTTAGGATGGTGGCACAGGAGATGGAAAAGGTGCAGGTGGCACTGCCGCCTGCGGAGGATGTTCCCGGTTCCACGGGAATGGGCTTCCCCTCCGGCACAGGATCGGTCTGGTACTTGTCCTTGCCGGTGGCCGGGTCGATCTCCTGCTTGGGCTGCTCCTCCTGCTTCTTCTGTTCCTCCTGTTTCTTCTGCTCTTCCTCTAACTTCTTCTGTTCTTCCAGCTTTTTGGCTTCCTCCTCGGCCTTCTTGGCCTCGTCCTCCGCCTTCTGCTGCTCCTCGGACTTTTTGTCGTCCTCGGTCTTGTCTTCTGCCTTTACCTCAGACTTTTTGTCCTCTTTTTTGTCGTCCGTTTTGGCCGCGTCATCCTTTTTGGTGTCCGCAGTCTGCTCCTGCTTTGTGTTGGGGGTCGTGTCGGCGGCAGGGGCTTTCTGCTTGCCGCAGGCGGCGCAGGTCAGCAGCAGGGACAGCGCCAGCGCCAAAAGCCAAATTTTCTTCACTTTCTTCATGCGTTTCATACCTCGTAAAAGCGCCATACGCAGAGGCGCTTTCGCGCCTCTGCGTTGGCTGTTTCGTTGTTACTTGCTCACGCGCTTCTGCCTGCGGGTCAGCACCACGACAGCTGCCGCCGCCATGACCGCGCTGCCCAGCCAAATGACCATCTGGCTGTCGTCAGCCGTGTTGGCGGAGGTGGGCTTGACAACAGTGATGCTGCCGCTGCCGCTGCCACCGCCAGTGGAGACAGTCTCATAGGACACGATGGCAAACGTAGATGCCTTGTCCGTCTGGAAGCTCAGCACGCGGTTGCCCTCCGTGCCGCCCAGGTACGCAGGCAGCTCGGTGGTGGTCACGTTACCATTGGCATCGGTGTGGCTGCGTACCACGCAGACCTTGCGGTTCAGCAGACTGTTATACATCTCATCAGTGATAGAGATGGTCACGGTGACGCTTTGGGGCAGCTCGATGAGCTGGGCCACAGACGTTACCTGCTCGTTGACGGTCTTGACCAGCTCCACCGCCACGTCCACGACCTTCTCGATCTGCGCGTTCTTCTTGCCGGAGTTGTCCTTACGCATATCGGCCAGCTTGTCGATCAGCTTGGTCAGCTCGTTCTTGACCTCAGCGGGCGTATCCGCAGCGTTCGCTTTAGCTTCCAGTGCGCTCTTACCGCCGTCCGACTCCTTGTCCTCCTTTGTAAGCTGGAGGATGGGCGTGTTATTCACGGTAATGACGATAGAGCCGTTCTCGACAGCCGCCTTGATCTCCGCCAACTTCTCGTCCGTAACAGGTTTGTCGGTCTTGATGGTCAGACCGCCGCCTGTGACGATCGTGTTGTCCTTGCTGTCCACCTTGAGGTCGTCACCCTTAATGCCCCCTGCCGGGTTCCTGGTACCGCAGGTGGTGCAGACGCCGTCCACATAGGTGTGCTTGCCGGTGGCGGGAATGGTCGTGCCAGCCGCGAGGACAATGCCGCAGCGCTTGCAGTAGGTATCCGCCTCATGGCCGGAGGCGTAGCAGGTGGCCGCCACCGCCGCACGGGTGGCCTCATCGTGGCCCAGGGCCGCGATGACCCAGCTGTCCTTGGCGATCTCGGTCTTGCCCGCCGCATCGCTGAAGAACTTGTGGCAGCGAGAGCAGGTCCAATAGGCGCTGTGGCCTGCCTCGGTGCAGGTAGCAGCCTTGCCCGCCGTGGCAGTCATACTGTGCCCCAGAGACGGGACGATTATCGTCTCCTTCGTGCCGCAAACGCTGCACTCACGGGTGCTGATACCGCTTTCGGTGCAGGTGGCCGCCTTGGTCACCGTCCACGCGCCGAAGTTGTGGGTGATGCACACGTCGGTCATATCGTAGAGGCGATTCTGACTGTTGGCGAAGCGATAGTACGCATTTAGCGCGTAGTACGCCTGCTCGGTGGCCATCTGGTTATATGCACCGCCGACATACCCGCCGGAGGATTGTTTCACATGAGCAAAGCCCTTGCCCAGCGTATCGTCCTGCGTATAATAGCCGCACAGTGCATCCAGCGCGGTTATGCCGTTCTTGATAAAGCGGCTGTCGGTGAGGGGGTCAATACCCAGAGCAGCCAGAGCCACAATGACCTGCGCGCAGGACTCACTGTTGACGGCACCCCAGCTGGCGAAACCGCCATCCTCCTCCTGATGCTCGGACAGCCATGTCAGACCTTTGTCCACTGCAGTCTTGACCTTGGCATTGGTCTTATAATAGGGAGCCAGAGCCTGGATGGTCATCGCGGTAACGTCCACATCAGAAGCCTCCTCATCCGCACCTCCCAGTGCCCAGCCGCCGTCCGCCTTGACCTGCTCGCTGAGGATTCGGTCGATGAGGACATCGCGGGTCACTTCACCGAAGGTAGGATAGTTGTGGCTGTCCAGCGCAATCAGGGCGAAAACAGGACCATTGATGCCTTGCTTATTGATATAGCTCATACTGTCCAGGCCCTTCAGCAGGTTATGACCGCCTACATTGGTGGGGTCTTTGCCGATGGCAGTCAGTGCAAGAATCACCCTGGAATTGTCGGTGGACTTGGAATTGTGGAGTCTCTCGTTGGCGTTCACGTTAGCCTTCACATACTGCACCACATTGTCGTAGTACCCAGCAGGTACGCTGCGACCGCTGCGGGCCAACCCCAGCGCCAGCCACTCGCCGCCGATGCTGCCCACGATAGGCGCGGACTTGTTGACCTGCGCCTGCAAACTCTCGCCGACGGAGGCATAGATGTCGCCCATCTCCGCCAACAGCTTCACGCGCTTCAGCTCCGCCAGCTTGGCGACTGCCGCGTTCAGTGCTGCCACCTTTTCGCTGTTCACCAGCTGCTTCTGCTCAGCAGTCAGCGCGTCATACGCCGCCTGTGCCGCCCTGACGGCAGCTTCGTTCTCCAGCGTTACCTCACCGATGGCGTCGATCTGCTTTTCCACGGCAAGGACAACGTTGCCCTTGATCTCTGCCATCTTGGCGAACACAGCCTCGGCCTTTTCTTTTTCAGCCACCGTCAGGCAATCCTTCTGCTCCAGCACCTTATAGGCAGCTTCGGCTGCGTCCACAGCCTCCCGGTCGTTGACGGACAGCTTCTCCGCCTCCGGCAGGGCTGCCAGCTGCACCTTGAACGCATCCACAGCCGTAAAGCCCTCGATCTGCTTCTCCAAGCTGACCAGCTTGAACAAATTCGTTACCTTGTCCTGCTCACCCTGGACAAGAACTCCATACGCGGCGCGTGCGGCGGCCACATCGTTCATGCTACGGGTGTAGGTCTCATACTTCAGAGAAGTCGGGAGCTTGGCAATCAGGTCAGTCACGTAGCGTGCGCCAGTGTTGATGTTGACAACGTGCAGGGCATACCACGTGCCGTCGCTGTTCTGCTTATTGCCTGCCTGATTGTTCATACTCAGCCAGTTCTTCGCGCCGCAGCCCAAATAGATGGTGTCGCCTGCCTTGACGGGGATCGTCTCCGTGCGCTTATAGAAGCTGCTGCCCTCAGAGCGGTCCGTGACCTTCTCATTCAAAAACGTCTTGACCTGGAAGTTCTTGTTGCTGGCGGTGGGCGTCAACTTGACGGATGCAGACTCTCCGTTGATGATCAAGGTGTAATCATACTGTCCACCAGCCTCGCCGGGGATAAAGTTCGGGGTCAGCATCGCACCGTCCACGGTCAGAGCCTTAACGGTGGTGTCGGAATTGCCCCAGGTGCCGCCCAAGTCCGCACCGTAGCCGCTGGACGTGAACATGATACGGATCACATCGCCGCTTGTCAGCTTGCCGTTCTTCACCGTGAACGCACCGAAGCCCTCGTTGGTGAACCAGTCGTTCAGCGTGCCCATCCAGCCGGCACTCTTGTTGCCGTCGAACTCGCCGAGGCCGTTGATGGAGGAGATGTAGTTGCTCTCTGCGCCCACCACCGTGGCGTTCTTGGTTTTCAGCGCAGCGGCCACGCAGGACATCATGGTGCTGTCGGCGGACAGATCGACCCATGTATCCACCAGCGTGCCGTCCCAAGGTGCTCCGTTCTTCTTGGAATAGGTGGTGTTCTCCACAATGACCTGCACCTTGCCGTAGTTGGCGGCGGCTTTCTTCATCGCCACCACAGCGGACTGATAGGCAGTCTCCACGGCGGCCACGGAGGCGGCGGCGTTGATGTTCTTCACGCCCTCGTCATAGGCGGCCTCGGCCTTGTCGCCCAGGCTGTTATACAGCGTTTGCAGGCGGGAGAGAGCGGCAGTCCTGGCGGCGGCCACAGTCTCCTCGCTGTCGGCGGTCATGGCCTGATACTCCGTCTTGGAGATCATCTTCACCTTGAACGTGATGGTGCTGCCATCGACCACATCACCGGGGATAACATACTCCGCCAGATAGTAGCCGTCAATCGCCGTTTGGTCGTCGGGCATGACCAGTGCCTGCGGCTCCATCAGGTTCCACGTGTTGCCGCCGTCCACCGACCACACGGGCCAGTATTTCTCGTCTGTGGTGTCCAGATAATAGCGGATGAACACGTGGTCGCCCGCCTTGGCGCTGCCGGGCATACCGCTGTCAAGCCTCGCCCACCGGGGAGCGGGCAGCGTACCGTCCACATTGGGCGTCACCACCCATTTGATGTTGGGCCAACCAAAGTAGGGGTTGCCGTTGTCCTTCTTTTTAGGCAACTGGTTTTCGTCAACGTCGACCTCCAGCGTCACCTTTGCCGGGGCCTTTAAGCTGCCGGCATCGATCTTCGCCACCGCGTTCAGGCGCTTTGTCTCGTTGGCGGACAGCAGCTTCTTCTGATAGCTGTTCAGCCCGACGTACACCGTCTGAATGTCCTTCACCAGCTGCTTGTAGTTGGCGTTCAGGTCGTTCAGATCGTCGGGCAGATAGGACAGGTTCTGCCGCAGACCGGCGATGACCGCCGCGTGGTCGATGGCCGCCGCACCCAGCTCCTTCAGCTGGGTGAAGTCCGCGTCATAGGTCTCCATCAGGGCCGTCAGGTCGGTGGCCTTCTGCAAATTGGCCGTCAGGGTCTCGTACTGAGCCTTGAGCGCGGCGTAGCCATCCGCCGTGAAGTCATAGTCGTGGAAGTTATCGAAATACGCCTTGGCCTCGGCGGCCTTTTCGGCGCGGTACTGCTCCAGCAGCGCGGCGGTGTCGTCCGCCTCGGTCACGTGGATCAGGGCGTAGTCGCCGCCGTACAGGGAGTAATACTCGCCGATGGTGGTGGACTGATACACGTCGGTAAAGGTCAGCTCATCCGGCGTCACGTTGAACATGGCCACGGTGTACCAGCCGGGCTTGGTGAACACGTATTGCAGACTGCCGTCCGCGCCGGTAACGGCGGTGGTCTTGTGGGTGGGCTGGGACAGGGTCTCCGTCTCGGACGGGTCGCTGATGAACAGGGTGATGCCCGCGGCGCTCTTGCTCTGACCTAGATTGGTGGTGTTAGCGCCCGTCACCGTGGCGGAGAGCTTCGCCTTGTCGCCCACCTGCAATTCGCCGGGAGCGCTCATGTCGATCAGGGCGATGCTGTCCCGATAGTGCTCCTCGTAGACAGCGCGGCCATAGTGTATGCTTGTGGAATCATAACCGCTGGAGGCCTCCGTCTTCCACACGGGTGCTAGAATACGGAACAGGCGAATATCGTCCCCGTTGTGGAACTGCATCGTCTTATTCGCCATTTCGCTCTTGGCAAAAATGCCGTAGTTGTCGCCGTTCACCAGCAGCAGGAAATAGGGGCTGGTGTCGCTGAAGTTCACACTGCCGCCCAGTATCCAGCCATCATTGTGTTCGTCAAAGGTCAGGCCTGCCTGTGCCATCAGGCCTGTCAGGTCGGTATTGCCCGCAGCCAGCGTCAGGCTGCTGTTGGCGTACAGGCTCGTGCCGTCGAAGCTGGGGTACAGGGCGGAGAAGTTGTTCAGGTACGTAAAGGACACCGTCACGGCCACGCCGCTGGTCAGTGCGCGATAGGCGTTTTTCAGCGCTTCAATATGGGCGATATAATGCGTCCATTGTCCCGCGCCATCGTATGCAGAATAGCCGTTGAAGCCCTGGAGCATTTTCCAGTCCTCGGTAGTGCCGCCCACGATGCGGTAAGCCATGTCAGTCTTTAGGACGGCGTAGGCGTCGGTATAGGCCGTCCAGCTGTCCGCCGTGTAGTCGCTCTTTTTCAGCTTGGCGGGGTCGTACTGCTGCAGCAGGGCTTCGGCCTCCGGCTTGGCCGCCATGTACTTGTCATAGGCGGCGGCGTAGGCTTCTTTATTCACCAGCTTGTGGGCATCCGCCGCAGCGGCCAGCTTGTCCACGGCCTCCTGCTTGGCGTCGGTGTTTTCGTCGGTGGGTTTGCCATCTTTATATAGCTGCTCCAGCAGCGCCTGACCGTCCTTCAATTCTTTGGCATAGGGCTGCCAGGACAGGGAGGTGCAGTTGTCGGCACTGACCGGGTCGCCCGCCGTGCTCAACATGTGGTCTGCACCATACCAACACCATTTGGTGTTCAGTGCCTCATACAGCGCCGTGGCGTTCACGCGGGACGTGGGGATTAGGTTGGCGATGGCGGCTTGCAGAGCGGCAGCAGCGGTGTCCACTTCGGTCTGGCTGGCTGCGTTGTCAGCTGCAACCGTCTGCGCCGCAGTCAGCTTCAGCAGCATATCCGCCCAAAAACCATTTTCACTGGTGGCATTGCCGTTCCAGCGGTCGTCACTCTGAAAGTACTTGGCGGCATTTTCGCCGGTGACAGATGCGATAGCCGCATTCAAAGCAGCCTTGTCAGTTTCTTTGACTTCATTTGCCTTTTGGACATACAATATGTTTATTGTTGCCTGTGCGGGCCACCAACACCGCATCTTAAATCCTTTAACATATTCTGTTGGCAGCGTGGAACTAAATACTTGGGTACCCGTAAAACTCGCATTATCCGATCCAAATTCACTGTCGACAAGATAATTTTCAGAATCGGCATATGCACTTGTAATATCAGCAGGCAGAGCATTCCAATAAGTCTTTATCCCACCTTTATTATAAAAGCCATACGTGGCCATTGTGGCACCTTCGGGTGCAAAAAAACTAATCAGATTGATTTTCGCATTCTCCGGAAGAGATACAAGATATATGCCGCCAGTCGATGCAGCTAACGTTGTCGTTCCTATTTGAGTAACTGCGGCAGATATGTTTTCGGTTGAATCGCCTATGGTATAAAGAACACTGACAGGAGCAGTAGTCGCTATCTCTTCACCCTGCTGCTCTTCGGCGGTTTGGGCTTCCTGTGCCTGCTCTTCAACAGCAGGCACGTCTGGAGAAACCCCATCCTCCACAGCAAAGGCGCTGACCGGCAGCAGCGAGACCGCCATCACCAGCGCCAGCAGGAATGATACAATTCTCTTTTTCATTCCGTTTTCTTCCTTTCTTCTTTGTTCTCCCACGCGCCCCGCGCTGCGCCCCCTGCGGGGCGAAATTCAGAGGGGCGCGGGGTCGTGTGATCTTCTCTCTATCTAAAAAAGGCGTTGGCCTTGGATTTTTGAGGAAGAGGGGACGGGGCGGCTTAGACCCCGTCCCCCTTATGGAAAGCTGATGACCTCCGTTCAGGTCATCTCGGCTTGACAAGGGTTGGTGGTTTTTTCGGCGGCAGCTTTCTTAGCCTCGGCTGCTGCCCGTTTTGCGCGGCGCTTCACGGCCTTTTCGTGGGCCAGCTGGCCCTGCCGCAGGTTCTTCTCGATCTGCTTCTGCCGCTTCTTTTCCTTGCGCTCCGCCAAAAACAGAGGCTCCTGTACCGCCCGCTCCTTGCGGTAGCGGGCCGTGCTGTTCAGCTTCATCGTCCGTGCGGGCGGCAGATAGGCCGCACGCATAGCTGCGTCCCAGCTTCCGAAGCGTTGCTCGATGAACGCGCCGCCGTCCACCTCACAGGGTGCTGGGCTGTGGCGCAGGGTGCAGGCACACCGGGCCAGATACTGGGCCAACTCCCGCAAGGGTGTCTCGGCGTGCTTTTCGGCAAAGGCCGCGTCCCGCGCCGCCAGCGCGTCCTTGGTGCGCTGGGCGATCTGCTGGTCGCGCCAGTTCTCAACATCAAAATGCTGGTTGGGGTTGAAATGGCTCATGGACATACTCCTCCCTATGGTGATGTGGCGGTAAGAAAAACGCTGACGAACCTCGCCAGCGTACACTCCTACCCTCGTCACAACGAAGAAGCGCCGCTGCAAACAAGTTCTCCTTCGTGTAATTCTACTGCCCTCGCGCCACGGGATCTCTCCCTCGTACACGACCTACCTTCTCAGGACTCGCGTCCCAATGGCGGGTATTGCCCAGCGGCTCAAAGCCGTTTTGGTCGTTTCCTTGCGCTCACAGTGCCGTCCGCGGTGGGTTTGGTTACCCATGTTCCTTTAAGGCTGTACCCTGACGAAAAATCGTCTTTACAACGCACAGCCACACAACGTCACAGAACTCAGCTGTATGAAATTCTCGGTTCTTTTGAACTGTTTTTTCGCAAAGTAACATACTTTGCGAAAAAGCGCGGGACGCCTTGCGCTGCAAGGCATTCCAGCTTTACACCAGAAAAAAGTCGAAAATTAGAACTCGTTGTTGACACGGAAAAACGGCTGGTAT
>ERZ1673730.1911-NODE-1911-length-12116-cov-5.456264_pt1 | contig 12116 bp, 10 predicted proteins | sample MGYA00580200_ERZ1673730 | MGnify/ENA primary metagenome ERZ1673730 (study PRJEB41218, sample SAMN15661761) | gut metagenome | host: Homo sapiens | place: Canada: London | collected 2015-08-20/2019-03-30 | study: EMG produced TPA metagenomics assembly of...
TAACTGCTATACCCTTTAACCTGCTATCACTCATTTTGCTTACCTCCACAAATTCTGATTTCTGATCCTGATCTTATCATATCACAAACCAAAAAACAAGACCGCCCTGCCGCGTTCATTCACCGGCATCCTTCGCCCCGCCATCTCCCGGAAGGGCAGGTATTCCATAAACTTCTGAACCGCCGGGGTCAGATGCGCCCGGTTTTTCATAGCAAGCCCAAGCTTACCCATGCTGTACTATGCGTTCCCCCGCTCCTGGGTCGTGACCATTCTGCTGGTCAACAGCGGATTCCTGCGGAAAAATACGTAAAACAAGAACCACCGGCCCGGTGCAGATGCACACGGCCGGTGGCCCTGTTTTTGATTATACGGCTGTTATGCCGGAAAAGGCGTTTACCATATCATTCATGTAGAAACCGGTGCTGGCCTCCCCGGCGGCGTTCTGGCCACCTTCCGGGGGCTGCCGATCCGGCATGGTCTCGCCCTCCGGGAGGGGGGGACGCTCGCCGTCGGGAGGCGTGCCGTCTCCCGGCGCACCGGGGGCGTCACCGTCAGGCTTCTCCGGGGGCTGGCCGCCGGTATCGCCGTCGGGTGGGGTGAAATCTCCGGGCTGGGGGCGCTGGCCGTCAGAGTCTTCGGGCATTCCGCCCTCGGGGCGCGGGCCGCCCATACCGCCCATGCCAACGTCGGTGCCGGTGTACTGCATCTGGGTGCCGCCGGAATAGGCGGTGACGGAGGTGTACACGCCGCCGGTTTCCGTGCCGGTGACGGTGCCGTCCAGCCAGAGCTGGTATGTCTCGCCCCGCGTAAAGGCGGGGCAGGAGATGACCGCGCCCATATACTGCCGCATATTTTCCCCAAGCACCTCATCCTCGCTGGGGTCGTAGGCGAAAATCACCGTACCGTCTTCCTTCGTGACCACAATGGCGCTGCCGCTGGACTGGTACTGGGAAAATTGCAGGTTCATGGTGACCTGATTGGAGTCGCTTTCCGCCCAGTCCATGGTGGAGCCGAGGGCGACCACCGTACCGCCGTTAATGAAGGAACCCATGTCGGAGTCCAGACCGGCGTCGGAGGCCGGGTTGGCGGAGGCGACTACGGTGCCGCCGTTGATGACCAGATAGCCGTTGGAGTCGATGCCGTCGCCCTCCGCGCCGAGACCCGCAATGATGTGCAGGGTGCCGCCGTTGACGGTGGTCACGGAGACGCCGTCCTCGTTGGTGTTGATGCCGTCGTCCTGAGAGCGGATGGCGATATCACCGCCGTTGATGGTCAGGTGCAGCTCGGAGTTCAGGCCCTCGTTTTCAGCGGTGATGCCCAGCGCGCCGGGACCGTAGACGTTCATGGACATGTAGGAGTAGACCGCGCCGTCCTGCTTCCACAGCTTCTTTTCCCCTTCGGCATCCTTGTAGATTTTGGCGACATAGGAGCCGGAGACGGTGCTCCAGCTGTTCTCTGCCAGAATCAGATTAGCCCCGGCGTCGGCGGTATCCACGGTGGGCTGGGCGGTTTCCGTGTTCCAGCCACCGTCGCACTCATAGACGTTCCGGAAAAGAATGGCGGGGGCGACGGTGCAGGTGATGTCCGCGCCGTCCAGAATCAGCTCCACCACTGCGTCTGGGTCGGACGCGGCATTCTCGCCCAGGTCAATGCGAATCTGACCCGCGCTGAGCTTGCCGCTGAGACGGTAGGCACCGGGAGCGGTGATGTTTACCACGGTGTGGGCTGCCGCTTCCTCAGCGGTGTGCATGTCTGCCTCACTGCCGGCACCGTAGGGGTTGTCGCTTTCGTAGGCGGTTTTTTCTTCGTAATAGACAATATCGTGGGAGGTATAGACCGTGTCGGTCTCCCCGCCGCCGTTTACGGTCAGGCCGTCGTCGGAGAGGGTGATGATCGTTTCGCTGTCAAAGCGGGAGGTGTAGACCGACGCATCGGTGGCGGCCACGGGGGCGGTTTCCGCTGCAGCTTCCGTCATGGCGGTGGTCTGCACCGGGACAGTGGTTTCCACCGCGGCTTCCGGGGCGGACGCGCAGCCTGTCAGCAGCAGGGCGGTGAGGAGCAAAGGGATGACTTTTTTCATGGTGTACCTTCTTTCATGGGGATTTGTTCCTGATGGAGCCAAGTATACACCCCATTGCTTAACAGAGCCTGAAAACAGGGAAACTTTTTGCCCGAAAAAATATGGGGAAAGGCAAATGCCTTTCCCCATTGCTGTGTTCAAACTCAGTTCGCAGCGGAAACGGAAGTGATGTGGGGGTTGACGCCCTCGTACCAGTAGAGGAACCCTTCGGCGTTGATCACGTCGCCGATCTGCAGTGCTTCCACAGCCTGATAGACCTCGGTGTCCTCACCGCACAGGTAGGACTCCACGCAGAAGTTGTAGGTCTGGCCGTTCACGGTGACGTTGAAGTACAGGTCGTTGCCCTTCTCGCCGGAGCCGTCCCAGTTGTACAGGAAAGCAGCCTCGTTGCCGTTGGCGTCGGTGCTGGGAGCTACGGTCAGGCCGGTGAAGGAAACGAACTCGTTCTGATGGTCGATCAGCTCGTCGGTGCCCAGCAGGTCGGTGACGTCCAGCGCCTCGGCGATGTAGGTATCGCCGTCCTCGACAAACTCAAAGGTGCCATCCATGATCTCCACTTCGCCGGACCACTCGCCCTTGAAGCCGGTAACGCGGATCTTGGTGCCGGGAACCAGCTTGGCGGCGTCCTCTTCGGAGCAGGCCAGCTCGTACAGGAAGTAAGCGCCGTCGGGGCTCTGGCAGTAAACGGTGACCTTGTTGTCCCACCAGGACTGATGGGCCTGGACGTAGGTCTCGACCACAACCTCGGTTTCGTTGTCGGCGGCCACATAGTCGGCATGGCTCATTGCGGTGACAACGGGAGCGGGGTTGCTTGCCTCGGTTTCAGCCGCGGGGGTGGGGTCAGCAGCCGCAGTGGTGATGGCGACGTCAGCGACAGTGGGAGTGACAGTGTCCTGCTTGGCACAGGCGGCGAAGGACAGAACCATCGTCAGAACCAGAAGCATGGCAATCAGCTTTTTCATGTTTCAAAACTCCTTTTTCATATATCGTACCATGGGGTACGGCCCCATTATACTACAGGATTTATGGAAATCAATCTTTTTTACGGCGTTTTTTCAGCTTTTCACTGAGAACATAGGTACCCATCCCGACCCAGCAGACCGCAAGACCGATCAGCAGCGCCCTGGAAACGGCGGGCAGCGGCCCTAAGCCGCTGGCAGACACCTGAATCTGGTCCAAGCGGTACAGGGAGGAAACGTCGCTGTAAAGAGACGAAAGATATTCGGCGTTGACCGTCTGGCGGCGGCGCACGGACTTGTTCACGTCCTCAATCAGCTGCCCTGCGGCGTTGCGCAGAGACGCGGAGCCGTTAAACACGGGGGTAACGAAGGTGCAGTCCGTGTAGCGCATCAGCAGCTGGGCGGCCTCGATCTTGGCGCGGTAGTGGGTGGTGTTATCCTCGCCGCAGCGGCTTAAATAGTCCTGATAGGCGGGGCTTTCCTGCGCCTTGGACGTGACGGGGATGTACCCCTCCGTCTGGGAATAGGCGATCTGCACGTTATTGGTCAGCAGATACTGGGCGAACAGCCAGCTCGCCAGTACTTCCTGCGGATCGGACTTGTTGAACACGCACACCGACGGCCCCTGAGAGATCATCCGGGGCTGCTCCGGGTCAAACTGGGGAACCGGCAGCACTGCCAGCTCAAAGGGAATCAGCTTTTCCTCGGCAATGTCGATGAGGGGGGCGTCGGCGCCCATCCAGGTCGCGCCGGCAGTGGAGTCGATGGCGAAAATGCACTGCCCGGCGTTGAGAAAGTTTGCGGGGTAGCCTGCCAGCTTGAAGGTGTTGAACGCCCCGGAGGCGGCGTGCTCGGCAATTGTTGTGAGGATTTCGCCCGTGGTGTCGTTGAACAGCTGCACCTCGCCGCTGCTCGTAGAGTAGCCCGCACCCTGCTGCTTCAGCATCTGGATCATCATGTTGTCCGTGGATTTGTCGATGAAGGGGATCAGCACTTTCTGACCGTTGAGCAGGAAATTCCCGGCGCTGTCCTTCGCCATGGCGGCTTCGGAGACCTCCCACACAAAGTCCCATGTCAGGACGTCGGGGAGGGTGTAGCCCAGCTTTTCCACGTAGGTCTTGTTGACGTAGCAGGCTTCCGTGGAGCGCATGTAGGGGATGGCGTAATAGTGGCCGTTGATAGCGCATTCCGACAGAAACTGATGGGTAATTTCCGCCTGCGTGGGGGAATCGAAGCGCACCTCGCTGCCACCGAGGCCGTATTTTTCATCGGCGAACAGCTCGTCTAGAGGAACCACCGTGTCTTCGCCGGTGAGATAGGTCGCGATGTGATCGGGGTAGGTGATGCAGACGTTGGGGGTGGTGTCCGTGGCGATGTTGGTAATGACGTCGTTGTAGATTTTGCCGTAGTCCGTATACAGCCGGAGATTCACGGTGATGTTGGGATACAGTTTTTCAAAGTCCGCAATGGCCTGCTTGTAGATGTTCACCTGAGCCATGTTGGTGTCGTTTTTTGCCCAGAAGGTGACCTCATACCGCCGGGAGGTGTCAAACTCATCGGGAACCGGATAGGAACTGGAAGCGGCGGGATTCTCCCCGGAGGCCAGCGTACCGTGGCAGCCGGTGAAGGAAAGGGTCAGCGCAAGGGCAAGCAACAAGGCAAGCAGCTTTTTCATCCCTTCACGCCTCCTCTCGAAACGCCCTCCATGATCTTCTTCCGGAAAATCAGGAACAGAACGATCAGCGGCAGGGAAATGGCAACGACAGCCGCCATCATGGCGGGGATGTTCTCCCGGCCAAAGCCGTTTTCCCGAATCTCCTGAATGCCGTTGGACACCAGAAAATAGGACTGATCGTCGGTAATCAGCCGCGGCCAGACGTAGGAGTTCCAGCACTCGATGACCTTCAGGATGGTGATAGTGACGACGGTGGGGCGGCAGATGGGGATCATCACCTTGAACAGATATTTGAGGTCGGAGGTGCCGTCCACCTTGGCAGCGTAGTAAAGCTCATCGGGAACCTGAGAGAAGGTTTCTTTCAGCAGGTAGATGTAAAACACCGACGTTACGGAGGGCAGGATCAGACCGGTGAAGGTGTTGCGCAGATTCAGGTCGGTGATGGTGACGAAGTTGGTGATGACCACCAGCTCCGTGGGAATCATCATCAGGGACAGAAACAGGGCGAATACCAGGTCTTTGCCCTTGAAATTCAGCCGGGCGAAGCCGTATGCCGCCAGCACCGTGACAATGAGCATCAGGCCGGTGGTGACGACGGTGAAGACGATGGTGTTGAGGAAGTACCCCCCCAGCGGCACCTGCGTGAAGGCGTCAACGTAGTTTTGCAGGGTGGGGGACAGGGTGTACAGCTTGGGAATCCACTCGGAATTGTAAGCGCCGTAGCTTTTGACGGAGGTAAGCACCATCCAGTAAAAGGGGAACAGCACCAGAATGCCCCAGACGGTCAGAAAGAAATAGGTAATGGTTTTCCTGACCCGGTCGCGGAGACGGGCGCTTTTTTCGATCTTTTCGTAATCCACGTTTGCCGCCTCCTTTTAGTAGTGGACGTGCTTCTTGCTCACCAGCAGGTTGATGCAGGTGATGGTCAGCACAATGGCGAAGAGCGCAATGGCCGCGGCAGAGGCGTAGGAGGGGTAGCCGCCGGAGTCGCCGTAGAGCATGTCGTAGATGTAGCCCACGATGGTGTTCATCCCGGCGGCGTTCAGATTGGTGCCGAACAGGGCGACGGCGTCGGAGTAGGCTTTGAACGCGCCGATGAAGCCTGTGATGACCAGATAGAACACGGTAGGGGAGATCATGGGCAGGGTGATCTTGGTAAAAATGCGCCACCGGGGAGTGCCGTCCACTTTGGCGGCGTTGTAATAGGTCTGGTCAACGGAGGCCAGCGCCCCGGTGAGAATCAGAATTTTGAAGGGCAGAACGACCCAGATGGTGTAGAAGCAAAGAACGAACATCTTCGCCCAGTAAGGCCCGTCGATGAAGTCCACCGGCCCCGCGCCGAACCAGCTTAAGACCAGATTGACAAGACCGTCGGAGTAGGGTGTCCGCTTGAAAAAGATCATGAACACCAGACCCACTGCCAGCGTGTTGGTCACGTAGGGAAGAAAGTAAACGGTCTGGTAAAGCTCCCGCAGCTTCTGAATGGAGCTGAGTCCCACGGAGATCAGCATGGCCAGTCCCGTGGAAAGGGGAACGGTGATCAGCACCAGCAGGAGCGTATTTTTCAGCGCCTGTAAAAAATAAGGGTCGCGCAGGACGTAGTGGTAGTTGTAAAGTCCGGTGCCGAAGTAGGTCTGGGACGCAAAATTATATCCTTCCTCAAAGGAATAGGTCAGCACGTCAATAAGGGGATACACCAGAAACAGCCCCAGAAACACGGAGGCGGGAAGCAGATACAGCCAGCCCTTCCAATTGTTCTTTTCCATATTCCCTCCGAATCAGCCGAAATCAATCCGCGCGCCGGTTTCCTTGTGGAACAGGAATACCTTATTGGGCTTCAGGTCAAAGCGCACCTTTTGGGACGCCGTGTTGACGGCGTTTTCCGCACTGATGATGGAGCGGATGGTTACGTTCTGGGACTTGGGATGGGTGGAGACGACACTGATATCCCGCCCCATGACCTCCACCCGGGACAGATCGCAGCTCAACGCGCCGGTCTCCGACAGGGTAAAGCCCTCGGGACGGATGGCGGCGGTGACGCTCTGGTTGGCCACACCGGGGACGGCCAGCACGGCTTCCTCGCCGATGTACAGCTGCCCGTCCTTCACCTCACCGTCAAAGACGTTGATGGGCGGCGTGCCCAGAAATTTTGACACAAAAAGATTCACGGGAGAATCGTAAACCGCCTGAGGCTTGCCGATTTGCTGTACCACGCCGTCCTTCATGACCACGATCAGGTCGGAGATGGACATGGCTTCCTCCTGATCGTGGGTGACGAATACGGTGGTGATGCCGGTGGCCTTCTGGATGCGGCGGATCTCCTCCCGGGTCTGGAGCCGCAGACGGGCGTCCAGATTGGAAAGGGGTTCGTCCAGCAGCAGAATTCTCGGCATTTTCACCAGCGCCCGGGCAATGGCCACGCGCTGCTGCTGGCCACCGGACAGCTCCTTGGGCTTGCGGTCCATCAGCTCCTCAATCTGCACCAGCTTCGCCGCCTCCAGCGCCATGTCGGCCATCTGCTGACGGGTGAGCTTGTCCTTGCCCGTCCGGTTTTCCAGAGGGAAAGTAATATTCTGCCGTACTGTCAGATGGGGATACAGGGCATAATTCTGGAACACCAGCCCCACGCCCCGGTTCTCCGCAGGCAGGTCGGTAACGTCGTCGTCTCCAAAGAAGATACGGCCGGAGGTAGGCTTCTGCAATCCGGAGAGCAGGTTCAGCGTGGTGGACTTGCCGCAGCCCGAAGGGCCGAGCAGACCCAGCAGCACGCCGTCGGGGATCTCAAAGGTGAAGTCGTTCACGGCGATCACGTCGACGGGCTGCTTTTTGTTGCGGCTGGGGAACTTTTTCGTCAGATTTTGCAGCGTTACTTTCATGGAACCACAGTCCTTTCAAAGCGTTGTCTCCATTATATTCCACAAAGCTACGCATTTCAAGAAAAAAGAATCATCTGAACTGTAAAACAGCAATTTCTTCATTGGGGCCAGAACTCAGGCGTGTAATATGCCGCCGCTGATGCCGAAGGAGGAGGTTGTACCATAAAAAAGTTCTTGAAGATATGCGGTGTATGACATATTATCAGGAATGTCAGGAGAATGTGGGAGCAACACCCCACGCAGCAAGGAACAAAAAGTCGAACTGCAAAAAGGAAGGATAGAAATGGGAGATAAATGAAAGGCTGCCCGTCAGGCTGCAGGCATGACCCAGGGACAGCTTGCCGAGGCCATCGGATGCCGGGTCAAGGATATCAGCCGCTGGGAAAACGGTCACGTAGAACCCGGTGTGCTGACCGTCAAGAAAATAGCGCAGGTATTGGGGTGCAGCATGGACGAGCTTGTTTGACGACGCACGAAAAGGAGTTTGGATTGCAAAAGAACCCCGCGGCTGCCCTCTTCGGGCTGCCGCGGGGCGAATCTTTTCCTGCTTTGCAGTCAACGGCAAATCTGCCAGTAGAGTCCATATTGGTGCGCTCGTGAGACTTTGCAGAAGACTGACCGTTGACATATTCCAATTTCATCCACATCCCTACGGGATGCGCCTGAAATTGGAGGGACTCTCCCACTTATCTTAAAACAGTCCGCCGGACTGTTTGTTGCGGCAGCGTTGCTGCCGCCGCCCTTTCGAGTCCTAAAACAGAAATAATCCGAACCCGTCTCTCACCAAGAACAGGTTCGGATCATTCTTCTCTGGTACGGGTGTTCTTATAGGACTTTTTGAAAAACCCTGTCATACCAACGTTTTTTTGGATTTCAGAGCATCAAATTTCCTATTTTTTCACTTCACATAGGCATCTTTTTCAAATCGACCGGGATACAACATGAACCTTGGTAATGATGTCCCGCAATCTATCATCGCCAACCATGTATTCCAGCGCCTCATCCGCCGTCTCACATACTTTCTCAGTTTCTGGTTTATTTGCTGCGTAGATTGTTATTTTCCCATCGGTACCATATCTGATGATATTAAACACAGCCCCATTCCACTCAAATTCAATCTCAGCACCCCAGTTGATGCTGCGCTTAAATTCACTGATGGTTTCAAAATTCATACTGCCATATGGAACAATTATTTCCTTCATGCAAAACACCTCGCTGAAGTTCTTAAATTCTGGTGCACCATTCGGATAATTGATCGGCGGACCTGGAACCGGATGTTCATCTGGATTATCCCAGCTAATTCTGTGGTCATGTGGGTTCGTATGCTTATCTCCACGGTTGTGATTTGTCTCATGCCGTTCCATTTCCGCCCGCCCATCAGGCCCCATTTTTGTCTTGTAAACATCACCGTTATTCATTATCGTTCTTTTGATTTCTCCGGGATTTCCCAGATAGCGCTGGTCTTGCGGCTTATTGGGATTTGGTCTCCATTTTCCACCATAAGCGCTTCCACCGCCTTTACCGATCATGTATGCGTCCATTGTATCACAAAACGTGTGATTTGCGCCACCAATTTTATAGCAGTCCAAATCTTCATGGGGCATTGCCTTCTGGTCATAGTCCATGTACCGCCAGGAGCTGCGTTCATAATCCACATACACGATGTCTCCCTGCATCTCCGGAAACGGGGTGTTGTAGCAAATGATTCTCTCTGGCTCTATACGCCGCAGCATCTCATTGTAACCAGCCATGAACCATTCCTTCTGATCCTTTCGATGATCATGCTCGGAAGCCATGTAGGTTGAAACTGCCACAACGCTGCCCTTTTCAATGCCGTCAAAGCAGAAATCAAAGGTGGATTCATCACCCCAATTGACGGTTGGGATCACCCGTATACCCTTGGATGCCCAGTAAGCACCGCACCAGCGGTTACGAAACACATTATACATCTGCATCACAGGTGCCATTTCCAAATACATGCTGAAATCGGGAGAAAGCACAGCCCGGTATCGGGACAGCTTTTCAATGTCAGCCTCGGGATTTTTCCATACCCGCTCAAAGCGGTAATCATACAGGAAAAAATGCACCATCCGGTCAAGATGATTCTGATCTTCCAGATTTGTTTTGTCAAAGCCGATCAGCAGAAGGTCGTTAAAATCACCATCTTTCGGTTGGAATTTTGGTATTACCGGAATTTTCCATTTCCCTTTCCCTGGGAACTGGTTACGCAAGAGAGTTTGACTTGTACGGTAATTGTAGTTTTCCTCTGTTATAGAAACCTCCGAATGTTGTAGTAAGGAAAAAGTCCTTCTATCCATAGTTTCAAAACAGAGAAAAGTTGCACACCAACGTGCAGCTTCTGAAAAATGTTCACAAAAAGTTCAAAGGGGAGTCCTATAAGAACTCCCCTTTGGTACGCCAGAAGGGACTCGAACCCCCAACCCTCGGAACCGGAATCCGATGCTCTATCCATTGAGCCACCGGCGCGTACTCGTGAAAGCGGAATTATTATAGCAGAGACAAGCCTGTTTGTAAAGAGTTTTTTTGCCAGTCCCGAAAAAAAGATGGGGTAGGGGCAAAGGGAACCCTGCCAAAGGCGGCGGGAAGGCAGTTCCATCCCGGCGCCTCCGGCAGGTACCCGGTAAGTCAAGCTTTGGTGGCGGTGAAGGCGTAGGTGCTGCCATCGTTGACCGGCAGACTGTCCACGCCTACAGAGGCGTCTGTGCCGTTCTCGGACAGGGCCCACCAGTAACCATCTGCGTCATAGTCCAGGGTGGTGCCCAAGACTGTGGTGACGTACAGGCCATAGGAGCCTTCCTCGCCTTCAATGAGGCCCAGGGCCACCAGGGCGGCGCCTACGGTCTCTTCATCGGTGTGAACGGTGTAGTGATATGCCGTGCCATCGGCCATCTGAACCTGGAAGGTGAAGCTGTGCTGCCCTTCGCCCAGCTCGGAACCATCGGCAGGAATGGCGTTGGGTTCCGTTGCCTCTCCTGTAGAGAGCGCGGCTTCACTGGTCGGCGCTTCTGTGGAGGGGGTGGTAGGGTCTTGGCTGCCTGTACAGGCAGCCATAGACAGGATCATGGTGAGGGTCAGACAGAGAACGCAAAATGCTTTCCAGAATTTCATACTTCTCCTCCCGTGTATGTGCAGGGAGCTTAGCCCTCAGTGGACTCTTCGGTGGGAGCTTCGGTCGCTTCTTCCGTGGGAGCCTCGGTCTCTTCCTCAGTGGGAGCCTCAGTCTCTTCCTCGGTAGGAGCCTCGGTGGCTTCTTCCGTGGGAGCTTCGGTGGGAGCCTCGGTCAGTTCCTCAGTGGGAGCAGTGCTCTCGACAACAGGCTCGGTAGAGGGCTCAGTGGGTTCTTTGCTGTCCGTGCAGGCGGCCAGAGACAGGGCCATAGTCAGGGCCAGGCAAAGGGCGCAGAATGCTTTCCAGAATTTCATTTTTCTTTCCTCCAATAACTTTTTGCATGGCTTCACTATGGGTGAAGCTCAATGCTGCTATATACTACCTCCATCCGCCTAAAAAGTCAAGTCCTAAATTAGACCTCTGGTGCCATATACGTGAACAAAGTATGAATAAATTTTTTCTGAACCAGGAGACGGGCTCTTCCCTATGAGTTGCCGGTTCGACAGAAAGCCAGGAAATTCCTACATATACGTGGAATTTCCTGGCTTTTTGATCAGGCGCAACCAAGAGGGCTGTGAAAAAAGACGCCTTTTCCGGGGTCACGCCTGGCGGAAATGTTATTATTTTGTTTACAAAAAGTTCACGTATCAGTTGGGCAAAAATCCCGTATTCAGCATCACAATGGTCCGGAAAGTACCCTCTCCCAGTTCTGTGAGCAGACAGCCATGGTTCCGCCGGGCGATGCGGCGGGCGCTCTGAAGGCCCAAGCCGTGGCGCTCCGGGTTTGCTTTGGTGGTGGGGTACTCCCCGGCTGTGTTGGCCTGTGGCTGCCGGGCCACCGGGTTTTCCACGGCCAGGGCCAGCAGGCGGCCCTGGGTGCGAAGACTCACCAGAATGACCGGCTCTCCCGAGGGGACCAGGGGCACACAGGCGTCTATGGCATTGTCCAGCAGATTCCCAAGAAGGGAGCACAGCTCCATGTTTTGCAGCTGGCCGGTGTCCATGTGGCCCACCTGGATCTCCATGTGGATGCCCAGCTCCTGGGCCCGGCGGCTTTTCAGGCTGAGGACGCTGTTCACCAGGGGATTGCCGCAGTAAAAAACCTGAGGGATCTGGGCGATTCGTTGAAGCAGCGCCTGGGCAGGGCCGGCAGCCGGGGTCCCGTCCGGGGGAAAGGCGTCGTGGAGGGTGTGGCGAATGTCTTCGCAGACCTCCTCCAGCTCCCGGGTCTGGGCCTGGCTGAGGGCCGCGTAATCTTTCTCCATGGCCCTGGCCTTTACGGACCGGGCGTGGCGTTGGAGCAGCTTCTGATAGGAAAAATACTGATCGGTGAAGCGGAGGAGGATAAGGTATAATAAGTTGCGCAAAATTGGCAAGAAAAAGTAGACACGGCTTGC